>Ga0154470_1124_pt1 | contig 87500 bp, 80 predicted proteins | sample RifGroC2_FD_115949 | JGI IMG/M metagenome (GOLD analysis project Ga0154470, IMG submission 115949) | Geobacteraceae bacterium GWC2_58_44 | reverse complement strand
TGCAGTCCCAGGCGGTATAACCCCTGGCTTCAAAGGTTGCTCTCAAGCCACCGCTGGGGAAAGAGGAGGCATCCGGCTCACCCTTGACCAGCTCCTTTCCGGAGAACTCCATCAGTGCCCCGCCATCTGCCGGTGAAAGGAAAGAGTCATGTTTTTCCGCGGTGATACCGGTCATCGGCTGGAACCAGTGGGTAAAATGCGTTGCGCCTCTTTCGACGGCCCACTCTTTCATTGCCGTTGCGACAACATCTGCGATGGAGGGGTCCAGCGGCAGACCTTCGTCTATGGTTTTCTTGAGGTTTTTGAAAACACCTTTCGGAAGCCTTTCTCTCATAACTGACTGGTTAAACACGTTTTTACCAAACATCTCCACGGAACAGCCTCCTTTTTAGACAGCGTTGTGTAAAAAATAAGCAGAATGCTTATCCATCATGCCCGTTTTCGAGGGTTTACGAGCCATTACGCTAAAGCTCGGATTTAGTAGCAAAAGAAATGCCAGCCTTTGGTGGGGGCAGTCGGATTGTTGCAACAGGAGGTGGCACATTTCAGGGCACTGCCCCTGTCGGGGTGTCTCCCCCTGCGCTGGCGCTGGTGATATCGTGGTCCGCAGGCTCGCCCCGACCTGTCCGGGGACCGGCTCCGCAGCTGCCTGTCCCCCTGACAGTTCCTGAAAAACAGGAGCACGCAATGCCCAACGGAGCAGCTACTGCTGAAAAATAAGGCAGCACCCCCCGTTCATGACCGGAAATGAGGCAAGGCGATGCATCGGCCATCTGTCACCCTTGCCAACGACCGCCCGTCCAGCTATAGTAGGACCCGAAATCCGACCTGGCCTTCCCGCCCATCCTTTATCTTTATGGGATACCCGTGAGACGACGCTCGGCTCCACTGACTACTGATACCATGCTCAGGCTACCGGCCACCCTTCTGCGGCAGGCGGCACTCTGCGTCCTGCTTGCCGGCCAGGGGTATGGCGACTTTTACCGGTATTCCGGGGACGACGGAGTCGAGGTGTTCACCAACACCCCGACCAGCCGGGGTGCGGTAAAGGTGCTGCGGGAGGGTGCCGTTAAAAAGCAACCGAGGCAAGGGCCCAAGGTTGCGCTGACGAGCGCGCAGTTTCCGACGCAGGAGCCTTTGCTGCCGGTGAACGGGACCATCACCTCCGATTACGGCTGGCGGCACGATCCGATCGACGGCGGCATCAGGCACCATAACGGCGTCGACATCGCCGTTCCGACCGGCACCGGCGTCAAGGCAATCGCGGCAGGAAGGGTGATCCAGAGCGCCTCTCGCGGCGGATACGGCAACCTGGTGAGCATCGATCACGGCGATGGTATGGTCTCCCTGTACGGACACAACTCGCAGCTGATGGTGAGCGTCGGGGAGCGGGTGGAGGCGGGGCAGACCGTTGCCCTCTCCGGCTCCACCGGCAGGTCCACCGGGCCGCATCTGCATTTCGAACTCTGGAGCAACGGGGCCAACGTGACCCGGGCGTATCTGAAAACCGGAGCCGGGATCCCCGAGGTGGCCGGAGGGATCAGGAGCTATCTGCACAGCGACGGCTCCATCGTGTTCACCAATCTGAATTAGGGTTCATCCCCCTCTCCCCAACCCTCTCCCACCATGGGAGAGGAGGTTTTAGCCCCCTGCGTTCACCACCCTGCCGCTCGCGGGGCGGCGGCAAAATTAATGGCATATAATCCAAGATTCCAAGCGATAATAGCTTAGTGGCTGAATGATGCTTAGAGCGCTACACGAGCTGACATTGGAGTTCCCCATGAAACAAATTGCTGCGACGGAAGCGAGAACCCGATTTGGTCAATTGTTGGAACTGGCGATAAACGAGCCGGTAACCATCGAGAGGAAAGGCCGGCCGGTTGCTGTTCTCTTATCCTCTAGCGAATACCAGAGACTTGCGGACCTCGAAGATCACTACTGGGGGGAGAAGGCTGTAAAAGCCCTTCAGAGTGGTTTTCTTTCTGAAGGGGAAACTAACCACTGGCTTAAGAAAAGCTCGATCTAAACTATAGGGCATCACCGCCTGCGTGAATACTAAAGCCCCTCCCACTGTACCGGCTGGCTAACCTGATTAATACCCGAAACTCAAGTCTGCCTTTTCTTAACATGCCTGGTCGCCTGCGCCTCCCACGGGTCTTCGGGCCAGGGGTGCCGGGGATAGCGGCCCCTGAGCTCCTTGCAGACCTCGCGATAGGCGCCGTTCCAGAAGCTGCGCAGGTCGGCGGTCACCTGGATGGGACGGCGCGCCGGTGAAAGCAGATGGATCAGCACGGGGACCCTCCCGAAGGCGACCCGCGGCGTCTCGGCAAGCCCGAACATCTCCTGGAGCTTCACGGAAAGATACGGCGCCCCATCGGGCGGGTAGCTCAACTGCACCCGGGAGCCGCTGGGAACCTTGAGATGGGTCGGTGCCCCGTCGTCGACGAGCTTCTGCTCGCGCCAGTTCAGCATTCCCTTGAGCGGCGCCAAGAGGTCTACCCGCGCCAGTTGAGCGAGCGTCCTGACCCCGGCCAGATGCGGCAGCAGCCAGTGCTCCATCCCTTGGGCCAGCGCCTGGTCGGAAAGATCAGGAAGCCCCTCCTCCGGGAGCACCCGGGCCAGAAAGTTCACCCGGTTGCGATACTCCTGCGCCTCGGGACTCCAGTTCAGGCCGCCAATCCCGGGACCGGAGACGATCCCCTGCAGCAGTGCCGCGGTCCCCTCCTCCCTGGTCGGGGTCGCCGAGCGCTCGGAGAGCAGTATCGCCCCGAGCCGCTCCTCCTCGCGGGCCACCACCCTACCCTCGCGCTCGTCCCAGAAAACCATCTTGCCGCGGGTGATGGCCGAGGCGCAGCCGGCCCGTACGGCGTCGAGCGTCACCGCGCTGGCCAGATGGATCTCCCCCTCGGCTCCCCCACCCTCAACCTCCACGGCAATAATGAAAGGCTGCGCCCTCAGATTGCTGCGCGCCGAGAGACGGGCGCCGCTGCCGTTGGCCATCAGGTAGCGCCCGGAGCCGGGACTTCTCTCCCGCGCCACCCGGTCCGGATAAGCCTTCATGAGCAGTTCCCCCACCAGCGCGGCCTCCGGGGGTAGCTCCCTACCCTGCGAGGCAACCTCCCTCCCCTTCAAGGGGAGGGTCGGGGTGGGGATGGGGGAGCGACTCCCCCCCTTCTCGGACACCCCGAGCGCCTTCCTGAAATAGCCGGCGAGCCTCTCGACGGTGCGGCAACCCTGCGGGTCGCGGCGCTCTTGAAGGGCCTCCACCCGGTCCAGCAGATCGCTCTCGGAAAGGCTCCCGGAGCCCCGCGGCAGGATGTCGCGCTCGGAAAGGATGGCGGCCAGGGTGCAGGCCAATTCCCCTGCCCCGATCGATTCGGCCCCGATCAGCATGGCTGAAAGGCGCGGGTGCATCGGAAGGGCAGCCATCTTCTTGCCCAGCCAGGTGATCGCGCCGCGGGGATCCAGCGCGCCCAGTCTCATGAGCAGCGCCCTCCCCTCGGCCAGGTGGGCGGCGGGCGGCGCATCGAGAAAGCTCAAGGAGGCGGGATCGGCCACACCCCAGAGCGCCAGGTCGAGCGCCAGGGGGGTGAGGTCTGAGACGCGGATCTCGGGAGGGGTGAAGGGAAGCAGTGTCTTTTGGGTGTGCTCCGTCCAAAGTCGGAAGCAGACGCCGGGGGCGACCCTGCCGGCCCGTCCGGCACGCTGTTCGGAGGAGGCGGCCGAGATGCGCAGGGTCTCCAGGCGGTTCAGGCCGGTCGACGGGTCGAAGCGGAGCTGCCGGGAGAATCCGGTATCCACCACCACCCGCACCCCCTCGATGGTGAGGCTGGTCTCGGCGATGTTGGTGGCGAGCACCACCTTCCTCCTTGCGGCCGGGAGTATCGCCTGCTCCTGCGCGGCAAAGGGGAGGTCGCCATACAAAACGGCAATCATGATATCGGCTCCGGCCTTCTCCTTGAGAAGATTCTCGCAGCGCCGTATCTCGCCGGCACCCGGCAAAAAGACCAGGATGTCGCCGCTCGTTTGGGAAAGGGCTTTGAGCACGGCGGAGCAGGCGAGTTCCGGGAGTCGCCCGGATGGCTCGACCTTCAGGTAGCTGAGTTCGACCGGAAAGCGCCTGCCGGGACTGGAGATAAGCGGCGCCCCCCCGAGGAGGGCGGCCACCGGCGCCGCGTCGAGGGTGGCGGACATCACCAGGATGCGCAGCTCCTCGCGCAGCCCCTGCTGCACGTCGCGGCAAAGCGCCAGGGAAAGGTCGCAGGTCAGGCTTCGCTCGTGGAACTCGTCGAAGATCACCGCGGCCACCCCCTCGAGAAGCGGGTCGCTCTGGAGCCTGCGGGCCAGGATCCCCTCGGTCACCACCTCGATGCGGGTGGCCTGCGAGACCTTGCGCTCGAAACGGATGCTGTACCCCACCCGCCTGCCGACCTCTTCGCCCAGGCACGACGCCATGTAGCGCGCCGCATTGACCGCCGCCAGCCGGCGCGGCTCCAGCATGATGATCTTCCCTTGCTTGAGAAACGCGGCTTCAAGAAGCGCCAGCGGGACGCGGGTGGTCTTTCCGGCACCGGGGGGAGCCTGGAGCACGGCGACGTTGCCGTGCTCCAGCACCGCGAGGAGTTCGGGGAGTATCTCTTCGATGGGGGTTTTCTGCATGGCGGAGGTCAAGGGAGGAGGCGAAGTGCCTCCAGGTCGATGCCGGCCAGGGAGTCGACCACCCGGCAGGCGCCGGTGAGCCGCTCGCCGGGGTAGCTGTTGGTCACCGCCAGCACCTTGAGGCCGGCGCCGGTCGCCGAGGCGATCCCCGCCGGGGTGTCCTCGATGGCGATGGAGGCCGCGGGGTCGACCTGCCCCGGGAAGATCCCCTGGAGCCGCTGCACGGCGAGCCGGTAGCTCTCGGGGTCGGGCTTGCTAGCCGCCACCTCGTCGGCGGTCACCAGCGTGTCGAAGGCGCCGGTCAGGCCGAGCTGGAGCAGGATCGGGTCGATGTCGCTGCGCAGGGCGCCGCTGCAAAGGCCAAGCGGCAGGTTTCCGGAGATGGATCGGATCAGCTCGACCACGCCGGGATAGGGGGCGACCCCTACCGAGACGATGGTCAGAAAGGCCTGCGCCTTCTCTGCCATGAGCTCTTTGAGCTGCTGGTCGGAGAGCGGCCTGCCACCGGCGCGAAAGGCCTCCCGGAAGGCGTCCCTGTCGTCGAAGCCCAGGTAGCGATCCAGGTACTCCTGCCAGGAATAGCCCAGACCGAGCGGCGCCAGGATCTCCTGGAACGCCTGGTAGTGAAGCGGTTCGGTATCCACGATGATGCCGTCAAAATCGAAAATCACTGCGTTAAGCATGCAAAGGCTCCTTGTAAAAGGACTAGAATTTCCCCATCAGGGCAAGCGAAGGGATACCGTCCATGGCAAGCGGTGCCAGGGTCACGTTCCCCTGCTGCGAAGCGTAGTACCTGGTGACCGCGTCCCCGGCGAGCTCGCCGATGGCGGCTCCCAGCAGCACATCGCTTGCCCAGTGTTTCTCCTGGTAGACCCGCGAGAAACCGACGAAGGCCGCCGCCGTGTAGCAGAACAGCTTCACCGGGAGGCTCTGCGTCTTGGAGGCGAGTACATGGGCAATGGCAAAAGAGCTTGCGGTGTGCATCGAGGGGAGCGAGCCGTAACCGTCCCGGAATTGAAAGGGACGGTAGCGGGAATTGCTGTCACCGGTATGGGGCCTCCCCCGGCCGATCGCCTCCTTCAGCACGAAGGTCGCCCCGTCGGCAAGAAAAAGGGCCTCCCCCAGTTCCTCGCCAAGCCGCATGAAGCGCGGCTCATCGGCTGCCGCCCCGGCACCGTACAGGATCGCAGCCATGCCGATGTGCAGAAAAGGGTTGCCGGCCAGGTTGCCGAAATCGGTGAGGCCGTCAAGGGTCCCGCTCTGCGCGCCGGCGAGGCCGGAGCTGATGTCCCGGTCCGACAGGTAGCTCAGGGCGAAGGCACCTGCCAGCGCCGCGCTCCGGGCGGGATAGGGGTCGACCGGTGCGGCGACAAAGAGCTTCCCCTGGTCGGAGAGCCGCGAGATCTCTTCCCTGATCACGGCGCCGCTGTTGAAGAGGTTCTCCGCAGCATGGACCGGCGTGGCAGGATAATCGCAGAAAACAAGCAGCAGCACCAGACAAAAAAGCGCCCGCGCAGGGCGCGCCCGGGCCGGCTGGTCGCGAAAAAGCGCCGGCAGCCGTCCCGGCGTCGGCACGCGCATCTCCCCGTGATGCGCAACGGTCCCAGCTATCTTCATCACAACCTCACCGAGGGCATATGCGACATCATAAAATAGGGAACTTCCAATTCATTAGCAACTGCGAAAGCCGATGGCGGAGCAAAAAAAAACAGCGCCCCGGCTGCAGGCGCTGTTTTTTCAGATGGTGATCCCAAGGGGACTTGAACCCCTGTTACCGACGTGAAAGGCCGGTGTCCTAACCACTAGACGATGGGACCTGAGACGGTCGAAAACCGCTGCGTGATGAGCACTCTTCCGACCTGCCCTATGCTCGGTGCTGCTTTACTGGAAAATTGGCAGGGGTGCGAGGATTCGAACCTCGGGATGACGGAATCAGAATCCGTTGCCTTACCGCTTGGCGACACCCCTGTATCGACAGATAGGTTTAATAACAGATCTCAGCCGGGAAAGTCAAGATTTTTTTGCCCGCGGGCTACCCGTGCACCCGCCTCGATCGCCTCCATGTTTGACGGGATAAAGCGGTGGTTCCTCTCGGGGAGCGCCTCCTTGAGCGCATCGGCCAGGGATGAGGCGTCAACCGCGCCGCTCAGCTCGACATAGGCGCCGATGGCGACCATGTTGACCATCCTGGCGTCACCGAGTTCCATGGCGATTTCGTTCATGGCGACCGGGACCATTTTGATGTCGTCGCGCTGCAAGATGGCGGCGTCGACCAGCGACGAGTTGACGATGCAGATGCCGCCGGGGCGCACCCGGGTGCCGAAGCGCTCCAGCGAGCTCTGGTTCAGGGCGACCAGGACCGAGGGGCGGCCCACCACAGGAGAACCGACCGCGCCGTCCGCTATCACGACCGTGCAGGTGGCCGCTCCTCCCCTTTTTTCGACGCCGTAGGCGGGGAAGTAGCAGACGTTCTTGCCTTCGTCCATGGCGGCATAGGAGAGGAGGTTTCCGGCCAGGAGCACCCCCTGCCCGCCGAATCCCGCTATCAGTACATCGTGTCGCATCCGACCCCCAAAGAAGGTTCAAGGTTCAAGGTTCAAGGTTCAAGGTCATTCAACTCCCCCCTTTGACAAAGGGGGGCGGGGGGGGATTTTACCCAGGCAGCCGCATAGGCACAGGTCGCGGCTGTTTCAAATCAAATCCCCCTAAATCCCCCTTTGTCAAAGGGGGACTTTTCATGACACCCCGGCGCCCTCACCCCTACCCTCTCCCGGAGGGCGAGGGAGAGCGGATTGGATCGAGGGAGAGCCGATTGAGTCGAATCAGGACGCTTCCACTTTCTTGAACACGCCCAGCGGGAAATAGGGGATCAGCTCGCTCGCGATCCGGGCGTTGGCGGCAAGCGGGGTGGCTCCCCAGTTGGTCGGACAGGAGGAGAGCACCTCCACGAAGGAGAACCCCTTCCCCTGCGCCTGGTAACCGAAGGCCTCCCTGATCAGCTTTTTTGCCTCCATCAGGTGTTTCGGGGAATCGACGGCCACCCGCGCCGAGAAGGCGACCCCGCCCAGCTGCGCCAGGAGCTCCGCCATCCTGATCGGAGAGCCGTCCTTGGCCTGGTCCCTGCCGTAGGGCGAGGTGGAGGTCTTCTGCCCGACCAGGGTGGTCGGCGCCATCTGCCCGCCGGTCATGCCGTAGGTCGTGTTGTTCACGAAGATGACGGTGATGTCCTCGCCCCGGTTTGCCGCATGGATGATCTCGGAGGTACCGATCGCCGCGAGATCCCCGTCCCCCTGGTAGGTGAAGACGAAGCTGTCGGGCCTGGCGCGCTTGACGCCGGTGGCGACGGCGGGGGCGCGGCCGTGGGGCGCCTCGACGACGTCGATGTCGAAGTAACCGTAAAGAAAGACCGAGCAGCCGACCGATGCCACCCCGATGGTCCTCTCCTGCACCCCGAACAGGTCCAGTGCGTCCGCCACCAGGCGATGGATGGTGCCGTGATGGCAACCGGGACAAAAGTGGGTCTGGACATCCTTGAGGCTGACCGGCCTCTTAAAAACCTGTTGCATGTGATATCCCTCTTGGGCCTATTGCGACGCCTGCTGGTACTGCTTCTTTATCACCTCGAAGAGTTCCTCCGGGGAGGGGAGCGAACCGGCGCCAGGCGGCCTGCCGTAGAAGGAGACCTGCACCCCCGCCCCCACGCTGAGTCGCACGTCCTCGACCATCTGCCCCGTGTTCAGTTCCACCACCAGCACCCGGCCGGCTCGCCCCGCCGCCCGGGCGAGCGCCGGCTGCGGGAAGGGAAAGAGCGTCACCGGGCGGAACAGGCCGACCTTGAGCCCCCCCTCCCTCGCCATGGCGACCGCGGTATGGGCGATCCGTGCCACCGAACCGAAGGCGGTGACCAGCAGGGTCGCGTCGCAGCTGTCATGCTCCTCGGACAGGCACTCCTTTTCCTTCATCACCTGGTACTTGGCATGCAGATGCCAGTTGTGCGCCTCCAGTTCGCCGTCACCCAGAAACAGGGACTTAACCACCCTCTGCTCGGCTCCCCCCTTGCCGCGCACCGCCCAACCCTTCTCCGGGAGCTCGCGTCCGGGGCGCGGGTTCGGCAGCAGCGCCTCCTTCATCTGCCCTATCACCGAGTCCCCCAGCAGCATGACCGGCGTCCGGTAGATATCGGCCAGGTCGAAGGCGTGCATGGTGAGGTCGTACATCTCCTGCACCGAATTGGGAGCCAGCACCGGGATGTGGTAGCCGCCGTGCCCTCCCCCCTTGACGGCCTGGAAATAATCGGACTGCGAGGCGTCGATCCCCCCCAGCCCCGGGCCGGAGCGGGAGATGTTGATGATGACGCCGGGAAGTTCGGCCCCGGCCATATAGGAGATCCCCTCCTGCTTCAGCGAGATCCCCGGGCTGGAAGAGGAGGTCATGGCGCGCACGCCGCAGGCGGAGGCCCCAAGGAGCATGTTTATGGCGGCCACCTCGCTCTCGGCCTGGATGAACTCCCCGGAGAGCTTGGGTAGTTCCCGCGAGAGGTACTCCGGTATGTCGCTTTGGGGGGTGATCGGATATCCGAAATAGTAGCGGCATCCGGCCTCGATGGCAGCCATGGCGGCAGCCTCGTTCCCCTTTACGAACAGGCGTTTTGACACTTGCCCCTCCCGAAAAAAATTATTCCTTAATCAATCGGCGCTTCGACAAGCTTTCAGGATTGCCATAGCGCCCGGCAGTCGGCACTCGATCTGGATGGACCACTTGACACTGCGCCTGGAGGAAACTATCTAAAAACAGTTATGGCAACATCAGGACAGATTTCGGCGCAGAGAGCACACCCGGTGCAATGCTCCTGACAGCGAGCCTCCGCCGGCGAGTAACCCTGGTTATTGAGCTTGTCGCACAGTGTAATCAGCTTCTTTGGGCAGGCGATGGTGCAGATACCGCACCCTTTGCATCTGTACTCATCTATGTCTATTCTTCCCATTCTCAAGAACCCTCTTAACACCGAAGCCATTTTTTAGGCCATGCAATCAGCGCTGAAAACTATCAGAAATCAGTCAAGGCAGTCAACTTTTTTATCTAGAATATTGATTTCCCGCTTGATTTTGAAACGTCCTGTAGTTTAATAGACATAATTAGTTTTTCCACGTTAAAAACTTCAAAGGAGGAGCGAAACGATGGCATCAACACTGCTTGAATTGACGGCCAACATAGTCTCTTCGCATGCGTCGGTTACAGAGATGTCGGGTGAGGATCTGCTTCTGGAACTGCAGAAGGTGCACGTCGCCTTGCAGAAATTAGACGTCGAGGCTGGCGGAGAGGGGGCGGAGAAGGCCGAGACAAAGGGGCCGGCCATCTCTCTAAAAAAGGCTTTTCAACCGGACCAGGTGAGTTGTATGCTGTGCGGCAAAAGCGGCATGAAAACGCTCGCCCGCCACCTAGCCCAGGTGCACGGTCTGAAACCGGGCGAGTACAGGAAACAATTCGGGATCCCGAGCAGCCAGGCGCTGACCGCCAAGAATTTTTCCGAGGCGCGTAGAAGGATGGCCCAGGAGAAAGGGCTTGCCGACAATCTCGCCAAGGCCAGGGCAGTGCGGGCGGCAAAGCTTGCCGCCAAGGGGGGGGGCGAAAAGAAGCCCGCCAAGGCGGCGCGGGTGCCCAAGCAAAAGAGAATGAGCGCCTGAGTCCGCCGTCGCCTTTCAGGCCATGGCGGACAAGGGCATGAGACAGCCAGGAACTTAAAAGCCGCTCCGGAATCCGGGCGGCTTTTTGGTCTTCCAAACAGTTCTCTTTAACAGAGTTCAGAAGTTCCCTGGCAACAAAGGGTGTCAGAAGTCCCCCTTTAACAAAGGGGATTTAGGGGGATTTGCTGTTAGCCGCCAGAACAACTCCGTGGCACCTTGGGTCAAATCCCCCCCGACCCCCCTTTTCCAAAGGGGGGAGAGTTTTCCAAAGGGGGGAGAGTTTTCCAAAGGGGGGAGAGTTTTCCAAAGGGGGGAGAGTTTTCCAAAGGGGGGAGAGTTGGAACCCGCTTGCAAAATGGGGGAGACTTAAGCTCCCTTCTTCAAAGGGAAGTGGGAGATCTACCTGCGCGTGGTCGACCCGCGCCTGGCGATCACCCCGGTCTTGCGCGGTCCCCGCCCGGAACTCGGCACCGTCTTTCTCCTGAGCTTCGCGACCTCCTCCGGCTCCAGGAACCTGAATTCGCCGGGCTTCATCTCGCCGATCTCCAGGAAGTCGTAGCGCGCCCGCTTCAGACGCACCACGTTCAGCCCCACCGCCTCGCACATGCGCCGCACCTGCCGGTAGCGCCCCTCGTGTATCGTGATGGAGATCCAGGTGTTCTGCTCGCTCTCGCTAAACGGGAGCACCTTGGCGGGCGCCGTCATGCCGTCTTCGAGTTTCACCCCTTCGGAGAGCTTCTTGATCTGGCTGGGCGACACCTGCCCGCTCACCCTGACCAGATACCCCTTGTCCACCTCGTGGCTCGGGTGCATCAGGATGTTGGCCAGCGCACCGTCGTTGGTGAGAAGCAGCAGCCCCTCCGTGTTGTAGTCCAGCCGGCCGATCGGGTAGACCCGCTCCTTGATCCCCTTCAGCAGGTCGGTCACGATGGGTCGCCCCTCGGGGTCCTTCATGGTGGTCATGTAGCCCACCGGCTTGTAAAGGAGTATGTAGACCCGCTTTTCGTCGATGGCGAGCGCTTTGCCGTCCACCGTTATGGTGTCGGTCTCCGGGTCCGCCTTGGTGCCCAGTTCGGTGACAACCACACCGTTTACCGTCACCCTCCCATCCTGGATAATGGTTTCCGACTCACGGCGCGATGCTATGCCGGCCTGTGAAAGGATCTTTTGCAAACGTTCCTGCATGCTATCTCCTAAATGGGGTTTGCCCCGTGCCTGCGTTTAATTAAAAGCTGCGACAGCCCTTTCACTCATACCATAGCGCAGGCGGGTATCGCAACCATTAACGGGAAAGCTCGGGCACCTTCATGTCCCCGGAAAACCTAGGCCTGCGGCAGGTAATCTTTACGGACCGGGGCGAACACTTCTATGGCGACCGCATCGGAGCAGATCTCGGCGCCATGGATGACATTGCCGGGAATGCACCAGCTGTCTCCCGGCTCCACCGTGAAGGTTTCCTCCCCGATGGTCAACATGATGGTACCCGACACCAGATAACCCGTCTGTTCCTGGTCATGGGCATGCAGCGGCAATACGTTACCGGCCTCCAGATGAAATTCGGTGCAGAGAGTATTTTCACCATGTACCAACGTCTTCATCGTCACACCCTTGGCGGCCTGCCGGTAATCGGCATGATCCTTCTTGTAGAACATCTCCCCCCCTGTACTACCTGAAATCGGTACGGTATCGGCCTTTAGAAACGGTACCATACACGAAAAATGCACCCCGTGCAGCAGATTCTGACGCTGAATGGTCCCCTCCGGGGGCACTGCCATTAAGTGTAGGGAATGAGAGGTAGGGTGGGCCGTGCCCACCACAACCGCATCCTGATGGTGGGCACGGCCCACCCTACATGATTCACGGAATCACCGCTTAACTTAATGGCAGTGCCCTCCGGGGGGGGAGGAGAGAGCAGGTGCCTGGCGAAGATGAGCTTTGTCTCCGACAAAGGTTGCGTCGCGGAGGGGGGGTGCTACTCGGATCAGGCAAAGCTTTATTGCCTTGTCAGCCACAACCTGCTAAAAAGGGAGGTTATTCTCCGGCGCCAGCACCAGTAGAGCCCTCAGCCCGCGTCGCACGGGTTTCACCCGAGTGACGGCGTGCTCCGCAGGTAACACGGCAAAGGGAATGACAGACAACGAAGCAAGGAGCAGATGATGGATGCAAGAGATGTCTCACTGAAAAGGAACAAGACCATAGCCGGCGGCTTGATGGTAGGCGCTGCCGTACTGTTCATCATTGCAAGCACTCAAGACGGCGGCAGCTGGGAATGGGTGGCCGCATTTGCAGAAGCAGCCATGGTCGGTGCACTTGCGGACTGGTTTGCCGTTGTGGCTCTTTTCAGGCATCCCTTGGGAGTTCCCATCCCCCACACAGCCATAATCGCCAACAAGAAGGATACCATCGCCGAAAATCTGGCCCAATTCATCCAGGACAAGTTCCTGGCTACCGAGGCAGTTGTCGCAAAGTTGAGGGAGCTGAATCCGGCAGGCTTTCTCAGCTCCTATCTGACATCAAGGCGAAACGCAGACGAATTGGCAAATGGATTGACTCGCGTCATCTCGGAATCGCTGGATTTCCTGGACGACGAGCGCGTCCGGAAGGTACTGCGTGCAGCGATGAACGACCGGATCGAGAAGTTCGATCTCTCGACTTCCGCAGCTCTGCTGCTGGACACGCTCAGAAGGGACAGCCGTCACCAGGTAGTCCTGGACGAAATGCTGAGACGTCTTGGAGCGTGGCTGTCGACGCCCGAATCGCAGGATAAGCTGGCCGGCGCCATCGACCACTGGTGCGATACCGAGTATCCGCTGCTGAGCAGGTTCATACCCAACCGTCCCCAGTTCGCAAAGGGAGCCGGGGAAAAGATAGTAAACAGAGTCAACCTGTTCCTGCAGGCAGTCAACGAAGATCCAAGCCACGAACTGAGACATGAATTTGACCGCGCAGTAAGTGACTTCACCGTGAAATTGAAGCATGACGCTGCAACAAGGGCCGAAATCGAAGGGATAAAGCTGGAAGCGATCAACAACGCCCAACTGTCGGAGTATGCCAACAGCATCCTGGGCGACATGAAAAGCTGGCTGATCGATGATCTGGATCGGCCGCATTCCAGGATCCGGAAATCGATATCGGATGCTGCCGTAGGTCTCGGGAATACCTTATCGAAAAGCAAGGAGCTGAGCGATTCGGTAAACGAGCATCTGGAAGCGGTGGTCAGACATTATGCCGACGATGTGCGAAGCGGAATTGCCAGGCATATTTCCGGAACCATGAAGGATTGGAAAAGCGAGGATTTTGTCAGAGAGATCGAGCTCAGCATCGGCTCCGACCTGCAGTTCATCAGGATGAACGGCACCCTGGTCGGCGGGGTGATCGGGCTGCTGCTCCATGCGGTCGCGCTGCTGCTCAGATAAGCCGATACAAACCAATCAGATCAAGTTAATTCTACTTTGTCACATTGCAGCACCACGCTTTCAGCCTCACCCCATCCCCCTCCCGACCTCCCCCTTGACTTGTCAGCCGTAGCCTTGGCGAAGGCTGAAGGGGAAGGAGCCCTTAATTCCCTCCCCTTCAAGGGGAGGGTTGGGGTGGGGATGGGGGGCCAATCCGGCACGAACCTTGCCCGCCAGAGTAAATCATACCGCCAAATGGCGTAGCAAGGCGGACAATCCAGCCAAAAGACAGGATCGCACCTTTCCCACCCCATCCTCCCTAGCACAAATCCACCTACTTACAACCTTTTTTGGCAACGGCACATCAATTGCTAATAATTAATTTTGCATAAGCATATCCGCTCCGGGCGAGTTCGTTCCGGATTCATGGCAGGTTCCACCCTCGCAAGGGAGATAGAGGGGGATCTGCTTTTAACGTAGCGGCATCCGACCGTTCCTCCGCCGCCCCCCTATTCAAAGGAATTTGGGAGTGCAAATGATCGCGCGGCTGAACCAACGACAGACAGCCAAAACTCCTCCCGCCCGGCTGCGGGAAAGTGAAAGGCTCGACATTTTGTGATACGGCGTTTGCGGATTTTCCGCGGCGCCGTTTTTTGCGTTCCGTACCCGATCCAGAAAAACCAGAAACCGGAACCAATGAAACCGGCAGGTTAAAGGGGGATAACAGATGAGAGGATGGGCAGGAAACGGGAAGATGAGTTGCTTTTCTTACTGCAAAGAATATGACGGCGGACCATGAGTAATGAACCTTAAAGGAGGGTACACGATGAAAGAAATGCCGGGAGAACGGGGTAGATTCTCTGTCGTTAGAAAACTGGCACGCAAAGCGGCCATCACGAGTCCGCTGCTACTGCTGTTCATCATTTGCATGTGGGCACTTTCCAGTTCGGGACTCTTTGCCTTCCTGCTTCCGGACACCGGCCAGACGATCTGTTACTCCGGGGCAACGTCCACTCCCGCACCTTGCGTCGGCACGGGACAGGACGCGGCCTACAGTTCCAGCTCCATGGACTACATCGACCACGGAAACGGCACCGTTACCGACAACGTCACCGGCTTGATGTGGCAAAAGAACGATGACGGCACCCAGAAGTCACTGGCCCAGGCCGTTGCCTATTGCGGCAGCCTCAACTTGGGTGGAGCTACCGGATGGAGGCTTCCGTCCAAGCAGGAACAGTTAAGCCTGGTGGATTACTCCCTCTCCTTTCCCGGCCCGATGCTCAATACCACCTATTTCCCGGGGGGGCATCCGAGCTTCGCCTCGTCCGACTTGAGCGTCACCAATCCAGGTGTCATGTGGGGGGTGAACTACTCCGATGGCCACGTCAACGGCTTCGGAGTCAACGGGGGCAGCTACGTCCGTTGCGTGAACGGACCGCAAAGCCAACCGAGTTTCGTCAACAACAATAACGGCACCGTATCCGACAACACAACCGGCCTGGCATGGCAACAGGCCACCGGCCCCAGTACGGACTGGAACTCGGCTCTTTCCTACTGCGAGTCTCTCAACCTGGGCGGCTCCTCCGACTGGCGCCTGCCGAACATCAAGGAGCTCGAATCCATCGTCGACGACACGACCTCCAGTCCGGCCGTTAACGCCGCCTTCTTCCCGAACACGGTGGCAAATTTTTACTGGTCCTCCACATCCTCCGGCAACAGCGCTCTCTATGCGTTTCACGGAAATTTCGACGGCGGCTTCCTCGACGAATCCCTGAAGACGAGCAATCAATATGTCCGCTGCGTAAGCAACATGGGCACCTCCCTGCCCCGCACCGGCCAGATGTCTTGCTACGACGCCTCAGGGGTCTGGATCCCCTGCCCCGGTACGCGCCAGGACGGCGAGATCCAGGCCGGCGTGCCCTGGCCCACTCCGAACCGGTTCAGCGCCGGCACCCAGACAGTCCTGGACACCCTCACCGGCCTGGAATGGACCAAGGACGCCGGCACACCGACCTTCGCAGCCTGTAGCGGCGGACCAAAGGACTGGCAATCCGCCTTGAACTACGTCGCGTGTCTCAACAGCAACCATTATCTCAACCATAACGACTGGAGATTGCCCAACATCAACGAACTCAAGAGCACCATCAATGTCGGACAGACAAATACGTCGCTATGGCTACTCCAGGGATTCATCGGTCCGCCTCTGCAGACGTCCAACTACTGGTCCTCGACCACCGCTGCCAACAATACGGGCTTTGCCTGGGGCGTTAGGTTCGACGACGTCATCGTCGACTACGACAGCAAGAACAACAGCTACTATGTCTGGCCGGTGCGTGGCGGACTGGCCGGGGCAGCGAACCCTGCCTATCCGGCAAACGTCCTGAGAACCGGGCAGACCATCAGCTATGACGCCAATAGCCCGAAAAGAGACGACGGTGCCCTGCGCATGGGTGTCGCCTGGCCTGCGCAGAGGTTTTCCATCAACGTGAACCAGACCATAAGCGACAACCTTACCGGGTTGACCTGGGCACCGGATGCCGGTGTACCCAACCCTGCCGTGGGCCAATGCACCGGCGGCCTCATGCATTGGGCGGGGTCCGGCGCGGTCCCGCTGCCGATCGATTACGTCGACTGCCTCAATGCCAATCAGTATCTCGGTCGCAGCGACTGGAGGGTCCCCAATATCAACGAGCTGTACTCCCTGGGAGACAGGTCGAGAGCCAACGATACTCTGCCTCTGGGCCATCCTTTCCAGGGAGTGCAGGCGACCCACTACTGGTCCTCAACCGCCCATACCGGCGTGGCAGGCGATGCCTGGAGCGTGGACATGAATGGTGGCGGGGTCTACTACGGCGACAGGAATCCCGGCAGCTACGTCTGGCCGGTGGCAGGCGGCGCCTTGTTCCCGCCCGTCAACGCACCCATGTCGTTCGTCATCGCCCCGCAGACCGGCATAGCCCCGGGCGCGACGGCAATTTCCAACTCCATAACGGTGAGCGGCCTTAACGCCCCGGTCTCCATCTTCGTCAGCGGCGGCCAGTATTCCATCAACGGCGGCGCCTTCACCTCGGAACCCGGGACCGTGGTCAACGGCAGCACCGTCCGGGTCAGCCTGACCTCAGTCGCCGATGTAGGACAGGTCAGCAGCGCCACCCTCACCATCGGGGACGTGAGCCGCACCTTTAGCGTTACCACAGGCACCAACTCGGGCGGCGGCACCCGCGTGCCGGTCATGGAAGGGTGGTGGCTCATGCCGGGGCTGCTGGCGGGGGTCGGCATCTTTGCCCGCAGGCGCAAGGAGTAAACCTTTGGCTAAAAAGAAGAGAAAAGTCACCTCAGCGCCGATCCAGGCAGAGCGGCCGACGCAGAAGGAAGCCGGGGCGAGCAGTCGCCCCGGCTCTTCCCTCGTCAAGACCTGCGTCCTCTTCGCCCTGTTCCTGGTGTCCCTGCACGCCTTCACCTGGCTCTTCGCGCTCAAAGGGTACATAAAGTGGGGCTACGGCACGGCGCAGGTGGTGTCCACGATCCTGAACGCGATGGGAATTGAGAACGTGGTCAGTCTCAATACAATACATCTGCGCAACGACACCTGGAAGGTCACCTCGGAATGCACCGCCGTCAACGCGGTCTTTCTTTTCATCTCCTTCATACTTGCCTATTCGTCGTCGTTCAGATCAAAGGCGCTCGGGCTTGTCAGCGGCATACCGCTCATCATCGCGGTCAATATCGTTCGGCTGGTCGCCCTCGGATGGGTGACGGAATACTGGCCCCTGAGAGCCCATCTGTTCCATGATTACGTCTGGGAAACCGTATTTCTCTTCTTCATCGTGGCGCTATGGTTCATATGGATAGATCTGGTGGTGAATCGTGAAAAGACTCCTGCTGTTCCTTGCTAGGCTGCTAGGCATCTCCCTGCTGTTCGTGCCGCTGCTGCCGTCGCTGCATCGATGCTACAAGTTCGTCCTGGCATTCATCACCACGGCAACCATGCCGACGGGCGAAATGATGGAGCAGCTCCCCTATGACGGTTCAAACAACCTTTACACCTTCCTGGTTCTCCTCCTGGCCATCCCCGGGATGGAGATGAGAAAGAGGCTTATTGGGATCGCGACAGGGATGGCCCTGTTCCTGTTCGGCGATTTCTTCATGACGGCGGTATGGATCCCCTATCTGAAGACGCCCAGACCGTCCCTGGCGAACATGGCCGTTTCCTATGGCTGGCTGGTGGTGGCCCATTACCTGCTGCCGTTCCTGCTCTGGATCGTGCTTTCTTACCGGCAGATCGAGGCGATGTGCAGAAGGCAGGTGCAAGGCTTACCGGTTAAGTAAGAGAAGCGCGCGGAGGATAGAAGTGTTGTTATCGGATGCCTGAGGCCTTTCCGTTTCCCGTTTCCGGGGGGGGCATTGGCGCACGTCTCACTGGCGTTGGCAAACATGGGTCTTCGGTTCACGCATCGGTGACAATCCTAAGCCTTATTCGGATCTGGACCTGGCGGTTCGCGGTGAGGCCTCCCTCCCGGCCGGGACTCTCTCCTCGCTCAAGGAAGCGTTCGAGGAGAGCGATCTTCCTTTTCAGGTGGACATCGTCGAGTGGGCTACCACCAGCGAGAGATTCCGACAGATAATGGCAGCAAACTATCTTGTGATCCAGACAGCACGCCGATAACGCCAGCCTATGCATGATCGACTGCACTGAACGTCGGGTTACGCACGTCGGGTTACGCCCTGCGGGCTAACCCGACCTACCGACTGCTCAGGTAGCGGCTTTCCCCCATCCCCCTCCCGACCTCCCCCTTGAAGGGGGAGGAGTATTCCGGCGCCACCACCCCTTCAAGGAGCAACATGCTTCGGCGCCACCTCCCCTTCAAGGAGCAACATGCTTCGGCGCCACCTCCCCTTCAAGGAGCAACATGCTTCGGCGCCACCTCCCCTTCAAGGGGAAACATGCCTCGGCGGCCCCTCCCCTTCAAGGGGAGGGACAGGGTGGGGATGGGGTAATTAGGACGAGTTCCTGCCAAAAAGAAATGGGGGCGAATAATCATTCGCCCCCACGATTCACCTGCCTGATACTCTGCCGACTTTACTCTACTCGATAAACCGCGACATCTTCCTGAACTTCTGGTAGCGCGCCTCGATCAGTTCATCGGCGGGAATGGACTTCAGCTCGGCCAGATTCCTGCTAAGCGCCTCGTGCAGCTTCCCGGCCATGGCAGCGTGGTCGCGATGGGCGCCGCCTGCAGGCTCCGGGACGATCTCGTCGATCACCTCGAGGTCCTTGATGTCCTTGGCGGTGATCTTCAGCGCCTCGGCGGCCTGGGCACCCTTGGTGCCGTCGGACCACAGGATCGCGGCGCACCCCTCGGGGGAGATGACGGCGTAGACGGAGTGCTGCAGCATCAGGATCCGGTCGCCCACGGCAATGGCGAGCGCTCCGCCGGAGCCCCCCTCGCCGGTGATGACGACGATGATCGGCACGGTCAGCCTGGACATCTCGCGCAGGTTGCGGGCGATCGCCTCGGCCTGGCCGCGCTCCTCGGCACCGATGCCCGGGAAGGCGCCCGGTGTGTCGACGAAGGTGATGATGGGGAGCTTGAAGCGCTCGGCCATCTCCATGAGGCGCAGCGCCTTGCGGTACCCTTCGGGGTTCGGCATGCCGAAGTTGCGGAACACCTTCTCCTTGGTGTCGCGCCCCTTCTGGTGTCCGATCACCATGACCGGCTCGCCGTCAAGCCTCGCCAGCCCGCCGACGATGGCGTGGTCGTCGCCGAAGTTGCGGTCGCCGTGCAGCTCCACGAACTCGGTGAAGATCAGGCTCAGATAGTCGAGCGTGAAGGGACGGTTGATATGGCGGGCCACCTGGGCCGTCTGCCAGCGGGAAAGATTGGCGAACATATCCTCGCGCATCTTCTCGGCCTTCTGCTCAAGCTTGGCGATGTCGGCCTTCAGGTCGACCCCCTCGGTCGAGAAGGAGGAGAGCTCCTGGATCTTTTTTTCCAGCTCGGCCAAAGGTTTTTCGAATTCCATATAGTTCTGTGAGACTGCCATATATCGATATCTCCTTGTATTCAAATCTATTGCACCGCCGGCTACTCAAACGAAACGGCATTATAACCGAAGAGATTACTCACTTCCACTGTTAATTCTTCGCTCGCCGAGACTTTGTATACATCCGAGAGCTTTATGGTGACGCGCGAACTGTTCTCTATGTCGAGATGAAGGAAACTGCGGCAGGCGCCCTGGTAGCGGGAGAGTATCCCCTTCAGCGTGGTGAGCTTCGCCGCGTCCGCCTCCTTGGCGTCTATGGTGAAATTCACCCTTCGGGTCTCCCGCTCGTTCAGATCCCGCAGCAAGATGATCTCGCTCGCCATCACCTTGGCCCCCTTCTCACCCTGCTCGACGGTGCCGGTCACGTGGATCGGGTCGTCGCTCTTCAGAAGCTCGGAGCATCTGGCGTAGACGTCCGAGAAGACCACCACCTCGACCGAGCCGGAGAGATCCTCGAGGTTGATGAACCCCATCCGGTCGCCCTTCTTGGTCATGATTTCCTTGAGCGTCGTGGAGACGCCGCAGATCTTCACCTCGCTCTTCTCCTTGGCCTCCAGGATGCTGGAGCTGTCCACGGTGGAGAAGCGCCTCATGTCGGCCACGTAGCGGTCCAGGGGGTGCCCGGTGATGAAGAAGCCGATCGCCTCCTTCTCGCAGGCCAGACGGTACTTCTCGTCCCACTCGGGGATGTCGGCAAGCCTGTTGCCGCCGCCGTTTGAGCCGCGCACGATCTCGGCCGCCCCGAAGAGCGACGCCTGGGCGCTCTCACGCTCCTGCTGCACCCTCTGGCCGGTCGCCGTCGCCTCCTCGAGCGCCGCCATCAGCTGGGCGCGCTTCCCCCCGGTGCAGTCGAAGGCGCCGCACTTGATGAGCGCCTCCACCACCCGCTTGTTGACCCGGCGCAGGTCGACCCGCTCGCAGAAGTCGAAGAGGTCGGTGAAAGGGGTGGCGCCGCGGGCTTCGATGATCGCCTCGATGGCCCCCTCCCCCACGTTCTTCACGGCACCCAGGCCGAAGCGCATCGCCTTCTCCAGCACCCGGAAGGAGCGCCCCGATTCGTTGATGTCGGGCGGCAGCACCTCGATCCCCATCTCCCGGCAGTCGCCGATGCTCTTGATGACCTTGTCCGTGTTCCCCATGTCCTCGGTCAAAAGGGCGGCCATGAACTCGACCGGGTAGTGGGCCTTCAGGTAGGCGGTCTGGTAGGCGACCAGGGCGTAGGCCGCGGAGTGCGACTTGTTGAAGCCGTACTCGGCGAACTTGGCCATCAGGTCGAAGATCGCCGCCGACTTCTTCAGGTCGAGCTTGAGCTTCTCGGCACCCTCAAGGAACTTGTCGCGCTCCTTGGCCATCTGCTCGGCGTCCTTCTTCCCCATGGCGCGGCGCAAGAGATCGGCGCCCCCCAGCGAGTAGCCGGCGAGCGTCCTGGCGATCTGCATGACCTGTTCCTGGTAGACGATGACCCCGTAGGTGTCCTTCAGGATCGGCTCCAGCTGCGGCAGGTCGTAGACCACCTGCTTGCGGCCGTGCTTTCGCTCGATGAAGTCGTCCACCATGCCGCTTCCCAGGGGACCCGGACGGTACAGCGCGCAGACCGCGATGATGTCCTCGAAGCAGGAGGGCTTGAGCTTTACCAGGAGCTCCTTCATGCCGCTCGACTCGAGCTGGAAGACCCCCGTGGTGTTGCCGGACTGCAGAAGCTTGTAGGACTCCTCGTCGTCGTCGCGCAGCAGCGAGATGTCGAAGTCGGGAACCTTCCCCACCCGCACGTGCTTCACCGCGTTGTCGATGACGGTGAGGTTCTTGAGCCCCAGGAAGTCGAACTTCACCAGGCCGATCTTCTCCACGTACTTCATGGAGTACTGCGTGGTGAGCGAGCCGCTCTTCTGGTCCTTGTAGACCGGGCAGAACTCCTCCATCTGCCTGGGAGCCACCACCAGTCCCGCCGCGTGGGTCGAGGCGTGGCGGACGAGCCCCTCCAGGCGCAGCGCTACCGAGAGGACCTCCTTGACCCGCGCGTCGGCCGCCGCCAGCTCGTTCAGCTTGGGCTCCTGGACCAGCGCCTTCTCCAGGGTGATGCCGAGCACCTCCGGCACCAGCTTGGCGATCCGGTCCACGTCGCCGTAGGGGAGATCCATGGCGCGCCCCACGTCCCGGATCACGCCGCGCGCCGCCATGGTGCCGAAGGTGATGATCTGGCAGACCCGGTCGCGGCCGTACTTCTCGACCATGTACTGGATCACCTCTTCGCGGCGGTCCTGGCAGAAGTCGACGTCGATATCGGGCATGGAGATACGTTCGGGGTTCAGGAACCGCTCGAACAGCAGGTTGTAGGGGATCGGGTCGATGTCGGTGATCTTGATGGAGTAGGCGACCAGGCTTCCGGCAGCCGAACCCCTCCCCGGTCCCACCGGGATGCCGTGATCCTTGCCCCAGTTGATGAAGTCCGCGACGATCAGGAAGTAGCCGGGAAACCCCATCTGCTTGATGCAGTCGAGCTCGATCTGCAGCCGGTCCCAGTATCCTTTTTCATCATCTGCCGTCAGGTTCGGGTACTTGAGCCGGATCGCCTTCAGGCGCTCGTGCAGCCCCTCGGTCGCCTCCTTGGCCAGCTGCTCATCCAGCGTCATCCCCTCGGGGGGGTCGTAGGCCGGGAAGTGGTAGGTCTTGAAATCGAACTTGAGCTCGCAGCGCTCGGCGATCTTGACCGTGTTCTCCAGCGCCTCCGGTGCGTAGTGGAACGCCTTCGCCATCTCCTGCGGGGTCTTGACGTAGAACTCGTCCACGCTGAAGTGCATCCGGGAGGGGTCGCTCATGGTCTTGCCGGTCTGGATGCAGAGCAGGATCTCGTGGGCCCGCGCGTCCTCCTTGTTCAGGTAATGGCAGTCGTTGGTGGCGACCAGCGGGATGTCGAGCTCGCGCGCCACCTCCATGAGCCTGCGGTTCGCGATGTCCTGCTCGGGGAGGGTGTTTTCCTGCAGCTCGATGTAGTAGCTTCCCGGGAAGGTCTCCCTGTACCAGGTGGCGGCGGCCTTCGCCTCCTCCATCTTGTTCCTGCCGCAGAGGTAGGCCACCTCCCCCTGCAGGCAGGCGGAGAGGACGATGAGCCCTTCGCTGTGGGCGGCGAGGATCTCCTTGTCGATGCGGGGGCGCCGGTAGAACCCCTCCTTGTACCCTGCCGAGGTGAGATAGGAGAGGTTCTTGAAGCCGACCATGTTCTCGCACAAGAGGATCAGGTGGTAGCTCGTCACCGGGTCGGCGCTGGTCGCGGCCTGCTTCAGGTGGCGCGATTGCGGCGCGATGTAGACCTCGGAGCCTATGATGGGCCGGATCCCCTTGTCCTTGCACTTGAGGAAGAACTCCAGGGTGCCGAACATGTTGCCGTGGTCGGTCATCGCGACGGCCGGCATGTGGTGCTCCTTCACCTTGGCGAGGAGGTCCCCGATGCGGATCGCACCGTCCAGAAGCGAGTACTGCGAATGCAGATGGAGATGTACGAAATTTGCTGGTTCCATATTGCGAAGATCCTGGTGCTGTGATCGTGGAAGGTTAGGCGGGAGCAACGGAGCCGACATGACAAAGGGAGCCTTTTTCAACCCTGGCTCCCGTCAATATTTGCGGCGAAGAATGTTGGCAACTATGCCATGAATGGAGCTGCCGTGTCAATGCTGCAGCGAGCTAAATAGAGAAGAGCTGCCGGGAGAAAACGCTTCAGACTTCCCGCCTTATTAACACTAGTTACAACTCTCCTCCCCCCGGAGGGGGGAGGAGAGGGAGGGGGGAAGAGTGGCGGCTTCTGCGAAGCAGTGGCGGGGTTCCCCCTCCCTAGCCCCACTGCCATTAAGTTAAGCTCCTTCTTTTCCCGCACGCTACAAAAGCCCCCTCTCCCTTGATGGGAGAGGGTTGGGGAGAGGGTGAAAAGCTCGTACCAGCCTCACCCTCCCCCCCACCCCCTCCCATCAAGGGAGGGGGAACGATCAGCAGGTAGGAGGCTTAACTTAATGGCAGTGCTCCCTAGCCCTCCCCCTCCCTAGCCCTCCCCCTCCGGGGGAGGGGACATTACAGAACCTTCGGGGCCGCTTTCGCTACCCCTTGACCTGCTCCAGTATCAGGGCGGCGTCCAGCGCCACCTCGGCCTGGCTGCCGCCGTCCATGTCCTTCAGGGGGGCGGTTCCCCGGGCGAGCTCGTCGCCGCCGATGATCAGGGTGAAGCGCGACTTGAACTTGTCGGCGCGCCTCATCTGGCTCTTGAGGCTCTTCCCCTCGTAGTCGAGCTCCACCGCCACTCCCTTGCGCTGCAGTGCGGTCATCAGCCGGAACGCCTCGGCGTGGGCCTGCTCGCCCATCGCCGCGATGAAGAGGTCGGGACGCCTGGAGAAATCCTTCTCGGCCAGAAGCAGGGCCACCCGCTCCACCCCGATGGCGAAACCGATCCCGGGGAGCTGCGGCCCGCCCAGCTCGGAGATCAGCCCGTCGTAGCGCCCGCCGGCAGCCACGGCGCTCTGGGAGCCGAGCTGGCTCGTCACCATCTCGAAGGTGGTCCGGGTGTAGTAGTCCAGGCCGCGCACCATCCTCTCATTGATGCTGTAGGAGGTCCCCACGAGGTCCAGGAAGCCCTTGGTCTTGTCGAAATGGTCCGAGCAGTCGGGGCAGAGGTATTCCAGCATGGAGGGGGCGCCCTTGGTCGCCTCCTGGCAGCCGGGCGACTTGCAGTCCAGGGCCCGCAGCGGGTTGGTCTGGTAGCGCCTTTCGCAGTCCTCGCAAAGGAGCTCGATCCGGTTCAGCAGGAACCCCTTGAGCGCCTCGCGGTATACCGGCCTGCATTCCGGGCAGCCCAGCGAGTTGATCTGCAGGGTCGGCTCGGTAAGCCCCAGCTCCGCGAAGAAATGGGTCAGCATGGTGAGCACCTGGGCATCGACCGTGGGCGCCGAGACGCCGGTTATTTCGGCGCCGATCTGGTGGAACTGGCGGTAGCGACCCTTTTGCGGGCGCTCGTAGCGAAACATCGGCCCCAGGTAGTAGAGACGCGCCACCGGATCCACTGCATGCATCTTGTGCTCGATGAAGGCGCGCATCACCGATGCGGTCCCCTCGGGGCGCATGGTGACCTTGTTCCCCCCCTTGTCCTCGAAGGAGTACATCTCCTTCTCGACGATGTCGGTGGCGTCGCCTATGGAGCGGCTGAAGAGCTCGGTCTTCTCCAGGATCGGGATCCTTATCTCGGAAAGGCCGTAGAGCTCGAAGACCCGGCGCGCCGTCGCCTCGATATGCTGCCACTTCTCCACTTCGCCCGGAAGTATGTCGTTGAACCCCTTCACACCGTTTATCGCCATCTATATGCTCTCCTTGCCAGATCAATTCAATTTCATGGGTGAAAAAAGCCCCGAGAGGCACCTTTTCTCGAAACCAGGCCTGCCTGAAGGTCAGGCTCGACCTCTCCTGCACCGTCTCGACCTCAAGGTATGGTGTTTAACGGCTGGGCGTGGAACGCCAGGTTCTTGCCCCCTGCCTTGCCCCGGTACATCGCCCGGTCCGCCATTTCCAGAAGCTCCCCCTTGGTCCTGGCGTCATCGGGCGAGCAGGCATAGCCTAGGCTCACGGTGAGCTTGATGGCAAGCCCGTCCCCCCTGGCGAAGATATGCCCCTCTACCGTCCTCCTGATGCGCTCGGCTACGACCGCCGCCCCCTCAATCCCGGTCTCTACCAGGACGACCGTGTACTCGTCCCCGCCGTAGCGGATCACGGCATCCACGTCGCGCACGCTCCTTCTTAGCAGCGCCCCCACCTCGCGGAGCACACGGCTGCCGATCAGGTGCCCGAACATGTCGTTCACCATCTTGAAGAGGTCGATGTCCAAGAAGAGCACGGAAAGATTGGAGCCGTAGCGATCGGAACGCTTCAGTTCCCGATCCAGGACGACGTCCAGGAAGCGGTAATTGTAGAGGCCGGTCAGTTCGTCTATGTAGAGCAGATCCTTGGCAAAACTGTAACGGGCGGCGTTGTCCAGGGCGAGCGAGGCCTGATCCAGCAGGAAGGTGAGATTTTTGCGGTTCACATCCTTGGGCAGGGGGGTATCGGGGTCATTGAACAGGATGATCACACCCTGCAGTGTCGATTTCTGCCTGATATAGAGACACATCGCCTCGCGCACAGTGCCGCAGAACTCCTCGTCGTCCGGCAGGAAATCCTTGAGTAGTGCCAGGTTGCTGGCGCCGTCATCGATCAGGTCGCACTCGGAGATCACCGCATGCCCCAGCAGCGAGGCGTGCACCTCATCGACGCCCCGGATCTCGTGCAGCACCAGCTGGCCGCCTTCGCTGAAGTAGCCCAGCCCGCGGACGGTGCCGATCTCCTTGGCCAGCGCATCCATCAGAAGCGGGTAGATCCTTTCCAGCTCCAGGCAGTTGGCGATGGTCTGGCTCACCTGGAACAGGTGCACGAGCCCTTTGAGCTCCTGGTTTTCGTCGAGCAGCCTGCGCTGCTCCATGCAGTGCGCCACGATGTGCCGGAACTCGTCGTGATTGATCGGCTTTACCAGGTAATCGGCGGCCCCGTTCTTCAGGGCGAAGATCGCTGTCTCCAGGTTGGCGTGCCCCGTCACCATGATCACGTTCACCGCGGGATCCTGCCTCTTCACCGCGGAGAGTATGTCAAGCCCGCTTACGTCCCTCATGACAAGGTCGGTCACTACCAGTTGATAATTGCCGCTCACGATCATCTCAAGCGCCTCTTCACCAGAGGAAGCCACCTCGACGCCGTAGCCATCCTCCTTGAGCAGGTCGGTAAAGACCTCCCGGTGGAAGCTGTCGTCTTCGACTACAAGAATCCTTTCCATCAAGCGGATCTCCTGGATTGCGGCGTTTGAGCATTAAACGGCATAATTACCAGCCTAAACTAGCAGATACAACTTGAGAGTGTCAATTAAAATGGCCCCAAGGGGTAGACAGGACGAGGGTTCCATCGGGGCGGCAGACCGCCTGCACGCTGCCGTCCAGGTCGGTCCGGTAGACCCGGATGCCGCGCTTTTGCAGTCTCGCCACCGTGGAGGGGGCCGGAAGGCGGAAAGGGTTCTGGTATCCAGCTGAAATCACTGCCACCTTGGGAGAGGCGGCGGCGAGAAAGGGATCTGTCGAGGAATACTTGCTGCCGTGATGGGCCACCTTCAAGAGCGAGCAGTCAAGCGGCACCCCTAGCGCCAGGAGTTCCCCTTCCGCCTCCGCCCGCAGATCGCCGGTAAAGAGCACCGAGCTTTTGCCGTGACGCAGCCTGAGCACCAGAGAGCTGTCGTTGGCATCTCCTGATGCGGCGGGGAGGGAGCTCAGGGGCCAAAGAGGCTCCACGAGCGCACCGCCGGCGGCAAAGGGGGGATGCGATGCCAGGGCCCGTACCGGAATGTCGCGCGCCGCGAGCAGCCACTTGAGTTGCTGATACTCAGGCGAATCAGAGACGACGCCGCTCTCCCAGAACTCCCCCACCTCGAAGTTGGCGGCCAGGAAAAGCACCCCCTGCAGATGGTCCGGGTGCTCGTGGGACAGCACCAGGAAGTCGATGCGCCCGACTCCCAGGCGGCTCAGGGCGGGGAGGAGCAGGCGCTGCCCCACCCGCATGCCGGTGTCGCCGGCCCTGCCCCCGCCATCAAGCAGCATCCATTTGCCGTCCGGAAGCCCGATCAGCGTCGCATCCCCCTGCCCCACACTGAGAAAAACGAGGCGCAGCAGGCCGTCGCCGGCACCGCCTGCCGGAACGGCCCGGACCGCCAGCACGGCGACCAGGGCAAGGGCGGCAAAAAGCCCGGCTCGCCTGGAGCTGATGAAGGTGATGGCGCAGAGGACGAGACAGGCAAGCAGCAGGTCGACCTTGGTCGGGCTGTAACCGGTGAGAACCGGTGCCCGCGCCAGATAAAGGATCACCGCATCGGATAGAGTGACCAGGAAAGCCGCGAACCGGAGGAGCCAGCCGGCCGGAACAGGGGCGACGAGAATGAGCGGCAGGGAGGCGAACCCTGCAACTACCGCCCCGTATCCCATGAGAGGTATTATGACCAGATTGGCCAGGAGCCCGATCAACGAGATCCGGTGGAAGTAATAGGCAACCGGCACAACTGTCGCCAGGACGGCAGCAGCCGAGGCGACTATGAGCAGCAACAACCAGCGAACCGCCGCACCGGCCGCACTCACCCCGGCGCCTGCACCCACCCCTCCGGCTCCACCCGGCGCACCGGATCCATCGGCCCCGGCGACCCGGCCAACACGGGCGGAAAGCGGCTGCGCAAGCGCCACCAGCCCCCAGATGGCCAGAAAGGAGAGCTGAAACGAGACGTCGAAGAGCGTCCGGGGTGCCACGAAAAGGATGGCGCAGGCAGCCAGCATCACCGCGTTTACCGGCTCCACCTCGCGCTTGAGTTGGAGCGCCGCGACCAGCGCCGCGATCATCAGCACGCTCCTCAGGGTGGCGGGAGCTCCCCCCGAGAGGAACAGGTAAAAGACGACGACCGGAAGGGCGGCGAACAGCAGCGCCTTCCTCAGGTTGAGATGGAGCGCCAGGTACTCGGAGCCGCGGGCCCCAAGGTAGAGCATCTGGAAAATGCCAAGGAAGATGATGCCGACGTGAAATCCGGAGATGGAGAGTATGTGGTTGACCCCGCTTCTGGCGTAGGCGTCATTGAGCTCTTCCGGCACATCCGCCTTGTCGCCAAGCAGCAGCGCCTTCAGCACACCCCCCTCGGCGACCGGCGCCTGCTCCGTTATGAAGCGTCCCAGCGAGCCGGCAAGGAGATCGATCCGATGGCGCCACCCCTCCCCGGCGCGCACCAGCAGAAGATCGTCCGCCTCTTTCACGAACGAAGTCGCAAAGACCCCCTGGTAGGCCAACTGGCGGGGGTGGTCCATCTCCCCCGGGATGCCGTAGCTTCGGGGCTTGCGTATCTTGGACGAAAAGAGGATGCGGTCCCCGGTGCAAAGCTGCGCCCTCCCCTCCTTGATCTGTACCAGGAGTCTTCCCGTGACAGCCGTATCGTCATGTTCCCGGTACAGGCGATCCACCTGGAGAAAGAGCCTGCCGCCCCCGGAGGCGAGTCCCACCGGGCGCTCATCGACAACGCCCTCTATCAGCACGGGGGATTCGGCGGCAAACCGGGCGAGAGCGTCGGCGACCGGGCACTCGCAAGAAGCGCCCCTGCAGGATTGACAGATTCCCGCAGGGATGCCTTTTGCCGGAATGGAAGAGGGCTCCAGCAACGGCTTCAACGAGACTCCGCCCCAGACGAAGAACAGCAGGGAAAGCGAAAGCAGGAAGGGAAGGCCTCCGGTGACAAACGAGGCGGCAAGCGTCGTCAGGAGCAAGGCGGCGAGCGCCCATTCAGGAGGGGTAGAGCCGCAGAAGTCCGCCGCGCAAAGTCCGGCGATCAGCGAGGCAAGCGGGACCAGCAGGGGTCTCTCCAGAAGGCACCTCCCGGGTCGCACAATGCGGAAAAAGGCAGTGTTGTCCGGTTAGAAAAATGCATCTGTACATTTCGACTCAAACCCACTGCTTTTCACCCTCCCCCAGCCCCTCCCATCAAGGGAGGGGGCTTAAAGTCCCCTCCCCTGGTGGGGAGAGGGCTAGGGAGAGGGGGGTGAGGCCAGGAGGGGGATGTGGTCGTATTGGGCGCCGACCATCCCCACCCACACCCTCCCCTTGAAGGGGAGGGAGCTCTTTACGCAAGATCGGTTATGGCATTTATAGCACGCAGCGCCGGCTGTGCAATCGGTTCCATGCAGGCAGCAGCGCTGTTCATACTCCGCTCAACGACCTGAACCCGCATGAACAGCGGCTTTAGCAGGTTTCCGGCTCTGCCCTCCTCAGCATTGTTCAGCATCGGTACAGCCGCACCCCGCTCGACCAGATCTGCGCGGCCCGCATCGCAATAATATTGTAATTGTGATTTCAAATACTTATACGATTGATCCGGCATGTTATCAAGTTGGTACGACCGTTGAAAGCTAAGGTAAAACAGCTAAACGGGGGTGAAGTCATGGGATACCGGGATCGTACCACGAGCGAGAAATCTGGAACGTTTGACTTCTGCATTATGGAGGTGCGGCTCAGGAAGAAGAGCGCGCCCGCCGACGCCAAGGATGACTTGCGGCTTTTGTCGGTCGACAGTCACTATGAAACGCTGCGTTTCGTCCAGGACAACATGGAGGAATGCATCGGCAATATCGTGAGACTGAAACGGCTGGAGTCGCAATCTGCCAATGGGGTAAAGGAAAGCGCCGAGCTTTTTCAGAAAAACCTGGAGCCGCTCATCTCGTCGATGACCGCTTCCAACGGACAGGGTGTCATGGACAAACTCTCCGCCTCCCTGAAGAAAGCCCTCCTGCTCCTGGTGATGGAACGCTACAAGAGTGATCGGGAAAAGGCATGCAGGGTGCTCGGGATCTCGCGGGAAAAGCTCGAAACCGAGCTGAAGCTTTGCGGCGTCGCCCGCTGATTAGGAAAGGAAGGTCCCGCAGCAGCTGCCAACGTAGCCAAATCCCCCCAACCCCCCCTTTTCAAGGGGGGGAGCGGTTGGCGCCGATATCGCGTATTTTTCAGGTCAGTAATATTGCTCGCTATAAGCGGGGATCTGGGCGGACCAGGCGGGATGACGTCTCGCCTCTACCAAGGCGGCGGCTGCGCTATCGATCAGGCGCAACCTGTCCTTGGGATAACTTCCGGCCAGATTTAGAAAGTTCGAGACGTGATTGGAGCGCAGGATGGTTCCTTGCGGCTCCATGAGCAGCAACAAGGCATGAGTTTCCTGCAGTATCTCACCATGGCTGAGCGGCTCGATCGAGGCGAGGAAATCGTCGTTGTGACGCACGAACATGGTGAGCAGCGAGAAATATTGCGGTGAAAGGGCGCTGATCCACTGTGCCGTGGCAGTAGCATGCTGGGCGCTGCGCCCCCTGCCGGCAAGACCGAGAATCGCGGTGATCGACAACTTCATCCCGGCATCCTGCGCCTTTCGACAAAGCTCCAACATCTCCGCAGCTCCATACCCCTTGGCAACCATTCTTAGCGTCTCCGCGTCTCCGCTTTCCAGACCGAAATACAGTATGCGCAGCTTTTTACCCCGCAATACGGCCAGTTCCTCGCTGCTTTTGGTGCCGAGGCTGTTGGGAGACGCGTAGGCGCCCACCCGGGTGAGGGCGGGGAAGGCCTCGACCAGCGCGTCCAGTATGATTTCCAATCCCTGCTGCGGGTAGACCAGGGCATCACCGTCCGCGAGAAAGACACGCCTGACCGTTTGCCGGTAGCGCAAAGGGACCGACCTGATTTCTGTCAGCACCTCGTCCAGGGTGCGGACGCGGAACCGTTTCATCTTGTACATGCCGCAGAAACGGCAGCTGTTTTGTGAGCATCCGATGGTAATCTGGAAGATGAGGCTCTCCGCCTCTGAGGGAGGGCGAAACAGCGGCTGATTGTAATTGAAGTGATGCATCTTGATCCCGCCTTCTCTTTGCCGATTGATGCGTTTCCCGAGCTTCCCTGCTTTGAGTTGCCCCACAGAGCTGCGCACGACAACAATAGCCGAGATCGGTGCAAAGTTGCCAGTGAAAATTCCGGCCTTTCCCTGTGGCCACAAACACCCTCCCCCCGCCCCACTGCCATTAAGTTACCCGATTAGCTTCAATCTTCCGCTACCAACAACTCTCCCTCCCCTTCAAGGGTAGGGTCGGGGTGGGGATGGGGTAGAAGAGCACACCCCCATCCCCCTCCTGTCCTCCCCCTTGAAGGGGGAGGGACGTACAGCGGAAGATCATTGCTAATCAGGTAACTTAATGGCAGTGCTCCCCAGCCCTCACCATCAAGGGAGGTGGAAAGTTGAATTAGGGGTTATTGGATAAAAAAATCCCCCTTGGTCAAAGGGGGATTGTCTGTGGCGAGGCGTGAAGGGGTGAGTCAGATAGCGCCCCGACGGACCGGATCATGAGGTTACGCGGAACATTTCTACTCTTCTATGACTCTCAGCCCTTTAACCTGCGCCCTGAAGGGAGCAGTAATGGCCAGGTAACCGCTTTCCAGATCCGAGACGTCGGTGATCTTCGCCAAAAACCATGCCCCGTTGCTTGCATTGTCCTGGGCAACGATCAGTACTCCGGGCTGCAGATCCGCCGGCAGTGCGGCTCGGCTCCTCCATAAACGACTGGCCCCGGAGCTCTCCTCCTGGTCTGGGGGAGCACAGCTGGCAGGGTTCGGTGCGAGCAGGGAAACGGCGGTCTCGAGATCGCACGGTCTCACCCTGATCCAGCCGACTGCGCCTACCGGCTCTTCGGAGACAAAGTACATCTCCTCCTCCCAAAGGGTCTCCTCCATTGCTGCAGCATCCGGCACTCTCCTGAAAGCGTTGCTTGCGCCGGGATCCCAGGCCTGCGCCTCGAGGGTCCGCTCCATCGTGCTCAGCGTATCCTCGACCGTGTTCAACATCTCCAGGGGATCTTCTGCATAACAGGTACCGGCAATTGAAAGAAAAATCAGCATCACAATAGCACGCATCCGGCCCACCTCCAGAAAATGATCTGGCGTAAACATTACCATCTATTAATTTTGTTTTCAATGCGAAGTCATAAAAAAAGTTGAACCGTCCGTCACTCTGCCAGCGCGTGGTACCGGCTTTTACTCTAATAGATATCGATGACTGCCTGAAGCGTCCGGGGGGGAAAGTCAAAGGGGGCTAACTGCTGAAGGGAAACTTTCTTAAGTGCTGGTGCAACTCGGAACAGAGCCCGGCTATGACAGTAGGTGCTTCGATCTCGGTACCCCCTCTCCCTCGGGGAGCACTGCCATTAAGTTACGGAACTATATCCAAAACAAAGGCTGTGCCTTTACCCCCCTTTGCAAAGGGGGGCAAGGGGGGATTTTGCCCACCTGAGCTGACTAAATCCCCCTCGATCCCCCTTTGCTAAAGGGGGAAGGTCCCATTTTTCACCAGTACCTTTGTTTGGTAGATAGTTCCGTTAAGTTAAGGGAATGAGAGGTAGGGTGGGCCGTGCCCACCAGGAACCGCATCCTGATGGTGGGCACGGCCCACCCTGCATGATTCACGGAATCACCGCTTAACTTAATGGCAGTGCCCTCGGGGAGAGGGTGCCCGTAGGGCGGGTGAGGGACTTTCCAGGGAGCGGCGGCAGTTTCTGTCATGGCAGCGCCCTCACCCTGACCCTCTCCCGGAGGGAGAGGGAACTCCCGGATGCCGTCAGTGATGTTTGGCTTCGGGTTGAAAAAGGAAAGGGGGCGATTGACATCGCCCCCTTTCCCCGCAATCGGCTGCGGTAAAATTAATGCTCTCCGTACTCTAGGCGAGGCGCCCGGCGTAAAGCGGGAAGCGCTTCATGAGGGTGTTGACCTGGCTCTTCACCGCGGCAATCTTCGCCTCGTCCCCGACGTTGGCAAGGACGTCCGAGATCAGCCCGGCAACGACTTCCATCTCCGCCTCTTTCAGGCCGTGCGTGGTCGCGGCCGGGGTCCCGATCCGGATCCCGGAGGTGATGAAGGGCGAGCGGGTGTCGAAGGGAATGCCGTTCTTGTTCACGGTGATCCCGGCCCGGTCCAGCGCCTCCTCGGCAACCTTGCCGGTCAGCTCGGTCTGGGAAAGGTCGACCAGCATCAGGTGGTTGTCGGTCCCCCCGGAGGTGAGCTTGAAGCCGCGCTTCATGAGTCCTGCGGCCAGCGCCTGGGCGTTCTTCACGATCTGCCCCTGGTACTCCCTGAACTCGGGGGTGAGCGCTTCCTTGAAAGCGACCGCCTTGGCGGCTATCACGTGCATGAGCGGGCCGCCCTGGATGCCGGGGAAGATGTTGGAGTTGAGGGTCTTGGCGTAATCCTCGCGGCACAGGATCATGCCGCCGCGCGGCCCGCGCAGGGTCTTGTGCGTGGTGGTGGTGACGAACTCGGCGTGCGGCACCGGGTTCGGGTGCAGACCGGCCGCGACCAGTCCCGCGATGTGGGCCATGTCGACCATGACCACGGCGCCGACCTGGTCGGCGATGCGGCGGAAGGCCTCGAAATCGATGATGCGCGGGTAGGCGCTGGCACCGACCACGATCATCTTCGGCTTGTGCTCGTGGGCCAGGCGCTCGGCCTCCTCGTAATCGATGGTCTGATTTTCCTTGGTGACCCCGTAGGGGACGATGTTGAACAGCTTGCCGGAGAAGTTCACCGGGCTGCCGTGGGTCAGGTGCCCGCCGTGGGCCAGGTTCATGCCGAGCACGGTGTCGCCGGGCTTCAGCACCGAGAAGTAGACCGCCATGTTGGCCTGGGAGCCCGAGTGCGGCTGCACGTTGGCGTGATCGGCGCCGAAGAGCTCCTTGGCGCGGTCGATGGCGAGGGTCTCGGCCTGGTCGACGTAGTGGCACCCTCCGTAGTAACGCTTGCCGGGATACCCTTCGGCGTACTTGTTGGTCAGGACGGAGCCCTGTGCCTCGAGGACTGCCGGGGAGACGAAGTTCTCCGAGGCGATCAGCTCGAGGTTATATTCCTGGCGCTCGGTCTCATGCCGAATGATCTCCGCCACTGCCGGGTCGAATGTTTCCAGTACTGACATGTCGTTCTCCTAAAATTAACGAAATGGAAAAGAAAACGGGACTGTGCGAGTCCCGTTGATGCCGATAAGCGTTTCCTGCAGCAGCGGCATCGTGCGCGATGGCCGCGTAAATGCCGCTGCTGCAGGATATAGGTGAGTCAGCTGCCCTGGAGCTTCAGTTCCCTCTCCAGTGCCGCAATCTTGTCGAGGCGCGACTGGTGCCGCCCCCCGGCGAATTCCGTTTCCAGCCAGGCCGCCACCATCTCGCGCGCCTTGGCGCTCTCCAGGACGCGCCCGCCCAGGACCAGGATGTTGGCGTTGTTGTGCTCCTTTGCCATGGTCGCCATGAAGACGTCGGTGGCCAGTGCCGCACGCACGCCGGGAAACTTGTTGGCCACGATCGACATGCCGATCCCGGTGCCGCAGATCAGGATCCCCCGCTCGGCGCCGCCTGCGGAAACCCGGCGCGCCACCAGCTGCCCGAAGTCCGGGTAGTCCACCGAGTCGCCGCTGCAGGTCCCCAGATCCTGGCAGGCGATCCCCCTCTCGAGAAGCAGCCCCTTGATCTCTTCCTTCAGTTCCAGACCGCCGTGGTCGCTTGCAATCACTATCATGCTACACCTTCTTGAAGAGCAGCGACGCGTTGGTGCCGCCGAAGCCGAACGAGTTGCTCATGGCGTATTCCACCTTGGCGTCGCGCGCCGTGTTGGGGACGTAGTCCAGGTCGCATTCCGGATCGGGGTCGTTGTAGTTGATGGTCGGCGGTACCACGGAGTTCTGCATCGCCATCAGCGCGAAGACCGCCTCGATCCCGCCGGCGGCACCCAGTAGGTGTCCGGTCATCGACTTGGTGGAGGAGACCATCAGCTTGTCGGCGTGCGGGCCGAAGACCGAGCGGATCGCCATGGTCTCGTACAGGTCGTTGAACGAGGTCGAGGTGCCGTGGGCGTTGATGTAATCGATCTGCTCCGGGTTGACCTTGGCCGTGCTGAGCGCCATCTTGATGCAGCGCGCGGCACCCTCGCCGCCGGGGGCGGGAGTGGTCAGGTGATAGGCGTCGCCGGACAGGCCGTAGCCTACCACCTCGCCGTAGATCTTGGCGCCGCGGGCCTTGGCCGCCTCGTATTCCTCGAGCACCACGATGCCGGCACCCTCGGCCAGCACGAAGCCGTCCCTCCCCTTGTCGAAGGGCCTGGAGGCGCCGGAGGGGTCGTCGTTGTTGGTGGAAAGCGCCTTCATCACCGCGAAGCCGCCGATCCCGAGGGGGGTCACGGTCGATTCGGTGCCGCCGGCGATCATGGCGTCGGCATCGCCGCGCTTGATCATGTGGTAGGCGTCGCCGATCGAGTGGGTGCCGGTGGCGCAGGCGGAAACGGAGGAGAGGTTGGGACCCTTGGCCCCGTACTTGATGGAGATGTGCCCGGGCGCCAGGTTGATGATCAGCATCGGGATGAAGAACGGGGAGACCTTCTTGTACCCCCCGTCGAGCAGCGCCGTGTGGTAGCGCTCGATGGCGGGAAGCCCGCCCAGTCCGGCGCCGACCAGCACACCCACCCGCTCCGCGTTCTCCTCGTTGATCACCAGACCCGAGTCCTGCATGGCGAACTCGGCCGCTGCAAGCGCGTACTGGATGAAGAGATCCATCTTCTTGATCTCTTTCTTGTCGATGAAATCCTCGGCGACAAAATCCTTCACCTCGCCGGCGATCTTGACCGGCAGGTCGGAGGCATCGAAGCGGGTGATCGGGGCGATGCCCGATTTTCCCGCCACCAGGGCATCCCAGTTCTTGCCGTTTCCGGTCCCAAGCGGGGAAACTACACCGACCCCCGTGACAACAACTCTTCTCATACTCTAAACTCCTTCGGAATCTGATGCTTCATGGCTGGCCGAAGCCAGCATGAAAAAGGGGAAGTAAACTCCCCCTTTGATACTAGGTGTGATCGGTGATGTAGTCAATAGCGTCCTGCACCGACTGAATTTTCTCTGCATCCTCATCGGAGATCTCGATTTCGAATTCTTCCTCAAGGGCCATGACCAGTTCGACTGTGTCAAGCGAATCCGCACCGAGGTCATCCATGAAGGAGGACTCATTGGTCACCTGCGCCTCGTCCACACCGAGCTGCTCTGCCACTATCTCTTTAATGCGTTTTTCGATCGAAGCCATCTATACCACCTCCATTTGATTTACTGCGCCAGACGATTTTGATTGGATCAAGCTAGCTAGTTTCATAGCATGAAAAAGGGAATTTGCAAAAGGTATTTTTGGCGCCAAAAATAAAAAGGACGCGAATCACACATCACATGTACATACCGCCGTTCACGGAAAGGACGTGCCCCGTGATGTAGGCAGCCCCGCCGGAAACCAGGAATAGCACCGCGCTGGCCACGTCGTCGCCCGATCCGAGCCTCCCCATCGGGATCTGCTCCTGGAGCGTCTCCTTGGCCTTCTCGGAGAGTTCCTGGGTCATGTCGGTCTCGATGAATCCGGGCGCCACCGCGTTCACCGTCACGTTCCTGCGGGCGAGCTCCTTCGCCACGGACTTGGTGAGGCCGATCATCCCCGCCTTGGAGGCGCAGTAGTTGGCCTGCCCCGGGTTCCCCATCTCCCCCACCACGGAGGAGACGTTGACGATCCTGCCGTAGCGCGCCTTGGACATCACCTTGGCGGCCTCGCGGGTGCAGTTGAAGGCCCCCTTCAGGTTCACGTCGACCACGGCGTCCCAGTCGGCTTCCTTCATCCTTAACAGGAGCCCGTCCTTGGTGATGCCGGCGTTGTTCACCAGTATGTCGAGGCGGCCGAAACTGGCCACAGCCTCCTTGATGAGCGCCTCCACCTCGGCTGCGACCGAGACGTCGACCTTGAGCCCCAGCGCCTTCCCTCCCGCAGCCGTGATCTCGTCCGCGGTCCGCTTTGCCCCCTCCACCGTGGTGGCGGTGACGACCACGGCGGCGCCCGCCGCCGAGAGCTTCAGGGCGATGGCCCGGCCGATGCCGCGCGATGCCCCGGTAATTACCGCCACCTGTCCGTCCAAGCTCATATCGCCTCCCCTGCCATGGCCTTCACCCCGGCCGCATCCTGCACGTTGAAGGTCGCGGCCTGTTTCTCGATCCTCTTCACCAGGCCCGCCAGCACCTTGCCGGGGCCGATCTCCACGAAATTGTCGACACCGGCGGCCACCATCTGCTGCACGGAGGCATCCCAGAGCACCGGCGAGCAGACCTGCTCCACGAGGAGCTGCTTGACGCGCCCCGCGTCGGCGTTCGGCTTAGCCTCCACGTTGCTCACCACGGGGACCGTCAGCGGATGGAGCTGCACCCCGTCCAGGGTGTCCGAGAGCCGCTCGGCGGCCTTTTGCATCAGGGCGCAGTGAAAGGGTGCGCTGACCGGCAGTAGCATCGCCTTCCTGAAGCCGCGCGCCTTGGCGATCTCGATGGCGCGGTTCACCGCAGCGGCATGCCCGGCGATCACGATCTGCCCCGGCGAGTTGAAGTTGGCCGGAGAGACCACCTCACCCCGGGCCGCCTCGGCGCAGATCTCCTGGAGCAGTTCCGGATCGACCCCTAGGATCGCCGCCATGGCGCCCACCCCGACCGGCACCGCGTCCTGCATGAAACTGCCGCGCGCCCGCACGGTCCTGAGCGCGTCTGCGAAGCTGAGCGCCCCCGCGGCGACCAGCGCCGAGTACTCGCCCAGGGAGTGCCCGGCCACGAAGGCGGGGGCTACCGGCGATTCTTCCCTCAGCACCCGCAGCGCCGCAACGCTCGCGGCGAGTATGGCCGGCTGGGTGTTCGCGGTGAGCTTCAGATCCTCCTCGGGACCCTCGAAGCAAAGCCGCGACAGCGAGAAGCCGAGCGCGTCGTCCGCCTCCTCGAAACTCCGGAGGGCGGTCTTGAAATTTTCCGACAGTTCGCGTCCCATCCCGGCGTGCTGCGAACCCTGGCCGGGAAAGATGAATGCATAGGTTGACATGGCATACCTCATTTCAAATGAAAGTCCCCCTTTGAAAAGGGGGATTTAGGGGGATTCCCCGGGACTCGCTCCGCCTGTCCGGCAACCCGGCTCGAAATCCCCCCCGCCCCCCTTTTTCCAAGGGGGGAGAGTCGGCTCAAGGGGGGAGCTATTGTGCCCGCTACCAGCGCAGCGCGGCGGCACCCCAGGTGAGACCGCCGCCGAAGGCTGAGAGAAGGACGATGTCCCCTTCCTTGATGCGCCCGGCGCGGCGCGCCTCGTCCAGAGCGATCGGAATGGAGGCGGCGGAGGTGTTGCCGTAGCGGTCCAGGTTGACGTAGACCCGGTCCGCTCCCAGCGAGAGCCTCTTGCCGACCGAATCGACAATCCTCTGGTTGGCCTGGTGCGGGATGAAGAGCGAGACGTCATCGGTGGTCAGCCCGTTTGCCGCGAGCGCCTCCAGGGCCACCTCGCCCATGGCGCGCACCGCGTACTTGAACACCTCGTTTCCCTGCATGGTCAGGTAGATCAGACGGTCGTCCAGGTTCTGCTGAGACGCGGGGTGGCGGCTGCCGCACCCTTTCTGGTACAAAAGATCCCAGTAGTTGCCGTCGCTGTGCAGGTGGGTGGAGAGGACGCCGTTTTCCCCCTCGACCGCCTCCAGCACGACCGCACCGGCACCGTCTCCGAAGAGCAGGCAGGTGTTGCGGTCGCTCCAGTCCACGATGCGGGAGAGCACCTCGGCGCCGATCACCAGCGCCTTCTTGGCGGCGCCGCTCAGGATGAACTTCTCCGCGGTGGCGAGGGCATAGATGAAGCCGGAACAGGCGGCGGAGAGGTCGAAGCAGGTCGCGTTGGGCGCCTTGATGGCCTGCTGCACGATGCATGCGGTGGCGGGAAAGGGGTAGTCCGGGGTGAGGGTTCCCACCACGATCAGGTCGATCTCCTCCGCGGCAACGCCTGCCGCCTCCAGCGCCTTCAGGGCCGCGGCGCTGGCGAAGGTGGAGGTGTACTCCCCCTCCGAGGCGATGCGGCGCTCACGGATGCCGGTTCTGGTTACGATCCACTCGTCGCTCGTGTCGACCATCCGCTCCAGGTCCAAGTTGGTCAGCACCTTTTCGGGAAGTGACGAGCCGGTACCGGTAATCTTTGCTCGGATCATGAAGCCACCCTCTCCTTTCCGGCGTCGGGCGGTTCGGCGCCCGGACGCTCGGTTACGGTTCCGGGGAAACTCTCGTGCAGCTTTTCGGCCATATGCGAGTTGACACCCTTCAGCGCGTAGTCGTAGGCAAAGCGGATCGCGTTCTTGATCGCCTTGGGATTGGAACCGCCGTGGCAGATCATCCCCACGCCGTTGATCCCAAGTAGAGGCGCTCCGCCATACTCGGCATAGTCTACGGTTTTTTTAAAATTATTGAAAGCCTTACGGCTTAGGAGATAACCGATCTGGGACAGGAAGCTGCTTTTGATTTCGGCCTTGAGCATCTTGCCGACGGCCTCGGCAAGCCCTTCGGAGGTTTTCAGCACCACATTGCCGACGAAGCCGTCGCATACCACGACGTCGACCTTGCCGTTGAAGATGTCACGCCCCTCGACGTATCCTATGTAGTTGATCGGCTTTTCCGCCAACAGGGCACTGGTCTCGCGGGTGAGTTCGTTCCCCTTGCTCGCCTCCTCCCCGTTGGAGAGGAGCCCGATCCGGGGCGAGGAGATCCCCATCACGAACCTGGCGTACACCTCGCCCATCACGGCGAACTGCACCAGGTGGATCGGCTTGCAGTCGACGTTGCCGCCGACGTCCAGGACCAGGGTCTTGCCGACCGGGGTGGGGAGGAGCTGGGCGATCGCGGCGCGATCGATCCCCTTCATCCTTTTCAGCACGAACATCCCCGCCGCCATGGTGGCGCCCGAGTTCCCCGCGCTGACCACGGCAGCCGCCTCGCCCCCCTTGACCAGCTCGAAGGCGACCCTGATGGAGGAGTTCTTCTTCTTGCGCACGGCATCCGAGGCGGAATCGTGCATGCCGACGACTTCGCTGGCATGCCACACCGCGATATCGAGTCCCTTGCAGTCGTGGCGAGCCAGTTCCGCCTGCACCTTGTCAACATCTCCGACCAGAGTGACCGGCACGCCGAACTCTCTTGCCGCAGCTACTGCACCTTCTACTTCAACATGAGGGGCGTTGTCGCCCCCCATTACATCGACAGCAACTCTCATATAACCCCTATGGAGCGGATTCCGTACAGTCACGACAGCAGCTAAGCCTGAAGCCTACAGCTCTTCAGCCTTCAGCACCTGACGTCCCTTGTAGGTACCGCAGGAAGGGCAGACGCAATGCGGGAGCTTGGGGGCTTTGCACTGGGGGCAGGATGAAACGGTGGGAGGGGTCAGGAAATCGTGGGCCCGCCTCATGTTCTTGCGCGATTTGGAAGTCTTTTTCTTAGGTACAGCCATGGTTAATCTCCTTTTTACTTTTCTATCTTGATCTTCTTCAGGGCAGCCATCTTCAAATTAATCTCGCCGCGGTCGCAGCCGCAGTCGCCGGCGTTCAGGTCCGCCCCGCACTGCGGGCAAAGGCCACGGCACGACTCGCTGCACAAAGGCTTGTACGGGACCTCCAGCATCACCTGCTCGGCGATCTCCGAGTCCATGTTGATCTCTTCCCCCGTGTAGGAGGCGGAGATCAGCTCCACGTCGCTCAGTTCCACCTCCTCGTCGAGCTCCTCGCCCTTCGATTCCGTGTAGAAAATGGTGAAGTCGGAGGATATCGGAAGCTGGTATTCGGTGAGGCAGCGCGAGCAGGAGAGACGGACGGCGCTTTGCACGCTGCCGGTCGCCCTGACGTGGTCGTACTCCCAGACCGCGGCAACCTGCGCGCGGACCGGCTCGGTAAAGCTGCATTCCCCCGCTTTTTCCATCGCCTCCAGGTTCGGGTAGTGCGACGCCGGCTCCTCTTCGCTGAGGTCGACCTGCGTCCTTTTCACCTTATCGATGACTATCTTCAAAGGATGGTGTCCCCCTTTTTCAAAGTTTCTCAGTATATAGATGGAGCCGTTTTTGTCAAGGCAAATCTAGAGGCAGGGAGAGGCAGGGGCTAGGGGCTAGGGGCTAGGGGCTAGGGGCTAGGGGCTAGTAGAACCAGGCTAACAATTACCTGATTAGTGCTAATCTTCAGCCCACTGCCCAAAACCCCCTCCCCTTCAAGGGGAGGGCCGGGGTGGGGATGGGTTTTTCGGCATCAAAGCACCCCATCCCCCTCCTAACCTCCCCCTTGAAGGGGGAGGGACAAACAACTGGCTGAAGATTGTACCTAATCAGGAACAATTATGCGGAGTTGCAGCTACCCCCCACTCCCTGCCCCTAGCCCCTGCCTTTGCAGTTAGCCCCTAGCCCCCAGTCCCTAGCCCCTGCCTTTCCCCCTGTTTCACCAGCCGCCCATCCGGTAGTCGAGGCTCATCCCTTTGTCAGCCCCGGAGAGCGCCCCCAGATGCTCCGCCGTTCCCTGCACCAGCAGGTCGAGCACCGGGGTTTTCTTTTTTGGGGGACGGATCAGCTCAGGCTCCCCCTTGATGCCGCCCAGGCGTCCCGCCTCCTCTACTGCATCCTGCATGGTCCCGATCCGGTCAATGAGCTTGAAGGAGAGGGCCTGTTCTCCGGAGAAGATCCTGCCGTCGGCAATGCGCCTCACCTGATCGACCGGAAGCCTCCTCCCCTCGGCCACGGCCCGGATGAACTGGGCATGGGTGCTGTCGATCACCCCCTGCAGCATCTGCCTCTCCTCCGGCGACATGCTCCGCACCGGCGAACCGACGTCCTTGAACTTCCCGGTTTTCAGGGTGAAGGCCTTCATGCCGACCTTGCCCATCAGCCCCTCTATGTTGGAGAACTTCATCAGGACGCCGATGCTCCCGGTGATGGTCCCGGGGTTGGCGAAAATCAGCGTGGCGGGTGCGGAGACGTAATACCCCCCGGAGGCTGCCACGCTCCCCATGGAGACCACCACCTTCTTCACCCTGGCAAGCCCCTTCACCTCCGCGGAGATCTCCTGCGAGGGGCCCACCACGCCACCGGGCGACTCCACCCTCAGAACCACCGCCTTCACCCGCTTGTCCTTCTTCAGCTCGCGCAGCTGCCTGACCGTCTCCTGGCCGTCGACGATGATCCCCTTGATCTCGACCAGGCCTACCCCCTCGCCGCCGACCAGCCTGTCCCGGTCGCCAAACAGGGCCGTGGCGATGACGATGCAGACCAGGAACAACAGCAGCATTGCGCCTACGGAAACCGCGCTCCACAGCACCCACCTGTTTTTCATGCACCCTCCGGAGCTGCCCCCCCTTTGGGAAAGGGGGAGCGGAACTTATTAATGAAAGGCATCAGCACCTTCTCTGACGATTTTTCTTGTCATTAGGGCTGCCGATGTCATAGATTGTCGGAAATTTTCCGTCGCTGCCAGTAATTTGAGCCTGACACAAAGACAAGCGACACTCTACAGCATAACAGGCCTGTGCAAAAACAAAAACTGCCGCAGCGAAACGGGCTCCGGTCCAGGCAGTGCCAACACCCCGGTTTCGCAAGGTCGAGGAGACATGAAGCTACTGGTAATTTCAGACAGCCACGGCAATTATCCGCATGCCTTCAAGGCGCACCAGCTGGCTAGCCCGGTGGATCACATCATTCATTTGGGAGACGGAGCTGACGATGCCAGCCTGATGGAGCAGGTGCTGGAGGTGCCGGTGCACCGGGTGGCGGGAAACTGCGACTTGGGCAGCGAACTGCCGCACGATCTGATCCTCGATTTCGGTGAGTGCCGCGTCTTTCTGACCCACGGCAACAGGCACCTGGTCAAGAGCGGGCTGAAGCAGCTGATCGGCAAGGGGACAGAGGTGGGCGCGACGGTTGTCCTTTACGGACATACCCACCTGCCGGCCGTGGCATCGGCCGAAGGGATGCTGCTGGTAAACCCGGGCGCTCTCAACAAAGGGGTCCCGGGAAGCTACGCCATCCTGACCCTGGACGGTTCAGAAGCCCGCGCCGAGATTTTCTCGCTGTAAAAGCAGGGGCTAGGGACTGGTAAAGCAGGGGCTAGGGGCTAGGGGCGAGTAAAGTCGATTACCTACCAGCCTCCAGCCTCCAGCCCCCAGCCCCTGGCCCCTGGCCCCTGGTTTCAACAGCCGCAGCCGCAGTTGTGGCAGACCTTGCGGTTCTCGTCATCGGGGGGAACCGTCTCCGGCGCGAAGGCGATACGGTTAACGGCGCGCCTGATATCCTCCTGGGGATCGAGATGCGGGCTCTTTCCAATCACGTGCCCGACGCAGACGTTGCTGATCCCGTCGGACGGCGACGCTATTCTCACCGCATTGAGCAGGTCCGCGTAGCTTTTCACCTCGATCACCTGGCTGACGTCTTGCGCGCGCTCCAGGACGATGCCAAAGCGTGCCAGTTCCTGGGCCAGTTCCGCGAAGAACAGGTCGAAGGAGACCCCGGACAGCGCGTTTTCCCACTCCGGCCTGCTGTGCTTTTGCCCGTAGCAGGTCAGTCTCATACCCTTTCCCATCTATAACCTCGAAAATCAGGGGCTAGGGACTGGGGGCTAGGGGCTAGTAAAAACCGTTCCCAAACCGCCAAACCTTAGCCCGAAGTAGCCCCATCCAATGTTTCACCGATTTTGCCCTAGCCCCGAGTCCCGGCCTTAGCCCTTAGCCCTTAGCCCTTAGCCCTTAGCCCTTAGCCCTTAGCCCCTAGCCCCGCTTTTGCTTTTGCCTCAGCCCCTCTAGTTGGCGGCCGCCTTTCTCTGCATGGAACTGAAGATCATGTCCAGCACCGCCTTCTGCTTCGCCTCATACTTGTTCAGCACCGCAAGGCAGGTCCCCATCGGGAACTGCTCGTGCAGGTAGTCGGAATCCCGCCCGGACAGGATCACGATCCTGTTCTTGTCCATGCCGACCGAGACCGCAAAGTTGAAGATCTTGGTGCCGTCAAGCAGCGGCATCTCCAGGTCCACAATCAAGAGGTCCACTTTTTCCCGCTTCAACACGGCAAGCGCCTGGAACGGGTCGGTACACGCCTCCACCTCAAGCAGCGGATAGAGCGACTGTATCTTCTCCCTGAGCGCCTGGAGAAACGGTGCGTCATCGTCTACGATCAGAATCTTTCTCATCAATACCTCAACCGTATCACTTGAGAACCCGGGTGGCCGCGGAGAGCACCGGGAACGGTACGTGTAGTTCGAGCGTCTTTGCCATCTTCAGGTTGACGATCAGATCGACCCGTTTCGGGGTGACCACCGGAAGCTGGGAGGCCCGCTTTCCTGCCAGGATGCGCGCGGCGTAGTCGGCGGCGACCTGCCCCTGCTCTGCCGGGTCCGCCTCCAGGGAGATCACGGCACCCTTCTGGGCCGCCCCCGGCATCTGCGATATCACCGGTATCTTAAGCTCGGCTGCCCGGTGCACGATCTTCTCGAAACCGCGGCTGCCGGCGCTGCATTCGGAGATGTAGATGCAGTCGACCCGCGCGGCGAAAAGCGAGGCGAGCGCCGCGTCCATCCCGCTGACACTCCCCAGGTTCACCTCGACCAGGGAAAGCCCCGACTGCGCCGCGATCCGGCGCGCCTCCTTGAGCTGCACCAGCGACCCCTCCTCCCGGGTGCTGTAGATCACCCCGAGCGCCCGCATCGGCTTAAGCTCCATCGCCGTCTTGATCAGGGTGACCAGCGGTATCTTGGAACTGATCCCCGCCGTGTTGCGCCCGGAGGAGAGCATGCTCTTCGCTACGCCGGTCTCCACCGGCCCGTAGACGTCGGCAAAGACCACCGGGATGTCGTTGGCCTCGTGCAGCGCCGCGAGTGTCGCGGAGGCTCCGTAGGCGATGATGACATCGGCCCCGATCGCGTTGAACTTCCGTATGCTGTTGGCCCAGGAGATAGGGTCCGGATTCGGCACCTGGGTGATCACCTCGACGTTGCTCTGGTCGTACCCCTTCAGCACGAGAGCCTTCATGAAGGCCTTGTGCGCGTCCCGGTAACGGGGGAGGTCGCAGGTCAGAAGTGCCGCGACCAGTTTTTCGGCGCCACGGCACTCCGACGCAGGGGCAACTGCGCATAGCACGAGCAACAGCAGTATAATACGGATCAGTATCAGGATCTACCCCTTAGTCCCACTTGGTCCCACTTCATCACCACTTCGCCGCCACGCTGGCGACGATGGTGTGAACGGTGCCGTTCCCCTCGCTGTAGGCGGGATTTTTCTCGTTGTAATTACGCACGCTGTAATCCATCAAGCCGGAAACCTCCCCGGTGAAGCGGTACTCTCCCCGGGCAGACATGGCGCTGATCAGCGAGCGCTGCCTGGTGATCTCCCGGATCCCTTGGGTGTCGCTTGTTGCGGAAAATACCGTGTCGCGCGGCTCGAAGGCCGAATCGGCGAAGACATGCTGCAGCATAAGCGAGAGGTCAAGCTTCTCGTGCGCCTGGTAGGTGGCGTTCAGGCCGAAGACATGGGACCGGCTGGAAAATCTGGCCGCGGCCTCGGAGCCGGGGGCGAACACGGTGAAGAGGACCGCCTGGTCCGCCCGGCTTTGCAGGTAGGCGTAGTTGCCAGCCAGCGTCAATTTGGCCAGCGGAGCAAACCAGACCCCGAGGCTGGAATTCTCGGTGCGCCTTTCCCGTGAGAGCAGCGGATAGCGTACGAAGACCAGCGGTTCCAGTGGGAAGTCGATCAGGAAATGCTCGACCTCGTCGTTCCACTCGCGCCGGATCACCGCGCTGGCCGTTGCCCCCCAGCTGTTGCGCGTGTAGGTCACCAGGAGCTTCCCCTCGTGCCTTTCCTGGAACGATGCCCCGTAAGAGGGGTGATTGGTCGTGGCATAGCTGTAGTTGGCGCTGCTGCGAAGCCCCTTCACCGGACGATAGTAGAGCGACAGCGACCCGGTGTGGGTATCCGAGTTATCGGGGAGGGCCCAGGTGGTCAGGGCCGGAAGCTCGGAGACGTTGTTTCGCTTCAGGAACTCGCCGCGGTACTCGCCGGTAAGGGAGAGGTCGTGGCGCGGCCGGTAAGATAGCGTGGTGATGATCAGGTCCTTGGTGCTGTCGATCGGAGGCTTCACCGGCTGCAGCGGAACCAGGAAGTTGTTGCTTGCAACGGGGCCGCGGTTTCTGTGATCGAGCTCCTGGCGCCGGTACTTGAGGGCCAGGGAGTACTCCTTGCTGGGGGTGTAGACCAGATCGCCCGCCGCGTTCTGCAGCTTCACCCTGGCGTGCTTGACACCGGTCGTGTCGGAGAGCCTGGAGAGGTTCTCGCGCTCCTCCATGCTGTAGGAGCCGCTGCCGACGAGCCCGCCGGAGAGCGAGGTATGCAGCTTGACGGCATGGGAGATGAAACGGCTGTCCGGATCCTCGCTGTGCTGTTGCAACCCTTCGACCCGGACCGGGTTGCCGTCGAGGTCGTTTCGCGCCACGAAATTGGCCACCGGAATGGGCTTGCGATCGTCAAAGACCCTGATTCTGAAATCGTAGCTCAGGTCCACCGGGCCCAGATGGGCGTCCAGACCGAGGCGCCCCTCGTGGGTCCGGCGGTCGATGGCCCGCGGCACGGCGTAGACGGTATTGGGTGTCCCCTCGAAGGAGGCGTCGGCGAAGCGCTGCTGTACGGTCCCCTCCTTCACGAGCCTCCAGTAGCCGAGATTGAGGTGCAGGGGGTAGTTGTGCAGCCGGTAGCGGAAATCGGCCCGGTCCCGGGTCACGCTGACGCCGTAGTCGCCGGAGCCGTCCTGCTGGCTGGAGAGATAGTCCGCCAGCAGGGGCGCAGGCGCAGGGAGAGGCGGAGGCGGGGGCGCAGGCTGGTCGGCCCGAAAGAGCTGGAAAGCCGGCGTGAAGAGGAGCTCGCGGTCGAGGTTGTGAAACAGCGATTCGGTCCTGAGGTGCAGCCGGTAGTCGCCGCCGTAGACGACCAGAAGGTCGCCGTGGTAGTCATCCTGGTTCAGGAAGTAACCCTCCAGTTCCAGGTTGCTGTCCTTTTCCAGGTTCCTGTAGAAGAGCCCGCCGCTTCGGCTTGAGCGGAGCAGTCCGTATTCGTGGGCACGTCCGCCGTGGCCGTCGCGAATCACGAAGCTGTAGCCCAGCGAGCCCCCCTTCTGCTCCAGGGCCTCCACCTGGCGCTCGTCCTCGGAACGTACGGCGATATCCGCGGCCGACACCGGGGGGTCCGGCTCCTGGGCCGCCTCCCAGAGCTCCTGCTCTGCCGCGGCCACTCCCACCGCTGTCAGCAGCAGGAAGATGAGCGGTGAGATTATGGTCGAGGCAAGATGCAGCGATCTTTTCACCTTCCGGCTCCTTTAGCGGGTCATTGGCGCAGCGTCCCCCGGCCCGTGACCGCCGGGGAGGGGGTGTCGGTGCCGTGGATCTGTGAATGGCAGTCCGTGCAACGGTTGGTGAAAAGCTGCTTCACCCCGGGGGTGTTATCCGCCAGGTGCCCCGTGTGGCACTGCAGGCAGAGAAACGGCATCGAGGCGTTCAGCAGGTTGTTGTTCACCGAGCCGTGCGGGGTGTGGCAGTTCATGCAGTTCTCGGTCAGGTCGCCGTGCTCGAAGGCGAACGGTCCCTGTTTCTCCATGTGGCACCTGGTGCAGGTCTCCTTCGCGCTCTCCTTGAGGAGCTTATCCTGGACCGAGCCGTGCACCTCATGGCAATCCACGCAGACCATCTTCTTCTCCCGAATCGGGTGATGGGAAAACATGGCGTTCTCCGCCCTCACCTGGGGATGGCAGCCGTAGCACATCTCCGCCATCTCCTCGTAGCTCACCTTCTGCTGGGGCCCCTTGTGCAGCTTGTGGCAGTCGAAGCAGCTCACGTCGTTGACCGCGTGGCTGCTTGCGTTCCAGTGGGCCAGGGCGGGTATCGAGGCTGCCGAGTGGCATTTGAGGCAGATCAGGGACTGGGCCTGGGACGGGATGTGCATGATGTCCAGAAAGGTCGAGGTGTCGCACTTCTTCTTGAGAAGCGTGTTGGCCTCCGTGTCGTCATCGAGCTGCGCGATGGCGAGGCTTCCGGGGCCGTGGCACGATTCGCAGTTCACCAGCGGGAGGCCGGTCTCCGGCTTGATCTGCTCGCCGTGCACGCTGTGGCTGAAGTCGTCGGTGATCTTGTCGTGGCTGTGGCACTTGGAGACGCAGTTGTTGGTGCCGACGTAGTCGGCGTCCAGGCGCCCCACGATCATCTTCTCGTACTCGCGCATCGGCAGAAGCGGCTTGCTCTGCTTGAGTTCCGCGCATGACAGGCAGATGAACGGGAGCACCGCCATGAGGATGATCCTGACTTCGATGCGGCTAAGGGCGCGTGCCAGTGCCATCTACTCTCCCCTTATTCCCTTGGTTGTCGTATAGATGAAGCCGCGCACGATCGGATTTTCGCTCCGCTTGATCTCGCGCGGGGTCCCTATCTCGACGATGCTCCCGCCGTGCATCATGGCGATGCGGTCCGAGATGTAGAGTGCGAAATTGAGGTCGTGGGTGACGATGACCGTGGTGTTCTTGGTGCTTTCCTTGAGCTTCAGGATGGTGTTGGCCAACTCGTCCGTGGTGACCGGGTCGAGCTCGGCGGTCGGCTCGTCGTAGAGGATCAGGTCCGGATTCATGGCGAGCGACCGGGCGATCGCGACCCGTTTCTTCATACCTCCGGAAAGCTCCGAGGTGCGCAACAGCTCCTTGCCGGTGAGCCCCACCATCTCGAGCTTTTCCCTGATGATCTCCCTGATCCGCTGCTCCTTGCAGACCCGCTTCTCCCTGAGCCAGAGACCGACGTTCTCGCCGACGGTGAGCGAATTGAAGAGCGCCGAGGACTGGAACACCATGGAGTAGCGGTAGTCGCGGGGCGAGCCCCCCTGGTTCTGGGCGAAGATCGGGATGTCATCTACGTAGATCTCGCCGCTGTCCGGGGTCTCCAGCTTGACGATATGCTTCAGGAGCACGCTCTTGCCGGTTCCCGAGGGGCCGATGATGCAGAAGGTCTCCCCGGCATAGATCTCCAGGTTGATCTCCTTCAGCACATGATTGGCGCCGAAGTACTTGTTGAGCCCCTCCACACGGATCCCGACACCGCGCGTGTCATGGAGATCCACCGGGCGATTGCCGTTGTCCGGGTGAAAGAAAGAGCCCGCCAGGCCATGCTTTATCTTTTCAAACACGCTTTTTTCCTTGAGGGGGGAAGTAGTATCCACAAAGGCCCCGGTGCTTCGTCATGGATGCGCGGCCGCAGTGACAGGGGCGCAGCATCTTCTCATTGAAGAAACGGCGCCATAGTAACAGACAAGGGAGCCACCTGGCAAGCGGAGAATGTTTGCGACCCTTAACAATGGTCGATTGAAGCAAAGGATGGCTCAATTTTACCGGCGGGGAGCACGGGACTGGATCTTTCGGCGGGCGGGTGATGAAACGATGGATCTAAAAAAGGTAGGGGGAGCTGTTATTGAAGTGGCGCCTGTTACCAAAGACATAGACGCTCAGCAATATAAGGAGTAACGCGGCCCCGATGGTGCTGAAGCGCAGTTCCGCCTCGGGAATCGGGGTTCCCGCCAGCTGCGCATAAGCGCCGACCGGAATGAGTGCGAGATTGACGCATGCGTTGCAGATGTCGAGAAGGTTGTAGCCTATCAGCAGCCAGACGGTGAGGCGTTGCCGCTTCAGGATGCCAAGAAAAAGATAGAGGCAGATGATGCTGTCGCCAAAGACCAGCCGCTCGCCGGCTCCTCCCTGGCAGAACCTTCCCATGAACGGAAAGGGGTGACCGTAGTTGGAGACGGCAAGCAGCAGCGAGAAGAGGTAGATTGCGGCGATTATCACCAGCGCGAAAGGGCGGCGCGGAGCCTCATCCGACATGACACCGCTCCTTGCCGCCGCGCCAAGGAGCTGCCGGGACTCCCTCCCCTTCACCCTTCGCCGGGGCTGCGGCTGACAAGTCAAGGGGCGGGTCGGGGTGGGGATGGGGGAAAGTCCCCGACCATGCCTCCGGTTTCCACATCAACGGGAGAGCCTGCTGTGCTCCTTCAGGATGCAGCGGTCCATCACCACGTCGAGCCCGGCAGCTTCCGCCTTCGCCGCGGCAGCCTCGTTGACCACCCCTTCCTGCATCCAGAGCACCTTGGCTCCCTTGGCGATCGCCTCCTCCGCGATTTCCGGCAGGAACTCGGAGCGGCGAAACACGTCGACTATATCCACCTCCCCCGGGATCTCGGCGAGGCTCGGGTAGCAGCGCTCGCCCAGGATCTCCTGCCGGCAGGCCGGGTTGACCGGGATGATGCGGAAACCGGACCGCTTCAGGTAGGCCGCCACGCCGTGGCTTGGTTTTGCCGGGTCGGGCGACAGCCCTACCACGGCGATGTTCCTGTACTTGGTGAGCATTTCCTTGATGTCCGGGTTTCCCATGAGACCTCCGTGAACCAGTGATGTGCGATTCTATGACCCACCCGCTGTCACCTCTTCATGCCGCTTACGGCCACGCAGAAGAAGATGATAGCCATCACCCCCGCGATGAAGATCCAATCCGCCGTACTGAATGCGGCCATATATTCCCCCTATTGTTCTAGTTTTTCCAGTGCGGCTTTCGCCTCGGCAAAATCCGGATTCATCCTGAGTGCCTGGCGCAGATAACTGCGCGCGTCGGCCGCTCCACCCATGTCGATGCAGCAAAGGGCGAGCAGGTACGGGATCTCCGGCATCGGGAAATCGCGGGCGAAATAGGCGTCCGCCATGATGTCGGTCAGGATGGCGGCGGCCTCCGGATAGGCTCCCTCGTCCCGCAGTGAGAGCGCACAGGCGATAGCCTCGAGGTAGTCGACCGCAGGGACCCGCGGCAGTTCCCCCTGCTCGATTCTCTCCAGCCGCGCCTTAAGCTCCGCTGCCACCGGTGCGGAAACGGCCGGCAGCAACCGGCGCCAGAGGGAGGCGGCCTTGTCGTACTTGCCGAGCAGGAACGAGACCTCGGCAAGGGTCGACAGCGCCCTCGGCTCGTCGGGGGCCAGCTGCAGCGCCCGGTCCAGGTAGCTCTCCCCCTTGAACAGCGTCACGGTGGAGAGCTGCAGCGCCGAAAAGCGGCATCCCTTGTCCAGGAGCGTGGCGCCGATCTCCAGCGGAAAATGGGGATCCTCCGGCTCCATGAGCGCGAAGATCCTGAGCAGGTTCACCCGCCGGTCCAGGTAGGGGACCTCGACGTCCTTCTCCCCGAGCATGAGGATGTGGCTGGCAAGCTCCGAGACGTAGTGCGGATATCCTTCCTTGAGGAGCGCCGCGTAGCGTTCGCAGTGCAGACAGCCCGGATCGGTGCGCAGCGCCTGGTAGATGCCGCGGCCCACCGCGTCGTAGCCCGGCGGTTCCCGCTCAAGCGCCTGGAAATCCTGTTCCAGAAGCGGCAGCGGTTCGGGACCCAGCGCAAGCTCCACCTTGCCGTCCAGTCCGGTTACCACGCCCCCCCCGGGCGGGGTATAGTATATGATCCCTGCAATGGGAGTCGGTTCGATCTGAGTAATGGCTCTCTCCTCCTTCTTGATTGGCGTTAACCTGCTTGCGAACTGCAGCTACTTCCATGAGAGGGGGTGCTTGCGCAGCACGCGGAAGATTGGCGCCTTCCAAGCAAGTTCACCCTTTATGCTCCACGTCCCCTCCCCTTCAAGGGGAGGGTCAGGGTGGGGATGGGGACAGTACGGCAATCTTATTCAGGGACAAAACGCCGCCTCAGGCGGGGTTTGTTGCTAACCAGGTTAAGTTAAGCTCCTGGCGATGACAGCGCTGACCCGAGCGCCTCTCAACGCTCCCGCCCGGGGAAGGTGTCGACGCCTGCGTGGACGCCGACCGTCTTGTAGATGCGCACCCCGTCCCACGGCTCATCCATGATCCCGTCATGGATCGCCCAGCTGCGGCCGAGGACGCTTTGCTCCAGCCCGGGACGCCTGAAGGGGGTGGAGCCGTCCAGCCGCCGGAAAAGCACCCCCCCGGGGGCGAATCCCCGGTCGATATCCTGCATCAGCCGTTTTCCCACCACGTAATCGAAGCCGTACCTCTCGTAGCGGATCGCGTTGTCGTAGCTGAGCGGCTCGGCCACGATCAGCTCCATGCCGAGGCTGTCGGTGAAGCGCTCCAGAAGCGGCAGGAACTCGCCGAACATCCTCATGCCGCGCCGGGTCTGGTTCGGGAACAGCCCCGCCGCCATCGCCCTTTGCTCCTCGGCCAGGTTTCGCCCCAGGGTGGCGAACAGGTTGTCGCGCCCCTGCGGGTCCAGGTCGACGTCGAAACGGGGCGCGGCAGGGTCGGCGATCCGGCAGAAGGAGAGCTCCATCTGGCCGTGCTGGGTGTCGCAGAGCTCCAGGAAAAAGAGCGGGTCCCGGTCGCCGGGGGAAAGGCGCGCCTCCAGGCGCAAAAGACGCAGCCCCTCGGGGGCGATGATCTCGACCCTCCCGGCGCAGCGCTCCACAAGCTCGCGCAGGCGCCCGGGCAGGAGCGTGCGGTAGATCGCCTGCTTCTCCCGGGGCTCCAGCCGGTTGATGTCGTAGAGGGAGTAGAGCTCCCCCCCCCGGCCGTCCCTCAAAACCTCATTTGCGGAGAGTTTTGCCATGGTCACCGATCAGAACCGGGAAGACGTTGGCGCGCAGATAGGAAATGCGCCTTTGCACCGCGTCCAGCGCCGCGTTGCGCTCGTCCTCCTGGGCCCAGTGCATGGCGTCCAGGAGCATGCGGTGCGGAAAGCCAAGCTGCGCGATCAGCTTGATGAAGGGCGCCGGGAGCCGGGGGGGGAGTTCACGGTCGTTCATCACCGCCCAGGCGATGGTCCAGGCCCGGGCCACATTCATCATGTCGTAACCGCCCCCCCCCACGGCAACCCAGGGGATCTGCAGGGCGCGCAGCTTCCTCATGATATAGGCATAACCGTGGGTGGTCACCTCGAGGCGGCTGAGCGGGTCGGTCCTGAAGGTGTCGGCACCGAGCTGGGTGAACAGCACGTCGGGATCGAAGGCAGCTATCAGCGGAAAGGCGATCTCGTCGAAGGCCTTCATGAACAGCGCGTCGTCCGTGTGGGCCAGAAGCGGCAGGTTCACGCAGTACCCCTGCCCCGCCCCCGCGCCGGTTTCCGTCTCGGAGCCGGTCCCGGGGAAGAAGTAGACGCCGCTTTCGTGCAGCGAGATGGTGAGGACCCGGTCGGTGCGGTAGAAGGCGCTCTGCACGGCGTCGCCGTGGTGGGCGTCCAGGTCCAGGTAGACCACCCGCTTCCCCTTGGCCAGCAGGTGGTTGATCGCCACCGCCGCGTCGTTCAGATAGGAGAAGCCCGAGGCCCGGCTTGGCTGGGCGTGGTGCCATCCCCCAAGCGGATTGAAGGCGGCGGCAAAACCCTCCTCGCTGACCAGCCGCGCCGCTTCCAGGGTACCGGAGACCCCGAGACAGGCCCAGTCGTAGACCCCCGGAAAGACGGGGTTGTCCAGGTCGCCAAGCCCGTAGCGGAAGTCGGCCCTCGCCTCGCTTGCGGCGCTGAACTCGCGCAGCCTGTCCAGGTAGTCGAGGGAGTGGGCGCTCAACAGCTCCTCCCCGGTCACCCCCCTCGGCCGGCGCAGCTCCATTGCCGGCAGATCCAGCAGCCCGTAGGCCGCCATCAGGTCGCCGGCCAGCCGGTAGCGCTGCACCTTGAACGGGTGCTGCTCTCCGTAGCAATAGCCGCCCAGGTCGGCGCAGGCGATGAGTGCGGTCTTGCGAGACAAGAGATACCCCCCGGCCGGTTTTCCGATCAAATCTACCTTGTGGCGCCCGACAGGTCAACCAATAAATCCTGCACATTCATTGGGCAGCGGCGCACAAATAACGGGCAGCGGCGGGCGCTATTCTCATGAGCCGGGCAGGCGCGTTCCTGTCATTCCGGCAAGATAGCGATTTGGCAGAGAGTTTGCTAGGTCTGAGCGGCCTCCCAAAGACGGTGGGCCCATTACCAACGGAGGTAGTTTCATGAACGAAGTGTCAACGGCGACAACACTCGCCAACAGCGGCGATGTGCTTTTTCTCATGCTCGGGGCGGTCATGGTATTCGCCATGCACGCAGGGTTTGCCTTTCTCGAGGTCGGCACGGTTCGCAAGAAAAACCAGGTGAACGCCTTCGTCAAGATCCTTACCGACTGGTCGGTATCCACCGTGGTCTACTTCCTGATCGGCTTCCCGATCGCCTACGGCATCAGCTTCCTGAAGCCGGTCAAGGAACTGCTGGGTAACAACCAGGGGTACGACATCACCCACTTCTTCTTCCTGCTCTGCTTCGCGGCCTGCATCCCGGCCATCATCTCCGGCGGCATCGCCGAACGCGCCAAGTTCTGGCCGCAGGTGACGGCCGGCGCGCTCTTCGCCGCCTTCAGCTACCCGATCTTCGAGTCGCTCATCTGGGGCAAGAACGCCTCGCTGCTGCAGGATATCTTCAAGCAGGTGGGGGGGGCCGAGTTCCACGACTATGCGGGGTCGGTGGTGGTGCACTCCATCGGCGGCTGGCTGGCGCTTCCGGCGGTCCTCATCCTCGGCCCGCGCATGGGGCGCTACCTGGGCAAAAAGTCGCACCCGATCCCGGTCAGCAACATCCCCTTTCTCGCCCTGGGCTCCTGGATCCTGGCCATCGGCTGGTTCGGCTTCAACGTGATGAGCGCGGGGCACCTGGAGAAGATCTCCGGGCTGGTCGCGGTCAACTCCCTGCTCGCCATGGTCGGTGGCGTGCTGGCGGCGCTGGTCGCCAGCAAGAACGACCCCGGCTTCGTGCACAACGGCGCCCTGGCAGGTCTGATCGCGGTCTGCGCCGGCTCCGACATCATGCACCCGCTGGCCGCCTTCGCCACCGGCGCCATCGCCTCCCTGATCTTCGTCTACGGCTTCCACATCGAGCAGGAGAAGCTGAAGATCGACGACGTGCTCGGCGTCTGGCCGCTGCACGGCGTGATCGGTTCCTGGGGGGGGGTCGCCGCCGGCATCTTCGGACAGGAGGCGCTGGGCGGCTTGGGGGGGGTCACCTTCCTCTCGCAGCTCATGGGGACTGCGGCAGCCATCGTCTTCGCCCTGGTGAACGGCTTCCTGGTCTACGGGATCCTGGCCAAAACGGTCGGCATCAGGCTCGATCCCGAGGCCGAATTCGCCGGTGCCGACATCTCCATCCACAACATCGGCGCCTACCCCGAGGACCACATCCGCTGACCCTCCCCCCTTGAAACGCCGAAAGATTCAGAAAGGCCCGGAAACGGGCCTTTTTTTATTTTGATATTTTTGCGGAAGCCGGTATTATCTGTGAGATAGTGAGGATAAATTCATTACCACAAAAGGTCGATCCCATCATGAAAACGCCTTTAGGAGAACTGCTGGTTGAATCCGGCATCATCACGGTAAAGACGTTGGAGCGCGCCCTGACCAGACAGCAGGGGAGCGGCAAGCGGCTGGGAATCGTTCTCGACGAGATGGGGGTGATCACCCAGGAAGAGCTGATCGATGCGCTGGCTCAACAGTTCGGCTTCGAGACGGTGAAGGGAATAGCTTCCCTCGATTTCCCGGCCCGCCTGCTGGAGCTGATACCGGAGGAGATTGCCGTGCGCAAGCTCGTCTTTCCGCTCAGGCGGGAGGATGGGGTGCTGGCACTTGCCGTCACCGACCCCTTCGACACCGATACCATCGAGTTCCTGGAGAAGCAGAATGCCACCACCATCGTTCCGGTACTCGCCACCAGGGAGGACATACTGGACGCCGTGAACCTCCACTACCCGGGGAGCGAGGCGGCCGGCAACCGGACGGTGAAGGTTCTGGTGGTGGACGGCTCCAGTGAGCTCACTGCCGAGATCGAGGGTGCGCTCAGGAGGGAGGGGTACCAGGTGCTGACGGCAAACGACGGCGTGGAGGGGTTGCGGATCGCCTTTTCCGAGCAGCCGGAGCTGATCCTTTGCGACGCCGCCCTGCCGCGGATGGACGGCTACGCGCTGATGCGCGCCATCAAGGCGAACCCGACCACCGCCGGGACCCCGATGATCCTGATAACCTCGAAAACCTCCCAGGAGGAAGAGCACCGTGCCCTGAAATCCGGTTTCCACGACTTCATCGCCAAACCGATGATGACCGTCCGCGTGGTATCCCGGGTCAAGCGGGCGCTCGAGATGACCCAGCAGGCCAAACAGCGCCAGACGGCTCCACCGCTTTGAGGAGCCCGACCCGGGGTCGGGCTCGCCCCCTCCCCCGCTAAACCCGTAGCGACCCCGCAGCACCCGTAGCACCGGCTGCAGCCAGAGAACCGATGCTGAGCCGGGAGGGGATATTTCCAGTCAAGGAAGTTTAACGATTGACAACTCAGGAGAGCTCGGCCAAAGTCGTGGCGAAGATGTCGAGCGCCTCCTCCATCTCTCCGGGCGTCACGTTCAACGGGGGTATGAAACGGGCCACATTCCGCTTCAAGCCGCAGCCGATCATGATCAGCCCCTTGTCCTGGCACTCCTGGATCAGGTTGGCGCAGAGGCGGCTGTCCGGAGCGCCGGCTGCATCCACGAACTCGACGCCGATCATGCAGCCCAGCCCCCTCACGTCGCCGATGCTGGCATTTTTCAGGGCCAGCCCCTGCAGACAGGTTAACGCGCGTGACCCCGCTTCCTGGCAGGCATCGAGGAGACCATCCTTGATCACCTGCAGCGTGGCCCGGGCCGCCGCGCAGGATACCGAATTGCCCCCGAAGGTGCTGCCGTGGGCGCTCGGGTCCCACCTCTGCATCAGCTCCCGGGAGGCGACCACCGCTCCCAGCGGAAAACCGGACGCCAGAGCCTTGGCCACCGTCATTATGTCGGGAACCACTCCTGAATGCTCGCTGCAGAACCACTTCCCGGTTCTTCCGATACCGGATTGCACCTCGTCGAAGATGAGCAGGATGCCGTACTGGTCGCAGATGCTGCGCAGACCGCGCAGGTAGTTCTTGGGAGCCGGGCAATACCCCCCCTCGCCGAGAAACGGCTCCAGGATGATCGCGCATACCTCTTCAGGGGGAATCTGGTGTTCGAAGAGCCTGCTGATCTCCTCCAGGCATTTGGTGCCGCAGGAGTCCAGGGTGAGTCCGGACGGGCAGCCGAAACAGGTGGGGTAGCTCACCTGGTAGACGGAGGGAAGCAGGGGATGATAACGCCTGCGGTACGCCGAGGAGGAGCTGGTCACCGAGACGGCGCCGAGGGTCCTGCCGTGAAAGGCGCCGCTGCAACAGATGATCCCCTGCCTGCCGCTCGTGTAGCGGGCGAGCTTGAGCGCCGCCTCCACCGCCTCTGCACCGGAATTGCCGAAGAAGAGCATGTCGAGGCCAGGGGGGGTGACGGAGAGGAGTTCCTCGGCCGCAGCGACAGTCGTCTCGCTGTAGTAGACACCACCGGTATGTACGAAGCGGTCCAGTTGCTCCCGTACCGCGTCTATCACCCGCGGGTGGCTGTGCCCGAGGTTCAGTACCGCAAGCCCCGAGGAGAAGTCGAGGTAGCGCCGGCCGTCCATCGAGGTGACGGTGGTCCCCTCGCCCTTGGCGATGGCGATCGGGTAATAATGGTGCGAGGCCGGCGCCAAAACAGCTAATGCCCTTTGAACCACCATGTCGTCCTGATTCATCGTCACACCTCTCTTTCGGGCTTACATGAGAAAAAAAGATGATAACATACTGCAGTGTCGGCGCAACCTTGCCCCAGGTCCCTTTTCCTGCAGGGATGTTTCGTCTCATACTTGCATTTCGAAAAGATTAGACTAGACTAACATTTGTGAAAATTAGAAGCCGCCGGGGAAACGCCATCAAACGCTACGAGGGAGGGGCCGATGTACAAGGAGAAAAGAAACTTCGCTAGGCTGGCCTTACATGCAAAAGCGAATATACATCAAAATGGCCATACCATAGAGGGCGAGGTGGAGAACCTCAGCATGAAGGGTGTTTTTGTCATGGCGCCACGGAGGCTGGAAATTAACGATACAGTGGCAGTCACCATCTATCATACCCTGACTCCGCAGGTGCTTTGCGACCTGAAGGCGAAGGTGGTCCGGGTTACCGATAAGGGAATGGGGCTGCAGTTTGAAAAGACCCTGCTCGATTGAGAAGGGTACTCATTAAAACAGCAAAGCCGAACCTCTCGGGAATGCTGACCGAGGAGATTGCCTCAGCAGATGCGCGGCAGTTGCTCCCCGGCCAGCATCTCCACCCCCCTCACGCCTCCCACCGAAGTCTCCATCAGCACGCGACCTGAGGAGCTTTCGACAACCTCGCCGATGATAGCCGCACCTCTTCCGTTCGGGTGCCCTTGCATGATCTGCAACGCCTCCCCGGCCCGCTCCGGTGCCACCAGGGCCAGCAGCTTCCCCTCGTTCGCCACATAGAGCGGATCCAGCCCCAGAATTGAGCAGACCCCCCTGACCCCCGCGCTGACCGGCAGACTTTCCTCGTGCAGCATGATGGTGACCCCCGACTGGATGGCGATCTCCTTAAGCGTCGTCGCCACCCCTCCCCGGGTCGGGTCGCGCAGCACATGCAGCCCTCCGCCAAGGGCAAGAAGCTCCCCAACCAGCCCGTTCAGCGCCGCCGAATCGCTCCTGATGCCGCTATCGATCTCCAATCCCTCCCGGGCCGATAGTACCGCGATGCCGTGGTCGCCGATGCTGCCGTTCACGATCACCTTGTCGCCGACGCGACCCGCGGCGCCGTCAATTCTCAGGCCGTGTTCCAGCGCTCCGATGCCCGAGGTGTTGATGAAGATCCGGTCCCCCTTCCCCTTGGGGACCACCTTGGTGTCGCCGGTAACGATGGCGATGCCGGCGGCGTCTGCGGCTCTGCGCATCGAGGCCAGGATGAGGGAGAGGTCGCGCTTGCTGAACCCCTCCTCCAGGATGAAGGCGACGCTCAGGTAGAGTGGCCGGGCCCCCATCATGGCGAGGTCGTTCACCGTGCCGTTGACCGCCAGATCCCCGATGTTTCCGCCGGGAAAGAAAATGGGGTCGACCACGTAGGAGTCCGTGGTAAAGGCGAGCCTGGTGCCGCCGATGTCGAGCAGCGCCGCGTCGTTTTGGCCGGCCACCGGCGCGCCCGACAGCTGCGGTATGATCAGATCGTCCAGCAGCTGGTGCGAGAGCTTTCCGCCGCTGCCGTGGCCGAGGAGTATGAGGTCGTTATCCAAGGTGCTGCTCCTTTAGAAACTGTTCAAAGTTCAAAGTTCAAAGTTCAAGGTTCAAGGTTCAAGTTCAAACCCTTCAGATGGCGTATTTGTAGGCGGCGGCACAGGTCCCCTCGGACGAGACCATGCACGCCCCCACCGGAGATTCCGTGGTGCAGCTCTTGCCGAAGAGCGGACAGTCAAAGGGGGACACCTTCCCCTTCAGGATCTCCCCGCACAGACACCCCTGGTGCTCTTTGAGCTCCTCCACGGTAACGGCAATGGCTCGCTCGGCGTCGAAGGCATGGTAAGAATCGGCAATCCTGAGCCCGCTGCCGGGGAGGGCGCCGATGCCGCGCCAGTCGGCGTCGAATGGGGTGAAGACCTCGGCCAGGATCGCCTGCGCCTTGGCGTTCCCCTCCCATCTCACCACCCTTGAATACTGGATCTCCACCTTGCTTTGCCCTGAGAGCGCCTGGCGGACCAGCATCTCCACCCCCTGCATGACATCGGTCGGTTCAAAGCCGGTCACCACGCAGGGGACCCGGTACTCCCGGCAGAGGAAACGATAGGCGTCAGCCCCGATGATGGCACTGACGTGCGCAGGACAGATGTAGCCGTCGACGGCGAGTTCGGGGTCGGCGGAAAGTATCGCCATAGGCTGCGGCATGGTCTTGTGCGAGGCGAGTACCAAGTAGTTGCCGATACCTTGCGCCTTCGCAGTCAGGATGCTGCCGGCTATGGTCGGCGCGGTGGTCTCGAATCCCACCCCCAGAAATACCACCCTTTTCTGGGGATTGCCGGCCGCGATTCGCACCGCGTCCAAGGGGGAATAAACGACCCTTATATCGGCACCCTTGGCCCTCTCCTCCATGAGCGAAGAGCTGGAGCCGGGAACCCTGAGCATGTCCCCGAAGGTGGTGATGATCAGGTCGGGCAAACGGCTAAGGGCGACGGCACGGTCCAGGTATCCGTTTGGGGTGACGCAGACCGGGCAGCCGGGGCCGGAGATCAGCCTCACCTCCGGCGGCAGCAGCGAGCGCAAGCCGTACTGGTAGATAGCCATGGTGTGCGTGCCGCAGACCTCCATGAAGGTAAGAGGCCTCCCCCTCCCCTTGGTGAGCGACGAGATCCGCTGTGCCAGCCCCTTGACCACCCCTTTATCGCGAAACTGATCCAGGTAGTTCATCCCAAAAGCTCCGGAGTGAAGAGTTCCCGCATCAGAGCCAAGGTCTCCCTGGCGTCCTCCTGGTCCAGTTTCGATATGGCAAAGCCGGCATGGATGATGACAAAATCGCCGACCTTGACATCCTGGTCCAGCAGCATGAGACTCGCCTCACGCTTCACCCCGTCGACCTCGGTCATCGCCTGATCGCCTTCGATACTTATCACCTGCATGGGAACCCCGACGCACATAAATGCTCCTTTCGCTCCGCTTCAGTCGTAGGTAAAGGTAAAGGTAAAGATTAAGATTATGGCAGGAGACCGTCCGCTGCCTTAATCCCAACCTTAACCGTTATCTGTTTCTCAGCCGTCCTGCCTTAATCTTAACCTTAACCTTTACCTGTTTTGCCTTAACCTTTACCTGTTTCACCAGCCTCAATCCGTCTTCCCGCGATAACCGCCTGCCCCAGCGCTATTCCACCGTCATTTGGGGGCACCAGCCGGTGACAGTAGACTTGAAAACCACTGTCGGCCAGAAGCTGGGCGACCTCCTCGGTCAACAGCCGGTTCTGGAAGACGCCTCCGGAAAGGACCACTCTCGCCGTGCCGGTTTGCTCCCTGATCTTTTGGCAGAGCTCGGATACCGCCCCGGCCACCGTCTGGTGAAAGGCGCGCGCGATGTCGGCACTCCCCCTGCCGCAGGCGAGGTCGGCACAGAGCGCCGCGAACATCGGCCCGAAGTCGATGATCTGACAGTCGCCGCCGTGCACGAGGTAAGGGTACGGGATCGATGCTGTGCCGCGCTCGGCCAAGGCCTCCAGCTCAATTGCCGCCTGCCCTTCATAGCTTACGCTGTTTCTGACACCGATCAGCGCGGCTACCGCGTCAAATAGGCGGCCGCAACTGGAGGTTAAAGGCGAGTTGATGCCGCGCTCCAGCATCTTCAAAAAGAGCGGCCTGTCGAGGGCGCTGACTTGTGACAGAAACGGCAGCGGCTGTTCGAAGAGCTCCTTGCCGTAGAGCCCGTACAGTGCCGAGATCGCCATCCGGTACGGCTCCCGCACGGCCGCATCCCCGCCGGGCATGCGCAGGTAGCCGAAGTGGCCGCATCTCTTGAACCCGCCATAGCCGCCAACCAGGAATTCACCTCCCCAGATGGTGCCGTCAGGCCCATAACCCGTCCCGTCCAGGATGACGCCGACCACCGCGCCCTCAAGGCCGTTTTCCGCCATGCAGGAGGCCATGTGGGCATGGTGGTGCTGCACGGCTATACCGGGTAGCTCCAGAGTTTCGGCGTAGTGGGTGGAGAGGTAATCCGGGTGTAGGTCGTGGGCCACCGCCTCGGGCGCAATCTCCAGCAGGCTCCCCAGGTGCCCCACGGTCTGCTCCATGGAGGCGAGGGTGGCGGTATTCTTCAGATCACCGATATGCTGGCTCATGAAGCCCTGCGCCCCCCGGGTGAGGCAGACGGTTCCCTTCAGCTCGGCACCGACCGCCAGCACGCTCGCCTGGCGGGCCGGCAGGTTCACGGCGCGGGGCACGTATCCCCGGGAACGGCGAAGGAACAGGGGCTCGCCCCGGTACAGCCTCAGGATGGAGTCGTCGGTGCGGGTATGGATCTCCCGATCGTGGCTCAGGAATATGTCGGCGATGCCGGAAAGCTTCGCCATGGCCTCGGCGTCCCGGTAGGCGATCGGCTCGTCGGAAAGGTTGCCGCTGGTCATCACCAGTGGGCCGGCGCCCCCCCTGAGCAGCAGATGCTGCAGCGGGTTGCTCGGGAGCATCACCCCGAACCAGCCGTTTTGCGGTGCTACCAGAGCACTGACGGGATTTGCCGCCAGCTTCCGTAAGAGCACGATCGGTCGCTCCACCCCCGAAAGGAGCCGCCCTTCCCGCTCCGAGCAGTGGGCGAAGCGTCTCACCGCAGCAAGATCGGCGGCAAGAAGAGCAAACGGCTTTTCGTCCCGCTTCTTTCTCAGCCTGAGCTTGGCAACCGCCTCCTCGCCCAAGGCATCGGCGGCCAGATGATACCCCCCTACCCCCTTCACCGCGACGATCATTCCCAGCGCCAGCCCCCTGATCGCCTCCGTCAGCGGATCACCGGGCAAAGGCGCACCCGACCGGTTGAGAAGAGCCAGACGCGGGCCGCAGACCGGGCAGGCGTTCGGCTGCGCGTGGAAGCGACGGTTCAGGGGATCGTGGTATTCTGCCAGGCAGTGGTCGCACATGGCGAAGCGTGCCATGGTGGTGGCGGGACGGTCGTAGGGTATGCCGGTGATGATGGAGTAGCGCGGACCGCAGTTGGTGCAGTTAATGAACGGATAGAGATAGCGCCTGTCATGGGGGTTCCAAAGCTCGGCCAGGCAGTCGTCGCAAACATCGCAATCGGGGGGGATCTCGCCCCCCTTGGTCTCGTTGGCGCTTGCCAGGATGGAAAAACCGCTCCCCCCCTTTGGGGTGATCGCCTCGACCCTGAGAGCCGAGATTGCTGCCAGCGGCGGCGCCTCCTCCCTGATCGCCAGGCAGAAGGAGTCAAGGGCGGCCCGGGTCCCTTCCACCTCGACCAGCACGCCGCGTCCCGTGTTGCGCACCCATCCGGAGAGCCCCAGGCGGAGGGCGAGCCGATAGACGAAGGGGCGAAATCCCACCCCCTGCACGATCCCCTCTATCTCAAGATTCGCTCGCTGCGTCTTTGTCATCTGCCGTACCGTAGGCTCAGGAGTTCACCCCTTCGACTTCCCAATCCCGTCGCTTAGCCAGGCGTACCAGGCGTCCATCCCCTCGCCGGTCTTGCTGGACACCTCGAAGATGGTGATCTCCGGCGAGACCCGGCGTGCCATCTCCCTGCACGATTCCAGGTCGAAATCGAGATAGGGGAGCAGGTCGACCTTGTTGAGCAGCATGATGTCGGCCGCATGGAACATCTGTGGATACTTGAGGGGCTTGTCCTCCCCCTCGGTGACGCTCAAAACGACCACCTTGTGGTGCTCGCCGAGGTCGAACGAGGCGGGGCAGACCAGGTTGCCGACGTTCTCGATCAGGAGCAGGTCGAGGTTGTCGAGATCGAAGGTTTCACAGGCGTGCAGCACCATATGGGCGTCGAGATGGCACCCGGCGCCCGTGTTGACCTGCTTCACCGGCACACCGGTCGCAGCGATCCTGACCGCGTCGTTGTTGGTCTGCTGGTCCCCTTCGATGACAGCGGGGCGGCAGGCCCCGGCCATGTCCCTCAGAGTCCGCTCCAAAATAGCGGTCTTTCCGGATCCGGGCGAGCTCACCAGGTTCAGCACGAAAAGCCCCTTCGCCCTGAAGAGAGCGCGGTTACCCTGCGCCATCCGGTTGTTCTTGGCGAGGATGTCGGTCTCGATGACGACTTTCCTGGGAAGCACGCCTGGTTCCTGAGCCTGCTCCTGCTCATGATGCCGATGCTTGCCGTGATGGTGATGATGGCCATTGCCATTGCCATTGCCGTGGCCGTGGCCATTGCCGTGGCCGTGACCGTGACCTTGTCCATGCCCATGGTGGTGACCGTGGCCATGACCATGACCGTGGTGGTGATCGTGCCCTTGCTCCTCACCATCGCTTGGGTGCTCGCCTTCTTCATGGTGGTCATCATCATGACCATGGGTGTGGTGAGCGTGGTGATGGTGATGGTGATGGTCCTGGTGCTGGTGCTGGTCATCTGAGGGGGCGCAGCCGCAGTCGATACACATAGATAAAGAACCTCCAAGCATCTGTTCATGAGCTTAATCGCGTAAACGGCATATTATAACTAATAGAATTAAATACAACTGTAATTATTACTCCGTCCCAAACTCCGGCCGTTCCCCCTCGTTGGGAACGCAATGCGTTGAAGCCGGAGCTTCAGGGGGTTCCGACGTTCCCAAGCTGGAGCTTGGGAACGAGAAGCATGGCGTAAAAAAGTAAACGCTGCGGTGCTAGTTACGCAAAAAAAGCGGCTGCCGTGGGGGGGTCCCGACCGGCGCCGCTTCTCTTTGGTTGCTGCTGTCCCTGATTGCATCATTTCGTCCGCGCCCGCCGCGCGGAGGGTCACTCCAGTTCCAGTTCCTTCACCCGCAACTCCTCGCCGGAGACGATGCTCAGGCCGAAAGCCCCGCAGTCGGGACAGGGGTCGAAGAGGGTCGCCATCGGCGCCTGACGGTCGCAGCAAGGGCAGCTCCCGATGCCGGGGACCATCTCCATCCTGAGCCGCGCCCCCTCCAGCAGCGTCCCTTTGCTGCACGCCTCGAAGCAGAACTCTATGCTGTCAGGGACCACCCCGGAAAGCTCCCCGATCTCCAGGACCACGTCGGTCACCTTGCGCCCTGCCGCGTGCCCTTGGCAGATCTCCACCACGCTCTGGGTTATCGACATTTCATGCATCGTCTCCTCCGCTATCGGGAAATAACCGACCCCGGGGATCGGGTCGGGGTGGGAAATGGCTGAGCACGGTTTTTTGTGGAACCCCATCCCTCTCCTTGCCCCCTATAAGGCGAGGAGTCGAACGGCGCAATCGACGCCGGTCAAGACGGGATGGTAACAGATATCGCCCGGGGGCGAAAGCGCTCTTTTCCCCGGCGTTCGCTGAGCTTGCACTAGGTGATGCAGCTCTGCAGCGTGAAGTAGAAGGTGGCACCCTTGTCGATCTCGCCTTCGGCCCAGATCCGCCCCCCGTGGCGGTTGATGATCCTTTGCACCGTGGTGAGCCCGATACCGTTACCGGGGAAGTCGGTACTGTTGTGCAGGCGCTGGAAGGCCTGGAACATCCTTTCGGCGTTGGACATGTCGAAGCCTATGCCGTTATCCCGCACGAAACACGCCTTGTCGGCAGGGAGCTCCCGGATGCCGAACTCGATATAGGTCGCCTCCCGCATCCGGGTGAACTTCCAGGCGTTTCTCAGCAGGTTCTTGATGGCTATCTCGAGGAGGTTTGCGTCCCCGAAGGTCCGTATATGGGGCTGGATGGCGAACTTCGCCCGGCGCTCCGGCATGCTCTGCCTCAGCTCGTCCGCCGTTTCGCTCACGATCTCCGACAGATCGACCACCTCCCGCTTCAGGCTCAGGTAGGAGAGCTGGGAGAGTTGCAGCAGTGCCTCGATCAGCTCGTTCATGTGCTGCGACGACTTGAAGATACGCTCCAGATAATCGAGCCCCTCCAGGTCCAGCCTGGTCGAATACTGCTCCTGGAGCAGCCGGGTGCAGCCGCAGATCCTTCTCAGCGGTGCGCAGAGGTCGTGGGCCACCGAATGGTTGAACGCCTCCAGGTCACGGTTGATCGACTCAAGCCTCTCGGTCTGCTCGGTAAGCAGCCGCTCCACCTGCTGGGTCAGAAGCCCGATCTGTTCCTGGTCGGGCTTATCCTGCAGCACGCTCCGGATGGTTTGCAGGGAGGTGTGCACGGCGGTTTTAAGATCGACCGCATAGGAGGCGTGCAGCATGGTGGATGCTATTTCCTTCTCCATGTTCAAGTACCTGGCTTCCCCGTTCGTCTTCTTCTCTCTGAACATTTCCGACATCGGGCACCCCCTTGACGAGCATGATTCGAGCCACCCTCGCGAGCGACCGCCCCCACGAACCCAGTTACGGCAGATGCTACCCTTTCCCCCGAGCAGGACTCAAGCAGCGCCCCCTCTGACTACAGTCAGCAGCAACCGTGCCGAACCGGCCTTACCGGACAAAGCCGCATGGTATCGGAAAGTTGCGCAAACAGCAGCGATCGAGCCCGAATACCGGACCGCAACCAAAGTGTACTTTTTCTAACCCGTTTTGCTCAGATCTTGACTGGAGGCGGGGCCGGCGGGGCAATTTTTGTGGCAGGTGCAACGTCCGTTGCATTTTTCAAAGCGTGGCATCCTTCCTTCGCAAGCGGTTGTTCAGGGCCTGCCTGGTCATGCCGAGCAGGTTGGCGGCAACGCCCTGGTTGCCGTTGGCCATCCTCAGCGCCTCGCTGATCAGAAGCGCCTGGGCGTCCTTCATGCTCGGGAACCCCTTGAAAATGACCTGGACGTTCTCCTGCTCCATGACGGCTTCGTCAGCGGAGCTCGGCGACCCTCCGATCTTCTCCTTGAAGCAGGCAAGCGACAGCGGGCCTCTCTCGTGCAGCGCCACCGCGTCATAGACCATCGCCTCCAGCTCGCGGACGTTTCCCGGAAAGCGGTAGCGCTCCAGCATGCGGGGGAGCTCCGAGGGGTAGGTCGGCTTCGGCTTCCCCATCCCCCGGGCCGCCTGGCTCAGAAAATGGTCCAGCAGCAGCAGTAGGTCGCCGGCGCGCTCCCGCAGCGGGGGGACGTGTAAATGGTGACAGCAGAGTCGATAGTAGAGGTCCTCACGCAGCCGCCCCAGCTCCAGAAGCTTCTTGGGATCACAGTTGGTGGCGACCACGATATGGGCGTCGGTCTTGGCCGGCGTGTCCGACCCAAGCGGCATGTATTCATGCTCCTGGATCAGCCTCAGGAGCTTTACCTGTGAGCTTTCCCGCAGGTCCCCGATCTCGTCCAGAAACAGCGTGCCGCCTGCCGCCCTCTTGATCAGCCCGTCCCTGGCCTGGTCTGCGCCGGTGAAGGCCCCCTTTCTATGTCCGAACAGGGTGTCCGAGAAAGCGACGTCGTCCACCCCCGCCACGTTGACCGTCACGAAGGCCCCGGCGCTCCCTCCGCTTTGATGCACCGCCTCGGCAAAAAGCTCCTTGCCGACGCCGGTCTCTCCGGTGATCATTACCGGCTGGCCGGAGCAGGCAACGGAGCGGATCCGCTTCAGGAGCCTCAACATCTGCATGTCCTGGGTCACTATGTCCGGAAAACCTGGGGTCGTCTCCATTTCGCGCTTGTTGGCTCCGGAGAGTTCCAGCGCCCGGTCCAGGGCCGCGACCACCTGCTCGTTCTTGACCGGCTTGATGAGATAGTCGCAGGCGCCGGCACGCATGCAGGCAACCGCCTGGTCCACCGCTGCGTGCGCCGTGATGATGATCACCGGCAGCTGCGGGAATTGATCCACCATGCTGTGCAGAAGTTCCAGCCCCCCCACCGTGGGGAGCGAGAGGTCGAGTATCACGGCAGCGGCATCGCTGCGCCTTAGGAAGGGGAGGAGTTCGCCGCCGTCCTGGAAGGTAACCACGTGCTCGATCCCGTGCCCCAGCAGGAGCATCCGGTAAAGGATGAGCATCTCCCAGTCATCATCCACGACGACCACGGGAAGCGGCGTTGCGGCCACATTGTTCATAGTAGCTACCTTTATCCCGGGGGACTCCCCCCTTCGGAACGCCCTTGGGCGTTCCGTTGCCCGCGGTTATTACACGGTGAAATACAAGGTCCCGCCCTTGCCTGCCTGGTCCGCTGCCCAGATCCTCCCCCGATGCAGGGTTATGATCCTCTGCACGGTGGCCAGTCCGATGCCGCAACAGAGCCGGTCGGCGCTGTCCAGCTTGCGCCGGGGCAGATGCACCCCCGGCTTGCCGGCAGGCCTGGGACCGTTGTCACTGACATAGAAACTGCGCTCCCCCCCCACCTCGGCCGTGCCGAACTGGATCACCGGATGCTGCACCCCGAGGGTATAGTTCCAGGCATTCTCCAAAAGCTGCTCCATGGCGAGGCGCAGCAGCTTGCGGTCGCCGGTCGCCGTAACGCCGTCCTCTATCCGGAAGGTCACCGGCCGCTGGACGCCGGTTCCGCTCAGCTGGGCCGCTATTTCCGATGCCATGGCGCTCAGGTCCACCTCTTCGGGTTGCAGTCCCGATGCCGCAAGCGCGGTGAAGCGCTGCAGCGCCGTGATCCGCCCCACCATCTCAAGCGTCGCGTCGTGGATGCTGCGCAGCATCTCGCGGCACTGCGGCGAGAGGGCCATGCCGTAGAGATCCTGCATCACGGCGCAGTGGCCGCTTATCTTGGAGAGCTGGCCGCTCAGGTCGTGGGAGACCGCATAACCGAAGGACTCCAGCTCGCCGGTCCGCTCGTCCAGCTCGTCGCTCAAGGACCTCAGCTCGTGCTCGGCATGGACCCTCGGGGTCACGTCGACCCCCGTGATCCAGTTGGTCCAGCCGGGGATCGCGACGTAGCGGGACATGTTGGCCCAGGAGACGCTCTTGAGGGAGCCGTCCTTGCACCTGAGGCTCCATTCCCTGCCCCGGTAATCCCCTCCCTGCGGCGGATGGGCTGCGATCACCTCTTCGCGCAGCTCCCCTTCGGCATGGAAGAGCTCAAGCATCGGCTTTCCCATCACCTCTTCCACGCGGAAACCGGTGACCCGCTCGAACTCATGGTTGCAGGCAGCCAGGTGGTCGCCGGTGTCGAAGGCCATCAGGATGGCCGGTATATGCTGCAGGATGGTCTGGAGCCGCCGCTTGTGCTCCAGGAGCGCCTCATCCTTTTCATGGAGCTCCTTTTCGCTGGCACGCAGGGTATCCTCCTCCTGCCAGTTCTCGTAGATCTTGCGCGCCAGCGCCGCGTACGCCTGCTCCAGCTCCTGCCGCAGCCGGTCACGATCGGCAGCGGTCGAGGCCGCCGTCTTTACCGCAGCCAGGAAAAGATCGAGTTCGCTGCCGGCACGGGTTGCCTGGAGATCGCATTCCGGCGGCATGTAGAGCGGATTGCCGCAGGGCCTGCCGTCCAGCACGAGATGCGGATGGATCTTGGCCAGTTCCAGCATGCGCTCGGAAGGGAAGGCCTCCCGCCGGTACAGGCAGAGCAGCGTCGCCTGGTTTTGGGCGGCGAACCGGTTCAAGGCGAGCTCGAACCCGCGCAACAGCTCGATCCGCTTGGCGTCGTGCCCTGCCCACCCCATGTCACAGATGATCCGGGTGGCCTTGAAACCGTCCCCTGCAGCACCGGAACAAAGCACCTTCAGCAAATGCAGCACCCGTGCGGGATCGAAGCTCCCCCCCTTGAGCCAGGTTTCCTGGGCCGGGAGCAGTATGAGCGCTCCCATGTCGTGCTTTTGCCCCAACAGGGCATGCTTCAGTACCCGCTCCAGCGTCTCCTCGCCGGCGTTGAGATAGACACAACGCTCCCCGAGCGCAACGCCCCTCTGAATGAACGGTATCACCGGGGTGAGTATCTCAGCCTCGCCCTGATAAAGCAGGCACAGGTGATCGTGATGACTCACCAGCTCCAGGCCGGGACCCTCGTCGCTGTTCTCTTTGCTCTCTGGCATTACGCCATCTCCTGGCAGAAGGGATAAGCGTTAGAATTTTCTTAACTAATATACTGGAATCTTCGGGCAATGCAACCAAATGGTGCGGTTTTTCAGGCCTCGGCCGTCGCAGCGCCTGCCAAGGAGCGCAACCCGGGGGCGCCTCCGTTCGGAGAAAGGCGGTTTTGTTGATCCAGGTCAAGGCACGGCAGAGGGATCCCCGGTATCTTCCGGCAGCAGCCTATTATAAAAGGGAGGGAATTATATGTGCGATTGCGGATCAGGAAAGCCGGGTGCCGGCCCCTACGCCACGGGAAGGGCGCTGGTGGAGTTTGTCCTTGCAGCCCATGGCGGCGAGGTGGCCGCCTCACCGCTGCCAAACGGTGGTTTGCAAACATCGTGTCAAGGGTGCGGTAACAGCTTCGTGCTGAGGAGTTTCGTGCAGCAGTGCCCCGCCTGCGCCGGAGTCCATGCCGTTTCGCCTCCCCGGGCCAACGACCCGGAGGCGATCCAGTTTGCCGGGGCAGGGTTCACCGTGCAGCAATAGGGGGGGGACCAGCAGCGCCCGGGGTGCAGCCGGAGCCGAGCCGGAGCCAAACTTATGCTGGACATCCTATTTTCATGATGGTATAGAGAACGCTGTTTTATCTTTCATGAGAGGAGGGTTCGTGTCCAAACATATCGTCGTGATAGACGACTGCAAGGTGGTACTGGCTATGGCCAGCGATTATCTGGCCGCCGCCGGGTTCCGTGTTTCCACGGCCGACAACGGCGTCTACTCCAACCACCTCATCTACTCCAACACCCCTCCGGACCTGATTCTTCTCGACCTGGTGATGCCGCTTATGTCCGGGGAGAAGAAGCTGAAGCTCCTCAAGTCGCGCAAGAAGAGCCGGAACATTCCGGTGCTGCTGATCTCTTCGAAAGAGGAGCGCGAACTGCAGGCCATAGGCGCCGCTTGTGGCGCCGACGGCTGCCTGGCCAAACCGTTCACAGCGAGCCAGTTGGTATTGTCGGTGCAAAGCATGCTGGCGGCATGAGTTTGAGGATTCGATGCAGGGGGGAGGTCAGGAGGGGGATGGGGGGTTTCTGGCGCGGAACTACCCCATCCCCGCCCCAACCCTCCCCTTGAAGGGGAGGGCGTTTTTACAGCGGAAGACCAGCGCTAATCAGGATGCTCTTAAGGGTGCGGAACTACCCGCTAGGCGCGGGAGGCGCGCTTCGGGCGGGCGGCGTCGCGGCGCTGCTGTATCCGCGCCAGATACACCACATGCCGCAGCCCGCCGCGGCCGGGGCGGTCGCTGAAGACCGAGAACCCCGCAGCGCCCAGGCGCTTGTCGAAGGCCTGGTCGTAATTCTCTCCCCATACGGCAAACACCCCGTCCGGCTTGAGCGCGGCGCGGGTCATCTCGATGGCGGTGCTGCCGTAGAGCGGATCCTCGACCTTGTGCGATTTGGCATGCGGCCCCTTGTACAGGTCGAGCACGATGGCATCGAAACATTTCCGCTCCAGGGCGCTTCTTCTGATCAGATCGGCTACGTCGGCAATCTCAACGGTCACCCGCGGGTCGGTCGCGGCAGAGCCGGTGAGAGACGCCAGCGGGCCGCGGCACCACTCAAGGACCACCGGGTTCAACTCCGCCACCACCACGCTCCCCGAAGCAGGGAGGTGGTCCAGCACGGCCCTGAGGGTGAAGGCCATGCCGAGGCCGCCGACCAGCACCCTAGGCCCCGCCTGCTGCTTCAGGTGACCGCAGGCGAGCTCTCCAAGCGCCACCTCCGAACGGTGCAGCGAACTGTTCATCAGCACCAGGGAATTGACCGTGATCAGGAAGTCGCGCTCGCCGCGCTGTCTCAATTCGAGGATACCCTCGTCGGTCGCTACACTATCCAAAACTTTCCAAGGCTGGGCCATCGGTAAAACCTCTCTGCGGTTGAAGGTATTTTCTAAACAGGCAGGATGAAGGGATGGGAGTTCTGGTGCCGCCGGCTGCCGGAGGCTCTTCGTTACCCCTTTGCCGTGCCTGGAGGGTAGATCGCTGCGAGGCACCCCGCCGTGCTTTCCGGAAGCTGCCGCCTCATTTTTTCCAGCTGCGGCGCTGCGCCGCCTCCTCGATCACTTCGACCTCGCTCAGCAGGGTCTGGTAGGTCTGGTAGCGCTCGGCCGAGATATCTCCCGTACCGACCAGCTCGGCAACGGCACATCCCGGCTCCTGCTGGTGCCGGCAGTTGGAGAAACGGCAGCCATGCGCCTCCAAAGCCTCGAAACCCGGGAAATATGCGGCGATCTGCTGCGAGGAGATGTCGACCAGACCGAAATCCCGGAAACCGGGGGTGTCGACCAGTTCGCCTCCGGAAGGCAAGGCATGCAGCGTGGAGACGGTCGTGGTATGTCTCCCCATCCACTTGTGGTCGCTCACCTCCGCCACCTTGAGATCTATGTCGGGGCAGAGGGCGTTAAGCAGGGAGCTCTTGCCGACGCCGGTCGAGCCGACGAAGGCGCCGCGATGCCCCTCGTGCAGAAAGGCGCGCAGCGGCTCCAGCCCTTCCCCGCTGGCGGCGCTCAAGGCGAAACAGCGGACCACCCCGGCGTAGACCTTGCCCAGTTCCTCGACCATCGATCTGGCCTGGCCCAGATCGCACTTGTTGAAGACGACGAAGGGACTGAGCCCGGCCGCCCGGGCGGCGACGATGGCACGGTCGACGAACCCGGCGGGGGACATGGGAGCCACCACGATGCCAAGGACGTCGAGATTTGCGGCCACCAGGTGGATGCCGCCCCGCACATCCCTGCGGCGCAGTTCCGTCCTTCTCGGCAGCCGCTCCAGCACCTCCCCGGCGACCCGGACGCGGTCGCCGACGACATGTCCCGAATTCCTCTTGACCCGCACCATGCGGCGCTCGCCGCTGCCAAAGAGCACCTCGACCGCCACCCCGTAGTGGGACACGATCAGCCCGTCCGATTCCGAGCCGGATCCGGGATCCCTTACCATCTCTTTGCCTGCTCTCTTCAAACCAGATTCACCCTTTGGAGACCCTTTTCGCTGCGATAGCCTTCGAGAGTACGGCAGGAGCCGGAACTTGTCAACAAATCGGTCTCGGCCGGAGATTTGCATCGAAGCAGAAGGCGGAGGTTCGAGACCCGGTCCGGCAGTTGACACAGAGCCCCTTTTACACCATAGTTCAGATAAGGGACGCCGCCCCCGACGTCGGCCACGTCAGCTGGAACGGGGGAGACGGCAGCAGCGATTTCCTGACCGATTCCCCAGGCCAAAGCGAGACCGGCAAAGCGGCTGGTCCACCACCTTTTCCTATAAATACGAGGTAGTCCGGGCTCCGGCGATCGTCACTCCAAGTGCCCGAAAGGTGTCAGCCATGAAAAAAGAGACGGTGGATGAGGCGATTGATATCTACGTGACGGAACGGATGGTAAAGGGAAAGCAGACGGCGATCACCCATTTCCTCGCCTGCATCTATATGAAACAGCAGAGCTGGGAGTTCGCCGAATCGATGCGCCGGGTACGCGGAATGACGCGTTACTACATCGATTTGGCCAAGGTGATGCAGAACCCGTTGAAGGGGCCCGAGATAGCGTGGTTCGCCTCCATGGTCAATATCGCCATCTACGCGGCGGTGCTGATCTCCATAGAGGAGCAGAGGCTTCTGGGGATCGCCCTTTTGTCCGGCACCCTGGTCAACGCCTGCTATCTGGTACGGAGCGCCGCCAAGAAATGGTGCGACCTGCATGTGATGCTGGCAATCTACGAAGAGATCGTCCAGATCGCCGACCGTGAGCTCCGGGAACTCGCCTGAAAGTACGCCGTCAGGCTAGTGCCAGCGCCAGTTCGGCGAGAGTGCCGACGGCTATGTCGGTTAGTTCGGGCCAGCGAAAGGCGCGCGTGGGATCCACGTGAATGGTGGCAGCCCCGGCAGCGCGCCCCGTTTGCAGGTCGAAGCCGTAATCGCCGACCATGACCAGTGCCGATGCAGGCATGCCCCAGCTGAGCGCCAGCTTGAGGATCCCCTCGGGATCCGGTTTTGCCGGGGCCTCTTCGCGTCCCAGAACGTCACAGTGAGCGATGTAGGGGGAGAGCCCGATGCGTCCCAGTGTCCTCAAGGCATTGCTGCGCGTGTTGCGGGTCAGCACCCCCAGCCGGACGCCACGCCGATGAAGCAGTTGCATAAGCCCCAAAGCCCCGACCGCAGGTTCCGTCCTGCCCGCCAGTTCGTCCTCGATCTCGCCCAGCTTCCGCTTCGCCACCAGCGCCTCGGCTTCGGGTAGCGACTCCAGGTGCCCCAGGATATCCATCCCCTCCGGGACACCGAGCACCGCCCGGATCTGGGCAAAATCGTGGATGGCAACGGTCAGGGTGCCGTCCAGGTCGAAAATCCAGTGCCCTCTGCGCAGTATGTCGCCCCACCCCGGAGATCTATCCATAGCACCGTTGTAGCAGATCTCATGAAAAATGGGAAGAGCGGAGGGCGCTAGCCGGTTAAACCCTCTACCTCCGGGAGAGGGTGCCCGAAGGGCGGGTGAGGGCGGTGCCTCAGCGCTGAGCACCCTCCCAGCGAAAAGCGGGCACCGGCACCTTTGGGCCGGCTCCCTCACCCCGGCCCTCTCCCGGAGGGCGAGGGGGAGCTTACCTGAGTCGGCACTATGCCCAAGCCGGCACCCCCCTGCCGCCCCGCTTCCCGTGTCAGTCCCCGGTTCCCCCCCTCCGATCCGACCAGCCACCCTCCCGACTGATCCGACTGATCCGACTGATCCTCAATATCGGTCGTGCTGTACGAATCAGGGCTCGCCTTGTGCAGCAGCTGAACAGAACTGCGCCCCGGGTCGCGGCAATTCCCCCTCGTAAAACCGGGACTTTGCAGTTGGCACGCTAAACGCAAGAGGTGGCAAACCGCCGCAGGTGTTGCTTCTGCGGACCTGACCGGAGCGGGAAGGAGAAATAGCTGTTGCAGGATAGTATCGGAGCTGTCGTCATGCTTCTTGGCCGTATCGCTGCGGATTCCCCCTGCCCCGGGTGGACGCCGCGGCGATACCTCACACACGGACGCTCCCAGAGCCGTGGCAGGACTCGGGAGCGCACCCAACAACCGGTTGACCGGAGGCAGGGATATCCTTGCCGGGGCCGGCAGGACCGGAAAGGAGGTGGATCTACATGCTGGGCATCATCATCGCCGCGTTGGCCATTACGTCACTCGTCGCTGTCTCCATGCAGGTTGTCGCATTCGTGCGGTCCCATCAAAGGTAGCCCTCGGCTGTCACTTCGGCTTCTGCACCAGCCGTCGGGGGGCTCTCGGGACTCAGATCACGCCCGGGAGCCCCCAAAATCTGCTCAACAAAGGCGCCTATCGCCGCATGCACCTCCTCTGAACCGGGTCCGGCCAGGATCCCGTGGCGCTGCATCGGAAATTTGCTGTACCTTTTTTCTTTGCTGCCGATCATCTCGAAGAGGCGCCGCGACCCGCGGGGGTCGACCACCGGATCCCCATCGGACTGCAGCACCAGAACCGGCCCCGCAATCCGGGGCAGTTTCGGCTCAAGCTCCCTCATGAAACGTTCCAACTCGCGCACCCCCTGAACCGGAAGCCTCGCGTAGTTTATCTGCGGCCTCTCCGGCACCGTCTCGACATACTCCTTCTTCGCCCACTGGTAGCTGAAGACGTCCATCACCCGGTTCCAGACCGTCACCGCCGGCGCAAAGCGCGACGAGATGTCGAGCAGGCGCTGAGGCGGACAGACGGCAAAGACGCCGGCCGCATTTCTGACCCGGCTGGCGCAGTCCAGGGCGACCCCGCCACCGAAGGAAAATCCCCCCAGCACCACCCGCTCGCAGACGGCACTCAAGAGGGCATAGCCCAGGTCCACCGACTCGACCCAGTCCCGGCCCGACCTTTGGGCAAGGTCCTCGGGCGAGGTGCCGTGCCCCCTGAGACGGAGCTGGTAGACCCAGAATCCCTTCCCGTTCAGATGGGCGGCAAGCTCCGCCATCTCCCTGGGGGCCGACATGAAGCCGTGCACCAGAACAACTCCGAGCTTGCGCGAGCGTCCCTTGAGCAGGACCGGGAGGCCGACCTGCCGCGGTTTGCTCTCGCTGTCCCGGTAGAAGGCCTGGTAATCCGCCTCGAACTGGTCCAGGGCCTGGCGCTCCAGGAGGGCGGCGACCCTCTTGCGCACCAGCCACCCCGGGAGCCAGGCCATCAGGTGGACCTCACGCTGCAGCACGGTGAGCGGCACCAACTCGTTGGCGATCACCCCGATCGGGTTGTCGATCCGGGCCCTCTGCATGTCGAAGGGGGCCGAGAACTTGGCCCGGTCCTTCACCAGCGTACCCTCCCCTCTGGTCACCACCCCCTTCTCCAGCGCGAGCAGGGAGAAATCACGGTACTTGTGGTAGCGGTCGTCGGTAAGCAGTGCGACCTGGCCGGTCTTCAAGCTCTGATGGCAGTTGACCCCGCTTGTCTTCAGGCACTGCGAGGCGAGCAGGAACACCCTGCGGCGGAAGTCGTCCTCCGCTATGCTCCTGAAGGGGAAGGCCCGCAGCAGCGAGGCGAAAAGGTGGTCGTGGTTCACCGTGGTCATCGCGTAGATCGACGCCATGTAGCGCTCCATGAGCCCGGTGGCCTGCCGCCTCATGTCGGGCAGGGAGGGGAGCCGGTCGTCGAAACCGATCCGGGCGGGGGAGGCGATGTCGGCCTCGATCGCCGGGGAGGCGAACCCCCCCCCGGGCTCCAGCGGCGCCCCGAAGCGGATGTCGATGTCGACCCCGGAGAAGAGCATGCTCCCCTCGGTCAGCATCTCCTCCCTGAGACGCAGCGAGACGTTTTTAAGGAACAGGTCCGCCAGGGTGCTCAACACGTTTTCACGGGCCCTCAACGGGTAATAGGTGATGTTGACCGGGACGATCCAGCATTTCCCCTGGAGCACCGGGTCGAGATCGCCGATCTGGAACAGTCCCTTGAGCCTCTCCACCTCCTCGGGCGCCGTCCGGGCCAGGCGGATCAGCCTCTGCCGGTAGAATTCGGTGCGCAGGGCCACGGTAGCGGCGCCGGAATGCGGGCGCGGACCCAGGGAAGGGAGCAGCCGGCGGCGCCGGAAAGGCCCCTTGTCCTTAACCATCCTCCCCTCGGGGAAGATGACCCAGTGGGCCTCCCCGGTCAGCAGGGTCTTCACGATCACCCGGTCCCGGTCCGGACTGCGCGTCGAGACGGCTCCCATCATGTCGAGGATCCCGCTCAGCGGGCCGTCGAAGAACGAGGCGTCGGCGAGCGACCAGACCGGGACCCCGGTCAGACGATAGATGTGATAGGGGAGGAGCAGCGTCTCGATCCGGGTGAAATGGTTCACCACGAAGACCACCGACCCCTTGGGTATGTTCTCCCTGCCGTGCACGTTCACCTTCAGCTTGGAGAACCCCTGCACGATGGCGATCATGCGCCCGGTTGCGAGATAGGCCTGACGATTCATAGCTCACCCGCGCGCTCTTCAGGGAGCGCTTGCCCCGGGGGGAGCGGTTCCGACAGGGAACGCCTGAGCCACCCCGGCCTGTTGGTCATGACGGAATCGACGCCGAGCGCGCAGAGCCTGCGTCCCGCCGAGGCGGCGTCGACGGTCCAGACATGGATCTCCATGGAGTGCGCCCGGAGGGCAAGGACCAGTGAGGCGTCGAGCACGGCGCGGTCCCGGCTCGCCAGACCGTCGGCGCGGCTGGCCTCAAGGGAATCGAGCAGCTCCCGGGGCGAGGGACGCCAGGCGCCGCGAAAGCGGTAGTCGGTGAGCCAGCAGGCACGGTAATCCGGCAGGCGCTCCTTCAGGAGCCGGATCAGATCCGCGCTGAAGCAAAGCAGCCGGATCTGCGCGGCCGGCACCCCGGAGCCCGCAAGGAGAGCGGCCAATGGGGAGACGATTTCCGGGCCGCTTTTCAGCTCGATGAAGAGCATCTTGCCGGCCGGCAGGGCGCAGAGCACCTCCTGCAAGGTCGGGATCCGCTCGCCGGCCCAGCGAGCACCCTTCCAGGCGCCGACATCGAGCAGGCGCAGCTCCGAAAGGGTCGCCTCCTCGACCCTCAGATCGACCCCGGCCGTGCGGGCGGTGCCGTCGTCATGCAGGCAGACGATCTCGCCGTCGCCGGTCAGGCGGAAATCGGCCTCGACGCCGTCCGCCCCCTGCTCGAAGGCGAGCCGGAAAGAGGAGAGCGTGTTCTCCGGGGCCTCGAGAGAAGCGCCGCGGTGACCTATGATGAGGGTCCTTGGGACCATGCCTGTCTCCGTGAGTCATCGTAATGGTCCGCAGCGAACCTAAGGCCCATAGCATACCCGCCATCACGGCAGAATGCAATCGACGCGGCAGCCAGGAAGCCCTGGAGCACCTCATCCTTCCGACCGACACGATCCCCACCAGCGCCTTTCTTTGGAGCGGAAATGATTTCGAGCTGAAGCACGCTGAAGTTACCGCTTCGGCGTCATCTTTGCCTATCCCTCTGCAAAAGCGAAACTACCTCTGTCATAACCGGTGGCCTCTACACTCACGGTAACAACAGCCGGAGAACCAGGCCTGTCACCTGCGAAGTGAGCGACAGTAAGATAGCTTGCCTATGAGAGTAGCGAAACCGAATCATAAAAGTTGATGCACAAATAACTAAAGTAAGCCGGTTTGCGTCCGATATATGACAATTGAATGACATTACTGACGATTAAATGACATCTTTCTGTCTTTTAGGGACCGGCACCGCATGTCGGCGCCGTTTCACATGGGCTGCATGAGTAACCGGTTCCGCACCCGACACCGAAACCACCAACCAAGGAGGGCAAAGATAGGTAGACTCCTGAAACTTGCCTAAATGCTTCCATACCAATACACAGCCGATCCATCTATGCGGAAATACTAGGCTATCGACACGCAACCCGGCTGCGAGACGGCTTGAGGTACCAGCCCTAACACAAGTCGCATCGCAGTTGGATCTGACCCGGCTTTCATACCGGAGCAAAAGGAGAACGAAATGGCCGTCGAAACGATCACGGAAACCACGCAGTATCTGACATTCAAGCTGGAAGACGAGCTGTTCGCACTGGATATCGGCAAGGTGCGGGAGGTGCTTGATTTCACCAGCATCACCAAGGTGCCGCGGACCCCCGACTACATGCGCGGGGTGATCAACCTGCGCGGCAGCGTGGTCCCGGTCCTGGACCTGCGCCTGAAATTCGGCATGGTGAAGGCGGAGAAGACGGTGAACACCTGCGTCATCATCGTCGAGGTGGAACTGGGGGGTGAAAAGGTGGTCATGGGGGCGATGGCCGATGCGGTGCAGGAGGTGCTGGACCTGGAGCCGGACCAGATCGAGCCGCCGCCGCGCATCGGAACCCGGCTCAACACCGACTTCATAAGAGGGATGGGAAAGCACGCCGAGCAGTTCATCATCATCCTGGACATCGACAAGGTCTTCACGGCCGAGGAACTGGAACTGGTGCGAGAACCCGACCAACTGAAGGCTGCCAACGGGTAAGGCGGTCGCGGCTGAGCGGGATTTGGTTTCATTTATTTCATTCATTGGTCTTTAACGGGGGAACAAGATGAGCTGGTTTAACAACCTGAAAATAAGCGGGAAAATCTTTTCGGTAGTGCTGACGGTACTGATGCTGACCATCTCCCTGGGGTGTTTTTCAGTTTGGCAGCTGGCGCGCGTGAACCAGTCGACGGTGGAGATCGCCACCAACTGGCTCCCCAGCGTCGAGGCGCTGGGGAGGATCGTGAATTCCGCCAGTATCTTTCGCAGGTCCGAATTCCAGCATATCCTCTCCACCACCCCGGAGGAGATGGACAAGTACGAGAAGAGGATGCAAGGCGAGCTTGCCCGGCTGAAAAAGGACCTGGCCGACTATGAGAAGCTTATTTCCGCCCCGGAGGAGAAAAAGCTCTACGAGGAGTTCACCGCCGAGTGGTCGGTCTTCATCGATGTCCATAACCGCATGGTGAGCCTGTCCCGGCAGAACAAGAACCGGGAAGCTTTGGCGCTTCTGCGCGGCGACTCGTCCAAGAGCTTCAATACTGCTGCGGAGACCCTGGACAAGAGCATCTCCATGAATGAACAGGGTTCGGAGGCAGCCTACCAGAGGTCGGTAGCCTCCTATAAACAATCGAGGCTGCTGATCATCGGGGCGATGGTTGCAGCGGTGCTGATCGGGACCCTCCTCGCGCTCTGCGTGGCCGGGATGATCAGCCGGGCGCTCAAAAACGGGGTAGCTATCGCCGACAAGCTGGCGCAGGGGGATCTCTCGGTCAGTATCGGGGAGACCGGCAGGGACGAGACAGGGCAGCTCCTGGCGGCGATGCGCACCATGATCCAGAGCATCAAGGCGCTTGCCGACGACGCCGTCATGCTCTCGGGCGCGGCGATTCAGGGGAAACTGGCAACCCGCGCCGATGCCGGCAGGCACGAAGGTGCTTACCGGGAGATCATCAACGGGGTGAACGGTACCCTGGACGCGGTCATCGGCCCCCTGAACGTGGCGGCCGAATATGTGGAGAGGATCTCCAAGGGGGACATGCCTCCGTCCATTAAAGAGGAGTACAAAGGCGACTTCAACGAGATCAAGAACAACCTGAACGTGCTGATCGAGGCAACCAACGGCATCACCGCAGCCGCCAAGGAGGTGGCAGGTGGCAACCTCACGGTGACCATCTCGGAGCGCTCAGCCAACGACGAACTGATGCGCTCGCTCTCGCACATGGTGGCGAAGCTCTCGGAGGTGGTGAACGACGTGAAAGCCGCCTCGGACAATGTGGCGGCCGGTAGTCAGCAGATGTCCTCCAGCGCGGAGCAGATGTCGCAGGGGGCAACGGAGCAGGCGGCGGCAGCCGAGGAGGCGTCCTCCTCGATGGAGCAGATGTCCGCCAACATCAAGCAGAACGCGGACAACGCCGTTCAGACGGAAAAGATCGCGGTGAAATCGTCCGCCGACGCCCAGGAGGGTGGCAAGGCGGTGGCCCAGACGGTGAACGCCATGAAGGAGATCGCCGGGAAGATCTCGATCATAGAGGAGATCGCCAGGCAGACCAACCTGCTCGCCCTGAACGCGGCGATCGAGGCGGCGCGGGCAGGCGAGCACGGCAAGGGTTTCGCCGTGGTGGCGAGCGAGGTGAGAAAGCTTGCCGAGCGCTCCCAGAAGGCGGCGGCGGAGATTTCCGAGCTCTCCTCGTCCAGCGTCGAGGTGGCCGAGACGGCGGGACGGATGCTCTCCAGCATGCTTCCCGACATCCAGCGGACCGCGGGACTGGTGCAGGAGATCTCGGCGGCATCCAAGGAGCAGGATACCGGGGCGGAACAGATCAACAAGGCGATCCAGCAGTTGGACCAGGTGATCCAGCAGAACGCCTCGGCAGCCGAGGAGATGTCGGCTACCGCGGAGGAGCTTGCCTCCCAGTCCGAACAGCTGCAGGGTACCATCAGCTTCTTCAGGGTAGCGGAAACAAACGCAGGACAAGGCTTCGCCAAGCGGCCCAACAAGAGCGCCCCGAGGCCCGTTGCCAAGAAAGCGATCGCGGCCAGGCCATCGAGGCTTAGCCATGCCGGCATCACAGGCGCCGCGCTGGATCTGCAACAAGGTGACGACGCGTTCGAGAGCTTCTAGTCCGGTCGCTGCAAAAAGACGCAAGCGCAGCAGTACCGCAGTACCTGCATTTTACGGGTACTGCTGCGCTGAGTAAAGCCCGCCCCGCCGCTGCACTCTCACCCCAGCTTGCCCCTCCTGCCCACCCCGTCAATCTTCAAGAACCTCTACCCCTTTTTTTGCAAGCAGTTCCTGAAGTGCGCCAAGCTCACCCTCCGCTCCAGGCAGCAGGAAGCCACGGCTGCCGGTTCATCGCTTCAAGCAACCGCGTACCTGACGGCTCCGTCTCCTGCCATTCTGCATTATAAGCCGATAACAAACGATAAAAGGCTAAACATTGCCGAAACCTTGTCGATATCAACAGGACAAAAGGTCATCTGGTGCGATGCCTTTCGGCATTGCCGTAGGTGCTGGCTGCCCCACCCGGCAACCCCATCGGAGCAAAGGAGAACGAAAATGGCGGTCGAAACGATCACGGAAACTACGCAGTATCTGACATTCAAGCTGGAAGACGAGCTCTTCGCACTGGACATCGGCAAGGTGCGGGAGGTGCTTGATTTCACCACCATCACCAAGGTGCCGCGGACCCCCGACTACATGCGCGGGGTGATCAACCTGCGCGGCAGCGTGGTTCCGGTCCTTGATCTGCGCCTGAAGTTCGGCATGGAGAAGGCGGAGAAGACGGTGAATACCTGCGTCATCATCGTCGAAGTGGAAATGGGGGGTGAAAAGGTGGTCATGGGGGCGATGGCCGATGCGGTGCAGGAGGTGCTGGACCTGGAACCGGACCAGATCGAACCGCCGCCGCGCATCGGCACCCGGCTCAACACCGACTTCATAAAAGGGATGGGAAAGCACGCCGAGCAGTTCATCATCATCTTGGACATCGACGAGGTCTTCACGGCAGACGAGCTGGAAATGGCCTTGGAGCCGGAGCAGGCCGCGGTAAACGGCTGAGGGAAGGCGCAGCAGTACCTGCAAGGATCAGGTACTGCTGCGCAGCAGCTCACTTCAGCGGCAATCCCACCCAGCTCCGATCCCACCTGGCGCGTCCACTCCCCCCCGACGCGCGGCGGCACAACTGCCGTCACACCTTTACAGCAAGCAGCTCCTCGATAGCGGCAAGCCCACCGGTCGACGCCGCGCCGCGCCGGCGCGACAGCTCCAGTGCGACACGCCCGAGAGTCCGGTACACCAGGGCGATCTCGCTGTCCCAGTCATCGAGGGCCGCCAACTGTCCCGCTACCACCGCGGCATCGCCTCGCGCTATCGGCCCCGTCAGCGCCTGCACCGTCCCGACCCGGAAAACGTTATCCAGCGTGCCGCGCACCAGCGGCTCCATCACCTGCAGCGCCGTTTCCCGGGGCAGCCCCCCCTTCTGGTATGCCCTCACCCCGACCTCGATCAGCGAGGTCAGGTAGTTGCAGACCAGGACCGACCCGGCGTGGTAGACGCTCTTGTAACGCGGGTCGACCGGGAACATGCGCCCGCCGATGGCGCTGAACGCCCCGCTCAGCAGTGCGACCGCCGGGGGGTCCCCCTCGATGCCGCACCAGGTGCCGGAGAAGTCGGCAACCGAGGCTGAGGGGTCGGCGAAGCTTTTCACCGGATGGACGCTCGCGGCCTGTCCCCCCTGCTCCCGGACCGGCTCCAGGACCGTGCTGGGAAGCGCTCCGCTCAGGTGGCAGGCGATGGCACCGGGCCGGACCAGGCCGGAGGCCGCCAGGGCCTCGGCGCAGCGGGCGATGGCGTCGTCGGAGGCGGCTATCAGGTAAAGGTCCGCCGGGCGCAGCTCGGCATGATTCGATACAGCCCGCCCGGCCCCGATGAACGCTGCGGCGCTTGCGCCGCTTGCCAGGGAGCGGTTCAGGATGTCACGCAGTTCGAAGAGTCCGCCCTGGTGCAAAAGGCGTCCGAGCGTCTTGCCGACCGCCCCGCAGCCGATGATACTTAGCGATTTCATGCCTGAGGAACCTCTCTTTGACCAGATTTCCGTCAGGGTACGCGTTATCATTGGAGCTGTCAATCGGCGGAGCGGCTGGCGTGCTTGGGGAGGAGGTAAGCGGCGCTGCCCCTGTCCCGGCAGGACAGGGGCAGCGGAGGAAAGCATGAGGGCTGGAGGGAAATTCGGATCAGACGGGTAGCGGTCAGATAAGCGAAGAAAAGGAGCGTTACGGGTTGTCTTCTCCGCTTAGACTGTAGTCATCGCCTTCGACACACTCGCTTTGCACTTCAAGAAACGACTCAAGCTGCGGATCTTTTACAATCTCGGTCACCCCGTGATTCACCGACCAAACAGCACCACAGATGCTGCATTCGGTAATTCCTTCCTTGAAACCGTCTGAGTGTAATTGTGTATCGACCTGAAGATGGTTCTTACATACCGGACATTTCATGACGACCTCCTCTCACAGAAAACGGCACGATGCACATTCTCATAATGAGAAAGTATGACGGCAACTTTGGTCTTGGCAAGTCGGAAAATACGATGCAGCACCGTGACGCGACTATCCGGTCGCTTCAGGGGATCATGCCGTCGCCCCACCTTCTGAAGGGGGAGGCGGGAGCCCCGAATCCCACTGCAATTAAGTTAAGGGAATGAGAGGTAGGGTGGGCCGTGCCCACCACAACCGCATCCTGATGGTGGGCATGGCCCACCCTACATGATTCACGGAATCACCGCTTAACTTGAATGGCAGTGGCCCCGAGTCCTCCCCTTGAAGGGGAGGAGCCCTAATCCCCCTCCCCTTCAAGGGGAGGGCAGGGTGGGGATGGGGAGGAGATGACTGCAGGAGTTACTTCTTGGCCAGAGGCGCCCGCGCGGCGGCGTGGGGCAGTCCTGAGAAATGCGGGCGAACCATCATTCGCCCCTACGGTACCTACCGACAACCGACCCTTCCAAAGTCCCGGAGCGGCGTGAGGTGGCTAATCAGCCGACTCCTCGGCAGCGTCAGTTTCCTGCTCTGGCTGATCCTCTACCTGTTCCTGGGCGCCACTGCTTCTTTCCAGTTTGCGCTGCATTTTCTCTTCATTTTTCTTCTTCTTCTCCAATTCCTTCTGACGCTTCTGAAACTGGAAATTCGGCTTGGCCATGATCAACCTCTTTTCTATGGGGGTATTTTTGGAGCAGCTAACACATAAAAAGAGGGCAATTCATTTGCGCTCAACGACCGCAAAATAAACCGCCCTTCCTTTTTCTGGAAATCACCCAGATCGTTACTGATGCTGTTCGGGCAGCTCGTCCTATCAGGACAGCGGTCGCTTAAACCGAAGCTTCTTCCAATTTCTTGGCCTTCTTGGGTTTGGCGCTAACCGCTCTGACCGCCCTCACTTTGGCTACGGGGACCTTTTCCATGGGAGGCAGATAAGAGGCAGGATCGGCAGGCTGAAGACTCGTGAAATGGGAGGAGGTAATCTTTCTGATCATACCATCATTGAACTGAATGGTCGCCCTGATGTCGTTCACCTCAGTCACCTTGCCGATGCCCCATTCCAGCGCCACAGTGTGACTCACTACGCTACCGCGTTTGACAATCATCTGTTTTCTCCCTTGTATTAGCCTACATATCCAGGGGATCAGCATCCCCCTGCGTCGTCACACACCTAGCTTTCCATTCAGAGCAGCGTCGACTTTGCAAGGGCGAAGACGTGCTTGGTGCCGGCAGTTCTTTTGAGAACGGACCGTCAGGATGTGCGATCTATTACTCTGCACGTAAATGATGATGACCGGTGGACGGAGAGATCTGACGAAACTGACTCGTTGGGACGGGTGTGAGCATCCGTGATTCCAACAACAGATTCACAACTATACACCCCAATCGGCGAAATAGATAGCGCTATAATAAAACGCGGATCGGGTAAAGAGCCGGTCTACTCTGTCAGACCCGCCGGAGGTGTGCTCATTATGAGCACTTTGGGGCCGTATTTGATCCTTTGGAAGGTCCCGGTGTCCAGGTTGTCGCCGACCACCCACAGGTACAGCTTTTTGGCGTCCATGAACACGGGTCGCGCCGGTTCACCGTAGTACTCCTTTTGCATCTCCTCGTCGTAGAGACCGATGCAGCCATGGGACGCGGGATATCCGGGAACGTCGCGGCCATGGAGCCAGTAGGAGGTCCAGCCATCCTCCCTTTTATCGATGTGGAAGCGCAGAGCGTAGTGCATCGGGTAGGCCCAATCGGTTCCCTCGACCGGGTAGAGATTCGATGCGTGCCAGGGGTCAATGGCATCGACCCGGTAGGAGCCGTTTTGCAGGCGGTACCCCTCGACGCCGACCGCGACCGGTGTGGAGAAAACCAGCCTGCCGAACTCGTAGGCCCCCAGGAACATCTCGTTCTGATCGATCAGGATGAACTGTGGCTCTTGTTCGGCGTCGGGGAAGGTTGGAGGCATCGCCGTAAAGCCCCTGATCTCTTCGACGCGCCGGGGGACCTTGATCCACAATCCTTCCAGGAAATGGCGCTGATCCATGCGGTTGAAGCGGAGCCCGTCCTGCCAGAGCTTGCCGAAGACCCGGTAGGGGGAGTCTCTGGAAGTGAGCCGCACGCAATCCCACTCATACAGGTAATCGGTCGGATAATGGAACTGACACAGGGACTGGATCTTTTCGGTTGCTTCACTAGGGGGGCTGGAGAGGCCAAGGAGAACGAGAAGAATAATGACTGTCCGAACCAGCGCTTTCACCCTGTGCCTCTGATCCCAAGCGTGATATCTGGGAATCAATTTCCGACTGAGACAAATCGAGATACTTCCTCGGGTATTGCTTTTAAAACCGGAGCCTCCATTTATGATCTCATTGTATCAGACAGGCCAAGATTGTAGAAGTGACATTGTGACAGAGAGATGCGCAGTCAGCTTGAACTCCAGTCCGACCAGCAGACATAAAAGCAGCAATCACTGAAACTTAGATACACTGAAATGGAGGACCCCCGCCAGCGAGAGCCGGATCCCCTTCTCGCCCGCCAGCAGGATCGAAGATATTTTCGCGCCGGGTTTCCTCCCCCGTCGCATCGGGTGGAAGCCTTGGCCGCCGGAACTCCAGCCTCCCCTTAAGCGCGCGCTCAGCGCAGACCGGGAGCTGCCCCGGCAAGGGTACCGAGACGCCGGGAATCCCCTGCCGCGCATCGGTCCCGCGGCAAGCGACCTCCCTCCGCCTCCCCGCGGCGGCGGTACGCCGGCCGCGGGAACCGGTTGTTAGCGGACGTTTATGCTACGATCAGGCGAGGTCGAAACGGTCAAGGTTCATTACTTTATTCCACACCTCTACAAATTCGTGCAGGAACTTCTCCCGGGAGTCCTCACATCCGTAGACTTCCGCCAAGGCCCGGAGTTGGGAGTTCGAACCGAAGATGAGATCGACACGGGTGCCGGTCCACTTCAGGTCGCCCGTTGCGCAATCACGGCCCTCGAACACGTCGTCGGCCTCCGAGGCAGCCTTCCACGTGGTGCTCATGTCGAGCAGATTCACGAAGAAGTCATTGGTGAGCATCTCCGGCCGCTCGGTGAAGACGCCGTGTTGGGACTGTACGAAGTTGGCATTCAAGACGCGCATACCGCCCAAAAGAACCGTCATCTCAGGGGCGGTCAGCGTCAGCAATTGCGCCCGATCAACCAGCATCTTCTCTGCCGATACGGTGTATTTGGTTTTGAGGTAGTTACGGAACCCGTCTGCAGCCGGCTCGAGTACGGCGAACGCCTCCACGTCGGTTTGCTCCTGGGACGCGTCCGTGCGTCCCGGCGCGAAGGAAACGCTCACATCGTGGCCGGCATGCTTCGCAGCTTGCTCGACACCTGCGCATCCGCCCAGAACAATCAAGTCAGCGAGCGAAACCATCTTCCCGCCTGACTGCGTGCTGTTGAACTCCTTTTGGATTCCCTCCAGGGCCTGCAGCACACTCTTCAGTTGGGCAGGCTGGTTAACTTCCCAATCCTTCTGGGGCGCGAGACGGATGCGCGCGCCGTTCGCCCCGCCACGCTTGTCGGAGCCGCGGAACGTGGACGCCGACGCCCAAGCCGTTGAGACCAGTTGGGAGACAGACAATCCCGAAGCGAGGATCTTGCCCTTGAGGTCGGCGATGTCCTGCTCGTCAATCGATTCATAAGTGACCTTGGGGACGGGGTCTTGCCACAGGAGCTCTTCTTCAGGCACTTCCGCGCCGAGATAGCGCGAGCGCGGGCCCATGTCGCGGTGGG
>Ga0154470_1091_pt2 | contig 89071 bp, 65 predicted proteins | sample RifGroC2_FD_115949 | JGI IMG/M metagenome (GOLD analysis project Ga0154470, IMG submission 115949) | Geobacteraceae bacterium GWC2_58_44 | reverse complement strand
AAAAAACTCATCTAGATATTATTTTTTTCTTACACATTCGTGCCGGACGGTCACTGCAAGGACCTTACCGGACAACACTGGGATTTAGGGGGATTTGCAGTTAGTTGCAAAGCTGCACTCTGTGGCGCCTTGGGCGAAATCCCCCCCGGCCCCCCTTTTTCAAAGGGGGGAGCGAGTATCGAGCCTCGTACTGAAGATTGACGATAATCGGTTTAAGTTAAGCTCCTACCTGCTGCTCGCTCCCCCTCCCCTGATGGGTACCCTCTCCCACAAGGGAGAGGGGGCTTTTGCAGCGTGCGGGGAAATAGCGAAGTGAGCTTCAAAGGATTTCCAACATGGATAATGCAGCAACGATCTCGCTACCTTACCGCCGCTACGCCCTGGGGCTCCTGCTGGCGGTAAACCTGCTCAACTACATCGACCGGCAGGTCCTTTTCGCGGTATTCCCCCTGATCAAGATCGACCTGGGTCTCACCGATACGGAACTGGGGTTTCTCGGTTCCTCGTTCATGCTGAGCTACCTGCTGCTCGCCCCGCTCTTCGGCTGGCTGGGCGACCGCTGGAGCAGGGTCAAACTCGCCTCGGGAGGGGTCATCGTCTGGAGCCTGGCCACGGCCCTGGCCGGCTTTGCCCCGGGATACCGGACCCTGCTGGCGGCACGCGCCACAGTCGGGGTGGGCGAGGCGAGCTTCGGCACGGTCTCTCCGGGGCTCATCGCCGACTTCTTCCCCAAGGAGCGCCGCGGCCGGATACTGGCCTATTTCTACGTCGCCATCCCGGTGGGGAGCGCGCTCGGCTATCTCCTTGGCGGCGTGCTGGGCCAGAGGTACGGCTGGCACGCGGCCTTTCTGATGGTCGGCCTGCCGGGTCTGCTCCTGGCCGTTCCCATCGCGCTGTTGCGCACCCCGCCGCGCGGGGGCGACGACGCGGTTCGCCATCCCCTGAAGGAAAAGGCTGCCGCAGGCTACCCCGCCCTCTTCAGAAACCGCTCCTTCGTCTGCAACACCCTCGCCATGGCGGCGATGACCTTCGCCATCGGCGGGCTCGCCCAGTGGATCCCCTCTTTTCTGTACCGGGTCCATTCCCTCGACGTCGCCAAGGGGAACACCCTCTTCGGCGCGACCACGGTGCTGGCCGGGATACTGGGGACCCTGGCCGGCGGCTGGCTCGGCGATCGCTGGCAGAAAAAAAGCGGCAAGGGATATCTGCTGCTCTCCGGCTGGGGGTTTCTGATCGGCGCCCCCTTCGCGGCCTGGGCCATCCTCGCCCCCGGCCTGACCCCATGCATGTCCGCGATCTTCGTCGCCGAATTCTTCCTCTTCCTCAACACGGGGCCGCTCAATACGGTGATCATCAACGTCACCGAGCCGGGCGTCCGCGCCATGGCCTTTGCCGTCAATATCTTCTTCATCCATGCGCTGGGCGACGCGGTTTCTCCCTCCATCCTCGGCTGGCTCTCCGACCAGTGGGGCCTGCGCAGCGCCCTCCTGATCACCCCGCTTGCCATGTTGCTGGCCGGCCTGCTATGTTTTCTGTGCGGCAGGTTCGTGCTGCGGGACATGGCTGAAATCGAGGGGAGTTGACAGTGAAGATCGACAAAAAGCCGCCATTGCAGCGATTGCAGGGGCGGCCTTTTGTCGTATCAGTCAGTTTTGCTGGTTACCCGGTTCGGGAACCCGTTACTTGTCCAGCTTGGGGCAGCCGGTCCCGCTTCTGTCCTGCCTGAGTTCCCTCCCGCGCCAGGGCCGGGAAGGCCGGCTGAACTGCTATTTTATCTTCAGGACCGCATCGCGCAGGATCCCCCTCAGCTCGCCCCAGACCTGCTCCGTTCCCGTTTTGAGATCTTCCCACTCGTCATCGCTTGCGGCCGAGATTCCCTGCAGCTTTAGCGCAGCCTCGTCACGCTTGAGCTGCAAGGCTGCCATTGCCCGGGAGTACTCGGAGAAGGGCCTTGCGCTTTGGGCCTGGTCCTTGAGCCGTTCGATCTGGTTGTCCCATTCGACCATCTGTGAGGAGAGTTTTTCGACATACTCGGTTCGCTTGTCCATCTGAGCCTCCCTTGTTCCCTGTTCTGCAGTCAAAACGAGGCCCCTGCCCCTCGGTAGAGGAGCAAGGGCCCGTCTTCCAGTACCATCCTTGAGCGATCAGGCTATCAGCGGCCCCGTCCCTCATCTTTGTTCCCGTGGCCCCTATCCTGCGGTCCGCCTCTGTCATGGGAACCACCGTTCTCCTGTCTCTGTTCTTGGCCGCGTTGCTGCTCTCGTTCCTGCGGCGCGCGCTGCTCGCGCGGTGCGGCCGCAGGCTGCTGCTTCAGCTCATGCTGAGGCGCGCGCTGCTCGCGCGGTGCGGCCGCAGGCTGCTGCCTCTGCTCATGCGCCGGACCCCGCTGTTGCGCAGGTGCTTGTACCGGTGCCGCTCTTCTCTCGTTTTCGCCACCACGCTGCGGCTGCGGGCGCTGAGCTGTCGGAGCGCTCTGCCGTTGCGGCTGAGAATGCTGGTTTTCCTGGCGCTGCGGGGTTCTCACCTGGGGCTTTTCCTGCCTCTGCCGCAGGGCGGGCGCCGGAGTGTGATCCACCTGTTTCAAATGCTGACGCACGACCTTGTCCCGTGGCTGGTAACGGTATTGCTGGCTGCGCAGCGACCTTTGCTGCTCGGCCCGGGGATACCTGTCGCCGGCATACTGGCGCTGGTAGACGGGAAGCGGTGCGGCACGTGGCGCGGATCTGCGGTCCCAGCGGTCCCAACCGCCTCGACGCTGTTCCCAGGAATGGCCCCAACGCTGGCCCCAGCGCGGCGGAGCATCCGATCGCCAGCCGCTGAAGTAAATCGGCGGCTGCCGGTAATAGCTCACCGGGACGCGCAGCACGAAAAGCGGCACCACGGTCGGATCGACAAATCCCCAGGGGCCGTTGTACCAGGAACTCGCGTACCAGTTATCGTCCTGGTAGACCCAGTACATGCCGTCGTAAAAGAAGTAGTTGCCGTCAATGCCCGGCGCGTAATAGACCGGATAGCCCGGTACCGGCACCAGTTCCGGGTACAGCGGCAGGTTGATCCCGATGCTCACGGTGGGCAACCCGATCCCGATCCCGATGCTCACCCCCGCTGTGGCTGAAGTCACCAAGCATAAAAGCATCCCCAGCACGACGAATCCGTAACGTATTTTCTGCATTTGGTCCTCCCTTTCTCTACGCAGGGTCGGGGGCGATTTCCGGGAGGCTTTGAGTGCCGCCGTCCCGATCCCTGCGTATCGTCCTGTATCTGCCTGAACCTTCCGTGCGGCTGCGGACCTCTCCTTCTCAACCCTCAGGCCTCAGCCCGGAGTGCCCGTTCTGCTAACGGCCATGTCCGCCGCGCCCCTCGTGTTTGTCATGACCATGTCTGTTGCCGTTGTCGTCGTGATGCCTCTTATGCTTTTTGTAATGCTTCTTATGCTGTTTGGCCGGTTTTTCCCTCTCGATGTAGACCCGGCGATCCCTTTCGACATAGTAGGGGCGTCCTGCGTCGACGTAGACATGTACTCCTGGCGGTGCCGGCAGGTAGCCGGTTACGCTGACATTGACACTGGAGCCTGGCAACCCGGGAGGAATGAGAATGCCAGGGGGCGCGGGGAATCCGGCTTCGGCATTGTTGAAGGCGAAAGTAAGGACGGCTGCGGTCATTATCAGCATGGAAAGAACGGATCTGGTTCGCATTTGGTGCTCCTTTTTCAACAGGTGGTCAGGTGCCTCTTGAACTTGGTAAACTCTTAACTGTCATTGGTACTGTTACAACTAGCGTGCCAAGGAAAAACTGCGCGTCCTGCAGGAATAACCCGCCGGTATTTCACTACTAACCCCCGAGCCGGCTCAGATGCTCGGGGAGGCGGCCACCAAAGCGGGCCGTTGCATCTAACAAAGCTGTTAAATGTGATGGGGTGGCGGCGTGGAGCGATGACTGCCGATTACTGAAATTTGCGCTGATCTGGATGAAGGAACTACAGTTAAGTCCACGGTATACGGGGAGGCCCAATGTCCCCTCCCCAGGAGGGGGAGGGCTAGGGAGCACTGCCATTAAGTTAAGCGGTGATTCCGTGAATCATGTAGGGTGGGCCGTGCCCACCATCAGGATGCGGTTGTGGTGGGCACGGCCCACCCTACCTCTCATTCCCTTAACTTAATGGCAGTGGGGCTAGGGAGGGGGAGCCAGCCGGCTCTTCGCAAAAGCCGCCGCTCTTCCCCCCTCCCGGCCTCCCCCCTCCGGGGGGAGGAGAGTTGGTAGAAGCTAAGCAGAGATGGGAACTTTCCCGTGTCAAAGCGCCGCAGGGGTCGACCCGGGGTGCTAATCGGAAGTTTCCTGCTGCTAGTTGAAGAAATATCTGACACCGATCGTGCTGGAGAAACTCGACGGATCGAAATCCCCCCTGCGCTCGCCAAAACGATTGGTTATATCGGCGTCCGGCGCAACGACCAGCTTTGCCTCACCGGTCAGTGCCAGCTGTTTGAGAAGGAAATAGTCAGCGCCGGCGCTGGCGTGGGCTCCTACCGTCGTGTCCACGTCGCGCCTTGAGCCGTCATAGGGATCATAGTCGCTGACCAGGATGTCCAGTCCGCCCCCCAGATAAGGGACCAACTGCCGGTCGCTGAGGGCGAAGCGGTACTGTCCGCCCAAGGAGACGTTGGTGACCCCGAAATCGCCGGTCTGTGAGCCGAAATCGGTCCGGGTGACGCCGAACTCTGCGGCGAAGCGGCCATCGAGGCCGTAGATGAGGCCGACGCCACCGATCAACCCCGCGTCGGTGTCGTTGCTGTAAAAATCCGAGTTGTTGTCTGCCGGGATCGAGACGCCGATTTTCCCGGTAACGCCGACCCTACCCTTGATGCTGTCGGCCATCGCCGTCCCGGCGGTCAGGGAAACGGTTGCTGCGAGGCATGCTACTGCGATGAGCTTTTTCATTGCTGGTTCTCCTGTTGATAGACCTTTAGGTTTGATGCTCGAGGTACCCTGGACGCAAAAAAGCCGGGAGCCCAATATCGATTTGATATTTCGGCGACCCGGCTGTCTCGGTGAGACCCAGTAGGTTTTCCGTCCCATCCTCGCGGATGGTTTAGTATTGTCGTGTATCCAAGGCTGCTAAAATTTTACGGCACAATATCTCTTGGTGATATCAAAGTCAATAATTTTCCTGATTTGCACTGATCTCCCGCTGGAAAACCCCCTCCCCTTCAAGGGGAGGGTTGGGGTGGGGATGGGGCAGCCCCGGCGCCAAAAACACCCCCATCCCCCTCCTGACCTCCCCCTTGAAGAGGGAGGGACCTGAACAGCGGAAGATCAGCGCTAATCAGGATAGTTTTTTACCGCGCTAAGGGATGCTAGAGGAATCCTTCTCTCCCCCTGGGTCCAAGAGGGAGAGAAGGCGCGCGACTAGCTGAAGGTCAGGGCTAATCGGAGAGGAGGGTTCCTGCTGTTAGTTGAAGAAGTATCTGAGACCGACCGTGCTGGAGAAACTCGACGGATCGAAATCGCCCCGGCGCTCGCCAAAACGGTTGGTTATGTCGGCGTCCGGCGCAACGACCAGTTTTGCCTCTGCGGTCAGAGCCAGCTGCTTGAGAAGGAAGTAGTCGAGGCCGGCGCTGGCGTGGACTCCTAGCGTCGTGTCGACGTCGCGCCATGAGCCGTCATTGGGATCATAGTCGCTGACCAGGACGTCCAATCCGGCTCCCAGATAAGGGACCAGCTGCCGGTCGCTGAGGGCGAAGCGGTACTGTCCGCCCAGGGATACGTTGGTGACTGCGAAATCGCCGGTATCGGAGCCGAAATCGGTCCGGGTGACATCGAACTCTGCGGCGAAGTGGTCATTGAGGCCGTAGATGAGGCCGACGCCCCCGACCAGGCCCGCGTCGGTGTCGTTGTTGTGGAAATCCGAGTTGTTGTCTGCCGGGATCAAGAAGCCGATTCTGCCGGTAACGCCGACTCTCCCTCCGATGCTGTCGGCCATTGCCGTCCCTGCGCACAGGGCGACGGTCGATGCGAGACATGCTACTGCGATGAGCTTTTTCATTGTGATTCTCCTTTTGACAGGTTGTTGGATTTAATGCCTAGCCGGTGCTGCTATTGCACGGTTATTTCGAAAAGAACCCGTATGTTCGCCTGTGCTGCCTCGGAATGAAGCTCTGTCGGCCTCGGTTCGTTGACCATGGGACGCGTCTCGCCATAGCCTATGGTCGTCAGCCGGTTAGAGCCGATGACACCTTCGCTCACCAGGTAGCTCCTGACCGAATCCGCCCTTCTTTCGCTCAACTTCTGGTTGTACTCCTCGGTGCCGGATGCCGAGGTGTACCCCGCGATGCGGATTCGAGCCTTAGGGTTTTCCTTCAGGAGCAGAATGTTCCGGTCCAGGATGGCTTTCGCCTCCGGTTTCAGGGTCGACTGATCGAAATCGAAGTGTATGTCCTCGAAAGAGAGCACGATGACCTGCGGCTCGGCCACGACAACTGCCGTCTGCACCGCGTTCGGCACGGGCGCCAGGATTACAGCGGGGGGGCAGCCGTTCTGGTCGACTGCAGCGCCTGCGGGCGTTGCGGGACATTTATCCAGGTAGTCCGCTACGCCGTCGCGGTCGTTATCGATCGGGCAGCCATCGCTGCCGATGGCAACGCCTGAAGGGGTACCCGGGCATCTGTCGAGGGCATCGCTGACGCCGTCGCCGTCTCCGTCGCTGTCGCTATCCACCGGCTGGGCGGCCCGGGCAACCACGGCGTTAGACTTGCCGCCGAACCGCAACACCACACCCACGCTGGATTCCACATTGTGGATGTGTTCATCGGTGGTCATGTTGTCCCTGACGTCGACCCTGAGTGCGACATTCTCCGCCACCCAGTATTTCGCACCCACGCCGGCGCCGATGATGGACATGTTCTTGTTGTTGATCTTGGGGCTGTAGTGCGCCGCCCCGTAACCCGCGGTGACGTACGGGTTGAACCTGGATTCGGGCATGAAGTGGTAGATCAGGTCGAGGTGGTACATGGCGATATCCACGTCGTCGATGGGGCTGGTGAACTCCCCTTGTCTGGTGAAGGAGCGGGATTTGTCGTCGACTCCGCTATTGACGTATTGGCCGGTCACCTCGACTCCGAAATGCCCGGTGAAGTTGTAGCCGATGCGCCCGCCGAGTATCGGGCCGTTTTCCAGGTTCTGCCTGTCCTGGAAGAAGCTGTAACCCGCGAAGGGGCTCAGCTCGACGCTTCCCGCCTTTATCTCGGCGCGGGCCGGCAGGGGGAGTAGAAAGGCTGAAACCAGCAACGCCGGTGCCACCCTTTTCATGAACGGTGCCGCTGAAAACATCTTCTTTCTCATCTAAAACCTCCTGGTATTGAGCGATTGGTTTTCGCTGTCTTCATTGCAGTTAACTTAGCAACCAACCCCGCCTGCGGCGGCGCTTTGTCGAGGAGCAAGATTGCCGTACTGTCCCCATCCCCACCCTGACCCTCCCCTTGACTTGTCAGCCATAGCCTTGGCGAAGGCTGAAGGGGAGGGAACGTGGAGGATAAAGGGTGAACTTACTCAGAAGCCGCCCACGCCGCCGGGGGGCGGCCCTGTATCAAAAAGTAACCACTACTTCCGCAAGCAGTCCACCACTTGCTCCTCCCCCCGCAGGGGGGAGGTCGGGAGGCACTGCCATTAAGTTAAGCGGTGATTCCGTGAATCATGTAGGGTGGGCCGTGCCCACCATCAGGATGCGGTTGTGGTGGGCACGGCCCACCCTACCTCTCATTCCCTTAACTTAATGGCCGTGAGGTCGGGAGGGAGGAAGACTGCTGGCTTCTAGGAAGAACTGGCTGGGCTTCCCCCTCCCTAACCCTCCCCCTCCGGGGGAGGGGACTCCTGGATACAAAATCAGCAGGTTAGCGCCAAGCTACTTAAGAGCGGCAATCTTCTCGAGTACTTTATGCATTGCTTCCATGCCCCCTTTTACGGTGCCGGCACGTTGACGGTATTCGAGTCGAGGGCGATGGTGCCGGCCGTGGTGGCTCCTGCCAATATTCGGCCGTTGATGGTGGCGCCGGTCACACAGGTCACATCCCTGCCGGAGACGATGTTTCCGTAGAAGATGGTGCCGACTCCAATGGTTGCGTCCAGGGTTGGCACCCAGAACACGTTCTTGGCCTGGGCGCCGTTCGCCAGCGAGACGCTGGCCCCGGTAGTCAGCGACGAGCCGATCTGGAAGACCCAGACCGCATTCGCGTTCCCTCCTGCATCGAGAACCAGGGGGGTCGAGACCAGCATGCTGCTGCCGAAGGTGTAGGTCCCGGGCGGAATCCCCAAGGGGAAGCGGGCGCCCAGGTTCTCACCCCCGGAGATGGTGGTTCCCTGCGGCAGGTTCTTGGCAAAGTGGTAGGCGACCAGAAGGTCGAGCCTGGCCTGTTCCGATACCGTGTCGTTTATGTGTATCGCGCCGTTCACCTGTACCGGCAGCAGACCGTTGGAGCTGCCGGGATCCAGCGAGACGTCGCCGTTTATCATGGTGGAGGCGCCGGTGTTGGTGATGGCGGCGGTCGCCATGATGCCGAACGAGCCGGCCGAGGCGAGCGCTGCTGCGCCAGGCGCCAATGCCGGCCCTGCCGCGGTGCTGAAGGTCCAAGGGTTCGCTGCGGCGCCGCCGGCCAGTGCGTTACCTGCCAGGTCCCTGGCGCCGGTGCTGATTTCTGCTCTATAGGTCAGGCCTGGCTCCAGGTTTCCCGTCGGCTTGAAAACCGCGGTCGCGCCGGAGTAGGTCAGGTTCCCAGATATGGAAGTGGTCCCCTGCTTCAGGGTGAAGGTTGCCGCGTTTATGGTCAACGGGTCCATTGCCTCGCTGAATACGCCCCTGACGGAGCTGCTGATCGGCACATCGGTTGCCTGGTGGAGCGGGAAGGTGGAATTCACGACCGGTGCCTTGGCGTCCGGGGCCGCGCCGGTGGTAAAGCTCCAGAGCTTGTCCACGGCCAGCTGGTTTCCTTTCAGGTCCTTGGCGCCGTTGGCGCCGGAGCTGATGGTGGCGCTATAGATGGTGTTGCTTGCGAGCACGGCGCTCGGTTTGAAGATGGCGGTAACGCCGGAGTAGGTCACGCGCCCCTGAACGGGCGCCACTCCCCGCTTCAAGGTGAATGTTGCCGCGGTGATCGTTAAGGGGTCCATCGGCTCGCTGAAGACGGCGCTCACGGAGCTGTTGGTCGCGACGACCGTGGCGTGGTCGAGCGGGACCGTGGAACTCACCGTGGGAGCGGTGTCATCCGGCCCTGCAGCCGTGCTGAAGCGCCACACCCTGGCAACCGGCAGCGCGTTGCCTGCCAGGTCCTTGGCACCGGTGCTGATCGTGGCGGTATAGAGGAGCTTGCCCTCCAGGTTTTTTGCCGGCTTAAAGACCGCGGTTACTCCGGAGTAGGTAACCTTGCCTGTAACCTGCGTGCTACCCTGCATTAAGATAAAGGTAGTCGTGTTGATGGTGAACGGATCCATCGGCTCGCTGAAGTTGGCGCTGACGGAGCTGTTGGTCGCCACACCGGTGACCAGGTTGAGCGGGACTGAGGAGTTCACCCTGGGGGGAATGGCGTCCGGGGAGGCGCCCGTGGTGAAGCTCCAGCTGTAGTCGGATGCCACTGCACGCCCTGCCGCATCGTGAGCGCCTGTGGTAATCGTGGCGACGTAGAGGGTATTGGCCGGCAGATCGGTTGCCGGCGTGAAGAGCGCGGTTACCCCGCTGTAGCTGACCTCGCCGTCGACATCCGTTGTTCCTCTCTTCAAGGTGAATGTTGCCGGTGTGAGCGTTGCGGGGTCCATCTCCCGGGAGAAAGCCGCCGCCACCTGGCTGCCGACCGGCACGGCGGTTTCGTCGTTGGCAGGGGTTGTGGAGCTCACCGTGACCGGCTGGTCCCAGTGCCCGCCTCCAGCCGCCCCTTTGCCGCATCCCGGCAGGATGACGAAGATGCCCAGCATCAACAGGAATAACAGACCGGCTGTACTTGCTTCGAATCTTTCCATATGACCCCCTCCTTGTAATTCCTTCACAACTTCAGCGCATCTCGATTGCCAGTTTATTCAATCTCTTGGTCAACAACCACTCTCCACACTTTATTCACTCAGGCGTTGTCTTTTCAGTAAATGTGGAGCTCACTTTGCAGATACAAAGACATTGTCACAAAATCACAAGAGCAAATAACCAGCCAACGGGAAAATAAATAAATTGAAAGCCGCGTTTCATCCTGTGATAACAACGCATTAGTGCAAACGGTACTAAGAGGAAGCAGCTTTCAGGTCGTGATTTCACCCTCAGCATTTGATGGAACCTCAACATATTGAGGTATACTTTACGAAATTTGAGGTATAGTCTCAGTGGATGATTGAAACAGTCGGGGACATAAGAGGTTAAGCGATGGGATTAGACAAAGAGGAAAGCCCGGCAGCGCTGCAGGCGCCCGGCCCGGAACTCAAGCTGCACCAGATCGAGCTGGAGGCGCAGAATATAGAGCTGCTCCGGGCCCAGCAGGAGCTTGAGACCCAGCAGATCGAGCTGGAGATGCAAAACGAGGAGCTGCGCCGGGTCCAGCATGAGCTGGAGCTGTCGCGCGACAAGTTTGCCGAGCTCTACGATTTCGCCCCGATAGGCTATTTCAGCTTCGATAGCGCCGGCACCATACGGGAGGTCAACGTCACCGGCGCCAAACTTCTGGGAATAGAGCGGCCCCGGCTCTCCGGGCGACCCTTTGTCGGTTTTATTGCCGATGCCGACGGCAGGGAGAGCTTCGCCGGACACCTGGAGAGCGTCCTGCAAAGGCAGGGGATGCAGAAATGTGAAATCGCGCTGGCCGGAAAAGACGGCAGCGTGATCCAGGGCCAGCTGCAGAGCGTCGTGATGGCCCACCAGGACGAGGAGGGGTACATCCTTTCCTCGATCGTCGACGGCACCCTCGCCAAGGAGCTGGAAACGGAGATACAGGAGGCCCGGGAGTACGCCGAGAGCATCGTGGAAACGGTGCGCAAGCCGCTTGTGGTGCTCGATTGCGACCTGAGGATCCTCACGGCCAATCTCAGCTTCTACGACACCTTCAAGGTGACCCCCGAGGAGACCATCGGCAACTTCATCTACGACCTGGGCAACGGGCAGTGGGACATCCCCAAGCTGCGGGTCCTCTTCGAGGACATCCTCCCCAACGAGACGGTGTTCAACGGCTACGAGGTCGACCATGACTTCCCCGGCGTGGGACGCAAGATCATGCTCCTGAACGCCCGGGAGATCTTCCGGAAGAACATCGGCTCGCACATCATCCTCTTGGCCATGGAGGACATCACGCCGCGCAAGCAGGCCGAAGAGTCGCTGCTCAAGGCCGGCGCGCTGCAAAGCGCCATCTTCAACAGCGCCAACTTCTCCAGCATCGCCACCGACGCCAGCGGGGTGATCCAGATCTTCAACGTCGGCGCGGAACGGATGCTGGGGTACACGGCAGCCGATGTGACGAACCGGGTGACGCCTGCCGACATCTCCGATCCGCAGGAGCTGATAGCGCGCGCCGAGGAGTTGAGCCAGGAGCTGGGAACCCCGATCACGCCGGGATTCGAGGCGCTGGTTTTCAAGGCCTCGCGCGGCATCGAGGACATCTACGAACTGACCTACATCCGCAAAGACGGCAGCCGCTTCCCCGCGGTGGTCTCCGTCACCGCGCTGCGCGACGCGCAGGACGCCATCATCGGCTACCTTCTGATCGGCACCGACAACACCGCCAGGAAGCAGGTCGAAGCGGAGCAGCAGCAGTTGAGCCAGCGTCTGCGCGACCATCAGTTCTACACCCGGTCGCTCTTCGAATCGAACATCGACGCCATCATGACCACCGACCCCGCCGCCATCATCACCGACGTGAACAAGCAGATGGAGGTGCTCACCGGCTGCACGCGCGACGAGCTGATCGGCGCCCCCTTCAAGAACTACTTCACCAACCCGGGGCGGGCCGAGAGCGGCATCAAACTGGTGCTGAGGGAAAAGAAGGTCACCAACTACGAGCTGACCGCGCGCGCCAGGGACGGCATGGAAACCGTGGTCTCCATCAACGCGACCACCTTCTACGACCGGGACCGCAAGCTACAGGGGGTCTTCGCCGCGGCGCGCGACGTCACCGAGCGCAAGCGCCTGGATCAGGTGCTGCAGGAAAAGAACGTCGAGCTGGAGAGCGCCCGGGCCGCCGCCGAAAGAAACAACCTGACCAAGTCCGACTTCCTGGCCAACATGAGCCACGAGCTGCGCACCCCGCTAAACGCGGTGATCGGCTTCTCTGAAGTGCTGCAGGACCAGATGTTCGGCCATATCAACGAAAAGCAGCAGGAATACGTCAACAACATCCTGACCAGCGGCAGGCACCTCCTCTCCCTGATCAACGACATCCTGGACCTCTCCAAGGTGGAGTCGGGGAAGATGGAACTCGAGCTGAGCGTCTTTTCGCTGCGCGACTCCCTGGACGCCTCCATGATGATGCTCCGGGAAAAAGCGCTCAAGGGGGGGTTGGAGCTCAGCCTGGATCTTGCCCCGGAGGCCGACGTCAAAATCGAGGCGGACCAGAGGAAGCTGAAACAGATCCTGTTCAACCTCCTCTCCAATGCGGTGAAGTTCACCGCTGCGGACGGGACCGTGCAGGTGACTGCCGTGAGGGACGGAGATTTCATCGAAATCACCATAAAAGACAGCGGCATCGGGATCAAGGAGGAAGACCTCCCGAAGCTGTTCCATCCCTTCACCCAGCTGGAATCGGTCTACACCAAGGGATTCGAGGGGACCGGGCTGGGGCTCGCGCTGACCAGGCAGCTCGTGGAGCTGCACTTCGGCAGGATCTGGGTCGAGAGCGAGTTCGGCACCGGGAGCAGGTTCAGCTTCATGATTCCTCTCAAACAGGCGGCTGCCAAGGAGCCCTCCCCTCCACTGACCGAGAGCGTCACGGGCCACGGCAACACGGTGCTGGTCATCGAGGACGATCCGCTCACCCTGGCCGCCCTGGAAACCGCCCTGCTCCGCAAGGGGTACCGGGCGCTCAGGGCGAGCAACGGCAAGGAGGGTATCGAAATGGCGCAGCGCGACGCACCGGACCTGATCGTACTCGACCTGGTGATGCCGGGGATGAACGGCTTCGATGTCGCCGACCGGCTGCGCAGCGACAACGCCGCCGCCGATGTGCCGATCCTGGTGCTGACCTCGATGGACCTCTCGGCCGCCGACCGGGCGCGACTGGCCGGGAAGGTCTGGCGCATCGAGGGTAAAGGGAGCCTCTCCACCCATGAGTTTCTCAGCCTGGTGGAAAGCGCAGTTGGAGTGCAGTAGCACCGTCGACCAGAGGAGACCAAGCCAGATGCCGCAAAAGATACTGATCGTTGAAGACAACGAAAACAACCGCAGCCTGTTCCGTGACATCCTGACCTTTCACGGCTACGAAATAACGGTGGCCTGCGACGGCCAGGAGGGTGTCGATATCGCCAGGAGCCTCGCTCCGGACCTGGTCCTGATGGACATCCAGATGCCGGGGATGGACGGCATAACCGCCGGGAGCATCCTGAAGGGGGATCCGGCTACCAGCGGGCTCAAGATCGTCGCCCTGACCTCCTTTGCCATGCGGGGGGACCGGGAAAAGATCCTGGCCGCCGGTTTCGACGGCTACCTCTCCAAGCCGATCAGCACACGTGAACTCCCGCTCCTGGTGAAAAAGTGGCTTGAGGAGAAAAAATCATGAATCAGCCCATGCCGCGAATTCTTTGTGTCGATGACGGGCCTCTCAATCTGAGCCTGCTGGAAGCCATGCTCTCCCCCCGCGGCTACCAGGTCATATCGGCCGTCAACGGCCAGCAGGCGCTGGAGAAGATCCAAACGGAGCGGATCGACATCTGCCTGTTGGACGTGATGATGGCGGGGATGGACGGTTTCGAGGTCTGCCGCCGGATCAAGGCCGACGAGCTGCACCGGAACATCCCGGTGGTGATGATCACCTCCTACGCGGACATGGAAAACCGCATCCGCGGCATCGAGGCGGGAGCCGAGGATTTCATCTCCAAGCCGTTCGAAAGCGCCGAGGTGCTGGCCAGGATCAAGATGCTCCTGCATGTCAAGATGCTGAACGACCGCCGCATGGAGCTTGAGGCGGACCTGCAAAAGGCGCACGACGACCTGGAGCTGATCGTGGCCGAGCGCACGGCGGAGCTTACCCGCGCCAATCTGCAGCTCACCCAGGAGATAGAGGAGCGCAAGAAGGCGGAACGGTCGCTGCAGGGGACCTACGCCGAGATCAAGGGGTTGAAGGACCGGCTCCAGGCCGAGAACATCTACCTGCAGCAGGAGGTGGCGAGGGAGTACAACTTCGGCGAGATCATCGGTCAAAGCGACGTGCTGTCGCATGTCTTCCTGCGGGTCGAGCAGGTGGCCCCCATGAACGCGACGGTGCTCCTTCTGGGCGAGACCGGCACCGGCAAGGGGGTGGTGGCGCGCGCCATCCACAGCAGCAGCTCCAGGAAGCACCGCCCGCTGATCACGGTGAACTGCACCACGCTCCCGGCGACCCTGGTGGAGAGCGAGCTCTTCGGGCGGGAAAAGGGTGCCTTCACCGGCTCCGACACCCGGCAGCTGGGACGCTTCGAGCTGGCCGACGGCGGCACCATATTCCTGGACGAGATCGGCGAGATGCCGCTTGAGCTGCAGTGCAAGCTGCTGCGGGTGATCCAGGACGGCGAGTTCGAGCGGCTGGGGAGCTCACGCACCATCAAGACCGATGTGCGCATCATCGCGGCCACCAACCGCAACCTCGCCGAGGAGATCCGGGGGGGCAAGTTCAGGGAAGACCTCTTCTACCGGCTCAACGTGTTCCCGATCACCATGCCGCCGCTTCGGCAGAGGAAGGAGGACATCCCGCTGCTGGTCAATCACTTCGTGACGAAGTTCAACAAGAAGATGGGGAAGAAGATCGAGAGCGTCTCCAAGGATACCCTGAACGCCCTCTGCGGCTACCACTGGCCCGGCAACGTGCGCGAGCTGGAGAGCGTCATCGAGCGGGCGGTGATAACCAGCCAGGGCGCCTCCCTGCAGGTACTGGACCGCTTCGAGAGTTTCCGGAAGGAGGAGCATCCGGAAGTGGACGACGTCAAGCCGCTGGTCGATCTGGAACAGGACCACATCCTCCATGTGCTCAAGAAGACCGGTTGGCGCATCGAGGGGAAAAACGGCGCCGCGGGGATCCTGGGCCTCAACGCCAGCACCCTGCGCGCCCGGATGCGCAAATACGGCATCGTGCGCCAGTAGGTCGCGCCATGCACGCCTATCTTCTGCGGAGCGACAGTCCCCTCCCCCCTCCCCAAACATCACCGTGATTAAGTATCCTGATTAGCCCTTATCTTCCGCTGAAAACTCCCTCCCCTTCAAGGGGAGGGTTGGGGTGGGGATGGGGTTAGCTCCGGTGCAAAAACACCCCATCCCCCTCCTGACCTCCCCCTTGAAGGGGGAGGGACCTGAACAGCTGAAGCACATAGCAGGTAGCAGACGTGTAGGGTGGGCCCCGCCCACCAAACCTCGGTGGGCTAGGCCCACCCTACGTGATCTGCGTGGCGCCACCTGTTAACTTAATGGCAGCGTGCAGGTCGGTTAGCGCAGCGTACCCGACACCCTTGCCGGCCACGTCAACCGCCTCGAGCCGCTCCGCCATATCCTGCAGATGTGTCAAACCCGACGGCTTGCGTCGGCGGCTTTACCTCGACACCCCACTCCACCCCGCCCGCTTTGCTTCGGATAATCGCATAGTTGCACCCTCATCCCCGCCACCTGCCTCCCTGGCACGCGACTTGCGCTTTACCCTAGCGTCAGAACAGATGTGTACAGTGCTGTCTTCTGCTGGCTATACACGCTCACCTCACCCCGGCAATGACCTCGGAGGAGAACCTGCACAGGGAGAAGACACCACCGTCAAAGCCTGATTTAGGCTGGAGGTAGTCATGAGTACAAATTGCAGCAAGGGCACGTCAGCAGCAGCCGAATTGACGGGAGAGCTGAGCCCGGAATCCCGGCTTCTGCAAGCGGAGAAGGAGAGTATCGCGCTGAGGGCAGCAAGCGTCGGCCACGATGTCAATAACATCCTTCAGGTGATTATCGGCTTCGGCCTGCTCTCCACCAGCGGCATGACCGAGGACGACCCGATGCGGGCCAACATGAACCACATCATCGCTGCGGCCGCCAGGGCTTCGAACCTGACCAGGAGCCTTCTCAACCTGGGGCGGAAGCTCGCCATCGTCCCGCAAACGGTGGACGTCCACGACATGCTCAGCAACGTGCGGAGCTTTCTCGGCATAATCGTCGGCGAGGAGATCCGGCTGGAAATATCCTGCGCCGCTGACCCCCTCAAGGTCAGCGGCGACAGCGCCGAACTGGAGCAGGTGCTCATCAACCTCGCCAGCAACGCCCGACATGCCATGCCCCTGGGAGGGACCCTCTCCATCGTCACCGAGCCGGTCCGGATCGACCCGGAATTCATCGGACGCCACGGCTTCGGAAAGCCTGGGTTCTACGCCCTCATATCGGTGACCGACGACGGGACCGGCATGGAGCGCGCCACGGCACGCAGGGTATTCGAACCGTTCTTCACCACCGGTAACGGCTCAGGACTCGGGCTTTCCACCGCGTACCGCATCATCACCGAGCACAACGGTTTCATCACCGTCAGCAGCGAGCCGGACCAGGGGTCCGTGTTCAGGATCTATCTGCCGCTGACCGGACCGGCAGAGAGAGCGCCGCTGGACGGTCCGGGCCGGAAAGGGAGCCTGCGGCCTCCGGCCCACCACCGGGGACGCTGCTGCCGGGTCATCGGCGGCTACCCCGGGGCATTCAACCACACCCACACAAGCGAGAGCCTACAATGAGAACAGACACCGACCAGAGCCTGATAACGTCAGCTTCCGATCCACGCAGCAACGTGTTGATTGAAGAACTCCAGAGTACGGAGCAGACACCGGAGTCCGAGGAAGGGATGCGGAGCCGCCAGCTCGCCAGCAGCAACCTGCAGCTCACCCAGGAGATAGAGGAGCGCAGGAGGGCGGAAGATTCCCTCCAGGGCGCCTTTTCGGAGATGAGGCGCTTGAAGGACCGGCTCCAGGCCGAAAACATCTACCTGCAGCAGGAGGTTGCCCAGGAGTACAACTTCGGCGAGATCATCGGCAACAGCGTCGCCCTGTCGCAGGTGCTGCAGCGGGTCGAATGGGTAGCGCCCATGAACGCTTCGGTGCTCCTTCTGGGCGAGACCGGCACCGGCAAGGGGGTGGCGGCGCGCGCCATCCACAACAGCAGCGCCCGCGTGAACCGCCCGCTGATCACGGTGAACCTCACGGCACTGCCGGCAAACCTCATCGAAAGCGAGCTCTTCGGCTGGGAAAGGGGCGAGTTCACCGGGGCCGACGCCCGGCAGATCGGTCGCTTGGAGCTTGCCGACGGCGGCACCATCTTTCTGGAGGAGATCGGCGAGCTGCCGCTGGAGCTGCAAGGGAAGCTGCTGCGGCTGATCCGGGACGGCGCGCTTGAGCGGCTGGGGAGCCCCCTCAGCATAAAGGTCGATGTGCGCATCATCGCGTCCAGCAGCCGGGATCTGGAGCATGAGGTCCGCTGCGGCCGATTCCAGGAAGAGCTGTTCTACCGGCTCAAGGTATTTCCCATCACCATGCCGCCGCTTAGGCAGAGAAAGGAAGACATCCCGCTGCTGGTCGGCCATTTCGTGGCCAAATACAACAGGAAGGTCGGCAAGAAGATCGAGACCGTGTCCAACGAGACCATGAACGACCTAAAGGCATACCGGTGGCCCGGCAACGTGCGGGAGCTGGAAAGCGTCATCGAGCGGGCGGTAATCCTGAGCCAGGGCTTGGAGCTGGAAATGCCGGAGCGCTTCGACACCCCCGGCAGGAGCCGGGAAGAGCTGCCGGAAGGGGCCGACGGGGTGGTCGAGTTGGAGCAGGCGGAAATCCTCCGGGTGCTGGAAGAAACCGGCTGGCGCCTCGAAGGGAAGAACGGGGCAGCTGGGGTCCTCGGTCTGAACCCCAGCACCCTTCGAGCCCGGATGCGCAAGTACGGCATCCTGCGCCATGTCGCGTGACCGGCGCCCCCGAAAGACCCCTGGTCGTTGTCCACGCCGGGGTGGTTAACGAGGCGGCAAACGGCTCCCGTAAAGAGAGGACGGTTTTTGGCTTCTGACTGAGCCGGAGTTTTTTTACCCGCTGCTTCAAATGCAATTCAGGTATAGAATCATTGTCATGAAGCTAAAGAGAGAACCAGAGGCAGCAGAGAGTATGAGAAACGCGCCACCTGCCCGTAACAGGGAGACAGGGCAGATGTCCATGCTGCAGAAGCTTTCGTTCTGCAGAAAACGCCTGATGCTCTTCAAGCCTTACTGTCTATTTCTTTTGCTGGCGAGCGTCCTGACTCTCAGCCATGGCTGTGCGACCCTCCCCGACGTCTCTCCAATCATCGATGGCGCATCGACCGAGGCGAGCCCGCCGCGAATCCTCTCCTCCAAAGGGCTGTTAGCTCCCGAAAAAAGCAGAGCCGTTATGGAACGGCTGAAGCGGTCGGTAGCCCCCACGGACCTCCTGGAACGTCACAGCGCCATTGTCGAATCGATCACCGAAAGCCCGCTCACCCGGGGAAACAAGGTCACCTTGCTGATGGACGGCCAGGGCACCTACGCCGCGATGTTCCGGGCGATCCGGCAGGCCAAGGACCATATCAACCTGGAAAGCTACATCATCGAGGACGATGAAACCGGACGCAAGTTCGCCGCGCTGCTGCTGCAGAAACAGGCCGAGGGTGTCCGCGTGCACCTCATCTACGACAGCATGGGAAGCAGCGGCACGCCGGACACCTTTTTCCAGCGGCTGCGGGAGGGCGGCATCGAGGTGGTCGAATTCAATCCGCTGAACCCGGTCGACTCAGGGGAGAAATGGAGTCTCACCCACCGGGACCACCGCAAGGTGCTGATCGCCGACGGCAAAGTAGCCATCATCGGGGGGGTCAACATCAGCAAGGTCTATTCGAGCCGGCCGGGGAGACGGAGAGTGGGTAAAAATGCGCCCATCCACTGGCGCGACACCGACATCCAGATCGAGGGGCCGGCCGTTGCCGAACTACAGAAGCTCTTTCTGGATACCTGGCTCAAGCAAAAGGGGGCCAAGCTCAGCGGCGGCAACTTCTTCCCCCCGCTGAAAGAGAGCGGTAAGGCGCTGGTGCAGGTGGTCGGCAGCACCCCCGGAGAGAGCAACCGGCTGCCTTTCGTGATCTATGTCTGCGCCATCGCGTTTGCCGAGAGTTCGATCCACTTGACCAACTCCTACTTCATCCCGGACAACCAGATAGCGGCCGCCCTAGCCGATGCCGCCAAGCGTGGTGTCGACGTGAAGATCCTTTTGCCCGGGAGCACCGATTCCGTGCTGGCACTTTACGCCCAGAGGCATCACTACTCCGATCTCCTGAAGGCCGGAGTGCAGATCTACGAGCACAAGAGCTCCCTGCTGCATGCCAAGACCGCGGTAATCGACGGCGTCTGGTCCACGGTCGGCTCGACCAACCTGGACTACCTGAGCCTTTTGAACAACGACGAGGTGAACGCGGTGGTCCTCAACAAGGAGTTCGCTCTTGAGATGGAGCAGATGTTCGTCAGGGACCTGATCGACAGCCGGCCCATCCGCCTGCCGGATTGGCAAAAACGGGCGTTGCTGCCAAGGGTCAGGGATTGGTTGGTTCATTTGTTCATCCGGTGGCTGTAACCGCTTTCGCGATCCCCGTTCATCTCCAACCGCACCTACATACGCTCCGCCCCCCCGCCACCACTGCCCTTAAGTTAAGGGAATGAGAGGTAGGGTGGGCCGTGCCCACCACAACCGCATCCTGATGGTGGGCACGGCCCACCCTACATGATTCACGGAATCACCGCTTAAGGGGCAGTGCCCCCCGCAACACGCCCCGCCATATATGGCAGTTATGTCAAGATTGACGGAGCCGGCTGACGCCCCCTCCCCCGCCCCTGGGCATTGCAGGATTTTTCTTCGTATCATCGCGCAGTTGCACCACAAGAAGCCACAGGCCTGCCTGGCACGTTAGCTGCACCTACCCTACCGGCAGAGGCGTGGCAAAGGGGCGACGGCGCTGCATGGTCCCGACAATCTGCCCCTGAACCGAGCCCGGCACTGCAGGCGACCCGACTCACGTCGAGGTGCGCAAAAGGAGTAAAGTAATGAGAAAAACAACTATTTCAACGTTGGTGCTACTGTTGGCGACCCTGATGCTTTCCGGCTGTTTTGTCCCTGTCCCCGTCCTGATCGACGATGGCAATGGGGGTGGCGGCGGTCACCATGATAACGGGCGTCGCGGTGGTGGCGGACGCCATTAACGGCGGCCTCACCCCCCCCCCCGGCCCCACTGCCGTCAAGTTACCTGATTGGCAATGATCTTCCGCTGAACTCCCTCCCCTTCAAGGGGAGGGTGGGGGTGGGGATGGGGCAGCTCCGCCGCAAAAACACCCCCATCCCCCTCCTGGCCTCCCCCTTGAAGGGGGAGGAACCTGAACAGCGGAAGATTGGGCGCTTCTGAGAAAGTTACGGCAAAAGTCCGACGCCATATCGTCCCCTCCCCCGGAGGGGGAGGGCTAGGGAGGGGGAATCAGCCAATTTTTCCGATAAGTCGCACTATCCCCCCTCCCAACCTCCCCCCTCCGGGGGGAGGAGAGTTGGTGGAAGCTACGTAGAGATGGGTACTTTCTGACTCAAAGCGTCGCAGAGCGGCGTGGGGTGCTGATCAAGGGAACTCAAAGGCAGTACCCGCACCCTTGAAAGCGAGGGTGCTTTTTTTCCAGATATTAGATCGACGCGATTCAGGAGCTGAGGAGGAAATTTCATGAGCGATAAAGCCAGCATCAAGGGGATGGGGGCGATGCCATCGGAAGGGGGGGTCGGGTTCCGGGTCTGGGCGCCCCATGCCCTGGGGGCATCGGTGATCGGATCGTTCAACGGCTGGGACGGCGGCAGGCATCCGATGCGGGCCGAGCCCTACGGCCACTGGTACGCAGATGTGGCGGAGGCCCGTGTGGGCGACAACTACAGGTTTCTCTTGTCCACCGAGCAGGGCGACTTCACGCGCATCGACCCCTACGCCCGCGAGGTGACCGGATCTACCGGCGATGCCGTGATTCACGACCCGAGCTTCGACTGGGAGGGGGACGAGTTCCGGATCGCCCCCTGGAACGAGCTGGTCATCTACGAGTTGCATGTCGGCACCTTCAACGACCAGCTAAACGACAGCCTCCCGGCCCGCTTCGACGCGGTGTCGGCACGGCTGGGACATCTGAAGAAGCTGGGGGTGAACGCGATCCAGATCATGCCGGTCGGCGAATTCTCCGGGGACCGCTCCTGGGGCTACAACCCGGCCCAGATCTTTTCGGTCGAGCTCGCCTACGGAGGCCCCCTGGGCTTCAAAAGATTCGTGAAAAGCGCCCACCGGCAGGGGATCGCGGTGATCCTGGACGTGGTCTACAACCATCTGGGTCCCGACGACCTCGACCTGTGGCAGTTCGACGGCTGGTCCGAGAACGGGCGCGGCGGCATCTACTTCTACAACGACGACCGGGCGCTCACGCCGTGGGGGGAAACCAGGCCCGATTACGGGCGCGGCGAGGTCAGGCAGTTCATACGGGACAACGTCTTCATGTGGCTGGAACAGTACCATGTGGACGGTCTGCGCTACGACTGCACCCAGTTCATCCGCACCGTGAACGGCGCCCGGGACCGGGACCTCCCCGAGGGGTGGAGCCTGTTGCAGTGGTTGAACGGGGAGATCGCGCGAGAGTTCCCTGGTCGCATCACCATCGCCGAAGACCTGCAGAACAATCACTGGCTCACCAAGGAGATCGGTGCCGGGGGAGCAGGCTTCGGCTCGCAGTGGGACGGCAACTTCGTGCACCCCATCCGTCAGGCGGTGATCACCCCCAGGGACGAGGAGCGCTCGCTCGGCGCCATCCGCGACGCGCTCTGCTATCGCTACAACGATGACGCCTTCGACCGGGTCATCTACAGCGAATCGCACGACGAGGTGGCAAACGGCAAGTCGCGCGTGCCGCAGGAGGTCAGTCAGGACGACCCCACCGGTTGGTACGCCCAGAAGCGCTCCACGCTGGCCGCCGCCCTGGTCTTTACCGCTCCGGGAATTCCCATGCTGTTCCAGGGGCAGGAGTTCCTTGAGGGCGCCTGGTTTCGCGATTCGGTCCCGCTGGATTGGGATCAAGGGGACCAGTTCCGGGGCATCGTCCGGCTCTACCGCGACCTGATCCGTTTGCGACTGAACCTGGAAGGCTTCACGCGCGGTCTCTGTGGCCAGTTCACCCAGGTCTACCACCTGAACGACGAGCGCAAGGTGATCGCTTTCCACCGCTGGGACAAGGGTGGAGCGGCGGACGACGTCGTGATCGTCGCCAACTTCTTTCGCGAGCCGCAGGAGGGTTACCTGATCGGCTTCCCGGCCCAAGGGAGCTGGAAGCTCAGGTTCAACAGCGACTGGCAGGGCTACAGTGAGGCCTTCGAGGGACATGCGAGCTACGATGTCGTCGCCGAGCCGGGTGAGCGCGACGCCCTCCCCTTTCAGGGTGCGCTCTCCATAGGCCCCTACAGCGTGCTGATCTTTTCCCGGTAGGGAGGTAAGCCGTCAGCGGGAGTTTCGCTACATCTACAAAGAAGGGCACATCGTCAGATGTGCCCTTCCTGTTTTGTTATTTGGACTTTTACCGCAAGCTACATGGTGGTGAATCCATTGAGGCCGCTTAGCCTTCTGAACTCCGTGACGCCGAAGGGATCATGCCTTTGCGCCCCCTGGTTCAGGTGCATGGTGACTCCGATATCGCAAGACCAGGGAGAGAGCCGGAGGTATGGTGACATGAAGCGCTCACTGCAGCCCCAAAACCCTCCGGACCTGCGCGTGCCTTCCCTGCGCTTTCCCTGAGATTGGCCAGCGAATGCAGCCTGCGATTTTGCCTCAACGCAGGTTTCGGCGTTCCCCTTCGCTTCGTGAAAGCTCTCCTTCCCCTTCCCCCCGACGCTCGATTTCATGGCATCCTCCTTTTTTCACGACGGCAGAACTCATGACCATTCCTGATTAACACTAATCTCCCGCTTGATCTTCTCCCCTCCCTTGATGGGAGGGGCGGGGGGAGGGTGAGGCTTGTGCGAGCTTTTCACCCTCTCCCCAACCCTCCCCCATCAAGGGGGAGGGGGTGTTTGCTCAGTTTGCGGGAGATTGGTACTAATCGGGTGACCATCTTGGTCAAAAACCACTGCCGGCTTTGCCTCGGCAAAACAGCCGGCAGTGGTCCAAGCAGCTTCCGACCCTCTCAACCCGGGACTACTCTACGGTCATCCGGTTGTTGACACCCTTGACGCCGTTTACGTCGCCGGCAAGTTTGGCAGCCAGCTCTTTCTCGGCCGTATCTTTGGCCTTGCCGTACATCGACACCACGCCGTGATCGGTCTCGATCTTGGTTTTCAGGGCGCTGGTCGAGCGGTGGTAGAGCAGGGTCATCTTCACCTGGGCGGTGATGGAGGCGTCATCGATTTTTTTGCCCACCGTCTTGGTCTTTTTCGGGCTCTGCGACACGGTCATCTCGTTCTTCACCTCTTTAACCCCTTCCACGTCCCGGACGTACTCGGAAGTCAGATCCTTCTGCGCCTGGTTGGCAGCGGAACCGCGCAGGGTGACCATGCCGTCCTTAACGTCGACCTCGGTGGTGGCGGCGCTAACGGAGCGATGAAACAGCAGCGTTGATTTGACCTTGGCCAGCGTCCAGGCATCCGGCGTCTTGCTCGGGGTCTCGGCTTTCACTTTCAGCCTGTTGTCGACGCTCTTGACGTTGGGAAGCCCTGCCACAGTCTCCTGGGCCAGCCTGAGGTGGGATTCGTCGAGCACCTCGCCGGTCAGGGTGACTGCGCCGTCTTTGGATTTCACCTTGATGTCGTCGCCCTTCAGGTAGGTCTTGAATACGTGGGACTGCTTGGCTGCGCCTTCGATGCGACTGTCGGTCTTCGAGGCGTGCACTGCGGGGGCGCTTACCGCCAGCAGGGCCACTACGGCCGCCATTATGGACAGTGAATGTATCGGTTTCATCGTTTGATCTCCTGTTAATGTGGTTTCATCTTGGGCCTCGTCAATTGATCCGGCAATCCGGCCGGGCAATTGCTGCCCGGCCGATCGAGTCGCTACTTGCTGATTACGCAGTCGATGATGGCATTGATCCTGCGGTTTTTCTGCCTTCCCTCGGACGTGTTGTTGTAGGCTATGCTCCGGCTGGAGCCGTACCCTTTTGCCGCCAGGCGCGAGCGATCGATGCCGTACTGCTGCGCCAGGTACTGCACCACGTTCTCGGCGCGCTGCTGGGAAAGCTTCAGGTTCAGTTCGGGGCTGCCGAGGTTGTCGGTGTGTCCCTCGATGACCGCGCTGGTGCTCGGGTACTTCTTCATGTAGTCGCCGACCTTGTTCATCTCGTCGTTATAGCTGTTGCCGATCTCGGCGCTGCCGGTGGCGAATTCCATCTTCAGGCTGATGCAGAGCCGCTCGGGCGGCGGGGCGAGTTCCTTGACATCGACCACACAGTCGATGATGGCGTTGATGCGGCGGTTTTTCTGCTTGCCCGCCTCGCTTGCATTGTCGGCCACCGGTTTCCCTTCGCCGTATCCCTTGGCGGAGAGGCGGCTGGGGGCGATGCCGAACTCGTCAACCAGATACTTCACCACGTTTTCGGCTCGCTGCTGGGAGAGCTGCATGTTGTACCCTGCCGGGCCGACCTCGTCCGCATATCCCTCGATGAGCGCGGTGGTGGACGGATTTTTCTTCATGAAATCCCCGACTTTGGCCACCTCGTCCCGATACTGCGGCCTGACGTCAGCCTTGTTGATGTCGAATTCGATCGCCAGCGAGACGCAGTACTTCATCATCTCCGGAGTCGGTTCGGCAGCGGGGATCGGTGCCGGCACCAGTTCAGCCGGTGCCGCCATCGGCTGAACTATCTCTGCGGGCTCTGCGGGCTGCACCACCTGTTTGGCGACCGGCTGCGGCGGACAGAGAGCCTCGGCTTTTGCCGTCGCCTGTTTCGCCAGTGCCGCTCCTTCCTCGGTGTGGCAGGCCCTGAATACGTCGTAGGCGTTGTTCTTGGCGTCCTCGGCGGCCTTGAATTCGGCCGGGCAAGTTTTGTCCTTACCCGCCTGACGAGCGGCCTCCACTGCGCGATCGGCCTGCTGCATCTCCTGGCGGATGTAATAGCCCGGAATAGCGCCGCGCTTGTTATTCACCTCATAGCTGGCGCAGCCGAACATCGTGCTCATGGACAACATCGTGACCAAAGCTCCTGATACCTTTACCGCGTGCCTTCTGTTCATTTCAAACCCCCTGGTGTGTGATCGGTTCAACCATCTATTCATCGTGCCCGCGCCGCTTTTATCGCCCCCGCGCCTGCCGTGGAGGCAATGGTGTGAAACCTGATCTCCGGCTCCTTGATGAAGAGTTTCATCGCTCCGGCCAGGACGCCGAAATGAACCGACCGCAGATGGGCGTTCAGCTCGTCACTCCCCTGCCACTCTTCAATGAAGCAGATACTGTTGTCAGCCTCGGCATCGAGGTAGCAGTTGCAGCTGAGGCAGCCCGGTTCGCGCCGAATCGGGTCGAGGAGCGCCTTGAAGGTTTGCAGGACCTCTTTGAATTTTTCCGGCGGCACGCTTATCCGGATACAGGCTTGGACCATGGGCTTTTCCCCTTGGAAACGGAGCAAGACGACGTCGTCAGATCGAGGAGCGCGCGTTTTCCTCTTAAAACCTCATTGGCAACTAACGTGCCAGTTCGGAAACGGCTCCAATGGCCTGATTGTGCGTGGAAAACGGGGGTGCCGCCGGGGAGATCCGTCAGACGATCCGTCAATTACGGCAAAAGTGCCATATATGACGGGTTGGCGGCGGGTGACCCGGAGTCCCTGCGAAAGGGTCGGAATGGGAGATTTACCTTACAGATGAGCGAGGATCTTCCGCTGAAAAAAACACCCTCCCCTTCAAAAGCACCCCCATCCCCCTCCTGACCTCCCCCTTGAAGGGGGAGGGACTTGAACGGCGGAAGATCAGTGCTAATCAGATTTTCATTAAAGGGACGGGGAACCAGCAGGTGTGCTTAATTTAAGGCAGTTGAACAAACTCCCTCCCCTTCAAGGGGAGGGCGGGGGTGGGGATGGGGTAACTGCGGGTAGCAAGGGGGTTTGGATGCAGCAGGCCCGCCGGGGTGGCGCCTTTACTTTCGGGAAATGCCGGACTTGCGCATCCGGGCGCGCAGGGTGCTGGGGTTCATGCCGAGAAGCACCGCCGCACCGCTTTTCCCCTCCACGCGCCAGGAGGTTTTCTGGAGCACCTGGAGGATGTGGTCGTGTTCCAGCTCGGCGAGGATTCTCACCTCCTGACCGGGCTCTCCCCCCGTCTTGGGGAAGCTGTCGAAGCGGTCCAGCACCTGCAGTGCCGTCCCCCGGCTCAGGATTACCGCCCGTTCGATGACGCTTTCCAGCTCCCGCACGTTGCCGGGCCAGTGATACTGCTCCAGAAGCTTCAGCGTCTCCCTGGAGACGGTCTCGATCCTCTTCCCTATTTTCTTGTTGAATTTGGCGATGAAATGGTTGACCAGCAGCGGGATGTCCTCCTTTCTCTGCCGAAGCGGCGGCATGGTGATGGGGAAGACGTTGAGGCGGTAGAAGAGGTCCTCCCGGAACCTCCCCTCGCGGATCTCCTGCTCCAGGTTCCGGTTGGTCGCGGCGATGATCCGCACATCGACCTTGATGGTCCGCGGACTCCCCAGGCGCTCGAATTCCCCGTCCTGGATGACCCGCAACAGCTTGGCCTGCAGCTCGACGGGGACCTCGCCGATTTCATCGAGAAATATGGTGCCGCCGTCGGCCAGCTCGAAGCGCCCGATCTGCCTGGCGTCGGAGCCGGTATAGGCCCCCTTCTCCCGCCCGAAGAGCTCGCTTTCGATCAGGTTTGCCGGCAGTGCGGTGCAGCTCACCGTTATCATGGAGCGCTCCCTGCGGGCGCTGGCGTCGTGAATGGCGCGCGCGATCACTCCCTTGCCGGTACCGGTTTCACCCAGTAAAAGCACGGTCGCGTCCAGGGGAGCGACCTGTTCGACCCTGAAGAAGACATAGGAGAGGGCGTTACTTTCACCGATGATGCCGCCGAATTCGTGCTGCCGGGCGATCTCCTTCTGCAGGTAGACGTTCTCCGCCTGGAGCCGGTCTTTCAGGCTCTTGATCTCGGCATAGGAATTCTTCAGGGATTCTTCCGCCTGCCGGCGTTCCTGTATTTCCCGGGTAAGCGCCAGATTGGCCCGGGTCAGATCGCCGGTCCGCTCCGCGATGGTCCCCTCCAGTTTGTCATGGGCGTTTTGCAGCGTTTCCTCCATCCGGTTGCGGAGCGTGCCGTCGACGATCGAGGTCAGGATGTAACCGGTCCCGTTTTCCCTGGCGAGCGCCACGCTTTGCAACTGGCCATGGATCTCCGTGCACTCCTTGCCCGCCAGCCTGATTTCACAGCTCTGCATCCCGGCTCTTTGCCGGACCGCTTCGACATGGCGGGCGAAGAGCTCCCTGCCGGCGGCATCCGCTATCAAACCGGCAAAAGGTTTCCCGATCAGGGCTCCCCTGTCGATCCCGAGCAGGTTTGCCACGGCGAGATTGGCCTCCCGGATCACTCCCTGTGCATCCAGTGAGACGTAGCCTACCGGGGCGAAGTCGTAGAGCTCGGCATAGGCATCGCGCGACAGCTCCAGCTCCTCCCTGGAGCGGCGCAACTCGTCGTTTTGGCTCTCCAGCTCGATCTGATGGACCTGCAGCTCGTGAAGCAGCCGCAGGGTCTCCTGTTGCAACCGGGAAGCGACGGAATCCGGCCCGGCCATCGGCGGCTGTTTTTCGCCCCGGCGACGCTGGTCGGGGACTTTCTGGGACGGCTGCTGCTCCTGGTCGACGATACCCATGGCTGACTCCACTCCCTTGGCTGCTCAGGGCGGGCACGGCAATCCGGCCCACGCAGCGGATGAACTCCTCCTACCCTTTCTCTTCCAGCAGACTTTTAAGTTGCGCATTTTCCGCGCGCAGCTCCGCCTCCAGCGCCTTGGCGGCGGAGATGTTGGTAAAGGTCATCACCACGCCGCCGATGACATCCTCCATGGTTCGATACGGCATGATGCGCACCAGATACCAGCGGCCGTCGCGGGTGGAGACCTGTTTTTCCGAGAAGACCAGGGTCCGCAGCACTTCCTGGGTCTCCGCGTACATCTCCGGGTAGCTCAGCTCGCAGGCGACGTCGGAAAGCGGCCGCCCCATGTCGGTCGGGATCAGCTTGAAAATCTTGTCCGCGCCGCTTGTGAACCTCCTGACATGGAGCTCGCGATCCAGGAAGACGGTGACGATCTCCGTGGAGTTCAACAGGTTCCTCATGTCGTTGTTGACCCGCGAAAGCTCCTCCATCTTGGACTGCTGTTCCGCGTTCACCGTCTGCAGCTCCTCGTTCAGGGACTGCATCTCCTCCCTGGAGGTGGTCAGCTCCTCGTTGGTGGACTGCAGTTCCTCGTTGGTGGACTGCAGCTCCTCGTTGGCCGACTTGAGCTCTTCCTGCGAGGATTGCATCTGTTCGCGGGTACTTTGCAGCGCCTCGCGCATCCGGCTCAGTTCCTGCTCCAGCTCGAAGACCCTGACGCTGCCGGTAGCGCTCTTGGAGCCCCGCGGCGCCCTCTTCTCCGGCTGCGCCGCGACTTCGCTGAAGACGATCATCACCATCCCACGCAAGGCTTCCGGCTTTTCCACCGCCTGGAGCGTGATGTCGACGGCCGGGGCTGGGTCGCCGCCGCCGGGCTTGAGCCCTCGGACTGTGACCGCCTCCTGCTGCCGGACCGCCTTGTGGAAGGCGTTCCCCAGCTCGAAACGGAGCCCCTCGCGGGCCATGGCGAAGATGTTCCAGTTCGCCTTGCCGGCGGCAGGCTCCAGATATCTGCCGGTCCGCCCGCTGATGTAGAGGATGTCCCCCTTGTCGTTGGTGAGGACCGCCGGCGGCGAAAACTGCTGCAAAAGCAGCTGGTCCGCAAGCGACTGCAGGTTGGCTTCGGGTTTCAGCATGGTCGGCTCCTTGGGAAACCCTGGCAGGGCGGGAACAAACGAGGGGGGAAAGGCAATCGGTTCGGCCGGCAGCACCGACTGGATGCAACGAAACAGCCTCGTCTTGAGATTCAGGGGTTCGAAGAGATGGCCGAAAGCGCTCACCGTCTCGGCACTCCCCAGAAACAGCACCCCCCCCGGATTCAGGCTGTAGTGAAAAAGCGGCAGGAGCTTTTTCTGCAGTTCCGGCGTCAGATAGATCAGCAGATTGCGGCAGATCAGGAGGTCCAGCCTGGTGAAGGGGGGATCCATGATGACGTTCTGCACGGCGAAGGTCACCATCTCCCGGATCTCCTTGACGACCCGGTAGCCGCGCTCTTCCCGGACAAAGAACCTGCGCAGCCTCTCCGGGGTCAGGTCGGCCGCGATGCCGACCGGGTAGAGCCCCTGGCGGGCCTGGTCGATCGCGTCGCCGTCCAGGTCGGTGGCAAAGATCTGCACGGTGAAGTTGTGCCCCGGTGCCTGCTCCAGCGCCTCCTTGAAGGCGATGGCGAGCGAATAGGCCTCCTCGCCGGTGGAGCACCCCGTCGACCAGGCCCTGAGCGCGCCGCCTTTCGGGCGGCTTGCCAGGAGCGCCGGGATGGCTTGCTGCTGCAGCTGCTCCCAGCAGGCCGGATCGCGGAAAAAACTGGTGACGCCGATCAGGAGCTCCTTGAAGAGGAGTTCCGCCTCCTGGGGGTTGTCCTGCAGGTAGCGGACGTACCCCGCGATCCGGTTGATCTGGTGCAGCCCCATGCGCCGCTCCAGGCGGCGGTAGATGGTGTTCTTCTTGTAGAGGGAGAAGTCGTGGCCGGTCTTGGCCCGCAGCAGGATCACCACCTTTTCCAGGGCGCCCTGGTCCTTCTCCTCGAGCGGAAAGGCGGTATTGCCGCTGCCGAAACCCTGCCGGAGGGAGTCTATGAGCCTGGCGGGGAGCTCTTCAACCGGAGCGACCAGATCCGCAAGACCCGCATCGATGACGCTTCTCGGCATGCTGTCGAACTTGGCCGAGGCGGGTTCCTGCGCCAGGACGAGCCCCCCCTTTTCCCGGATGGCCCGAACCCCCAGGGTGCCGTCCGAGCCCATCCCCGAGAGGATCACGCCGATCGCCAGTTCGTGCCGGTCCTCGGCCAGCGAGCGGAGAAAGAAGTCGATGGGGAGACGCAGGCCGCGCGGCGCCGACGGCTCGAAAAGATGCAGCACGCCGCGCAGAATCGACATGTCCTTGTTGGGCGGGATCACATAGACGCAGTCGGGCTTGACCTCCATCCGGTCCCTGACCTGCAGAACCTGCATCTGCGTGATGCGTTGCAGCAGTTCGGCCATGATCCCCTTATGGGTCGGGTCGAGGTGCTGGATGATGACGAAGGCCATGCCGCACCCCGCCGGGACCTGGCGCAGGAACTGCTCCAGAGCCTCCAGCCCGCCCGCGGAGGCGCCCAGGCCGACGATGGGAAAGGGGATGTTCTCCCGGTGCCTGGCAGCACCGGCCGGGGAGATCCCGGTGGATTCAGCGCTCGGGGATGCCTGCCTCAATTTTCTCATAACAGATAATATACCAGCATATTCATTAGATGTATTGATCATTTTGGCGACTCAGCGAAGGTTTTTCTCTAATGTTCACTTTGACTCTAATGTTACTAGGAGCCTCCCCCTACTGCCATTAAGTAAGGGAATGAGAGGTAGGGTGGGCCGTGCCCACCACAACCGCATCCTGATGGTGGGCACGGCCCACCCTACATGATTCACGGAATCACCGCTTAACTTAACCCGATTAGCGCTGATCTTCAGTAACGCTGGGTGCGGCTGAAAGTCCCCCTTTGAAAAAGGGGGATTTAGGGGGATTTGCAGTTAGTTGCAAAGCTGCACTCTGTGGCGCCTTGGGCGAAATCCCCCCCGACCCCCCTTTTTCAAAGGGGGGAGCGAGTATCGAGCCCTGCTGTGTCTCCCCTCCCCTTCAAGGGGAGGGTCAGGGTGGGGATGGGGTTGTTACTCCGGGCCGCTCCGCCAAATATGGAAGTTCCACCAAATGATGCGGCAGCGGGAGGCACCTCCCCCATGCAGACATGCCGGCACTACGACATAACCTCGCGCTATTCAGTCGTTTTTCCGGCCACAGCTCAATCTGCGTGTTGTGGCACATCCCGTGCTATCTATCCTGACAGATGCAATGTAAATAGAAAAATACCGCTGAAAAGGAGAGCACAAATGGTAAAACCTCAACGCGTATTGAGACTGGTAGCCTGCTTCGCAATGCTGAGCGCCTTCGCGGGATGCGCAGCGACCCAGAAGCAGGAAAGCACGGGACAGTATGTCGACGACTCGGTCATCACCACCAAGGTGAAAGGCGCGATATTCAACGAACCGGCGCTTAAAACGCTGCAGATCAACGTCAAGACCTACAAGGGAGTGGTTCAGCTGAGCGGCTTTGTCGACTCGCAGCAGAGCGCTGCCAAGGCGGGCGAGGTCGCCCGGGTGGTTGAAAACGTCGTCTCGGTGAAAAACGATCTGATTGTAAAATAGTCGCTACGGCATCTAAGAGTCCCCTCTCCCTCCGGACCTGCGCGCCGTAGCGCTTCGTGCTCCTCCGCCATAGCAGCCTTGGCTGCGGCGGTCGGCGGAGGAGAGAGGTTACAGAAGCTCGATGCATCTGAGTAAGTTCACCCTTTATCCTCCACGTCCCCTCCCCTTCAAGGGGAGGGTCAGGGTGGGGATGGGGATAATACGGCAATCTTACTCATGGACAAAACGCCGCCGCAGGGGTTGGTTCTAATCAGTTAACGGAATGCCGGACGGCATTCGATGAAGGGGAGGACGTCATGCTTTGGACAATCTGCATGGTTTTGATAATCTTGTGGCTCTTGGGAATCGTTACCTCGTACACCATGGGGGGGCTGATTCACATTCTGCTGGTAATCGCCGTGGTCGTGGTGCTGATACGCCTGATCCAGGGGCGCAAGGTACTGTAGCCGCGGGGCGCGTGTCTGCGGGTAAACCAAAAACTGAATAGTGTTGATCTTTCCTGATATAACTCCCTCCCCTTCAAGGGGAGGGTTGGGGTGGGGATGGGGAAGCTCCGGTGCCAAAACACCCCCATCCCCCTCCTGACCTCCCCCTTGAAGGGGGAGGGACCTGAACAGCGGAAGATTAGCGCTAATCAGGAACCTAAATGCCTGTACTTTGGGTGCTTCGCGCGCAGTGCTTAGCGCCCAGCTTTAACACCGGAATTTGCCGCTAATCGGGTACCTGAAGGGGGAACAGCGCGACGGCTGAGCCTCCCCCTATTTTGCAGTATAGTTGCACACCAGGAGAAGCCGTGTCCTTAACCATCGATCTCGAAAAAAGCAACCTGCTGCGTGCAGCGCCGCGACTGATGCAGATCCTGCGGGTACTGGCCCGGCACAAGTTCCTGGGTGCCCTGCGCGGCAAGGAACACTGGCCCTCCCCGGTAGAGCTGCGGGAGACCTTCGAGGAACTGGGGCTGACCTTTCTCAAGTTCGGGCAGGTGCTCGCCCTGCGGCGCGACCTGCTCCCCGACGCCTACATAGACGAGCTTGAGCTTTTGCATGACCAGCTCCCTGCGCGCCCCATCGCCGCGGTGCGCCGGACCGTGGAGCGCGAACTGGGCGCCCCGATGGCGCAGCTGTTCGCGTCGTTTGGTGAAACTCCCCTGGCCGCAGCCACCATAGCCCAGGTGCATGAGGCGACCCTGCACTCCGGGCGTCACGTGGCGGTGAAGGTGCAGCGGCCGGACCTTGAGGAGATGATCTCCGCCGACATCGGGGCGATGTTATACCTGGTAAAGGTCGGGGAAAAATTCTTTCCCCGCCTGCGCGCGCTCGACCTCCCCGTTTTGCTGCGCGAATTTGCCGCCAGCCTGAACCGGGAAACGGATTTCAGCCACGAGGCGCGCTCCATCGTGCTTTTTCGCAAGGCTCTGGCGGACATCCCCGACCTCTGGATCCCGGACGTCGTGGCGGAGCATTGCAGCGGCAGCGTGCTTACCATGGAATTTTCGGCGGGACAGAGGGTGGACCTCTACGCCGCCCAGCATCCCGAGGCGATGCCAAAGCTGATCAACACCCTGGTGAGACTCACTCTGCAGACCATTTTCGAGGAAGGGCTCTTTCACGCCGACCCGCACTCCGGCAACGTGCTGGTGCTCCCCGACGGGCGACTCTCCCTGCTCGATTTCGGCATGACCGGCGAGCTCGACGAACCGATGCGCGACTCGCTCACGCTGCTGCTGGAAGCGGTGGTCAAAAGCGACGCGCGGGCCGTCACCGAGGCGTATCTGGAAATGACCACGGCAAGCGAACAGGTGAACCGCGGAGCGCTGCTGATGGATATCAAGGCGGTCCTCTACGAGATTCACCGGACCGACCTGGCCGAGGTTTCCATCGGGGATTCCTTCGAATCGCTGCTGCGCGCCGGAAGCCGCCACGGGGTCCACAACCCGCCCGAGTTTTTCCTTTTGACCCGCACCTTCGTGATCCTGGAATCGATGATACGGCAGCTGGACCCGGAGCATGACTACCTGAAATCGTTCAGGGAGGAGATCGCGCGCCTGACCAGGCAGCACTTCTCGGTGGCTCGGATCAAGGAGAAGAGCGGCAAGCTGGCCCGCGAGCTGGAACGTCTGATCAGCGACGCGCCGGGCGACACGCGCCGGGTGCTGCGGCGCTTCGCCGAGGGGGATCTGGGCCGGCTGCAGACTCCGGCCCTGGAGGCCCTGGGAGGGCGCGTGAGCCGCAACCTGGAGCGTCTGACCGGCGCCATCGCCGCAGCGGCCCTGGTGATCGGCGGCGCCATGCTGGTGCTGGCGCCCCTGGGGGGGTGGCACCATTTCCTGGGCGACTCGATGGTCGTCATAGGCATCGTCGGCATCGTCGTGATCTCCATCGGAGCTCTGCGACGCGACCGCGGCAGGCGCTGATCCCCCCGCCCCCGCCCCCGACCCGGCCGGGTTTGCTGCCATAATTAATGACAAAGGTATCTGGTCATGAGAGATTGGGCAAAAACCAAGAAGCAGTTGATCGACGAGATCACCGAACTGCGCGAGCGCTATGCCGCGCTTGCATTATCAACACATGGCTGCCTGGAGCTGGAAGCCGGAATCCAGGAGGCGCGGGAGTACGCCGAGAACATCGTGGCAACGGTGCGCGAACCGCTCGTGGTACTCTCCTTCGAGCTGAAAATCATCACGGCCAACAACAGCTTCTACGATACCTTTAAAGTAACCCCCGAGGAAACCATCGGCAATTTCATCTACGACCTGGGCAACCGGCAGTGGGACATTCCCAAGCTGCGTGTGCTCTTCGAGGAGATACTCCCGCACGACACGGTGCTGAACGGCTACGAGGTGGAGCACGACTTCCTGGATATCGGCCGCAAGATCATGCTGTTGAACGCCCGGGAGATTTTCCGGGACAAGGTCGGCTCGCGCGTCATCCTGCTCGCCATGGAGGACATCACCGAGCGGAAGCTTGCCGACGAGCGGATCGCCGAGATCATGGGGCAGCAGCAGGCCATTCTCGACAACATCCCCAATATCGCCTGGCTCAAGGACAGAAGGGGGAGGTATCTCGCGGTGAACGAGCCGTTTTGCAGGGCTTTGGGGGCGGCGCCGGAGGACCTGGCCGGGAAGAGCGATTACGACATCTATCCGCCGGAACAGGCGGCGCGATACCGGAAGGACTCCAAGGAGGTGTTGGCATCCGGCACCCGCACCCATTTCGAGGAATCGGTCATGGGTCCCGAGGAGACCATCCAGTACCTGGAAAAGATCGAGACTCCCATGTTCAACGAGACGGGAGCGGTCATCGGAACCATAGGGATCGCCCACGACATCACCGCCCTCAAGGAGGTGGAGGTGACGCTGCGTCACGAAAGCACCCATGACGCCTTGACCGGGCTCTACAACCGGGCTTTTTTCGATGAGGAGCTGGAACGGCAGGCCGGAGGCGGCATGTTTCCCATGAGCATCGTGATGGCGGACGTGAACTGCCTGAAAACGGTCAACGACACTTTGGGGCATGCAGCCGGAGATGAACTGATCCAGATGGCAGCCCGGATCATCCGGCACGCCTTCCGGGAGAAGGACATCGTGGCCCGGATCGGGGGAGACGAATTCGCCGTGATTCTTCCGGAGACCGGCTCAGCGGTCGCGAGGGAAGCGGTCCGAAGGATCCTGAGGTCACCTGAGATCGTCGACGGTCGGGTGAGCATCGCCTTCGGCATCGCCGCCGCAGAAAGCGCCGACCGGCTTCCGGAAGCCTTGAAGCGCAGTGACGAGCGGATGTATCGCGACAAGGCCGAGCAGAAGGAGCTGTAGCCGGCCTTCCCCCCGCCCCGCAGTCAAGGGAGGGGGAGCCAGGCGTGCAGTCGCCCGAGGAAACAGTTGCCTACCCATCGCTTTTCCTCTTGAGTAAGTTAAACGTAAGTACTTGAAACCTCGTCGCAGCATGAGAGAAAACTTAAACTACGACATGGGGTCGCCGCAGGCGGCGTGAGACGCTGATTAGCAACAAACCCCGCCAGCGGCGGCGTTTTGTCCAGGAGTAAGATTGCCGTACTGCCCCCATCCCCACCCTGACCCTCCCCTTGAAGGGGAGGGGACGTGGAGGATAGAGGGTGGACTTACTCAGAAGTACCAATCTCCCGCAAACTGCGCAAACACCCCCTCCCCCTTGATGGGGGAGGGTTGGGGAGAGGGTGAAAAGCTCGCACAAGCCTCACCCTCCCCCCGCCCCCACTGCCATTAAGTTAAGCGGTGATTCCGTGAATCATGTAGGGTGGGCCGTGCCCACCATCAGGATGCGGTTGTGGTGGGCACGGCCCACCCTACCTCTCATTCCTGCTTCTGGCCGAAGACGATCCGACCATCAGTGAGATTCTCGGAGTGCTGCTCAGGAGGGAGAACTACCAGGTCGATTGCGCCGACAACGGCCGGCAGGCGGTCGAAATGTGGCAGGAGGGGGGCTACGATCTCGTGCTGATGGATGTCCAGATGCCGCTTTTGAACGGCTTAGAGGCGACCGGCGCCATCCGGGAGCAGGAGCGGGAGCGCGGGTGCCGGACCCCCATCATCGCCATGACGGCGCATGCACTGAAGGAGGACGAGCAGAGGTGCCTTCAGGCCGGCATGGATGCCTATATCTCCAAGCCGATCGATTTCAAGGTGACCCTGCAGGCGATAAGAGAGCTGCTCCGGCAGCATTGCGGCGCCACCCGCGAGGCTGCCGACCAGGGAGGCCGGGACTGACGCCGGTGCTGCACCGTCGAGCCTCCTCCGCTTCGAGACGGAGGCCGTGAGGATGCCGAGGTTTTGGGAGTGCCCGGGCGGCGGCGAACGCCAGAAATGTCCCCGTCATGGCTCCAGCACCTTTTTCAATACCTTGCTCATCTCCCGGGACAGGTAAGGTTTGGCGAGAACCGCCTGGAAACCGTGTTCCCGGTAATTAGCCAGCACCGGATCGTTGGAATAGCCGCTGGAGACGATGGCCTTGACGGCAGGATCGATCTTCAACAGCTGCTCCATGGTTTCCTTGCCGCCCATGCCGCCGCGGATCGTCAGGTCCAGGATGGCAACGGAGAATGGCGCACCCTCCTCCCTGGCTCTCAGGTAGGCGCCTAGCGCCTCTGCACCATCTTCCGCGACCTCGACCGCATAACCCATTTCTTTCAACAACTCCTGTGCCGTAGCCCTTACCTCGCCATTGTCGTCCATCACCAGCAGTCGCCCCGTGCCATGGAAGGCCGGCTCCGGCTCACCCGGGTCGGCTACATATTCATGCTTCGAAGCCGGCAAAGAGATAATGAACCTGCTGCCACGCCCCGGTACCGATTCAGCCCTTATTTTGCCGCCATGTTTTTTCACTATCGAGTAGCAGGTTGCCAGTCCAAGCCCGCTCCCTTGACTTTTCGTGGTGAAGTAAGGATCAAAAATTTTCAGCAGGTCTTCCTCGGCAATGCCCGCACCGGTGTCGGCTACCAAAATTCTCACGAATTGAGCGCCGTCGGCCGTAGAGACTTTTTCCGTCCCTATGGTCGTCGTCCCTCCCATCGGCATGGCCTGGACCGCATTCAGCACCAGATTATGGATCACCTGCGACAGCTGTCCTTCGTCGGCCTCCACCGGATGGATGTCCTCCGCAAGCAGGTATTCACATCTCACGTTGCTGCCGTGGAGCACGAAAGCGGCGGCTTCCTGCACCAGGAGATTCACCTGGATAACCTTCTTGACCGGCTCGCCCCCACGGGCAAAGGTAAGCAGCTGCCTGGTCAAATCGGAGGCACGGACAATTGCATGCTCCGCATCTTCCAATCTTTTGGCCGCCCTGTCCGGATCGTGCAGCTGAAATCGGGCCAGGGAGATATTGCCGAATACGGCCGTCAGGATGTTGTTGAAATCGTGGGCTATCCCTCCAGCCAGCACCCCGAGCGATTCGAGCTTCTGGTTTTTCATCAGGTCGTGCCTGGCCTTGCGATCGATCGCCGTCATGGTTATCCAGTACGCCGCGGAACCATGGCTCCCACGGGCCTTGGAGCTTTGCAACTGGGCCCAGAACGAGGATCCGTCGGGACGCTGCATGCGCATCTCCATGTCCCCGCAAAGACCGGTCTCGAAGTGATTTTTTTGCAGCAGGGCGTATAAGTCACGTTCCTGGTGGAAAATGAAGCTGACCATCGGCCGGTTAACCAGGCAATCCCGGGCCACGCCGAGGAGTTTGGCGGCCGTGAGATTGGCCTCCAGGACCACCCCCCGCTCGTCGATGGTGAAATAGCCGACCGGAGCAAGGTCGTAGAGCTCGAAGTATTTGGTCCGTGACAGCTCCAACTCCTCCACCACGGACCGCAGCTCCTCGTTCTGCATCTCCAACTCGATCTGGTGCAGCTGCAGTTCCTGGCGCAGTCGCTCAAACTCCCCGTCGTTTTCGCGAAGCCCCCCTGCTGCGCCTTTCGCTCTCAGAAATTCCTCTACCTGACGTCTATGTTCATCTTCCCTAGCCGGCCGGTTTTTCGCCTCCGGGTGTAGTCTCATCGTTTGATCCCCTCTGGAGCTGGAGTCAGGCAAAAATAGAAGGTGGCGCCTTCCCCGGGCGCCCCCTCCGTCCAAATCCGTCCTTCATGCCTGGTGATGATCCGCTGCACGGTTGCCAAACCGATGCCGATCCCTTTAAAGTCGCCCACCCCGTGGACCCTTGCAAAGGGGGTGAACAGCTTCGCCGCGTGCCTCATGTCAAATCCTATGCCGTTGTCTCTGACGAAATAGATGACTTCTCCGTCCTGGGAACCGGCTCCGAATTCGACCCTGGGAGAGGGCGCGTTGCCGGTATACTTCCAGGCGTTTCCCAAAAGGTTTTCCAGAACCTGTCTCAGCAGAAGCGGATCACCGTGAGCGTAAACCCCCTCGGCAATAACGGTCTCCACCTGGCGTCCCGCATCCAATTCATTGAACACCTTGACCACATCATGTGCCAGCAAGGAGAGGTTGACGTTTTCCCGGCGCAATTTGCTGCGCGTCGCCACGGAAAGCTCCAAAATGCCGTCCACCAATCGCCCCATTCTCTCGGCGGCCGCCCCGATCCTGTGCAACATTTCCTTGCCGTCCGCGTCTAATCGGTCCGGATAATCCTCCAAAAGCACGCTGCTGAAGCCGCACATGCTGCGCAAAGGTGTGCGCAGGTCGTGCGCCACCGTATAGCTGAAGCTCTCCAGTTCCCGGCATGCTGCCAGCAGCGCCCGGTTGGAGGATTCAAGCTCTTCCGTGCGCTGCCGCACTTGTTGATCCAGTTGACGGTTCAACCGGATGCTCCAATGCTCGGAACCCTTGCGTTGCGCGACATCGACGACGGCTCCGCGAAAGCTGAGACCAGAGTCAGCGGTTGTTGCTTCAACCAGGAGCGGAGCAGCAAACCTGCCGCTCCAGGGCGCGCTGATGCTGGTTCGAGGAGCGTGCGGCTCGAGCAGATGGCCCGGGGGCCGAAGGCCAGCCGGGACGCTATGATGATGATTTTCCCGGTTCTCCAGTTTTTCCGAGCCATCCGACTCGCCGTGCCGCATTTCCATGATCCCCCACTTTGCGCGACCAACGTCCCGCGCTGCGTCATCGAGTTTCCTGTTCAGTACCAATCTCGCCCGGCCCTCCCTCTTATGGCAGGGCCGGGCGAGGGGGGTGCGTGCAGCAGGCTGAAGGCGATGCCGATCGGATTCCATCATCGGCGGCTGATGCCGGCTCCTCGCAATCCTGCTCCTGCAAGAGTCTGCGCAACTTCCGAAGCGAGTTCGCCTCGATCTGGCGTATCCTCTCACGGGTAACGCCGAAGCTTAACCCGATGCTATCGAGTGTCTGCGGTTCGTGGTCATTCAGGCCGAAACGAAGGGTGAGCACCTTTTTCTCGGACTCCGTGAAGCTCTCCATGAAACCGGACACCAGTTCATAAGCCTCAACCCCTTCAATGCGGTCCGAGGCCGAAAGGGCCGAGGTCTCCTCGATGGTGTCCATGAGGAAAAAATCGCCGCGCTCCCCCATTGGTTGATCCAGCGAGAAGATCTTTCTGGTTACCGTCATCAGATGGCGTACATGGGTCAACTCCACCTCCATGGCGTCAGCAACCTCCTCCAGGGTCGGCTCGCGGTTCATCTGCTTGCGGAAAATGCCGGACTTCCTCTTCATCCTGCCAATCTCTTCGGCGACATGTACCGGGAGCCTGATGGTGTGCGCCTGATTCATCAGAGAGCGCTCGACGCTCTGCCTGATCCACCAGCTGCCATAGGTGGAGAAGCGGAACCCCTTGGAAACATCGAAATGCTCCACCGCCTTGATCAGCCCCAGATTACCCTCCGCTATCAGGTCCAGAAAGGGGAGCCCCCGGTTGATGTAGCGCTTGGCTATTTTCACCACCAGCCGCAAATTCGAGGTGATCATCCGGTCTCGGGCCGCCATGTCACCCAGGTCGATCTTCCCGGCCAGCTCCTTTTCCTGTTCCGCCGTCAGAAGTTTCGTCTTGTGGATGTCGCGCAGGTAGAGCTTCAGGGCGTCACTGGCCGTTCCGTCAACTTCATCCTTGATCTGCTCAGCTTCGGCAGGCTCGTCAATTTCCCGGTCCTGCATGGGTTCCGAGGTATCCGGTTCCTGCTCGGCAGCTATAAACACGGGGCACTTCCGTGGCCCGGATGGAACCCGGAGTCCGCAAGGATCGGGCGGACGGGACCGGCGCCGGCGCTAAATACCGTCGGGGAAAAGCACGTCACTTTCTTCATACTGGTAACCTCCTGTTAGCTGCGCTCCAAAAAATGGTCGCCTCTCTCATTGGCAGTGCTCCCGGCAGCTCCAGATCCATCACTCCCGGCAGCTCCAGATCCATCACTCCCGGCTGGTTTCCCTCAAAGATCGCATCCATTGGCTAGCCCTTTCTTGTGCGACGCTGACCGAGTCAATGGTTGCCTTGAGCCGGTTCGAGTTCAGGCGACATTGTGACAGGACCGTTTTCCGTCCGACCTCCTTCGATAGCAACTACCGCACCAATCCGGACCTGCGGACACTTAGAGCGTAAAGGCATGATTAGAGGCGGGAAAATGAAAAGGGCGGGTATCAGGGGGTCAGGAACACGGCGTGGGAATCCGTCATATCCGGCAGGAGTCGTCAAATATGACGCATGGCGTTGAAGACCGCAGGTCGGGTTAGCCCGCAGGGCGTAACCAGACCTGCAGTCCGTATGGCCGGAATGGGGGAAGGTGCGTCGGGTTACGCTGCGCTAACCCGACCTACGTGTACGCCTACGCATGTGCGCAAGCCACATAAACTGAAAGGCCCGCCCGATAGCCGGACCGGCCTTTCTTAATTCCCGAGGGGGCATTTATCTGCAGGTCGGGTCAGACGGCAGGGCGTTAATGCTTCTTCTCTTCCTTCTTGATCTTTTTCTCGGCCTTTTTTTCTTTCGGGGTCTTTGCCGGTTCTTTTTTGGAGGTCTTCTTGCTGTCCTGGCCTTTGCTCATGATTTTGCTCCTTACGGTTCAGGGTTAAGATTCATTCAAGCACTTGGTGATTATACCACTCATTGGTGAGAGTCGCGGATATATTCCATGAGAGTGGCCGGCAACCGGGTCCGATCATCTTCTCGCACCTTGCTACCGCTCCAGCAAATCATCGGGACCGGTTAATTCTACTTTGTCACATTACCACCTTGCCCCCATCCCCACCCTAACCCTCCCCTTGAAGGGGAGGGGATTTTAAGGCTCCTCCCCCTTCAAGGGGGAGGCTGGGAGGGGGATGGGGGGAGGATGACGGCGTTGTGCTGTAATCTGACAAAGTAGAATTAAGGCGGGGCCGCATTGCACCTCCTCTCTCCGCCGCAACGCAACCCGCCACATGTGACGGTTATGCCGGAATTGGCGGCTTTTTTTCACCCTCTCGATGTCGAGAAGGCACTCTATCTGGCACCTTCTCCCGTACTATCATGAAGTTGCCCGGCCTGCCGTAGCAGCTAGCTGCTGGCACGCAAGTTGCGGTCACTACCCACAGCGAAGGTACTTCACAATCAGGCAGAGAAATAAGAAAACCGATTGGCGTCAATCTTCAGTAGGAGGCTCGATACTAGCTCCCCCCTTTGAAAAAGGGGGGTCGGGGGGGATTTCGCCCAAGGCGCCACAGAGTGCAGCTTTGCAACTAACTGCAAATCCCCCTAAGTCCCCCTTTTTCAAAGGGGGACTTTCAGCCGCACCCAGCGTTACTGAAGATCAGCGCTAATCGGGTAAAAAATGAACCAAACGGGATTTATGATAGGAATCCCACATGTTCACTCTGGCTCATGTGACGAGGATTCGGGACCGGGAAAGGGAGTACGTCAAAGGGTCCCAGGGAGAGCACCATGGAGCATACCAATATAGCTGCCAAGCCTCGGATAGGCACAGCGCTTTCCGAAAAGAGGGGCATGGAGCAGTCACTGAGAAACTCGGAGCTCCGCTACCGCCGCCTCTTCGAATCCGCCCAGGACGGCATCCTGATCCTCGACGTCGAGACCGGATCTATCAGCGACGTCAATCCGTACCTGATCCAGATGCTGGGGTACTCGCGCGAGGAGTTTCTGGAGAAGAAGCTCTGGGAAGTCGGCTCCTTCAGGGATGTCCAGGCCAGCAGGGACTCCTTCCTGGCGCTGCAGAAGGACCAGTTCATCCGTTACGACAACCTGCCGCTCAAGACCAAGAGCGGCCGCCTGATACAGGTGGAATTCGTCAGCAACGTCTACCTGGTCGGCGACGAGAAGGTGATCCAGTGCAATATCCGCGACGTAAGCGACCGCAAGCGGGCCGAGGCTGCCGTGCAGGCCAAGGATGAGGCTCAATGGTCGCTGATCGAAAATCTGGAGGACCTCTGGCTGCTGATCAAGCAGCTTCCGGTCGGGGTGGTGGTCCATACCCCCGACACGAAGATCGTGCTGTGCAACCCCGAGGCGTCGCAAATCCTCGGCGTCGCCTCGGAGCTGATGCTCGGCAGGGACGCCTGCGACCCGGAATGGAACTTTCAACGCGAGGACGGCTCACCGTTGCCGGCGGACCAGCATCCCGTGAACCGTGTGATCGCCACCGGAGCCACCATGAAGAGCTTCGTGATGAGGATCGCCCGCGGGGGGAACGGAGCGCCCACCTGGGTGCTGGTGAACGCCTATCCCCAGCTCGACCAGGACCAGGCGCTTCGGCAGGTCGTGGTCACCTATTCCGACGTAAGCGACATGAAGGGCGCCGAGAACGTGATCCGGCGCCATCTCGAGCATCTGACCGCCCTGGTGGAGATCGACCGCGCCATCAATTTCAGCTTCGATCTCGATCTCAGCCTGACGACGCTCCTCACCCACCTGATGGTGCAGCTCGGGATCGACGCGGCCGACGTGCTCCTTTTCAACCCCGCGACCAGAACCATGGAGTACCTGGCGGGTCGCGGCTTCCACAGCAAGGCGATCGAGCAGCCGCGCGAGCCGCTGGGGGCAGGTGAAGCCAGGTGGGGGGCGCAGGACGCCGGCATCGTCCACCTCCCGGATCTGGCCAAAGGGGATGACAAGTTTCTGGGGGGGATTGATCTGGCGGGGGAGGAGTTCGTCGGCTACTTCGCGGTGCCGCTGGTCGCCAAAGGAGAGGTGATAGGAGTGCTGGAGGTTTTTCAGCGCACTCAGCAGGTGCACGCAGCCGAGTGGCTCGACCTTCTCAAGGCGCTCGCCTCAAAGGCCGCCATCGCCATAGACAATGCCACCCTGTTCGAAAACCTGCAGCGCTCCAACACCGAACTGGCCCAGGCCTATGACGCCACCATAGAAGGGTGGTCGAGGGCGATGGAGTTGCGCGACAACATGACAGAGGGGCACACGCAGCGGGTCGCCGACTTGACCCTGAAGCTCGCGCGCCTGTTCGGAATCGGCGATGACCAACTGGTGCAGGTCCGCTGGGGGGCGCTCCTGCACGACATCGGCAAGATGGGGATTCCGGACGGCATCCTGCTCAAGCAGGGGGAGTTGACCCCGACCGAATGGGCCGTGATGAAGAAGCACACCGTCTTTGCCTACGAGATGCTCTCGCCCATCCGCTACCTGCGCCTGGCGCTCGACATCCCCTGCTACCACCATGAAAGATGGGACGGGACCGGCTACCCGTTCGGCTTGAAAGGCGAGCAGATCCCGCTGGTCGCGCGCATCTTCGCGGTGGCTGACGTCTGGGACGCGCTGAGGTCGGACCGTCACTACCGCGGCTCCTGGCCGGTGGCAAAAGTGCGCCAGCACCTGCAGGTGCGGTCGGGAACCCATTTCGATCCGCAGGTCATCAAGGTTTGTCTGGAATCCGGCTTGCTGTCGGATTGAGGCTGCACAGAAACTGCGATCGGTATCATAATGTAAGGAAGAGTAACGGGGGAGATGCCAATGAACGGCAATGACTTTACCAAGGACTTTCCTGTCGTATGCGTGGGCGGTTCTGCCGGCGGCCTCGATGCCTACATCCGGCTGCTTAAGCATCTGCCGGCCGACATGGGTGTTGCCATCGTCATCGTCAACCACCTGAGGACGGTAGCCACGAGGCTGCACGAAATTCTGCCGAGCTACACCGAGATGCCGGTGGAACTGATCACGGAAAAATTGGACATCAGGCCTGACACCGTGTTCATCATCCCGGAAAAGCGCGATCTGCACCTTCTCGACGGAGAGTTCCGCCTCAAGCCGATCTCGAAACCCAGGGGTTGGCCCGACGTGATCACCGTCTTTCTGCGCTCGATCACCGAAAACTGGGGCGGCAAAGTCATCGCGGTCATCGTCTCGGGCTTCGATGGCGACGGGGCCGCAGCACTTCGCGGCATAAAAGAAGCGGGGGGCATTACCATCGCACAGAAACTCGACACGGCCGGCCAACCGGACATGCCCGAGAGCGCCATCGCCAGCGGGTTCATAGACTTCGTGCTCTCTCCCGAGGCCATAGCACGCGAGATCGTGAGAATCGCACACGCCGAGAGGGTTGCAACGACCGGCAGCGACGGCAGCCCCCTCCCTCCCTCGCGATTATCTTGACCTGACTGGAAAGCGCTGCACTGTCGGCGCTTGAAGAAACAGCTTCCCTATACGATTGCAATGGCCTCGCTTTCCCCTCCGGTGCGAGGCATTTTTTATACCGATTAGCGCTGATCTTCTGTAACGCTGGGTGCGGCTGAAAGTCCCCCTTTGAAAAAGTCCACCGTCGCCTTTCAGGCTATGGCGGACCAAGGGGATTTAGGGGGATTTGCAGTTAGTTGCAAAGCTGCACTCTGTGGCGCCTTGGGCGAAATCCCCCCCGACCCCCCTTTTACATAGGGGGGAGCGAATATCGAGCCTCCTACTGAAGGGAGGAGGGCATACAGGCCCATCAACCAAAGACCCCATCGCCTCGACGCCTACCATCATATATGGCAGTAATGTCAAAGACGACGGATTCCTGCGACCTGCAATCCGGCTCCCCCCTCCCCTCTCTCGATTCCAGCCTGCTTTATCAGCCACTTGCGCTCTAATCTTCCGTGACGCCTCTCTGGCACGCATGTTGTAACGTACTCCATTAGCAGGAACGTGAAGATGTCGCGTACCTTGCCCCATTCGCCGGCTGCCATTCAAAGGAGAGCATCATGAAAAAGCAGGGAACAACGTTCAGGGCGACCAAGTATCTGGCCAATGCGGCGATGTATCAACCCGACCAGGGACAAACCAGGAGGACAGTAAGCCTCGTGTTGCTGCTTCTCACCGTCCTTTTGATCGGCATCGCGACCCGGGCCCACGCTGAAGAAACCCCTGCCAACTACATGATGCAGAAGGGGAGCGTTTATTCGACCGGCACTTCTGCAGAACTTTGACCATTTCAAAGGTGGCGGCACGAGCCGTAGTAACAGCAACCTCTCCACCCGAGCGCACCGGGTCGCCTGACGGGCGCCCCGGAGTGAACCGGATGCAGGCACGGGACGAAGCGGAGAGCAGATACCACAGCAAAGGGGAAAGACCATGGAATCAAGCACGAAGGACAACGCAGAAGGGACCATGCACCAGTTAAAGGGTAAGGTCAAAGAGGTCGCCGGAATCATAAGCGACAACCCGAAACTCGAGGCTGAAGGCACAGCGGAGAGAATGGCCGGCAAGGTCCAGGTCAAGATCGGCCAGTTCAACAAGTTGATCGGCAAGTAGTCGGAGCGCAAGGCAGGTCGGAAGTGAGAGCCGCAAGCCAGATCGGAGCAGTTATGCCGGTCTGGCTTTTTAATGTACAGGTCGATATTCGAGCAGGAGGCGCGTTAAAGCTCTACCCTCTCCCTAGCTCTCTCCCACCAGGGGAGAGGGGACTTTAAGCCCCCCTCCCTTGATGGGAGGGGCTGGGGGAGGGTGAAAAGCAGCGGGTTTGAGTCGAAATGTCCTGACACGATCATTCGTTGACGCCATTGCCAAGCAGATCATGTCCGAATTTTCTGTACTTGATAAGCTGCTGCCTGGATTTGGGGGAGGCTTTCAGAGTGCCTGCATTAATTCGCCTGAGCGCGTCTTCGGTGATGGAAAGAAATTCAGCGTAATCGTCCCGGGCAAAGGATCTTTTAGCCGCCTCCAGATACGCGTTGACACTCCTGAAGTGGTACTTTTTCGGCGGTATTGCGGCACTTGGCCCGGGCCGATCCTTGGTTTGCTGGGCAGGTACTTTTTCCGGAGATACTTCGGTCGCTTTTGGGACTTGAACCGGTACCGGTTGGGTAGGTGGCGACATCGGACTCGGGTTGTCCATCCGTGAGCCGGGATTGTAGATATTCGAGGCGGGATTGCTGGTGTTGGTTGCCGGATTGGACATCTTGTCAGCAGGGTTCTTTATGGTACTTGCCGGGTTTTCAATCTTGTACATCGCCGCAGTCGCAGTGGTCTCCAGGCAAAGGAGGAAGATGCATCCGGCAGCTATTTTTTGCTTGAACATGACCGGCCTCGATTGATTTTCATGGCGCCGTCGGCGCTCCGTTGCAGCCTGGGCAAAATCCCCCCCTCCCCCCTTTTACAAAGGGGGGAGGTCTTATGGTTGCTGATTATCTAATTAGCAACCATATTACCGGTAAAACCGTGTCCAAGTCCAAAGCTTTGCATGCTCTGCTGCAGACCGTCGGACAGGTTGATGAGTTCGAGCTCCACTCCCCTCAGTCTGGCGCATTGCATCCATACGTAAAGCAGCCGCAAGCCGCTGATGTCGGCCCTGCGTACCTTTTTGCAATCGATGCGCATGTTCTTCTCACCTTTCGATGCCAGCTGCTGCAAAGAGTCCGTCAATGAGGCGATACATCTGTCGGTGACTCCCGACTGGGTCAGGTCCCCTTGCAGATGTCCGATGGTGCCGTTCATGCGAATATTCATGCTACCTCCTTGCCTGATGGCAATTCAATATTGCAAAATCAGATGTATTGACCAGATCAACCTAGCAACTTGTGCGCCAAATAAAGCCGAAGCATGCAACGGTCCACAATTGTTGGGCTAACGCTTGCATGACGGCCCGGACGGCTCGCCAGCTCAGCCCGTCATATATTGCAGTTATGTCAAGAGTGACGGATTCGGTGAACCGGTTGTCCCTGCCCGCCGTACGCTGCTGTATTTTTTACACTGTATTTTCAGCTTCTTGGCGCGACGCAAATGCCAGCATCCCTCTGGCACGCAAGTTGCGGTTAGCTCTTATCGGCGGCAGCTACGCTCGATAAAGAGGAGCAGCTATGTATTTGAAAATAGAGGGACGCAGGCAACCCCAGACCTGGATTCAGAGAGAGCAGATCCCGAAAAGGATCAAGAACCAGACCTCCGCCGGTGCCGCAGGATTGCGCCGCCGTGCCGAAGATCAGCTTCAACCCGGACCGCCGAAAACCGGCTTACCCCGGAGCTGCGACGAGACGCAGAGGCTCCTCAAGGATCTGCAGGCTCTGACAGAGGCGAACACGGAACTGGAGGCCTTCAACGCCTCCGTTTCCCACGACCTGTGCACTCCGCTTACGGCCATCAACGGCTACTGCCAGGTACTCACGGCACTTTGCAGCGATCGGCTCGATGATCAGTCGAAGACGTACCTGCACGGCATATATGACGCGACGCTGCGCATGAAACAGCTCATCACATCCCTGCTCGATTTTTCGCGTATCAGCCGGGCCGAGCTTCGCAGGGAACCGATCGATCTGAGCGAGATGGCAAAAGAGGTGGCGGCGGAGCTGAAATTTGCGGCACCGCAGCGGCGGGTAGCCTTCCGGATCGCCAAAGGGATAACGGTCAACGGCGACCCGGCTCTGTGCCGCAGCGTCCTGGACAACATCATCGGCAACGCGTGGAAATACAGCGTGGGTCGTGGGAAGACGGTCATCAACCTGGGCACTACCCGACTGGCAGGGAAAACGGTATATTTCGTCCGCGACAACGGTCCAGGATTCGACATGGCGCTGGCGGACCGGCTCTTTGCTCCTTTCCAGCGCATTCCGGGGACGGCCGTCGAGGGCCACGGCATCGGCCTGGCCACGGTGGATAGAATCGTCAGGCGCCATGGCGGACGGATCTGGGCCGAGAGCAAGCCCGGCGAGGGAGCGGCATTCTTTTTCACCATGGAGTAGCTCCCCGGGAGGTGCTAATCCCTACGGAACACGCTCCTAGTTTTGTCGCGGAGAAGTACCTGTCTCGATCAAGGCCACTCACTCTCCCCCGCGAGGGACACTGCCATTAAGTTACCTGATTAGCGCTGATCTTCAGCAACGCTGGGTGCGGCTGAAAGTCCCCCTTTGAAAAAGGGGGATTTAGGGGGATTTGCAGTTAGTTGCAAAGCTGCACTCTGTGGCGCCTTGGGCGAAATCCCCCCCGACCCCCCTTTTTCAAAGGGGGGAAAACCCCCTCCCCTTCAAGGGGAGGGTTGGGGTGGGGATGGGGCAGCCCCGGTGCCAAAAACACCCCCATCCCCCTCCTGACCTCCCCCTTGAAGGGGGAGGGACCTGAACAGCGGAAGATTAGCGCTAATCAGGTAACTTAATGAAAGCGCCCTCCAGGGGAGGGGACATTTGGCGATCCGTTCTCCGGTACTTATAGCTGTTCGATGCTTCAACTTTCTCAGAAGCGCGCAGCGGAGAATGATATATAATACATCAGCAGCGGCTGCCGATTATACCTGGTCGATACCGCTCGCAATAAAGCGGATATAAGCGTACAGTCGGTTGCATGCTCGCAATTGAAATAATCCTTTCTTCGATTATTTCAAAGCCGAATGTTTTTCACAGCATCATCGCCACAAAGTTTCACCACCCCCTCTGGAACAGTCCTTATCGTTCCTTTCCATGTCATCACGTCACGTGAAATCCTTCATGATGCTGTGAAACTCGAAAAGCGCAGGTCAGGCAAAGGATAATATGTGGGATTAGCTACTCTCATTGGTTGCTTCGCAAAAAAAGATGACGCCCGCACGGCCCTCAAGGTACTGGCGAGTCAGGACTTCCGCCGCGCCGCCCTGCTGCACAAAGGGACCGACGGCGCAGTAGAGATCGCAGACCCCTTCCTGCGCTACCGCATCCTCGGAATAACGCTGTCGGCCGGCATGTGCGCCGGGCTAGGCTGGATCGTCTCCCTGCTCTGCCGTTTGCCGCAGGGGATCCAAGAGCTGGACCTCCCCACCCCCTTGGCGCTGGTGGCAGGCTTTGCCGGCATGGGGGGAGTGGCGGCATTTTTCTGGCTGCGACGCTCCCGGTACGGCGTCGAGCCGGATGTCCTGCGCGACCATGCCCGCCGGCTGGTGTCGGGGGAAAGCGTCCTGATTCTCCAGGCACCGGTCGAGGCCTTGCTCCGTCCGGTGACCCTGCTGCGTGACTGCGGCGATATCCCTCCGGCGCTCTTCGTCGTGCATCCCAAACGCGAGCGGCGCACGGGGGGGCGCGGGATCGAGAGCAGGCTTTCCCCGGCACAGATCCTGGAGCATGCCGAGCGCCATGCCAGGGAACAGCAGCCGGACCCCGAACCGGTCCCGAGCGGCGCACTGCTCAGGCGCCTGAGGAGGTCGCGGCTCTGGGTGCGGCAGGTCTGCGCCGACCTGAGCCAGGCGAGCCGCCTGGAGCAGAAAGCGACGCCGGCTGCCGACTGGATACTGGACAACGAGTACATCCTGGAGGGGAACCTCCGCGACGTGCTGCTGAACCTCCCCGGGAGCTTTTACAAGCAGCTCCCGACCCTCGCCTCCGAGCCGTACCGGGGGCTTCCCTGCATCTACGGTCTGGCCAAGAACCTCGTGTCCCATTCCGAACTGCACCTGGAGCGGGACAACATCCTGGCGTTCATCGAGGCCCACCAGTCGGTGCGCACCCTGAGCATCGGGGAGCTCTGGGCCATCCCCCAGATGCTGCGCATAGCCCTCATCGAAAGCATCCAGAGTCTGGCCGTCACCGCCCTCGCGGACCTGCGCGAGCGCCAGCTGGCCGATTTCTGGGCCAACCGGCTCATCGCCGCCAACCGCCGCGACGCCAACCAGCTCTTCGGCATCCTGGCTGAGCTGGCCGGCGCGGAGCCGCATCCCACCCCCTATTTCGGCGCCCAGCTGGTCGGCCTGCTCTACGACGAGGCGGCGGCCCTGGCGCCGGTGCAAAGCTGGCTTGAGCGCACCCTGAAAAGCCCGCTGCACGACATCAGTTCCCGCGAGCAGAACCGGCAGACCAGGGAGCAGATGTCCTGCGGCAACGCCTTCACCAGCCTGCGGCAGCTAGCGCTTTTGGACTGGCGCGAGATGTTCGAGAAGCTGAGCCGGGTGGAACAGATCCTGCGCCGCGACCCCTGCGGGGTCTATGCCGGCTCCGACTTCGCGACCCGCGACCGCTGCCGTAAGGCGGTTGAGGAGCTTGCCAGCGCCAGCGGCAGGAGCGAGGAACAGATCGCCGAGCGCGTGGTCGATCTGGCGACGGCGGCCCGGCACGAGCCGGCCAGCGACGAGCGCCTGAGCCACATCGGCGCCTGGCTGGTGGGAGCAGGACGCTCCGAGCTGCTCCGGCTGCTGCCGGGGCGCGAAGTGGTCCGTTACCGCATCCTGGAATGGATCGAGCGCCACCACGGTGCCGTCTACGGCGTCGGGATCGGCGGCCTCAGCGTGAAGCTCATCATCCTCTGCGCGCTCTTCGCCCTCCCCCACGACTTCGCCGGGGCTCCGCCGCTCCTCCACCTGGTACTGCTTTTGCTGCTGGTCATCCCGGTCAGCCAGCTGGCGATCGAGGTGATCAATTACCTGGTCACCCGGTTCCTCCCCCCCCGCCCGCTCCCCAAGATGGATTTCGAGGAGTCCGGGATTCCCGACGCCTTCCGCACCCTGGTGGTCGTGCCGATGCTGCTGGTAAACGAGGCCACGCTGCGCGCCGAGGTGGAGAAGCTGGAGATCCGCTACCTTGCCAACAAGGAAGAGAACCTCCTCTTCTCCCTTTTTACCGACTACACCGATTCGGCGACGCTCGCCCATGAAGACGACGAACTGCTGCTGCGGACCGCGGGAGCCTGTCTGGCCGAGCTCAACGTCCGCCACGGCGGCGAGCGTTTTTTCCTGTTCCACCGGGAGCGCACCTGGAGCGTCTCCGAGCAGAAATTCATCGGCTGGGAGCGCAAACGCGGCAAGCTCGAGGAGCTGAACGGCCTGATCGACGGCACCAGGGCCGAGGGTGCCGCCAAGCTGGTCTACCTGGGCGACCCGGACCGGCTGACCGACGTCCGTTTCGTCATCACCCTGGACTCCGACACCCAGCTGCCGCACGCCACGGCCCGCAGGATGGTCGAGACCCTGGCGCACCCCCTGAATCAGCCCCGCTTCGACCCGGCCGGCGGGATCTGCTCCGGCTACACCATCATCCAGCCGCGGGTGAGCCCGACCCTGACCAGCACCGGCGCCTCGACCTTCAGCCGTCTTTTCGCCGACGCGATCGGCATCGACCCCTACACCCAGGCGGTCTCCGACGTCTACCAGGATCTAAGCGGCGAGGGGTCCTACCACGGCAAGGGGATCTACGACGTGCGCGCCTTCAGCCGCGTGCTCTCGGGACGCTTTCCCGAGGAGTGGGTGCTGAGCCACGACCTGATCGAAGGGGCCCATGTCCGGGTCGGCCTCGCAAGCGACATCGAGCTCTACGACGAATTCCCCCAGGGGTACCAGAGCTACAGCAGCCGGGCCCATCGCTGGATCCGGGGCGACTGGCAGATCGCGGGGTGGATTTTCCCGCACGTCCCCCAGGCCCTGGGTGGGCGCGGCGCCAACCAGCTCTCCCTAATGAACCGCTGGAAGATCCTCGACAACCTGCGCCGCAGCCTGCTCCCCGCCGCGAGCCTCCTCCTTTTGGCCGCCTCCTGGTTCATATCCGCCAGGGCCTGCGGGGTCGCCTCGCTGCTGGTGGGGATGCAGCTGCTCTTTCACCCCCTGGCGCAGCCGTTCACCATGGCCACCACCCGCCGCGGGCTGAGATGCTTCTCCCCCTCGAAGCTTTGGCACGACGTGATGAGGGCGGCCTCCGACGCGGCGCTGCTGCCGCACCAGGCGGCGGTCGCCCTGGACGCCATCGCCCGGGTCTGCTACCGCCGCTTCGTTTCCCGGCGCGACCTGCTGGAGTGGACCGCCCAGGCCACCCATTGGAGCGCCTCCCGACGTCAGCCGCTTTTCGTGGCGAGCCTCGCCCTGGGGAGCCTCTTCAGCGCGCTCCTTTTTGCGGCGCTCTGGCACTTCAGGCCGGCGAGCCTGCCGCAGGCCGCCCCCTGGCTGGCACTCTGGTTTTCTTCCCCGCTTTTGGGGTGGCTTTTGAACCTGCGTCCCGCCGAGCACCGGCTGGAACAGCCGCTCCCCGAGGCGGACCGGCGCTTGCTGAGGGAGGTCGCCCGACGCACCTGGCGCTACTTCTCGGCCTTCGTCGGCCCGGACAGCTCCTGGCTCCCCCCCGACAACTACCAGGTCGCCCATCAAAACCGCCTGGCGCTGCGCACCAGCCCGACCAACATCGGCCTCTGGATGACCAGCGCCCTGGGAGCCCATGACAGCGGTTACCTGACCGTGAGCCAGCTGATCGAAAGACTGACCGGCACCATGGCAAGCATCGGCCGCCTGCAGCTTTATCGGGGCCATCTTTTGAACTGGTACGACATCCGGACCCTGGCGCCTCTGGAGCCGCGTTACGTCTCCGGCGTGGACAGCGGCAACCTCCTGGGAGCTCTCCTTGTCATGGAACAGGGGCTCGACGAGCTGGCGCACGGGGAGATCCTGGACGGCAAGGCCTTTGCCGGGCTGCTGGACACCGGCACGATCCTGAAACAGATGGTGGGACAGGAGCGCCTGGGAGGCTTCGATTGCCGCCTGCTGGACCAGCTTATGAGCGACTGGGGAGCTCCGCCGGAGCGGGTGGTGGACAAACTGCGCCTTTTGCGCAGGATGAAGGAGAATTTCCGGGTCCCCCTGGTCCCCGGGGGCGCTGCCTCCTGGGCCGGCGAGATGGAGGAGCAGGTCGCCGCCTGGATCGCGATTTCCGACCGCTATCTCGCCTGGATCGAGATCCTTGCCGAGAAGAGCGAGGCGGAGCTTGCCCCGCTCGGCCCCGCGGCCCTGGCCGCCGTGCGCCGGGACAGCTCGCGCGCCCCTTCGCTCTCCGATCTGGCGCAGGGAAGCGTGGCGTCGATCCCGCTCCTCAGGGCGATCCGGGAGCGCTCGCCTCAAGCCTGCTCCCCCCTGGAGAGCTGGATGGAGCGCGTCATCGCGGCGTTCGAAACGGCGCAGTGGCTGGCCGGGGAAACCCTCGGGAGGCTGGAGCAGTTGCTGGGCCAGATCCGCGAGCTGTCGGCGGGGATGGATATGCGCTTTCTCTACGACCCCAAGCAGAAGCTCTTCGCCATCGGCTACAACGTCTCCAGCGACCGCCTGGACGCCTCGAACTACGACCTGCTGGCAAGCGAGGCGCGGCTTGGCAGTTTCGTCGCCGTGGCCCGCGGCGACGTCCCGCTGGAGCACTGGTTCTCCATGGGGCGCCCCTACGGCGCCATCGGCCGGCAGCGCGTGCTCTTGAGCTGGACCGGGACCATGTTCGAATACCTGATGCCTCTGCTGTTCCAGCGCTCCTACCCCGGCTCTCTTCTGGACAAGGCGGCCCGGGAGGCGGTGGCGGTGCAGATCGCCTACGGCCGCAGGCTCCAGGTGCCGTGGGGGGTCTCCGAGTCCGCCTTCGCCGATCTCGACCTGGAAAAGACCTATCAGTACCAGGCGTTCGGGGTGCCGGCGCTGGGCCTTAAGCGCGCCGTCGAGGAGAAGCTCGTCATCGCCCCCTATGCCACCCTGCTGGCGCTGAACCTGGCGCCGGCGGCAACGGTGCAGAATCTGAAGCGGCTGGCGGGGCTCGGGCTCCTGGGCGATTACGGCTACTACGAGTCGATGGACTTCAGCAGGCAGACGCAGCGCCAGGGAAAACGCGGCGTGATCGTCGAGGCGTACATGGCGCACCACCAGGGGATGGCGTTTCTCTCCCTGACCAACTTCCTGCACGGCAACCCGTTTCCGCGCCGCTTTCACGCCGATCCCCGGGTGCGCGCCTTCGAGGCCCTGCTTCAGGAACGGATCCCCACCCTGCCGCCGCTGCAGCTGGTTTCGACGCGCAGGACGGAGCCGGAGCTTGCCGGGGAGGAGCTGGTCGCGCCGGCGGCAAGCAGCTTCAGCACCCCCCACACGGCGACTCCCAGGACTCTGCTCCTCAGTAACGGCCGCTACGGGCTGATGGTCACCAACAGCGGCGGCGGCTACAGCCATTGGGGGGGACGGGAACTGACCCGCTGGCGCTCGGACTCGACCTGCGACGGGGGTGGAACCTTCTGCTACATCCACGAGGCCGGGACGGACCGTCTCTGGTCCAGCGGCTATCACCCGGTGGGGGGGAAGGTCGCGGAGTACTGCGTCGACTTCACCCTGGACCGGGCCGTCTTCCGCCGCTGCGACAACGGCATCCATACCGAGACCGAGGTCATGGTCTCCCCCGAGGACGACGTGGAGCTGCGCCGGATCACCGTGGTGAACCGCTCCGCCTACCCCCGAACGCTGAACCTTACCAGCTGCCTGGAACTCTCCATGGCGCTGCACAACGCGGACCGCCAGCACCCCGCCTTCAACAAGCTCTTCATCGAGACCGAGGCGCTCCCCGGACAGCAGGCGCTCCTGGCCCACCGGCGCGCCCGCGGCGCGGGCGAGGAGACGCTCTACGTCGCCCACAGCCTGACGCTGCAACGAACGGGCGCAGAGGGCGCGCCGCAGGAGCCCTGGCAGTTCGAGACCGACCGGGGGCGCTTTATCGGCCGGGGGCGTAGCCTCGCCAACCCGATGGGGGCGCTGCAGGATCTCGGCAACAGCCAGGGGTTCGTGCTGGACCCGATGCTCGCCATCCGGCGCAGCTTCACCCTGGAGCCCGGGGGGCGCGCCAGGCTTTCCCTGGTGCTCGCGGCCGGGTCGACGCGCGAAGATGTACTGCTGCTCCTGGAGAAGTACGGCGACCCCCATGCCACCGAGCGCGCCATAGATTTCGCCTGGCGCTCGGCCCAGCAGCAGCTGCAGCTTCTGCGCATCCAGCCCGACGAGGCGCGCCGATTCCAGCAGCTGGCAAGCCACCTGCTCTTTCCCAATCGCCTGCTGCGCGCACCGGCGGAGCTCCTGGCGGAGAACCGGATGGGGCAGGCGGGACTTTGGCCCCATGCCATTTCGGGGGACCTCCCGATAGTCGTGGTCACGGTCGGCGAGGCCCGGGAGTTGAGCCTGGTGCGCCAGATGCTCCAGGCCCACACCTACTGGCGCATGCACGGCTTCTCTACCGACCTGGTGATCCTCAACGAGGAGGCGGGGAGCTACGAGCGTCCGCTCCAGGAACGACTGGAACAGCTGATCCGCAGCCACGCCCTCTCCGCCGCGTCCGATCGGGCGGGTGCCATCTTCCTGAAGAGCACGGCGCAGATCCCGGAGGCGGAGCTGAAGCTTTTGAAGGCCGCGGCCGGCATCGTGCTGGTGGCTGCGCGCGGCACGCTCCCCCAGCAACTGGGAGCGCCGGTGGAGGGAGCCGAGCCGATGCAGACGCTTCCCCTCAAGCGTCCCCCCCGCGAGCCGTCGCCCCCCCTCCCCTTCATGGAACTGAACTACTTCAACAGCCTGGGGGGCTTTACCCAGGACGGGCGGGAGTACGCGATCTACCTCGGCCCCGGCACCAACACCCCGGCACCCTGGGTGAACGTGATCGCCAACCCGAGCTTCGGCACCCTGGTGAGCGAAACGGGCTCCGGCTTCACCTGGTACGGCAACTCCCAGCGCAACAGGCTCACCGGCTGGTCCAACGACCCGGTGCTCGACCCGGCCACCGAGGCGCTCTACATCCGCGACGAGGACAGCGGCGCCTTCTGGTCGCCGACCGCGGCCCCGATCCGCGAGGATACCGCCTATCGCGCCCGGCACGGTGCGGGGTACAGCGTGTTCGAGCACAACAGCAACGGGATCGAGCAGGAACTGACCGTCTTCGTCCCGGTGGACGAGGGGGGGGGCCACCCCGTCAAGCTGCAGCGCCTGCGGCTCACCAATGCCTCGTCCGGAAGGCGCAGGCTCTCGGTGACCTATTTCGTGGAATTGACCCTGGGCGAGAACCGGGAGAACTCACAGATGCACGTGGTGACCGCCTGGGACCAGGAAGCCCGTGCCCTCCTGGCGCGCAACAGCTACCACCCCGAGTACGGCGAGCGGGTCGCCTTCGTGGCTGTCACCCCGGAGCCCGATTGGCACGGCGGCGACCGCACCGCCTTCATCGGACGCAACCGGTCGCTGGCCAACCCGGCAGCCATGGAGCTGACCGGCCTCTCCCGGAGAACCGGGGCGGGGCTCGATCCGTGCGCGGTACAGCGGGTAACCCTGGAACTGGCTCCGGGCGAGCGGCGCGATATCGTCTGCATGCTGGGGCAGGCGGATAACGCGCTTAAGGCCCGGGAACTGGTGCTTTTCTACCGGGAGGACCGGGCCCTGGAGAGAGCGCTGGAAACGACCCGGAGCTGGTGGGACGAGCTGCTCGGAACGGTCCAGGTGCAGACCCCGGAGCTTGCGGCCGACCTCCTGATCAACCGCTGGCTGCAGTACCAGTCCCTGAGCTGCCGCATCTGGGGACGCTCCGCCTTCTACCAGTCGGGGGGCGCCTTCGGTTTCCGGGACCAGTTGCAGGACGTCATGGCCTTTCTTTACGCGAGGCCCGAACTCGCCCGCGAGCAGATCCTGCTGGCCGCCAGCCGCCAGTTCAAGGAGGGGGATGTCCAGCACTGGTGGCATGCACCCGCCGGCGCCGGGATCCGCTCGCGCATATCCGACGACCTGCTCTGGCTCCCCTATGTGGCCGCGCATTACGTCCGCACCACCGGCGACCTGGCGATCCTGGAGGAGGAGATCTCCTTCCTGAACGCCCCGCCGCTGGCAGACGACCAGCACGAGGTATTCTCCTCCCCGGAGACCACCTTCGAGCGCGCCACGCTCTTCGAGCACTGCCGGCGCGCGGTCGCACGCGGACTGACCGTCGGCCCCCACGGCCTCCCCTTGATGGGGACCGGGGACTGGAACGACGGCATGAACCTGGTGGGCGCCGGGGGGAAGGGAGAGAGCGTCTGGCTCGCCTGGTTCCTTTGCGACATCCTGCAGGGGATGGCCGAGCTCTCAGGCCTCATGCAGCAGCCGGAGCTGAGCCAGGGGTATCGGGAGGAGCGCTATGCCCTGGTCCAGCGCACCGAGCAGGCCGGCTGGGACGGCGAGTGGTACCTCCGGGGAACCTTCGACGACGGTTCCCCGCTCGGCTCCGCCGCAAACTCGGAGGCGAGGATCGATTCCCTGCCCCAGTCCTGGGCCTGGCTATGCGGCGCGGCCGACCCGCAGCGCGCCGAAGCGGGGCTGGAGTCGGCCTGGCGGCATCTGGTTCGCGAGGATGAAGGGATCGTGCTCCTCTTCGAGCCCCCCTTCGAAACGGCGGACCCTTCCCCGGGGTACATCAAGGGATATCCGCCGGGGGTGCGCGAGAACGGCGGCCAGTACACCCATGCGGCGCTCTGGATGGCGATGGCGCTGGCCCGCAAGGGAGACGGCGACCGGGCGGCGCAGCTTTTGCGCATGCTGAACCCGATCGAGCACGCCCGCGATGCCGAGGCCGCCTGGCTCTACGGAGTCGAGCCGTACGTGGTTGCGGCCGACGTGTACCGCCTGCCGGGGCGGATCGGACAGGGAGGCTGGTCCTGGTATACCGGTTCGGCCGCCTGGATGTACCGCGCCTGGGTTGAAGAGGTGCTGGGGTTACGGGTGCAAAACGGACGATTGCAGATGCGTCCCGTCATCCCCGCGGCGTGGCACGGCTTCACCCTGACCTACCGGTACGGCGAGGCGGTCTACGTGATCCGGGTGGAGAATCCGCGCGGCTGCCAGCGCGGTGTCGCCTGGGTGGAGATGGACGGCCGGCGCGTGGCCGGTGGCGTCATCGACCTGGAACGGAGTCTGGTGAAGCATCAGGTTGTGGTACGTATGGGGGATCAGGAGTAAGGCGAAGATAACGAAGTCGTATCCTTGATAGACGGCGATTCAGTAAGGAGGCAGGAAATGTCACTGATAATTTATCTCATCGGGTTTGCTTTTGTCATTGGCGGCATCGCCTGGGCCCTTGTTGTCGCGGGAGTGAGCACCCTCTACGTGATGATCACGGCGGTCATATTGGTCGGCGTGGCGATCCTGACCGGAGTTACCCGCACCCGCAGCAGGGACTGATCCCTGGTCCAAAGCCGTGTCGACAGGCGCCCGGCGGGGCCGCCCCGGGAAATTGTGAAGAGACGAGAAAATCGGGCGATTTCCAGAGGAGCACGACCCGATTTATCCAAAAAGCGGAGAAAATGCGGCAAACACCGATCGGGTGGGCAGCACGGTAAACCCTTCAGTTTGAGCTGCCTCACGCAAGCGCTTGTCAAGGCAGACGAAGCCGAAATTCTCCGGTTGATTGCCTACCCAGATAAGAGCTGCGGCCAGTTGCAGGGAATCAGCAGCTCGTAGAGGGTGCCTCAGCAGGAGCCTCCGTGCCAAGCTCCTTGCCTCTTCAGAGGGGATGATCTCGCTCCAGCATTGCCGCCATATCGAGCCTGACACGGATGGTTTGTTCCTCCTCCGTTGACATTTTTCCCTCACGGCGAACCCTGGCAGCTGCAGAGATGCACTCTACCGGCGTTGCCCACCAGGCAACCATGTCACCATCTTCCTTCACGATTGACCGTATTGTCTCTGAGCGCGGTTCTTCCACAAACAGCGGGATTATGGCGCTGGTGTCCCAGAACCTCATCGGTCATCCTCTCTCTCAGAAATCAATGCTGCCAATACTGCTCCCTCTTTATCGGTGGGTGACTCGGCAAGCCAGAATTCCTCAGGCAGCCGCCCCTTACCCATTCGTGCCAGGCCTGCAACTTCCAGTTGCGCCATTTTAACCTCGGCGTCCGACTCGTTGCGGCGCAAAGGGATTATCTTGGCGATCGGTCTTCCTCTGTCGGTCACCAGGACTTCTTCTCCAGCCTTTACGCGAGCGAGATATTCGCTCGCCGATGCTTTAAGCTCTGATACCGAAGCTTTTTCCATAGTTTCCTCCTTCACCCCTGGTATATGACTATGATGGTCACGGGCATATAGACTGTCAATACAAATACAACAGCCCCTTCCAGGCAGCGATCACAGCATGTAGTCCGTGGAGAGAAAGTGGGACTTCCTTTCCCTGACGATACTGCCGATGATCTCCCGGTTGGCCTCGGTTTCCCGCGCCGCCACCACGATCCTTATGGAAAATATGCGCAGCGCATCGGCTACGGACTGGGTCCCCTCGGCGGAATTCTTCCGGCCGTTGAACGGGAAACTGTCGGGGCTGCGCTGGCACTTGCTGTTGATGTTGATGCGGCAGACCTGATTCACCAGGGCGTCGACCAGTCGGGCCAGTGCATCGCCGTCACGCCCGAAGATGCTCGCCTGCTGGCCATAATTGGAAGCGACCACGTAGTCGATCGCTTCCCGGATGTCGTCATAGGGGACCACGGGGACCACCGGCCCGAACTGCTCCTCGCCGTAGATCCGCATGCCGGAGTTCACAGGGTAAAGGAGCGCCGGATAGAAGAAGGAGCCGCTCCTGAGGCCGCCCCGCTCGTTCACGACCCGCGCACCAAGTGTCTCGGCGTCCCGCACCAGTTCTTCCAGATAATCCGGCTTTTCCGGCTCGGGTAGCGCCGTCAGTGCTACTCCCTCCTGCCACGGCACCCCGCATTTGAGCGCGCCGATAGCGGCGGCCATACGCTCCAGGAAGGAAGCGGCAATCTTCCGGTGCACGAAGATGATCTTGAGCGCGGTGCAGCGCTGGCCGTTGAAAGAGAGGCTTCCCTGCAGGCATTCGTCTACGGCTAGGTCCAGGTCCGCGTCGGGAAGGACGATGGCCGGGTTCTTGGCGTCCAGCCCGAGTACGCAGCGCAGCCGGTGGGGACGGGGATGCACCGCTCGCAGCGCGTCGGCCACCTTGTGGGTACCGATGAAGCCGAGCACGTCCACCCGTCCCGAGGCGAGCAGCGGCGGAAGCACCTCCTCGCCGTCGCCATAGACGGTATTGACCACGCCGGAGGGGAATGAATCGCGAAATGCCTCCAGAAGCGGAGCGAAGAGCAGGATGCCGAAACGGGGGGGCTTGAGCACGATGGTGTTCCCCATGACCAGCGCAGGGATCAGGGTCGTGAAGGTCTCGTAGAGCGGGAAGTTGTAGGGTCCCATGCAGAGCACGACCCCCAGCGGAGCGCGGCGGATCTGCCCTATGATCCCCTGCTGGATGACGAAGCGCGACGAGGTCCGGTCCAGTTCCTTCAGCGCTTCGAGGGTATCGCGGATGTAGCCGACGGCCCGGTCGAACTCCCCTTGCGCCTCATCGAGCGATTTGCCGATTTCCCACATGAGGAGCTTGACGATCTCGGCGCGCTTTTTTTGCACGGCGCCGCTGAAGCGCTGCACGCTCTGGATCCGCTCCCCCACCGACATGGTGGGCCAGGTGCCTCGACCGTTGTCGTAGGCCCGCACCGCAACGTCCAGGGCCTCCAGGGCCGCTGCCACCGAAAGAAGGGGCGCCTCCCCTAACCTCTTTCGGGTCGAGCCCGCCCCGGCCTGCACCTGAACCGGCGACAGTACCTCCTGCAACGGCCCTTCCCATTGGCGCAGCTCCCCGTCGACCAGGTAGTAATCCTGGCGGATCGGATCGATGCGGTACTCTTCGGGTATGTCCCCCTCTGCCGGGGACAATGATGCAATACTCTGTTTCACTGATTCATTCCTCGACCTGCGAAAGCAAAAGGAGAAAGCTCGGTTTTGCCACCGCAAGCCCCAGCAAATCTGATAGTTTGATAGTCCGGCTGGCAGGCCAGCTATATGACAAAGCGGTAACTCAGTCAACCTTTAATGTGCGACGGCACGCACGGGTCGAGTTGCCCGCGAGCACCTTCAGCGCGCTGCAGCCTTACAGGTTATAGACTCTGCCATCCTGCAGGAGTTCGGCCCCCGGCACCGCTGCTTCCAATTGTTCTCGTATCTGTTCAAAGTATTGCGGCTTCAGGTGGGTGATCAGGATGCGGGGGGGAAGTCTGCCAAGCTTGGCCAACTCCTTGGTCAGCAGGAACGGGGTCAGGTGCCCCGTGATAAGCGCCAGTTCTTCCATGGCATCGGGAAAGGAGACCTCTACAAGGAGCGCCGAGACATCCCCCGCCATCTCCCAGATCCGGTCAGTGGGGCCTGTATCGCCCGTGTAGAGGAGAGTCGTGGCGTTTTTGGTGATCCGGTAGGCCACCGCCGGCACCGTGTGGTTCACCTTGAAAGCCGTGACCGTGAAAGCGCCGAGGCGGAATTCCTTTTCCGGAAGGATATCTGTACAGGAAAGTACCGGGTTTTCCGCGGACGGGATCTTGGTGAAGTCGGGCCAGATAACCCCGTTAAGGAGATGGGCGCGGATGGCGGCAATGATCTCGCAGGTGCTGATCAGGTTCAGCCCTTCGGGGAGCCCCTTCAGGATGACATTGTCGGCCAGAAGCGGGATGCCGCGGATGTGGTCGAGGTGGGGATGAGTGACCAGGATATCCCTGATCCGCAACTGCTCCTCTTCGGTGAGTACCGCGCCGATGGTCCCCGCGTCGAGGAGGAGCGAGTCATCGATCAGAAAGGCCGATGGGTGGTGGCCCGGAAATTCGGCTCCCGAGCAGCCGAGAACGCGCAGCTGCATACTACTCCTTTTTGCGGCCTGGGAAGTGGCAAAGGTTTTGCGATTATCCACTAACGGCTCTCAGATCGCAATCGGTTTCTCTTGCCCCGATCCTGACCAGGCCGGTTCGGCAGCCACAATACTTGACCCCTTTCGAACAAAACCCCCTCCCTCCGCCCCCGCTGCCATTAAGTTACCTGATTGCTTTAACATCCCGAGCAGTGAGGTAGGGTGGGCCGTGCCCACCAGAACCGCATGCTGATGGTGGGCACGGCCCACCCTACCTTTACGCGGATCAGCAATTAACTTGAGTTGCAGTTGGGCCGGGCAACGCTGGCGCCTGCGACCAGGGGGATCGTACTACTGCTGATTCCCTCTGCCGGGACGGCGGTGTACTGCCTGCATCAATCTCCCCGCGCAAACCTTTGTCCTGCCAGGGTCAGCAGAAATCCGACCATTCCCACGACAAGCCAGTACGGTTTGGCAAGAACAGCCAGCACCATGCCGTCCAAAAGGGAAATCGCAGCCAGCATGACGGGTATCACGGGGAATGGAAAAGGTCTCGGGAGCTTATTTTCATGGCGGGCGACGAGGCTTAACAGCACGACGTAGCAGAACTGGAGGAACCCTGCCACGACGACGGCCGCCGGAAGTCGACCGGATACAGCCAGGGCCGCGACGACAAAGACCAATAACCGGCAGGAGGCTATGATCAGGACGCTGAACGGATTCTGCTTATGATGCCGATCATAGAGGACAATCGCCGCCAACAGCAAGAGGGCTGCGAGCACAGCAGTTAAGTGACATGCAAAGGCCAACATGAGAAAGCCGGCCGCAAAGAGCAGCAGGATCAAACTCCTGGCGCCGCAGAGCGGGATGCTACCCGACGGGATGGGACGCGACGGTCTGGTTGCCCGGTCAGACTCCCGGTCCCACAGGTCGTTTAGAGCCATTCCGCCCAGGTAAAAGCATGACAGGGAGACCGCGGCCAGCAAAACCGGGCCGGCTTCAAAGCTTCCATTGGCAAGCAGAGACGCAGCCAGGACGTTGGTCCATACCGTTGGGAGGTTGCTGACCCTGCAGAGGTCGAGGTAGGCCTTCATGGTTGCCACGGCGTCCATCGACTACCCCTCGACGAGATGGCGCAGCAGCAGATGGTAGACGTCCGTGGCCTTGACGGAGCTGTCGCCAAGGAGCTTGGGCTCGCTGGTCATGAAGAGCGGGCCGTCGGCGGGATGCTCCGTGACCCGTCCGTGGGAGCCTTGGACCAGTGTGGCGTCGAGGGGGATGACGTCCATAAGATAGCGAAAGCCGCAGATCTTCTTGGCGAGGGTCCAGCCGATCTTCAGCTTCGGGAGCGGGATGGCCGGGTCGAGAAAGAGTTCGCACGGGTCGTAGCCCGGCTTGGCGTGGATGTTCACGGTGCGGGCGTAGTCCGGCGCCCTGGCGTCGTCCAGCCACCAGTAGTAGGTGAACCAGCTGCAGGCGGCCGCAATGAGCACAAGTTCCCCCGAGCGCTCATGATCGAGCCCGTGAGCCCGCTTCCCCTCCCCGTCCAACACCTGCTCGACCCCCGGCAGCGAGCCAAGCAACTCCTTGACGGCCGGGATGTCGCGCCGGTCCCGCACGTAGACATGCGCCACCTGGTGATCGGCCACCGCGAAGGCGCGGCTGGCTCCCGGGTCCAGGTATTCACGCTCCAGGTCGACCTTCACTCCGAGAAAGCCGGCCAGGCGCAGGATGCGGTTTGGGTGGATCGGGCGCTGCACCGGCGTTATGCCGTATTCGGAGAGAACCACGACCCGGCACCCGCGATTGCGGAAATAGTCCAGGAGTCGACCGCAGAGCGTGTCGACCCCGGCCAGGTCACTTGCGATGTCACCCTCGGGCCCGACCTTCTGCAGGCAGTAGTCCAGGTGGGGCAGGTAGACCAACTGGAGTGTCGGGCTATGCCGTTCTTCGATGGCCATGGCCGCGCGGGCGATCCACTGGCTGGAGAGGATCGAGGTGGCCGGTCCCCAGAACTGGAACAGGGGAAACTGGCCGAACTCGCGGTTGAAACGATCCCGCAGCTCCGGCGGCGTGCTGTGGCAGTCCGGAAGCTTCCGGCCGTCGGCGCAGTAAAGTGGACGGGGAGTGAGCGCGTACTCCACGTCGGTCATCATGTTGTACCACCAGAAGGTATTGGCGCAGCTAAAGGCGGGGTGGCGCCTTTTTGCCTCGTGCCATAACTTCTCCCCCTGGACCAGCCGGTTCGACTGGCGCCAGAATGCCACTTCTCCCAGGTCGCGGAAGTACCAGCCGTTGCCGACGATGCCGTGTTCGCTGGGGAGCTTCCCGGTCAGGTAGGTGGACTGGACCGAACAGGTGAGTGCGGGCGTAATGGTTCTGATATCGGCGCTGCCGGCCAGGAGTTCGCGCAGGCGCGGCGTGTGGGCACCGATCAGGGAGCGGGTGATGCCGACAACGTTGAGGACGACGGTCCGTTGCATCCTTTTTCTCCCGGGGAAAGGGAAAGGGAAACATCACCCTTTGCAAGCCTCCCCCCTTTGAAAAAGGGGGGTCGGGGGGGATTTTGCCCAAGGTGCGGGCGAATATTGATTCGCCACCTACAGAGAAATCCCGCCAAATCCAGTCCAGTCCTTGTCTAGGTTCATTCTAGCGGTCGCAGCATTTCCCCCTCTCCCTAACCCTCTCCCACCAGGGGAGAGGGGACTATAAGGCCCCTCCCTTGGAGGCACTGCCATTAAGTTAAGCTCCTACTGATCGCTCCCCCTCCCTTGATGGGAGGGGGTAGGGGGGCACTGCCATTAAGTTACCCGACTAGCGTCAATCTTCCGCTGGTTAAAACTCCCCCCTCCCTTGATGGGAGGGGCGGGGGGAGGGTGAAGCTCATGCGCGCTTTTCACCCTCTCCCCAACCCTCTCCCATCAAGGGAGAGGGGGTGCTTGCGCAGTGTGCGGAAGATTAGCACTAATCAGGATAAGTTAAGCGGTGATTCCGTGAATCATGTAGGGTGGGCCGTGCCCACCATCAGGATGCGGTTGTGGTGGGCACGGCCCACCCTACCTCTCATTCCCTTAACTTAATGGCAGTGGGGTAGGGGGGAGGGTGAGGCTTGTACGAGCTTTTCACCCTCTCCCCAGCCCTCTCCCATCAAGGGAGAGGGGGCTTGTGCAGCGTGCGGGAAATTAGCATTGAGCTTAACTTAATGGCAGTGTCCCTTGGAGGGGACTATAAGCGCCCCTCCCTTGGAGGGAAGGAGGGGAGAGGTAGGGTGGGCCGTGCCCACCATCAGGATGCGGTTGTGGTGGGCACGGCCCACCCTACCTCTCATTCCCTTAACTTAATGGCAGTGGGGTAGGGGGGAGGGTGAGGCTTGTACGAGCTTTTCACCCTCTCCCCAGCCCTCTCCCATCAAGGGAGAGGGGGCTTGTGCAGCGTGCGGGAAATTAGCATTGAGCTTAACTTAATGGCAGTGTCCCTTGGAGGGGACTATAAGCGCCCCTCCCTTGGAGGGAAGGAGGGGAGAGGTGTGGTGGGCCGTGCCCACCACACCCGCACATTACTGGTGGGCATGGCCCACCCTACCCCGGAATCGCCGCTGTAACTTAATGGCGTGGCACTTGCCCCCCTCCCTTGATGGGAGGGGCTGGGGGAGGGTGAATTGCTGCTACCTGCAGATCAGCTTCTGAGGAACTTGAAAGGCAAATCCCCCCTGTCCCCCCTTTGTCAAAGGGGGGGATCAGGTATCAGGAGCGTTGCAGCCAGGTAAAGTCCCTCTCCGACAAAACGTGCCTCAGGCGGGTTGGTGGCTGATCAGGTCGACTCTCTCCTGCAACCACCGGATCTCCCGGATAATCGAGTCGGCGACCTCGCCCTTTCGCAGCTCCGGCGGAAGGACCTCCCAACTGTAGCTTTCAACCTCCAGCAGAACCCGCCGGTCCAGCAGGGGAAGGAGCTTTTCCGCGAAGAAACGGGTGGTCTCAAATTCCCCGGTTCGCTCCACGAAGAGAGGGACGTGAAAATGGCAGCGCCATTCCTCTTCGTTCTCCCCCCGGTGCCGCTGCAGGGCTTCCGGCAGGTCATGATAGCGGGTCAGGGTGCCGTCCCGACGCCGAACCACCACCTGGTGCAGGTAGCACGGCTCCTGAAAGGGGTGCAGGCTCTCGCGCCGGTCATGCCGCTGCCGCAGGGCCGAAGACACCTGGACCTTGCCGATGCGTATTCCGGCGCCAGCCAAAAGGGAGACCACCTCTGCCGGCTCCTCGAATTGCAGCGCAAGATGACAGCAATCAAGGCAGATGCCGATACGGTTTCGCAGGGATTGGGGGAAATTCATCCGCTCCACGAATTCGACCAGGTCCGAAGCGGTCTCCAGGAGACACGCGGGTTCCGGCTCCAGGGCTAGAACGAGATCCACTCCCCTCTCCAGCCGGAGCCGATCAAGGTGCAGCAAGACCTCCAGCAGGTTCTCCCGCACGAGTGGATGATGGTCCGCGCCAAGGTGTGGCCGGAACCCGACCGGAACGCTGGAGATCGAGCCCGAGGCGGACTCCGGCAGAAAGCCCGCCAGAAGGGTCGCCAGGAGCTTGGTATAATCGCTCCGTTCCCGGCTGCGCCAGTCGGGGAGATAGGCCTGTTCCTTGACGCGGGTGCCGTGAAAGGCCCCGAAGGGAAAGCCGTTGATGGTGGTAACGAAACAGTGCTCGTCCCGGAGCCAGCCGGCGAAGGAGGCAGCCTGCCCCGCCGCGAGTTCCCGGGCGGCCCGCGCCGAGAGACGCAGACCGATCGGGAAAGGATGCCCGGGCGAGACGGCGGCTTTGATCTGCGGGACATGGGTCGCCAGGGCGGTGAAGGTCTCTGCCCAGGACTCGCCCGGATGGATATTGGTGCAATAGGTGATCAGGCGACGCTGAACTTGGGACACTGGCTGAGAAACTCCTTGGGATTGTGGTAAAACACCTTGCCGATCAGCCCTTCCCGGTGACCGCGCCGCCGCATCTCGTTGACCGTCTTCAGGGTGGCCAGGGGATCGCTGACACTCCAATCGGCCGAGGAATTGATGCAGATCCGCTGGGGGCCGAAGATCTCCAGCGCATCCACGGCGCGTGCCGGGCTCCCCTTGGAATCGGGGTAGAGGGTAAGGCCGTACCAGCTGCCGAAATCCTTGATCTCTCCGATGGTGTGCTCCTCGGCATGGTCGATCAGTACCCTTTCCGGGGAGATGCGCGGCTCGTTGCGCAGGATGTCGATAATGATCCGGGTCCCCTTCAGCTTGTCCTCCAGGTGCGGGGTGTGGATCAGAAGGAGCTCGTCGCGCTCCGCGGCCAGGGCAACCTGCCGCTCGAATGCCGCGATCTCGTTGCGGCTGTTCTTGTTCAGGCCGACCTCGCCGATGCCGAGACAGGTGGGACGCTCCAGGTACTCGGGAAGGATCGCCAGCACCTCCTCGGCCAGGTCAAGGTTCTCCGCCTCCTTGGAGTTGAGGCCGATCCAGCAGTAATGCCTTATCCTGAAGCGCGCGGCCCGGGCGGGCTCGGTCACGGTGAGCTGCTGAAAGTAGTCGTGGAAGCTCGCCACACCGCTGCGGTCGAAACCGGGCCAGAAGGCGGGCTCGGCGATGGTGTGGATTCCTCCCAGGGCGAGGGCCAGGTAGTCGTCGGTGCTGCGCGACACCATGTGGATATGGGGATCGATCACCTTCACGGCTCCTCCCGCTGCCAGGCTCCCGTCGCCTTGAGACCTGCCGCGCTGGCAAGCGGCTCCGTGGTCGGGTCGCTGAAGCTCAGCTGGATCGCCCTGGTCCTCTCCCCCCCCGGCTCCATCAGGAGTTCCAGCCCGGCGATGAAGGCGCGGTAGCGGAAATCGCTTCCCCGCTCCTCGTTATCTGGAGCGCGGTCGAGCCGGTCCAGGAAGGAGGCGATTTCAAGGAGCCTGGCACGGTTTTCCAGAAAATAGCCGTCTAGAATCTCCTGCGCAGTCAGGCTGCAGCTCGCTTTTTCCATTCTTTGTTCTCCCGGTATCCCCTGATTTGCACTGACCCTCAGCTATCACTGTCTCGGTTTTTCCTCTGTGCTCCTCTGTCTCCTCTGTGGTCAAGCTCTTCCCTGTTGCCTGCTTGCGCGCCGCGAGGCTATCGATGCATTGCCGGTACAGCCAGGCGTCGATGTCGTGGCAGTCGATCTTGTCTCCGATCCCGTTCAGAAGCGGGATCGACAGCTCCCCCCCCAGGTGTTCCCGGAACTCCCCGAGTGCCCGGCCGACCTCGATCCGGCTCAGCGTCGGGTGGTAGAGCTCGAAACCGATCCCCTCCAGGGCAGCCAGGATCCGGCGCAGCTCGATCTCACCGATCAGCCCCACCCGGTACGAGTAGAGGGAGTCGAGGGCGATGCCGATCGCCACCGCCTCGCCGTGCCTGATCTCCCCTGCGCTCAACTCCTCAAGCTTGTGCGCGGCCCAATGCCCGAAATCGAGCGGGCGAGAGGAGCCGAACTCGAAGGGGTCGCCGCTTTGACCTATGTGCTCCAGGTGCAGTTCCGCGCAGCGGACGATCATCCTCTCCATGCCCTGCGGCTCAAAGGCCGCAAGTTCCGCCCGCGCGGCGTAGAGGAAGTCGAAGAAGGGGCGGTCCCTGATCAGCGCCACCTTGACCGCCTCTGCGATCCCCGCCCGCAGTTCCCGCGCCGGCAGAAGGCGCAGAAAGTCGAAGTCGTTCACCACGGCAAAAGGGGGGGCGAAGCTGCCGGTGAAGTTCTTGCGGCCAAAGGCGTTGATGCCGTTTTTGACCCCGACGCCTGCGTCGTTCATCGCCAGCGTGGTGGTCGGCATCCGGATCAGACGGATCCCGCGGTGGGCGGTCGCCGCAGCAAAGCCGGCCGCGTCCAGCACCGCGCCGCCGCCGATGGCCAGTATGAAGGAGTGCCGGCACAGGCCGTGCCTCTCAACCAGGGCGTGCAGCCTCTCCACCTCCACAAAGTCGCTCTTGCACGCCTCGCCGCCGCGCATGACAACAGGAGGGACAACAAATTCAATATGATCCGCGTGGGCTTCGGCAAACCGGTTCAGTTTTTCCAGCAGTCCGTTCATAAGCCGCACCACACCTGAATCTATCACCGTGAGCACACGGGTTCTTTGGGCGCCGGCGCTTCGCAGGAGATGCTTCAGGGCCGGATTCTCCGCACTGAAGGCATCGCGGGTGAAGATAACCGGATAGGAGTAGCCAACACTGAAGGTCTGTTGAATGGTTTTCATGCACGGTCCCGGTTCGAAGTAAAGGTAGGTCGGATCGTAGGTCGGGTTAGCGTAGCGTAACCCGACGATGCCTGCTGCCGCATCAATTGCATTGCACGTCGGGTTACGCCTAGCAGGCTAACCCGACCTACGGCTGCATCTATTGCACAGCACAACATAAACAGGTTTCAATTAACAATTTCTACCCTAAAATGGCAGGAACACAAGGGGAGGGATAGTATCTATTTATTTTTGTCAGGTCTCTGGTGCTGGTCGAGTGCTTGCCTATGAGAGCTTCTCAGGAGAAGGAGGCCAACTTATGCTAATGGACAAACAATGAATGACTTCGTATGGGGTGCGGCTTGAGAAGAGGTGTCTTGACGGGGGGGTAGAGGTGATCAAAATCAGGGGGAGAGCCTAGCCGCAATCTGCCCGGCGCTCCTGCACTCTTACCATAGCACTGAAAGCCCCTTGACCTTTGCCAAGTGTCCATCGCAGGTAATCAGAGGTGCCTTATAGGTAAGAGCTGTCGCAGCTATGATGCGATCGGCGGGATCGGCATGGATGAACAATTTGGCATCTGAACTGATGACCGCGATTTCCGGCGTAATGCCGATAACCTGCAGCCGCCTTGCTGCAAGAAGCAGCCGAATGAACGCCAATGCATCGGTACCAGGATCGAGACGTCCCCTGCCGATCAGCATGGCGATCTCCCAAAGTGAGATGTCACTGCAGGCAAGTTCTCCCTGTTCGTCCCCTTTCTCAATGGCAGCTTCGGCACGCTTGCTGAGCCGCTCGGGGGAAAGGGCATCGTAGATCAGAGCACAGGTGTCAAGGATAAACATCATCGACCTCCCATACCTCATCCACCGGAGCCATTACGTCGCCAATCTTGCATTTGCTTCGCAACGACGCTAGCATCTCCCGAGCCGGCACTCGTTCATCTGTAACCGGGGACATGCGTGCCACGACCTTGCCGCGAGAGGTCAGGAGCACCTCTTCCCCTCGCTTCACGCGCCCAAGGTAATCGGGCAGATGATTGCGAAATTCCGTCACATTCACTTCGATCATGACAACCTCCCCAGCGCAATACGTACATTCAGAATGTACATTTTAAAAGATGTCGTGTCAACGTCAGTTCCAGCCAAAATGGGCCAGATCTGAAAGTCACCACACTGCATCACGGTGTTGATACTCGCTCCCCCCTTTGGAAAAGGGGGGTCGGGGGGGATTTCGCCCAAAGCGCCACAGAGTGCAGTTTTGCAACTAACTGCAAATCCCCCTAAATCCCAGCAGTGTCCGGTTAGGAAATTGCGGCATGAAGCCACTCAAACTATTTCGCCATTTTTCAACACTCCCTCTCCCCCCGGGAGCACTGCCATTAAGTTAAGCGGTGATTCCGTGAATCATGTAGGGTGGGCCGTGCCCACCATCAGGATGCGGTTGTGGTGGGCACGGCCCACCCTACCTCTCATTCCCTTAACTTAATGGCAGTGACCCCCCGGGAGAGGGTCGGGGTGAGGGCGCCTGTTATCTGCGCGGCACTTCCCTCACCCCAGCCCTCTCCCGAGGGGAGAGGGGGAAGCTGAAACTGAGTAGAATAAGGTAAGCGGGGTAGTCGGTTAGCTCCACCTGCCAAACGATTCCCCGTTCACCTCGTCATCTCGTTCCCAAGCTCCAGCTTGGGAACGTAAATGGTATAGGAAGCTCCGCTTCAACGACTCAAAGCTGGAGCTTTGACAGCGATTGCATTCCCAAGCCGGAGCTTGGGAACGAGAAACTTCTCAGGTGGAGCTGACCGACTACCCCGTTTAGCGCTAACCGGCTAACTTAATGGCAGTGCCCCCACCCCCTCCCATCGAAGGGAGGGGGGCGAACAGCGGTACAGCTACCAAATTTCACAACTGCAATGAGAACAAACATATTTTCTGTATCTGTACGCATCCCCCCTGCGGAGGTAAAGTTATCTGCATACCGAAAGGGGGTAGCGCTATGGAATGCCATCTGGGACAGGGTGATTTGCTGCGGTTGGAAGGGAGGCCGAAAGGGGTCGTGCTTCACTGTCTGAAAGGCATGATCTGGCTCACCAAAGGAGATGGGGTGGATCATCTGATCGAGGGAGGGCGCAGTTTCGAATTGAGCGCTGGTGCTACAGCGGTTGTCGAGGCGCTGGGTTCGGCAGAGATTCGGCTGGAAATTGCGGCATGCAAGGGCACCGGCTTTAGTCGGATCCCGCTCCAGATCACCTCTCGCACTGCTTGATGAGCCCCCCTGATCCCCTTGCGTCAGGGGATCAGGGGTTGAAAAGGGGGAGCAGAGTGGTCCCGTTTCACAATCGGCAAGAGATCTGGCCGATCGAGAGAGACGCCGGATTCAGCTCTTGACAAGCAGACACCGGAAGAGGCTTAATCTGATCATTAGGAATATCGGCGAGGAGTATCATTGGGGGCAACGAAGAGGAGCATCGGAGGGGAGCATCGGAGGAGACTATTATTGAGACTACAGCAGCATCAGCGGGAATAGGCTTTGGCACTTCAACAGAGGTTCGGTTTTGATGGAAAGACACAAATGAGAGGTCGCAGAGCTGGCCTCCTGGCAGGGACCGAGACAAACAGCAGTGCTGCTCCCCCGCCGTATCGACAGTATCCGGCTGGGGGTGGGAGGGCGAAGGTGCCAATCTTAGCCTTCTGCGCTTTTTTCTCGGCAGCCGCAATCACCGGTTCATTTTACATCTCGCATCAATTCGAGACCTCCCGGCAAGCAAAACAGTTCGAGCTCACTGCAATCGCAGACCTCAAGGCAGGCCAGATCAGCAACTGGTATGGGGATCGAATGAGCGACGCCAGACTGATCCTCAAAACACCGATGATCCAGCGACAGGCCGTCAAACTCCTCGACAATCAAATAGACGATAAGGCCCGGCAGGAGTTGCTGACCTGGATGGAGAACGTACGAACGGAGTACGGGTACCTGTTCATCGCCCTTTACGGTGCAGACGGGATCGCACGCCGGGTCGCGCCGGCTGACGCGTCGGCACCGAGCATGACAGGCAACGGCGATTTTCGGGCCGCAGTACGCGCCGAAGGGGTTTGGGCGGGAGACCTGCAACGCTACCGGGGAAAGGGAGAGCAGGAGATCCATTTCGACATCATGATCCCGGTCGGCATACATCCGGGAAATGCGCCGGCCAAGGGGGTCTGGTTGCTGCGGGTGGATCCTTATCACTTTCTTTATCCGCTGGTGCAGTCCTGGCCTACTCCAAGCAGCAGCGCCGAGACGCTCCTGGTCCGGCAGGAAGGTGGCGACGTGCTGTTTCTCAACGAGTTGCGTCATCAGCCAGACTCCGCACTGCGTTTGCGTCGCCCCATTGATCAGTATCCCGACCTGGCATCGACACAGGCGATCGGTGGGCGGGAGGGAATCGTCGAACGCCTGGACTACCGGAATGTCCCGACTCTGGCTGCCATGCGCCGCGTGGCCGGCACCCCGTGGTTCATGGTCGCCAAGATGGATACCGACGAGATCTATGCCCCGCTGCGCGAGAGAAGCAGGATGACCATGCTGCTTCTCTTCGCCTTGACGGTAACGGCCGCTCTCGGTATCGGCCTGCAGCAACGAAGACGTGACGCGCGCCTGCTTCGTCTGCAACTGGTTTCGGAACAGGAAGCCAACGAATTACTGGAAAAAAGGGTGATGCAGCGAACCGCCACGCTTTCAGAGGTGAACGACCGGCTCTCGAAGGAAATGGCGGAACAAAAGCGCCTCGAAACCCGGCTGCTGGCGGCGAAAAAGATGGAGGCGATCGGTCAGCTTGCCGGCGGGGTAGCCCATGAGGTGCGCAACCCACTGAACGCGATTCTTTCCATAACCGAGGCTCTCTTCAAGGAGAAGGAAATTGAAGGCAATGCCGGCTTCGAGCCGTACATCCAGCATATCCGGACCCAGGTTCGCCGTCTTGCCCAGCTCATGAACGACCTTCTCGACCTGGGGAAGCCGGTTCCACCTGCCGACCTGCAAGCTGTTCCGCTCTACATGCTTTGCAGGGAGACGGTGGATTTGTGGCAAAACTCCCGAACGGCGGACAGACGCCGGGTAATCATCGGCTCAAATGACGAAACGGCCCAACTGCTGGTGTTGGCGGACAGCGTGAGGCTGGAACAGGTTTTATTCAATCTTCTGGAAAATGCCGCCCAACACAGCCCTGATGACGCTGAAATAATGATCCGGTTATATCCAATCGAGTCGCCACGCGGCGACATGGTCGCGATACGGATTGCCGACAGCGGAAAGGGAGTTCCCATGGAGAAGATCGACCGGGTCTTCGAGCCGTTTTTTACCTGCAGGAAAGGAGGAACGGGACTCGGGCTGACCCTGGCAAGGCATTTCATCGAGTCCATGGGCGGGAGCGTCGAGTTGTGCAATAACGATCCGCCCCCCGGCTTTTCCGTGACCGTTCGTTTGCCGATGCCCTCCAGGGAGAGACCATGAAGCCAAAAATTCTGCTGATCGAGGACGACATCGGCACACGCTTCGGGTTTGCGCGCTACTTCAGCCATGAAGGGTACCAGATAGTGGAAGCCGACACGCTGGAGAAGGCGGAGGCGGCCATCGCGGCGGAACCTTTCGACGCCATACTCCTCGACATCACCCTGCCCGACGGCAACGGCCTTGATATGGTCGTTAAGGTGAGGAGCACCGATACGTGCATCCCTGTCATCGTCATAACCGGAAGCGGCGACATACCGCTTGCCGTGGAAGCGATGCGCCGGGGGGCTGACAACTTTCTCGTCAAGCCGGTCGACAACGCCGCCCTGTCGCTGTTTTTACGCAAGAGCCTTGAGGTGGGCAAACTGAAGCGTCAGCAGGCCGCCCGGCTCCGGTTGCAACGAAAGGACGACATCTTTTTCGGAGAGGGCCAAGCGGTACAGCAGATCATTGACCACGCACAGATCGCCGCAACGAACGACGGCCAGCTGTTGATCACCGGGGAGACCGGCACGGGAAAAGGGATGCTGGCAAAATGGATCCACAGAAACAGCAACCGTGCCGGGTTCGAATTCGTGGAGATAAACTGCTCGGGTCTGCGCGGCGAACTTTTGGCGCGTGAGATCTTCGGCAATGTGCGCGGAGCCTATACCTCAGCCGATCAGGACCGCAAGGGTCTGCTGGATGTCGCAGACCGGGGCACCCTGTTTCTCGACGAGATCGGCGAGATGGGGCTCGACATACAGGCCCAGTTTCTGAAGGTGCTGGAGGAGAAGAGCTACCGCAGGCTTGGCGATGTGAAACTCCTCAGGAGCGACTTCCGGCTGATCTGCGCCACCAATCGTGATGTAGAAAACCTGGCGCATCAGAGACTGTTCCGCCAGGATCTCCTCTACCGCATCAACCTCATGGTAATCGATCTACCCCCATTGCGGGAACGAATCGAGGACCTCCCCGCCCTGGTGAAATTTCTGCTGCATGCTGCCGGGCATGCGGATACCGTAATCACAGCCGAGGTGATGCGGCTCTTGAAAAGCTACAGTTGGCCGGGCAACATCCGAGAGTTGAAGAACGTCCTGGAGCGGGCGCTGCTCCTCGCGCGCGGGGGAGAGCTCGAACCGGCGCACTTCTCCGGCCTGAGGGAGCGCCAGCGCCACCAGGGGCTCCACAGCCGTACCGGGCCTACCGTGCAGCAGGTTGAAGAGGCGCATATCGCCGTGGTGCTGAAGCAGACGGGAGGTAATGTGGACCAGGCGGCTCAACGTCTCGGCATCTCGCGCGCCACGCTGTACCGGAAGCTGAAGAAGATCGAACTATGATGAGCTAGGCGACGCGACGCTGAACCATCGTCGCGTTCGCCGTTACCCGCGAAGCTGCAGCTGGCCTCGATGCAGCAGAAGTCCTTTGCGGGCTTTCCCCCCCCCTCTCCCTATCCCTCTCCCACCAGGGGAGAGGGGACTTTAGCCTCCTCAGTCTCCTCAGTCTCCTCAGTCTCCTCAGTCTCCTCAGTCTCCTCAGTCTCCTCAGCCTCCTCAGCCTCCCTTCTCAATTCGCAGGACCAAGTCTCATTTTGAGACGGAGTTCTCATAATGAGATGAGACCACCCGCCCTAGCTCCTCTGCAACCGGCTGAATTCACCGGCATTCGGCAGAGGATGACTCTGGCACGATTGTTGATGATGGATGGACCATGAAATTTACTTCGAGAAACCGGTTCTGCCTGGAATCATTCTGGCTGCATTGATGGGGCTGCTGCAAAAGGAGAAGACGTCATGAAATGGTTTTTTGATCTCAAGGTCGCAACCAAGCTCGTGTCGGCGTTCGTTGCCGTTGCGCTGATTACCGCTGCGGTCGGCATCATCGGCATCAGGAACATGGGCACGATAAACGGTATGGCAGAGGTCATGTATGAAAGGGAGCTTTTGGGGCTCCATCACGTCATGGAAAGCCATATCCAGTTGCTTGATGCCGTCCGCGCCGAAAAGAATTTCCTTCTCGCCACCTCGATCGAAGGCCGGCAGTCGCTTCTTCCCGAGATTCAGAAGCACAAGGGCCTCTTCAGGGAGAGCCTGGCAATGGCCAAGCCGCTCTTTGTTCTGCCAAAGGGGAAGGAGCTGGTCGGGAAGGTCGAGGACTCCTTCAACGATTGGGAAAAGCACAACCAGAGGATAACCGAGGCGGCACACCATGACGGCCTGACGCTCAGCAAAGGGACCATAGACCTCTCCGGCCTCCAGGCCAAAGCAAAAGTCAATGCGCTGGACGGACTTATGGGTGAATTGCTGGAGCTAAAGAAGGATCTGGCAAAACAGGCGGCCGAGGAAACCACGGGGATTTATCGGTCCAGCTTGACCCTCATGTCGGCGCTCATCGGCGGCGGTTGTTTGCTCGGCATCATCCTGGGGATCTTCATCTCCCGCATCATCAGCATCCCGCTGCGCCGCGGTGTTGACGTGGCCTCGGCCGTGGCCGCCGGCGACCTGACACAGACCATCGCGAGCGACCAGAAGGACGAGATAGGGCAGCTGGCTTTTGCCATCAATAACATGGTCGCCAGACTCAAGGAGATTGTCGGCGAGATCCGCTCAGCCTCCGACAACGTGGCGGCCGGGAGCCAGGAGCTTTCCAGCACCTCCGAGCAGATGTCCCAGGGGGCTACGGAGCAGGCCAGCGCTGCCGAAGAGGCGTCATCTTCCATGGAACAGATGTCCTCAAACATCAGACAAAACGCCGACAACGCGATCCAGACCGAGAAGATCGCCTCGAAGTCCGCAGTCGATGCGCGAGAAGGTGGCAAGGCGGTCCTGCAGACGGTGGTTGCCATGAAAGAGATTGCCGGAAAGATCTCGATCATCGAGGAGATTGCACGGCAAACCAACCTGCTGGCGCTCAATGCCGCCATCGAAGCGGCGCGGGCGGGCGAGCACGGCAAAGGGTTCGCCGTTGTCGCCAGCGAGGTGCGCAAACTTGCGGAGCGGAGCCAGAAGGCGGCGGCCGAAATTTCCCAGCTTTCCACCTCCAGCGTCGACGTCGCCGAGAAAGCAGGCGAGATGCTGAACAAAATGGTGCCCGACATCCAGAAGACCGCCGAACTGGTCCAGGAAATCAGCGCCGCCTGCAGAGAGCAGGATACCGGCGCCGAGCAGATCAACAAGGCGATCCAGCAGCTTGACCAGGTGATCCAGCAAAACGCAGGGGCCTCGGAAGAGATGTCTTCCACGGCCGAAGAACTCTCCAGCCAGGCAGAACAGTTGCAGAGCAGCATCGCCTTCTTCAAAGTGGGAGGTGCCGCCTATGCTACGAGGCTTACGCCGGCAAGGCCCGAGCAGACGGCGGCGCAAATTCCACCCGCTGCGCGGCTCAGTCACAGCAGGGGAGCAGGATCTAAGGCGCCACCGACAAGGCAGAAGAAGGCCGTCAACGCAGGGGCATCGCTTGACCTCGCTTCAGAGCAGGTGGATGCGGAGTTTGAAAGATTCTGAGCAGCAGGGAATGCGAAAAGTACCGGACCATCTCCATCCGTCGCCGTCTCCGGGTTCTTGTGTTGTCTTTTCTGACTGGTACTCCACGCCTTTGATCTTCCCCTGTTCAGGTGGCTTCCCCCTTAAGGGTAGGAGTTTCCAACGAGAAGACCAGTGTCATTCCGATTATTTGACCAAGGTCAAGAGCAATCTTGTAATACTGTTCTAAAATGACACACAGGACGCCTACTATCCAAGCTCCACAAAGCATTTCCTGATTAGGTACAATCTTCAGCCAGTTTGTTTGTCCCTCCCCCTTCAAGGGGGAGGTTAGGAGGGGGATGGGGTGCTTTGATGCCGAAAAACCCATCCCCACCCGGCCCTCCCCTTGAAGGGGAGGGGGTTTTGGGCAGTGGCTGAAGATTAGCACTAATCAGGAAGCATTTTCGATCGCCACAGGCGTCGACATTTCAAAGCTTTACCTACCGATATAAAGGCAGTTTCACCTGCCATTTAAAGAGAAGGAGATTTCCCATATGGCCCAGACATTCACGACGCTTCGCCGCTATCTTGTGCTGCTGGTACTTTTGGCAGCCGCCGGCAACGCCCGGGCGGATGCAGGAAAGGAGCTCTTCGACGAGCAGTGCGCCGGCTGTCACACGATCGGCGGCGGCGACGGCGGCGGCCCCGACCTCAAGGGGATAACCGCCAAGCGCCCGGCGGAGTGGCTGGTAAGGGTCATCGCGGAACCGGACAAACTGACGGCGGAAAAGGATCCCGTCCAGCTGGAACTGGTCAAGAAGTACGGCATGGAGATGCCCAACGTCGGCGTCAGCCGCGACGACGCCCGAAAGATCGTCGCCTTCCTGCAGGGGGGGAGCGCCCCGGCTGAGGATGGCGCCCCGGCTGCCGGGGGTACCCCGGCGCCCGGAGCCGGCGAGGCCGGCACCCCGCAAGCGCCGAATCAGGCGGAGCTGGTCGTCACCGGGGAGCTCCTGGCGACCGGCCGGGATCTGTTCACGGGGAAACAGCCCTTCGCCAAGGGGGGGGCCTCCTGCGTCTCCTGCCACGGCCTGCGCTACCCCGGCGTCAACGGCGGCCTCCTCGCCGCTGACCTCACCGGGCTCTATGAGAAGATGGGCGAGAACGGGACGCGCGGCGTCCTGAAAAGCCTCGGTTTCCCGGTCATGAAGAAGATCTACGCCGACCGCCCCCTGAGCGAGCAGGAGATCACCGCCCTCACCGCGCTCTTCAAGGATGCGGCCGCACGCAAGCATCAGGCGAGCGACCCCTACCCCCTGGCCGGGCTCGGCTTCTTCGCGCTGTGCATCGTGGGCGCCATCATGTTCAAGAGGAGAATCAGATAATGTCCCACGATAGGATCAAGGACGACCGCGCCCCGCAGAACCGGGACTCGGAGGAGTTTTACCGCAACCGGGCCCAGTACGACAAGGTGGTGCGCAGCACCCACGGCGTCAACTGTACCGGCGGCTGCAGCTGGATGGTGCACGTGAAGGACGGCATCGTCGGCTGGGAGCTGCAGGCAAACGACTACCCGCAGTTCGACGGCTCCATCCCGAACCACGAGCCGCGCGGCTGCGCCCGGGGCGCCAGCTTCTCCTGGTACCTCTACAGCCCGATGCGGGTGAAACACCCCTACCTGCGCGGGGCGCTCCTGGACCGCTGGAACGAGGCGAAAAGCCGCTTTTCCGATCCGGTCGAGGCGTGGGCCAGCATCGTGGAAAACCCCGAGGCGCGCCTCTCCTACACCGCGAAGCGCGGCATGGGCGGCTTTCGGCGCGGCAGCTGGGAGACCGTCACCGAGATCATCGCCGCCTCGACCGTCTACACCGCCAAAAAGCACGGCCCGGACCGGGTCATCGGCTTCTCCCCGATCCCCGCCATGTCGATGATCAGCTACGCTGCGGGGACCCGCTTCCTGCAGCTTTTCGGCGGCGTCGCCATGAGCTTCTACGACTGGTACTGCGACCTCCCCCCCGCCTCGCCGCAGGTCTGGGGCGAGCAGACCGACGTGAACGAGTCGGCCGACTGGTACAACGCCTCCTATATCGTCCTTTGCGGCTCCAACGTGCCGATGACCCGCACCCCCGACGCCCACTACCTGGCCGAGGCGAGATACCGCGGCACCAAGGTGGTGGTCATGTCGCCGGACTACTCTGCGGCAAGCAAGTTCGCCGACGCCTGGCTCCCGGTCGAGCAGGGACACGACGGCGCCTTCTGGATGGCGCTGAACCACGTGATCCTGAAGGAGTTCTACGCCGAGAGGCAGGTCCCCTTCTTCGAGGATTACATCAGGAAATTCACCGACCTTCCCTTTCTGGTCAAGCTCACCACTTCCTCCCCTCTCCCCCCGGGAGAGGGCCAGGGTGAGGGCATCTGGCGCCAGGGTGAGTTTCTGCGCGCCGACGAGTTCGAGCGCTCACAGGGGATCGAGCACGCCGACTGGACGCTCTGCGTGGCCGACCGGGATGGCGAGGTGCGCGTTCCCCACGGCAGCCTCGGCTCGCGCTGGAGCAAGCTGGAAGGTTACTGGAACCTCGACATGAAGGACATGGTGGACGGGAGCGAGATCGACGCCGACCTCACATTTCTGGGGCAGGAGAGCCGCAAGGTCCGCTTCCGCTTCGAGGGTGAAAAGGACGCGATCCGCGAGGTGCCGGTGCGCCGGGTCGCAACCAGGAACGGCGAGGCGACGGTGACCACCGTATTCGACCTGATGATGGCGCAGTTCGGCGTCTCCCGCGGGCTTTCCGGCGACTACCCGAGGGATTACGACTCGGAGCTCCCCTTCACGCCGAAGTGGCAGGAGAAGCACACCGGCATCGACGCGCAGACGCTGATCAAGATCGCCCGCGAGTGGGGGAGCAACGGCGAGCAGAGCAGCGGGCGCAACATGATCATCATCGGCGCCGGGGTGAACCACTGGTATCACAACGACCTGATCTACCGGGCCGCCATCACGGCGCTGGTCCTGACCGGAAGCGTCGGCAGAAACGGCGCCGGGCTCGCGCACTACGTGGGACAGGAGAAGGTGGCGCCGCTCGCCCCCTGGACCTCGATCGCCATGGCGCAGGACTGGACCAAGGCGTCCCGGCTGCAGAACACGCCGAGTTTCTGGTACATGCACTCCTCCCAGTGGCGCTACGACCGAAACTTCGTCGACTACTTCAAGCCGGAGACAGGCGAGAAGATGCCGATGCACGCGGCCGATTTCAACGCCAAGGCGGTACGGCTCGGCTGGCTCCCCTTCGCCCCCCACTTCAACGACAACACGCTGAAGCTGATGGAAAAGGCTAAGGAGGCGGGTTGCCAAAGCGACGCGGAGATCCGCGCCTGGCTGGTGCAGCGGCTCAAAAACGGCTCGACCCGCTTCGCCATCGAGGACCCGGACGGCGCCGGAAACTCCCCCAAGGTCTGGTTCATCTGGCGCGGCAACGCCATCTCGGCGAGCGCCAAGGGGCACGAGTTCTTCCTGAAGCACGTGCTGGGAGCGCCCAACTCAAGCTTCACCGCCAAGGAGGTCGCCAAGGGGGAGGTCAAGGACATCGTCTGGCACGACAAGGCGCCGGAGGGGAAGGTGGACCTGGTGGTCGACCTGAACTTCAGGATGGACACCTCGACCCTCTACTCCGACATCGTGCTTCCCGCCGCCACCTGGTACGAGAAGAGCGATCTGAACACCACCGACATGCACTCCTTCGTGAACTGCATGGACGCCGCGGTCCCCCCTTCCTGGGAGTCCAAGAGCGACTGGAAGATCTTCGGCATGATCGCCAAGAAGGTGAGCGAGCTCTCCGAGAAGCACCTTCCCAACCCGGTGAAGGACGTCATCGCCGCGCCGCTTCTGCACGACACACCGGGCGAGATCGCCCAGCGCTCGGTGCTCGACTGGAAGCTCGGCGAGTGCGAGCCGATCCCCGGCAAGACCATGCCGAACCTCGCCATCGTGGAGCGCGACTACCCGAACATCTACAACAAGTTCATGTCGCTCGGGCCGGAGATCGGCCACCTGGGTGCCCACGGCAACTACTACGACGCGGAGGACGAGCACGAGAAGCTGCTCCGGGAGCTCCCCACCCGGAGCTGGAACGGCAAGACCTGCGTCGACCTTGAGGACGAGAAGGTGGTGGCGGACGTGATCCTCTCCCTCGCCTCGGAGACCAACGGCGAGCTGGCGCACCGCGCCTTCCAGAAGCTGGAGAAGCGGGTGGGAAAGCCGCTGGCCCAGATTTCCGAGGGGAACCGCGAATTCCGGATGAAGTGGGAGGACGTGACCCAGAAGCCGCGCCGGGCCATCAGCTCCCCGATCTGGAGCGGGCTCATGAACAACGGCCGCCCCTACGCCCCCTTCACCCTGAACGTGGAGCACGGCGTCCCCTGGCGCACCCTTTCCGGCCGGCAGTCGCTCTACCTGGACCACCCGTACTACGGCGAGTTCCACGAGGGGCTTCCCACCTTCAAGGGGAAGCTGAACCCGGCGCTTCTGGACGAGACCGAGGGGGAGACCGGCCTGGTGCTGAACTTCCTGACGCCGCACGGCAAGTGGGGCATTCACTCAACCTACAGAGACAACCTGAGGATGCTGACCCTGTCCCGCGGCGGCCAGGCCGTCTGGCTGAACCATCTGGACGCCGAAGGGGCCGGGATCGAGGACAACGAGACCGTCGAGATGTACAACGCGAACGGCGTGGTGGTCTGCCGCACCATCGTTTCCGCGCGCATCCCGAAAGGGGCCGCGATCATGTACCATGCGCCGGAGCGCACCCTGAACGTGAAGAAGTCGAAGAAGAGCGGCAAGAGGGGGGGCGTGCACAACAGCCTGTCACGCATACGGCTCAAGCCGACGCTGATGCTCGGTGGCTACGCCCAGTCGAGCTATTACTTCAACTACTGGGGTCCCACCGGGGTGAACCGCGACAGCTACGTGGTGGTGAGGAAGCTTAAGTAAAACCTCCCCCCTTTAGCAAAGGGGCAATTCCAACCCCTCCCCCTTTAGCAAAGGGGCAATTCCAACCCCTCCCCCTTTAGCAAAGGGGGATCGAGGGGGATTTAGGCCAGCTCAAGTTGAGCAAATCCCCCCTGCCCCCCTTTTCAAAGGGGGGGGTAGATCCTACTCCCCTCTCCCCTTGTGGGAGAGGGCTAGGGAGAGGGGGGCTTTTGCCTCACAGGAGGTAGGGTGGGCCGTGCCCACCACACCCGCATCCTGATGGTGGGCACGGCCCACCCTACATGAGCCACGGAACCACCGCCTATACTTAATGGCAGTGGGGCTAGGGAGAGGGGGGCTTTTGCCCCACAGTTTCTAACCAGTTTTTATCCCGGCGACGAAGGAGCCGCATTATGGATGTAAGAGCACAGATAGTGATGGTTTTCAACCTGGACAAATGCATCGGCTGCCACACCTGCAGCATCGCCTGCAAGAACATCTGGACCGACCGCAAGGGCGCCGAATACATGTGGTGGAACAACGTGGAAACCAAGCCCGGCGTGGGTTACCCGAAGCATTGGGAGAACCAGGAGCGCTTCAAGGGGGGGTGGGTGGTCGACGGCAAGAAGCTTAAGCTGAAGGCGATGGGGAAGGGACCTACCCTCGCCAACATGTTCTTCCAGCCCAACATGCCGAAGATCGAGGATTACTACGAGCCGTTCGACTTCGACTACGGCAACCTCGCCGGCGCCAAGGAAGGGAACGACCAGCCGGTCGCCGAGGCGTTCTCCCAGATCTCGGGAAAGAAGATCGACGAGATCCAGGGGGGCCCCAACTGGGACGACGACCTCTCCGGCTCCCAGCTCTACGCGGCGAACGACCTGAACCTCCAGGACAAGCAGGTGATCGACTCCTACGACACGATGTTCATGCAGTACCTGCCGCGCATCTGCAACCACTGCCTGAACCCGGCCTGCGTCGCCTCCTGCCCCTCCCGCGCGCTCTACAAGCGCGGCGAGGACGGCATCGTGCTGGTGGACCAGAACGTCTGCAAGGGATGGCGCTTCTGCACCAGCGCCTGCCCCTACAAGAAGGTCTACTTCAACTGGAACAGCGGCAAGGCGGAGAAGTGCATCTTCTGCTACCCGCGCACCGAGACCGGGCAGTGCAACGCCTGCGCCCACAGCTGCGTGGGACGCATCCGCTTCGTGGGCGTCCTGCTGTATGACGCGGACGGGGTCGAGGCCGCGGCGCTCAAGAAGGACGACGAGCTGGTAGAGGCGCACAGAAGCCTGATCCTCGATCCCAACGACCCGGAGGTGCGCGAGGGGGCCAGGAAAAACGGGGTCTCGGACCAGTGGCTGGACGCCGCGGTGAAATCGCCGGTCTACACCCTGGTGAAGGAGTTCAAGCTCGCCCTCCCCCTGCACCCGGAGTTCCGGACCGTGCCGATGGCCTACTACATCCCGTCGCTCTCCCCGGTCCTCTCCACCTGGGGCGACACCCACAAGCTCCTGGAGCACGGCATGATCCCGGCGCTGGAAACCCTCAGGGTGCCGATCGGCTACCTGGCGAGCCTACTCTCCGGAGGAAACCATCGGCTGATCGAGGAGGTGCTGAAGAAGCTGATCGCCCTGCGGGTCTTCATGCGCGGGGAAAACCTGGGGCTTGCCGCCGATCCTGCGGTGCTGCAGGAAGCGGGACTGGACCAGTCCTCGGTCAAGCGGCTCTACCGGCTCTTCACCGTCGCAGGGTACAGCGAGCGCAACGTGATCCCGGCGCAACAGCGCGAGGAGCAGGATCCCTATCAGCGCAAACAGGAGGCCGGCTTCGGCATCCTGAAAAAGACCAGGGGGGGCAAATGAGCATCCATGAGAGCTACGACGGACTGGCACGACTCCTCGACTACCCCCAAGGGAAGCAGGGGCTGCTGGAATCCTACGACAGCCTGGCAGCCTTTCTCAGCCAAAGCGGCTTGGAGTCGCCGGCCGCCCCTTTCCAGGCGCTGGTGCGCAGTTCGACCCTTGCCGAGCTGCAGGAGGATTACGTCGCCCACTTCGATTTCAACCCGGCGGCGGCCCCCTACCTGGGGCACCACCTGTACGGCGACAACCAGAAGAAAGGGGCCTACATGATCAGCGTGAAGCAGGAGTTCGGCCGGCACGATTTCGAGCCGGCTGAAAACGAGCTCCCGGACCACCTGGCGGTGCTGCTCAGCTTCCTCGCCCACCTGGCGCGGCGCGGCGAGCACGACTTCCGTCGCCGGTTCATCGAGGAGATGGTGATGCCGGGACTGGACAAGCTGGTCGCCTCGTGTGCGCCGCGCAGCGCATCCCCCTGGCTCACCCTGGTCGAGGCAGCCGGAGTGCTCTGCAGCGCGGACTGCCGGGAGGTATCCCCATGCTGAACAACCTGATCTTCATCGCCCTCCCCTACGCGGCCCTGGCCCTGGTGCTCTTTGTCACGCCGTACCGCTTCATGAGCAACCGGCTCACCTGGTCGGCCTATTCCACCCAGTTCCTGGAGCGAAAGTTCCTGTTCTGGGGGATCAACCCCTGGCACTACGGCATCATCCCGATACTGGCGGCGCACCTCCTGGGCTTCGCCTTCCCCGGTCAGATCAAGGCGTTTCTCGGCAACCAGGAGACCCTCCTGATGGTGGAGAGCTTCGGGCTAGGCCTGGGGCTCTTCGCCCTGCTGGGCTCCCTGCTGCTGATACTGCGCCGTGTCAACTCGGGGATGCTGAAGCGGGTCACCTTCGGCTCCGACTGGCTGATCCTGTACCTGCTGGCGTTCCAGGCCGGGACCGGCATCTACATCGGCTACTTCATGCGCTGGGGTTCCCAGTGGTACCTGCATACCGCGGTCCCCTACCTCTGGTCCATCGTCTCGTTCAACCCGCAGCTGGGCTTTGTCGCAGAGCTGCCGCTCATCTTCAAGCTGCATGCGGCCTGCGCCTTTCTGATCGTCGCGGTGCTCCCCTTCACCAAGCTGGTGCACATGCTCTATCTGCCGTTCGACTTTTTGAAGGATCCCCCGATCCTGTACCGCTGGAGATCGAAGTAAGTGCGTGGTTCAGGCTCCTTCCCTTGATTGGGGGGGGGTGGTTCAGGCCCCTCCCCCTTGATGGGGAGCACTGCCATTAAGTTACCTGATTAGCGTTGATCTTCCGCTGCTCGGGTCCCTCCCACGTCAAGGGGGAGTCAGGAGGGGGATGGGGGTGTTTTTGGCACCGGAGCTACCCCATCCCCACCCCCTCCCTCCCCTTGAAGGGGAGGGAGGTTTTACAGCGGAAGATTGACGCTGACCGGCAATATCGGCCATATCAAAAGGAGTGCAAGATGTCATCACCGGTACTGAAAGTCTGGACCCCGGAAGATCCCACCTTCTGGGAAAACCAGGGGAAGGCCATCGCCTCCCGCAACCTCTGGATCTCCATCCCCTCCCTCTTCCTCTCCTTTGCGGTCTGGATGGTCTGGAGCGTCGTGGTGGTGAACCTGCAGTCGATAGGCTTTGGCTTCGACGCCAACAAGCTGTTCTGGCTCGCCGCCCTCCCCGGCCTGTCGGGTGCGACCTTGAGGATCTTCTACTCCTTCATGGTCCCCATCTTCGGCGGCCGCAAATGGACCACCATCAGCACCGCCTCGCTCCTCATCCCGGCCATCGGCATCGGCTTTGCCGTGCGCGACCCGGGCACGAGCTACTCGACCATGCTGGCGCTGGCGCTTCTCTGCGGCTTCGGCGGCGGAAACTTCGCCTCCAGCATGTCCAACATCAGCTTCTTCTTTCCGAAGTCGCAGAAGGGAACCGCCCTCGGTCTCAACGCCGGCCTGGGCAACCTCGGGGTGAGCGCCATGCAGTTCCTGGTGCCGCTCGTCATCACCACCGGGATGTTCAGCGCCCTGTGCGGCGACCCGCAGCTCTGCGTCATCAAGGGTGAGACCACCTCGGTCTGGATGCAGAACGCGGGCTTCATCTGGGTCCCCTTCATCATCGCCGCAACCGTCGCCGCCTGGCTCGGCATGAACGACATCGCCGACGCCAAGGCCTCCTTCAGGGAACAGTCGGTCATCTTCAAGCGGAAGCACAACTGGATCATGTGCTGGCTCTACCTGGGGACCTTCGGCTCCTTCATCGGCTACTCGGCGGGACTGCCGCTTCTGATCAAGTCCCAGTTCCCGACCATGAACCCGACCCAGTACGCCTTCCTGGGGCCGCTGGTCGGCGCCCTCTGCCGCCCCCTGGGCGGGTGGATCGCGGACAAGCTGGGAGGGGCGCGGGTCACCTTCTGGAACTTCATGGCAATGGCGCTGGCAGTATTCGGCGTGCTCTACTACCTGCCGCACCAAGGCTCGGCCGGCAACTTCTGGGGCTTTCTCGCCATGTTCATCCTGATGTTCGTCACAACCGGCATCGGTAACGGTTCCACCTTCAGGATGATTCCGGTGATCTTTCTGACCGAGCGGCAGCGTGCCGCGGCGGGCGGAGGCGCCCGGGCGCAGGCACAGGCGGTGACCGACGCGGCGAAGGAGGGAGCGGCGGTTCTCGGCTTCAGCTCAGCCTTCGCAGCCTACGGCGCCTTTTTCATACCCAAGGCTTTCGGCAGCTCGATTGCCCTCACCGGCGGCCCCCAGGCGGCCCTGTACGGGTTCCTCGCCTTCTACGTAAGCTGCATCGCCCTCACCTGGTATTGCTACTACCGCAGGAACTCCGGCATGTCCTGCTGATTCCGGCTTACATGTACCTGGACACATTGACTATCATTCAGAAACATCTCAAGATCGATAAAGTGAGGAAGATACTCATATGAATTTTTCAGTTTACCTCTTCTTAGACCAGCCACAGCATTCCACTGATTGTCTCACTTAAACAGGCGTGCCTTGGAAGAAAGCGCTGGAACTATACCGGTCCCCAAAAATACTGCTAAAGTAATTCCAAATACGTTCCGATAGCTGTTACTCATCATAAGACATTCCTGACAAGGAAAGCGAACTTAACCGCGGCAGCGTCTTCAGGGTCGTATTCCCCATGCAATATCCAGTAGAGAATTCCACAGGAGGTTTAACTTAGATAGCAAAAACACATTCACCGCTTCATGAGTCTCACAATCACCACAACCGGACGAAAGGAGAAGCACGATGAAAATGCAGGTCGTAGCAGCAGCTGCACTGATGTTGGGAATGAGCGTACTGCCGGCGATGGCCGCGGAGTATCCGAGCGCGAAACAGTCGGAGATCGCCCACAGCGCCAAGTATGTCGGGGGGGATGCCTGCAAGAAGTGCCACGGCGATATCCATGGCAAGTTGCAGACCTCATGGCACAGCCTGAAAGCCTCCCAGGGGCCTGCCCAGGGAAAACAGTACCAGAAGAACATCTATGAGTGGGTCCGTCGCGACTGGGACAAGCTCGACACCTACATGATCCTGGACCAGAAGGACAAGACCACCAACTACGTCATGACCCGCAAGGTGAAGCCGGAAGAGGTGGGATACGTGATCGGCCAGGTGAGAAAACAGCGCTACCTGGCGTACTACGACGGTGCGCCGACCGAGGCGTGGCTGCAGAGCACCAAAGACGGCGGCATCTCCTGGACCATCGACAAGAGCCAGACCGTGCAGTTTGCCGGCAACAAGGACCGGGCCGGCTGGAAGTTCCTGGCCCTCGAGATGAAACCCAAAGACGGCCAGATGAACAAGAACTACTACGGCGAATACCGCTCCTGGCAGGAACGCTGCATCGGCTGCCACACCACCGGCTTTGACAACAAGGCCTGGGATGCCGCCAAGGCCGATTTCAAGGCCGGCAAGCGCAAGGACCTGAAGGACATCTTCGTGGCCGACCTGAGGATCAGTTGCGAGATGTGCCACGGCCCCGGCGGCGTGCACGTCGAGGATCCGGGGAAGGAAAACATCATCCAGCCGACCAGGATCACCGACAGCGAAGCGCGCCAGATGATCTGCACCCAGTGCCACACCCGTCCCGACAAGAACAATCACAGCCCGCAGGCGCAGGATCTGCGCGGCTACCGCATCGGCGACAAGTACTCCGATTTCGCCTCCTACACCCGTCCCGCCTGGGGCAAGGGTAACCGTCAGGTATCCATCGACGGCAAGGGTCGCCGCGACCACCAGATGGACATGGACGTGAAGCTCTCCGCCACCATAAAGGGTGAGCACAGCGTTCATGCCTCCATGGCCTGCTTCGACTGCCACGACGCCCACAACATCGGCAACAACAAAGAGAACCTGCGCCTGAAGAAGTCCAAGGTCGAGACCTGCGCCGCCTGCCACAAAGGGAAGGCCGAAGCGGTCCTGAAGGTGCTGGACGGGCAGAAAGGGTGGGAGAAGTCAGCCTATCCCAACTGGAGCACCGAGTTTGGCCGTGCCGCCAACAACCAGCACATCTTCAACTTCGACGAGCAGGGTCGCTCCAGTGGCCTCAAGCCGTCGCAGTATCACTGGGCGCTGAAGAAGGATGGAGATGCCAAGAAAGAAGCCGATTGGCAGGCGATCTGGCCCTGGGAGAAGGCCGCTTGCGAGAAGAAAGAGATGAAGGTCTTTATCGGCGCCAAGCCCTGGGAGATGTAACCGCCCCGGCAGCAATGAAGTGAAGCAGCAGTAAAAGGACGCCCCGTATTGGGGCGGCCAAGGCGGGGGCAACCCCGCCTTTTTTTTGTGCCCGAAAGGCGGGGTTTAGTCCCCCTACCTTTTTATGCCCGAAAGGTGGGGGCATACTCCCCTCTCCCCTGGTGGGCACTGCCATTAAGTGAACTCCTACTGATTGCTCCCCCTCCCTTGATGGGAGGGGGTGGGGGGGGAGGGTGAGGCTTGTACGAGCTTTTCACCCTCTCCCCAACCCTCTCCCATCAAGGGAGAGGGGGCTTGTGCAGCGTGCGGGGAATCAGCATTGAGCTTAACTTAACCCGACTAGCGTCAATCTTCCGCTGGTTAAAACTCCCCCCTCCCTTGATGGGAGGGGCG
>Ga0154470_1135_pt1 | contig 89489 bp, 68 predicted proteins | sample RifGroC2_FD_115949 | JGI IMG/M metagenome (GOLD analysis project Ga0154470, IMG submission 115949) | Geobacteraceae bacterium GWC2_58_44 | reverse complement strand
AGAAAAAAAGAAATATATCAGTAATTTTAGCAACAAATACAATGTGTCAACAGTTTAAAGACTGTATTCCGCTTAACTTAATGGCAGTGCCCCCCGGCCCCTCCCATCAAGGGAGGGGGGAGTTTTAACCAGCGGAAGATTGACGCTAATTAGGAAAGAAAAAGGCAAAGAACGTAGAAAAGCGCAGGCTCCAGATGGAAGAAGCTGCAGCCAGGCGTATGAAAAGACCTCAGCTTAGAGCTCGGCTCGGCAGCACCGTTAATTCTTGCACTCCCTCCTCTCAAAACGCGCAGGAAGACCCTGTGCCGCAGAACACCTTACACAAACTTACCAGCTCGGCCGCCGTTCACTGGAGCTGTCGTTTCGTAATTGCCATGGACTTGAAAAGGGACTGATGGTATACCATTAGATATTCACAAGACACCCAGCAATAAGGAACTACAGATGTACTCACGAACAGCGGCAGACATACCATCTGCACTATGGAAGCAATACCGTCCATTCAAGTCTGTTGCCGAGGAAGGTTCTCCAGTCACCGCAGAAAGCGCCAAGGCAGTGGCATCTGCAATAGCCAGTCAGCTCAAGGGCCGTTTTGGTGCGACCAAAGTGGTGCTCTTCGGCTCGCTTGCCAGGGATGATGTTGATAGGTGGTCCGATATCGACCTCGCTGTGTGGGGGATCTCTCCCTGTAATTATTACTGCGCTGTCGCTTTTGCCACCGGCTTTGATCATTCTTTCAAGGTCGACTTGGTGGATGCCGAGGATTGCTCAGAATCGTTGCGGAAGCTCTTGGAGACGGAAGGCATCGATCTATGAGTAAGCCTGGCAACCTACTTCAGCCAAAATTCATCAGCACTGGCCGAACGACCTCCCCCCTCGTCGGTATGCGGAGGAGGTGCACGTGACGAAGAACGAGTATCAACCTCCCTACACCATAACCTCGGCTATACTGAACCTGGTCGCTAATATCAGTGAGGCTATCGGACGCTTGACCGTACTAACCGATCAGGCGAAGGCGCTGCGGTTGCGACGCGTCAACAGAATCCGCACCATTCAAGGCTCACTGGCCATAGAAGGGAACACGCTCAGCGAGGCCCAGATTACCGCGATCCTGGATGGCAGACGCGTCATCGCACCTCCCCGGGAGGTGCAAGAGGTCCGCAACGCTCTTGCCGCCTATGATCGTTTCGAGAAGTGGCGGCCGGACCTTGAAACTGAATTGCTCGAAGCACATCGCGTACTGATGACTGGGCTAATCGATGATGCCGGTTTTTATCGGCGCGGCGGCGTGGGGGTAATGGCGGGCAGTCAGGTAATTCACGTGGCTCCTCCGGCGGACCGGGTACCGGCGTTGGTGGGTGTTCTCCTCCGCTGGCTGATCGCCAGCGATGCGCATCCGCTGATAACCAGCTCGGTCTTTCACTACGAGTTCGAGTTCATTCACCCCTTTACTGACGGTAATGGGCGGATGGGACGACTATGGCAGAGTCTGATTCTTGCCCGCTGGAATCTCTTGTTCGCCGATATTCCAGTGGAAAGCCTCGTTTTTGAACATCAAGCCGAGTATTATCAGGCGTTGCAGGAGAGCACCAACCAGACCGATTGCGCACCGTTTATCGAGTTCATGCTCAGGATGGTCCTGGATGCGGTAACCACTGCCGCCCCCCAAGTTGCCCCCCAAGTCACCCCTCAAGTCAGCCAATTGCTTGGAGTGCTAGAAGGTGACATGGGGCGTGAGGCTCTGCAAAGCGCCCTATGTTTGCAGGATCGCAAGTCGTTCAGCGAGCGTTACCTCAGGCCTGCTCTGGCGGAAGCGTTGATTGAAATGACGATTCCCGACAAGCCCAACAGCCGCTTACAGAAATACCGGCTGACCGACAAGGGCCGCCAGTGGCTGCAGCAGCGGGGCGAGGGCTAACGCGCCACAACCTGGGGGACACCACTGGGTGGGGCGGGCGTCCCGGTGCTGGTGCACCGAACTGAGCGCTGCCCTTACACAACTTACCAGCGCCCGCCTCCCAAATTTACCATCCCTTCCAAGCCCTACCTCGCAGGATCATTCAGCCGATAGCGCCGCCAGTATCTCGCGCAGGTGGTCGATGTGGAACTGGACGTGGTATTCGCCCAGACCGTCGATCATCCCTTCGAGAGTTGGGTACTCGCCCAGCGGCGAATCTTTCAGCTTCGGTATGCGTGCTTTTCGTCCCAGCTGTTCTTCGCTGAGCTCGGCGACAAGGTTGGCGACTCGCTCGTAATTCTTCTCGCACTCCGCGACAAGTTCGGCAAAGCTCATGCGAGCTCGATTTTCGGTAAAAAACGGGTTCTCGGTATCAAGATCTATGGTGGGGATATCGCTGTCGAGGAAAGCCCTGAGGATTGGCAGGTGTCCCGTTCCTTCCGGCCCGCTCAGGTGAGAAAGAATCTGCTTGGGTGACCACCTGTCCTTCGGAGCGCGCGAGGCCAAGTTCTCGTCCACGCCCTGGCATACCTGTTTCAGCCCCTGAACCTTCTGCCGGATATCTTGCGCCAACTGGTTTCCACGTGACGTTGCCATGGTGTGTCCTCCTTGTGCTGCTCATCTGCTTTCCCCTATTTTACCTCAGTCCCCGGCATAGTCAGCATCAAACGGCTTATAACCTGCCGGCTTACAACCGTCCCGCCGGCCCCTCTCGCAACTTCCCGACGCCGCCCCCTTGACAGCCGCCAGAGAAGTTATAAAATGCACTAATTATTCGCCTGGCGGCCACCCGGCTTCTCACCTCAGCCGACGGGTATCCGAGTCGGTACTCCAGGTAATTTGACGCGAGCGGTTAAGACGTCGCAGGCAGGGATGACCCTGAAAGGGAGGAGATGCAAATAAAGCGGCTGATCACGGACGAGAAGCACTAACCACAGCAGCGCATCCGGCTATTCTTTGAGGAGGACCGAGCTATGTTTGCAGTCGAAATATTTCTCATGAACTTTGCAAAGATGGGGTACACCGAATTGATCCCTTGGCTTCTGGACACCGCCACCCTGCAGGAGGCGCATCCCTTCCACCGCGCCAACTGGCCCGACTGGGTGCCGGGGGCGAGCAAGTTCAGGGAGCATGCGGAGATACTGTCCGTCGCGGTAAAGGCCGCGGAAAACAAGGATCGGGAGAAGACCAAGGAGCGCGATCAGAAGCACGCGGATACCTTGTTGTCCGTCAACCTGAACGCCAACTACATCGTCATGAGGTGGCATCACGAGAAGAACGAGAGCTTGCTCCACAATGCTGGATACGTGCTCAAGGAAAAGACGAAGAAGAGCTACGGACGCAGTTCGATAAGCAATAGGCCGTTGGATCTTAAGTTGAAGAACGGCCCGGATCCAGGTTCGGTGACCGTCAAATTCGAGAAAGACCCGGCTGCAGGTCTTTACCAACTGCAGATTTGCAAGGGAGTACCGGTAGGCGAGGAATCGTGGGGAGAGCAAGGGTTGCATAAGAGTTGCCGGTTCGTGGTAATCGATTTGGACCGGGCGAGTTGGTACTACTTCAGGGGTAGGAGTCATGGAGACAATGAGACCAGCCCCTGGAGCGCCCCGGTAGGTATTGTCGTAGTGTAGCGTCCGCCAAGAGAACGACAGAGGGCCGGCCCCGTGAACGGTATGAGTTTCAGGAAGACATACCCATAAATGGAGCCGGCCTTACCTCTTCCTCCTCCCAAATCAATCCCCCCGCAAACTCGCATCAACTGTCCGAGTGCATTTGGCGCTCCTGAGGGAGCCAATTTCGTTCGGCAAGGCCCACCACCTTATCAATCATTCGTCGACTACAGATTCCAACTCCCGTCAAAAATCCGATCTGAGCGGAGAATATAACTTCCAGTCAGAGAATCGAATTTCCCGAGCGGAGAACGAAACTTTCATTTCAAATGTTCCGATCTCCTGAACGGAGAATAGAACTTCCAACCAAAAGATGCGATCTCCCGAGCGGGGAATGAAACTTTCGATCAAAAGATCCGATCTCCCGAGCGGAGAATGGAACTTTTGATCAAAAGATCCGATCTCCCGAGCGGAGAATGGAACTTTCAATCAAAAGATCCGATCTCCCGAGCGGAGAATAGAACTTTCGATCAAAAGATCGGATCTTCCGAGCGGAGAATGGAACTTTCGATCAAAAGATCGGATCTTCCGAGCGGAGAATGGAACTTTCGATCAAAAGATCCGATCTCCCGAGCGGAGAATGGAACTTTCGATCAAAAGATCCGATCTCCCGAGCGGAGAATGGAACTTTTGATCAAAAGATCCGATCTCCCGAGCGGAGAATGGAACTTTCAATCAAAAGATCCGATCTCCCGAGCGGAGAATAGAACTTTCAATCAAAAGATCCGATCTTCCCAGCGCACCTAAGCCTGGCGAGGCCTACCTTCGAATACGTCTACGATTTCGGCGACGACTGGCGGCATAAAGTCGAGTTGGAGGCGGTTCTGCCCGCCGAGCCTAAAGCAACCTATCCCTGCTGCATCAAGGGGAAGAGGGCCTGCCCGCCCGAAGACTGCGGCGGCCCGTGGGGATATGAGGAGCTTTTGCAGATCCTGGGCGATCCAGCGCATGTGGGATATGAGGATATGAAGGCATGGGTTGAGTCGATGAAGGAGGGCACCTTCGATCCCAGAAACATTCGGCATAGGAAAAGGGGACAAGCTGGTAGCCTGTCCCCTTTTGTTTCCTCCGTAGACGCTTGTCAGGATGCTGTCCGTACGATATGACGGCTCCATCACCTCCAAGAGGAGAATCCGATGTCCCCTGTGGCTATTCCGAAAACGGAGAGAATCGACGTAAGGGCGAACTTGCCTGTTAAGCAGTTGTTGTGGTCATCCGGCTGTGGGGATTTGAGTCGAGTCTGACCGATCCTTATCACCTCTTCCTTCTGTTGAAGGATCTGGAAAAGATCCTGAAGCCGTAGTCCAACTCGCCCCGATGCTCTTTTGAGCACAGGATTCACGGTTACCCACGAACGGAGAAGGCCCAACAGGGTAAAATTGCCGCTGGTAGCGCCTCCCGATTTCAATGTCGCCAACGCTGGCCCGAGAATTTAATCGGGGTCCCTGGGCTGATAACAGTCGGGCGGAAACATCTCGTACCACTCGAAATCGGCTTCGAGATCCGGCGTGATTATCTTCAGATGGAGGGTGTCGGAGCCACTGCCGTATTCGCAGTAGTACCATGTGCTGGGGGTTGAGGTCCAGATCATCCTGCCAAGGCTGAAACCTTTGCTCCGTCTCCCCTCGTTTATGTGTCGGAAATAACCTCTGCCGTCATGATCCTTCACCAGGACCCAACCTGATTGAGGAGCAAATCCGATGATATTAGCGCGATACAGCATGCGGTTGCAAAAGTGTTCCCCCAACTTTTCCTGGAATCGCATCTTTTGGTCGTAGGCACATACCGCGTCTGTGAGCGACATGTAGATCCGGCCATCTACCGCGTTTGTCGCCATGACCTGCGCCTCATCATCCGTGAGACAGCGCTGGTAGGCAAGATTATGGTTGAAAAAGGCTTCTCCGTAGCTGGTCCCCAGCAGGAACCCATCCGGATTGGACCCGATCCTTTCGACGCTGGAGATATATTCACTCCTTGATTTTGTGATGCGGGAGTTTTGATCGAGCCCGAGTTTGATGCATTTGGCAGCGCGCAATTCGAAGCGGTCACTGACGAAAAGATAGTACTCGCAATCTTTGGTGCTGGACATGAAGGCGCCGAGTATCTCATCGTTTGCGTGCAGCGTAAACGTCTCAAACGCGGGGAACATGGCCGTGAAGCGACTGTCGGTATCCGAAAGCCTCGACCGTATCATGAGGTCCTCGCTTCCCCGGTCGATGAACAGGAAGCTATCCGAATCGGGGAGGGAGTCGCAAAGCTCCAACTCCCTGAAAAGGATCGAATGGAATTTCATGGCCGACATCCTGGCAAAATCGATCAGAATTATCGTCTCTGCATTCTCCCGCAGGAGGACCTGGCGGGTGTTGCTCCCCATCACGGTCAATGCCCCCTTCTCCCCGGCAAGATCGAGAGGGAGCTCCTCCGACAGCACAAGGGTCAGCGGATGCGCATCGATCCGAAACAGTGCCTGCACCTCCGCTTCAATCTCGGCAACAACCGCGTTGTCGCCGATCCTTTCCCGCAGCCAGGCGGCTTTTTCGCCGATGCCAAGGAGTAACGCCTCGCGGTATTGCGGTATGGGGATCTCGACGCCGACGACCGGCTTCAACCGATCGAGCCTATCTGCCATTTCGCGGCAGTAACCGGCGCGCTCTCCGGAGGGGAGGATATTCATCATGTTCCGTATGCGTCCGAAGGCCCTGACGGCGTCGGCGTAGCACGACTCCTCCCGGCCCAGAAGCCGGCGGATTTCCTCCCGCACCTTTCCCTGTTCATAATATTGCAGTTCCCGGTACGCGACATCGAAGGCGGCATATTTCTCGAAGGACTCCTTAAGGTCATCCACGATCCGGAAACAGCCATCCCTGCTGCCGGCATCAAGATCCTCCATGACCTTTACGAACTCCAGCCAGCGCACCTTCGCCTCGCGGTGGGAGAGGCGGTCAAGGCGCTCGTTGCGGTGCAGTACCGTGAAATACGGCGACAGCGAGTAGACCCTTTCCAGATCCGGTGAGAGACCTTTGCCACCGGAAAGCGACCTCAGGATCTCGAAGCATTCGGGCCAGTCAGCCCGGTTGAGGCGGCCGTGCAGTTCCTCCACCAGGCTTCTCGTCTGGTCGCTCTTTTGACGCTCCTTTTCGGTGGCGATCAGGGCGCTGATCTTCTCCCTGTTCCCCTTGTCTTTTTCCAGCAGTTGAGCGAGTACGCGGAGGCGCTCGACACTGTCTCGGGCTTGCTCGAGGTCCCCCCAAAGTGAATCGAGGCGGCTGCGCAGTTTCATGTTTTCGATCCGCGCGAGAAGCTCGCCTGCCTCGCGAAACTTCGGGCACTGCTGCAGGGCCAGGTTGGCAAGTGACTCCGCGGAGGCGACATCGCCAACCTCCATGGCGACCACGGCGCGTTGCAGGAGGGGCCGGACCTCGGCCAGCATGGCTGCCTCGATATCGGCGCGCAGCGTGATAAAAGCGGTCACGGACCCCTCACAGCGGTCCGCCAGGTTGAGCAGGTGAAGGGCGCAGGAATGGTTGCCGTCCTTGAAGGCGAGGCCGGCCCAGTCGTACAGGGCTTCCTTGCCCACCTCTTCGGGATGCATGGAATCGAAGATGGCCCGTGCCTCGGCCAGGTCGCCGTTTCTGTAATAGGTGCAGGCCAGCAGTTCCCGAACCGCCTTCTCCTTGAGAAACTGCCTGGGCTGGCAAGCCAGCAGCTCAATGGCCGGGCCGAAAAGTCCCATGTCGCCGGAAAGCATTCGGGCCGCCTTCACCAAGTCGGGAATTTCCTTGCGGTCTTTGATCCGAATATCTGCCAGTATTTCCTCGGCTTCGGCATACTCGTAGCTTCCGAGGCGCTGGTCGGCCCTGGCGAGCGCCGTTTTCGTGTCGATGACACCGCCTGAGGGCGAGGTACGGGTTTTGGCGCGTGGGCCGGAAGGTGCGGCGGCCGGGAGCTGCGGGGATGAAACCGCATCCAGTGCTTCGAGCGACAGCCTCCTCAGGTCAGCGTGGCAGGCGTCCACGGAGGGGAGGAAAAGGTGTTTGATGAGCACGATCTCCTGGGAGATGGGATGGGGGGTGAGGGTGAAGCACGCCCCGTAGTTTTCCAGTAATGCACTTTGAAGGCGGCTCTTCAGGTCGTAGGCGCGCTCCCGGTCCGACTGAGACAGCATCAGGCTGGTGGGATTGACCGACTTGATCAAGGATATGATCTCTTGGCTAGACGGAGTTTCCGCCGAAGCGAGGAGTTGGAGCGCGCTCTGCGCATGCTGTTCCCAATTCATAGGGTGTATGACTCCTTTTCTCGTTTGGGGCATAGAATCCCGTAGACCAGGAGGGAGGCTGCGGGATCTGCAGGAGTGCAATTGCGGAAGGTCGACGAGGTTGTCTGGCCCTCACGGGACCGTACCGCTGTCTGTTCCAGGATACGCTGGGCGCGAAGGGACAGTGCCATGGACAGGTGTTCCGGTATGGTTATTCTGTCATGGTACGGGCTGCCTGTAAATCTGTGGGTGTGCCTGTGGTGCAGGAGATTTCATTGTATTGAATGTGGCTAATATATCAACCCTGCTGGCACAAATAACAGGCGGCCACCTTATGATAATGCCATAGGTGATGCACCTGATGTCTCCTCGTGTCGGCGCCAGTCCTCCCTCGCGGAGCTTTTCAGGATCTGCCGCAACAAGAGTGGCGAACTCATCGACCGTGCTTGCCAGGGTTCTGCCGGAAGCAGTCCCGGTCGATCTGCAGACGAAGACGGTGTCGACGATCGAAGAACCGGTGCCGCTGATGTGAACGATAGAGGGCGCCCATCTCGGCCGGACAGGGAAGGGAAGGGAAGCGGACGTGTGCAGTGGCTGAGCCGCACTTGAGACAGCTGGTGCGATAGAGGGCGCCCATGCCTTCCTCAAGGGATACGGCCAACCGGTTAGCAACTTTTCTATATTCAGGGAGATTCAGGTGTTCTATCTCCCGGCTGACGATCCAGTATGCCATGGGGTTGATATCGTAGCCGGCCACATCGCAGCCGATGCGGTTTGCCTCGATGAGCGGCGTTCCGCCACCCATGAACGGGTCGGCAATGGTGATCCCCTTCAGGTCGTTGGCCGCCTGCCTCATCCCATCTTGACATCCGCTGCAATTGATAATATTTTAGCACTCATTAATTGGCCGCAGTTGCGACCATTCACGAGGCAGAACACGCCTGTCCTGGTGATAAGGGAAAATAGGGATGCCGCCAAAAAAACAGGTCTACCAGTTCAAAGTCACGCTGAAGGACGTTAAGCCGCCGATCTGGAGAAGGATCCAGGTGCCGAGCACCTATTCCTTCTGGGATCTGCATGTTGCCATTCAGGATGCCATGGGCTGGCTTGACTACCATCTGCACGAGTTTCGGATCAAGGACGTCAACGGGCAGATGCTGAGCTTCGGCATTCCAGGTGAAGAGTTCGACGACGACGATGACATTCTGCCTGGCTGGAAACATAAGATCTCCAAGTACCTAAGCCTGGCGAGGCCTGCCTTCGAATACGTCTACGATTTCAGCGACGACTGGCGCCATAAAGTTGAGTTGGAGGCAGTTCTGCCCGCTGAGCCTAAAGCAACCTATCCCTGCTGCATCAAGGGGAGGAGGGCCTGCCCGCCCGAAGACTGCGGCGGCCCGTGGGGATATGAGGAGCTTTTGCAGGTACTGGGCGATCCCGCGCATGTGGGGTATGAGGATATGAAGGCATGGGTTGAGTCGATGAAGGAGGGCCCCTTCGACCCCGAAGCTTTCGACCCGTCATCTGTCGAATTCTGGAATCCGAAGGAGAGGTTTGATCTGGCATTTGGAGATACTTGAAACTTAACCGAAACGTTTTGGGCAAGGTCCAGCTCTGACCCCAGGATGTCCTTCATGACTTCCTTTCTCAGAATACAGTTCTCGAAGTTCCACCGTAGCGACTTTTCACCGTTGCCAGAAGGTTGGAATGCTTTGGTGATTTTTTTAGCATGGGCAACTCCTGCGGCTCTCGTCGTTACACTCACTCGTTGGCGTGGTCGCTTTACGAGCGTGAGGTATCTAGATTCAGCGATTGCTGAAGGCATTGGTCCACACCTTTGGAATGTAGTCGGCACCCTCGGGATTGTTCTCTTTGGGATGCTCATCCTCCAGCCACGGTCAAGGTGGATTGCAGTCGCAGCCAACAACGTTCTGATTAATACCTTTGCTATCGGTGCTCTTACCTTCGGACTATTGTTCGGGCAGTGGTCGAATGCTTTTGCTACTGCGAACCTCCAGCGGTGGCAAATATGGGCGAATGGTGCCGGATTCGGCGTTCTGTTCTCCATGGTGCTCTAGTGGCGGTATCTGTTCTCCTCCTTTTGATGGAACCGTAATTCTCTCAGTGAATATCGGGGTGGATCCGGGGCATGTGTCTGGGGTCAAAAAGCGGCTCTCAGTCCCTGCGGTAGAGCAGGATAGGGGATCAGCGAGCAACGAGATCTGTCTACGCTTTCTCCTGCCACACCTTGAATTCCGCCGGCCGCAGGCGGAACCGGGCGATATTCCCTTCGTGTAAGCCCCTCAATTCTGCCTGCACCAGAGTTATGAACTTTTGGCGGTCACCTTCCGGAATCTGTTTGGTGGTCCACGCATTGACAAATTCCTGAGTCCCTGCAGCAGGGTTTAGGACAACGTAGCGGATTACCTCGGTCAAGGCGGAGCGATATTTCAGGCGGAACGGGTCCGGTTCCCCCAACTCTTCCCTGGCGCTCAGGTAGCGTTTGACCGACCGCTCGTACCCCCAGACAAAGATGTCACGCAACAGTTCAATGCGGTTCAACTCGTAAACCCCAAGAATCCCCTCGACGTAGGCACGTTTTGGCACGTCGATGAAGGAGAGTGGACAGAGGTTGTTTCCGATGAGGGGTATGTTAGCCGTGAGGCGTGCCACCCGTTTGTTGACATCCTCGAACGGTTGCAGATAGGAGAGATGCACCAAAGCGAAGAACGATTGCTCAAAGGGGTCGGTAATGGCAGCCGCAGTATCGAGAACCCGCTGAAAATATTCGTCAAGAAGTTGCGGGGTGGACAGCGGGGTGTAGACCGACCCGCCGATGCCGACGGCGATCTGACGCAGCAATCCGCAGGCCTCCGGGTTGGGAAGGAGGTTGTCAGACAGTAGCGCGTGGAGGTTCAGGATGGAATACCTGTTGAATCCAACCTCATCGGCCGACTCCACAAGAAACTCGATGGCCTGCTTGTGATTCAGGATCATCTGGGTTTCCAGCGCATTCTTCCCCTCTGCCGCTTGGCCGAAAGAGATCAGGCGCTCCGTTTCCAGTAAGGAGTAGGTATTGCCTTCAAGATAGCTGGACGCCCAGGAAAGGTCAATGAGCAACCTTCCCATCACTTGTCGGGCCACGGTGCCGGCGGGCAAGACCCCTTGGTGGGAGCGGCCGATTTGATGCAAATGGGAGCGGATGGCGTCGTCAAGATATGGTCCCGACTGGGGATAGGAGAGGAGAAGGTCGCGTTTATAGCCGACCGGTTCGCGACGTTGAATCGGCTGGCTGACATAACTGCGGACTTCGTGTCCGGCCTCGGAGAGGGGAATGAGCGATTCTCCCGGTTCCGTGATCTCGGCCGGCTCTGGCACAAGTGGCCAATAAACGCGTCCCTTGAATACTCCAGTGGCGCGAATGCGGTTGCTTTCGATGAGAACACTAAGACGGCGCAACAGGGAACGCCGATTCAAAACCATTCCTGCTACGGAAAGGGCCTTCTCCAGGTCGGTTATACCGACTCCCTGTGGATACGACGCAATCTGTTGCTCGATCTGCCTCAGTTCGTGTTCTGCATTATGTTTCGGCACAAGACACCCTTTCTGTCGCGAAATATCTTTCGTGACAACAATATACTCTGTTTGTCACGAAAATCAATATTTGCGACATTACCTTTGCGCTCTGCCGCTGCCCAACATCTTTAGCTTCCTAGAGAATTGCAGAATAGCAGGCTGCTGTTCAGAGATGTGGGACAAGACGGAAGGAGAGCTGAGTTGGCAGGGGGCTGCGGAGGGAAAATAGCCCTGCTGTCCACTATGGGGGCTCTTTTGGCGCCAGCTGGTTGTACGCCAAACTGTACACCAAATTTTGGCGAACATGGTAAAGAAGGTTGACATGGTAAGCGCAGCTGTGGTAGGTAACTTTATAATATCACTGTAAGTTACTGGATTGAAAGGCTTCAGTCAAGACTGTTGAAATTCGTTATCCGGGTTTACTCTGATGGCAGATTCTGATCTTTCTTTGTAATTCGCTCGACCTGCTCGCCATGACGCACGACAAGAACAGTTCCTGTTTGAGCAGCAATCTGGCGCGCACGCTTTGCTGCGCGGCGAATTGCAGTAAAGGAACTGGCCATGTCAGGATCTTTTGCCTGCTCTATCGCCTTCTGATTCATAACTTTTCACTTCAATCTATAAGTTGAGGCTCATCTCCCGCGTTATCCATGAATCTGCTCGAGCATTAACCTGCCAGGCTTAATCGCCTGGGTCCTTTTTTGTTAGTCCTGACGCAGGTTACATTGACGCAGTTAGATGCTTACATTGCTTCTATAATCCCTCGCCCTACCGCATACCATTACAGAGGATTTCGCCAGCGTTTCGGGGGGGCGTGGTGGTAAAACTTGGTCGGGGGTGGGGTGCAGATCGGAAATGTCGGCCGCAATCTGTCGGAATATGCAGAAACTATTGATTATTGATACAGCCATGATATGATCGATCATGGCTGACCAGAAGACCATCGACGAAAGATGCATGCTCTCCCGGAAAAAGGGAAACGGACAGATCCGTCGCGAAGTGTGGACCGACGAAGACAGGAAAGTTGTCCGCTATAACTTGGCGTACATCAACCATGCGGTTTATCCTGGAGATAATGGCCGCGTCGTGGGGTATGACAATAATCACGGATCCCACCACAGGCACTTCAGGGGCGAAATGGAGCCGGTAGTTTTCTCGTCTATGGAGGAACTAGAGGAGCGGTTCTGCCAAGATTGGAACAATTTGCTGCCAAAGAAGAAGTGCCCAACGAGGATCTGAAATGTTGAAAGTGACTATAACAACCGGAAGTGTTGAAGAGTTTTTTGCGCGAGGTAAGACGCTTGCTCGAAAAATTGATATTGGTGAAACCATAGAACCTAGCACTTTCATAATGTTTGAAGATCCAGAAGATATTTTAGAGATCGTCACAAAAGCAAGGATATCTTTATTTAGAGCTGTGAAAAAGGAACCCGGTTCAATCACTGATATCGCACTGCGCTTGCACCGAGATAGAAGTGCAGTAAAGCGTGATGTTGATGTACTTGTTGGGGCTGGTCTTATTCAAATCTACGACGTACCTCATCATGGCCATGGTCGGAAGAAATATTTAAAAGCAGCAGCAGAAGAATTTCAACTACTAGCTCAAGTCGGATAACATTCTTCGGTGACGGCCTTGTCGGCTGCAGGGCGGGCTTGGGCCTCATAGGTCACAACTCGACAGCGTTCCCTCCCCCCTCATAAGCTTCCAGCTCCCGTCCCTCTCCCCCCCGTATCCCGCTCATCGCCATATCGAAACTGAACATGAAGTGGCGTCACTTCGCATAATAGGGGAGAAGAGGGGGCCCCGTTCGTGCGCTTGTCCTGGAGAAACGCACAATCGCAAGGGCGTTATATGCCCCTTGACCCATTGGTCCGACCCCAAATCGGCGTTCGGGTAAGAGGGCCGGACTTAGTGCAGTGTGTCTGAGATTTTCTTTCCGTCCAGGGTACGGACATCAAACTCGGCAGGCTGCATGGTGACGCCAAGGATACTGCTCAGGTTGTTGACAGTAGCACCGCGTAGGGGGCATTTTCCTTCGCCGCGTGTGACAGCGATTCTGCACCGAATGTGGTATCGAACTTCGAAAGGCGGTGGAGAAAGCCTTCCTGCTCGGGTGGTGCCCCTTTTTTCAGGTACTGAACATGGTCGATTGGACTTGGCTGTTTTTGACTTTTCAAAGAACTATGGCCCCTTGAGCGGTGGAGTCACAACGCTCAAGAGTAACTACAAGGAACTCAAAGGCGTCCCCCCTCCCCACCCAGCCAACGGCAGTCCGATGCCGAGTCTGTCCGGATTACCTGGCATATTTCAAAGCGATAAAATAAGACAATTCAAATTCATGTTTTTTTGACATTTAAGCATAAGCTGCTTCAATTGGAGCATCGCAAATCATCTCAGGCTTTGGCACGGCCCAGGGGGGTGAGATAAACCCTGATGCGTTAAGATACTACGCCATTTGACTGTAGAAGGTGAATCCAACAAGGCATAAGGAGCAGACATGAGCAAGAACTCTTGGCTGGGCGCCCTGGCGGCGACAGGTATCCTGCTGGCATTAATCATGGCAAGCTGCGGTGACGGTGGCGGTGACGGCGATACGGCGCCGGCCGTCGATGCGCCCCGGGCAAATGCCCTACAGATGGTCGACGCGGGGAAGCAGACCTTCCGCTTCGATACCTTTGGCGACGAGGCCTTTTGGGGGGACACCCTCAAACTGCACCAGGGGATCGAAGGGAGTGGTTTCGTCGGCGGTGTAGGACCTGGGGTCAGCCCGAAGACTGCCCTCGCCGTGGGTCTCAAGGTCGATGTTGACGCCCTCCCTCAGGACCTGGTAGCCCAGTTGAAAAACGGCACCCTCAATCTTGACCTCCCGGCCAACACGCTGGCCCTTATCAAGCTGAACGCGGTCCTCGGCATAACAGGATTCTTCAACCCGGACGGCAGCATGAAGTCGATCGGCATCCAGTGCGCCTTCTGTCACTCCACGGTCGACGACTCGCTCGCCCCCGGCATAGGTCACCGCCTTGACGGCTGGGCCAACCGGGATCTCAACGTGGGGGCGATCGTGAATCTCTCCCCGGACCTCAGTGCCGTGGCGGCCCTGCTGAGGGTCGACGAGGCGACGGTGCGAGCCGTCCTGAACGGCTGGGGGCCGGGGAGGTTCGATGCCCAGCTCTTTCTGGACGGCAAGGCCGCCAAGCCCGGCGGGTTGCCGGGGTCGGCGGCCATCCTGATCCCTCCCGCTTTCGGCCTGGCGGGGGTGAACCTCCATACCTCGACCGGTTGGGGCTCGGTCACCTACTGGAACGCCTTCGTCGCCAACGTGGAGATGCACGGCAAGGGGACCTTCTTCGATCCGCGCCTGAACGACCCGGTCAAATTCCCGGTCGCAGCCCAGGCAGGCTCCGGCAATATCCGGCAGAGCAGCCCCGAGGCGGACCTGATCACCCCGAAACTGGCCGCTCTCCAGTTCTACCAGCTTGCCATCCCGGCGCCGCCGGCACCGGCGGGTTCCTTCGATCAAGCAGCCGCCGGGCGCGGGAAGGTGCTGTTCGACGGCAAGGCGAAATGCGCCACCTGTCATGTGCCGCCCCTGTTTACCGAGCCGGGATGGAACATGCACACGCCGGCCGAAATCGGCCTGACTGCGGCAAACGACGACTTTCAGGCACAAAGGTCCCCCGACGAGCGCTACCGGACCACCCCTCTCAAGGGGCTCTGGACTCATACCAAGGGAGGCTTTTACCATGACGGACGCTTCGCCACGCTGCTGGATGTGGTAAACCATTACAACGCCAACCTGCCGGGAGGAGCTTTGGGACTCAGCCCCGCGGAAGCGGGCGATCTGGTCGAGTACCTGAAGTCTCTGTAGAGTTGACGTTGATCACCTGATCGCGCAGGGTGAGGTGAAGGTCACTTCTAAAAGTTCAAGGGGGTACCCAAAATGGGTAAACCCTCAGATTGATGAAAAACCCCGCTTTTGGGGAAGCGGGGTTTTCTTATGTGGCCATCTGGCAAAATTTCAGAGAGCAACTTTTCTCACCCTCGCCTCGGCCTCATCCTTGATACTCAGCACTTCCTGTTGAATCTCGGCCGGCATGGTCTCGATGATTCTCCGCTGTCGCTTCCTCGTCTTTCGGTGTCCGGTCGACGGCCATGGTGAGGTGCACCGGAGAAACGGGGCCTCTTTGACAAGGTTTGCCTCGAACTTAAACTTTGCCGAAGAGTGCCATGGCTTTAGGATCTTTTCCGCACACGTCCGCCAACAGCGAAGGAGAGCCGGGCCAGGCGGCGGTGAGGGTAGGTTGGGTCGACAATGGGGATCCCTTTGTTGCAGGTTACCAGCCCATCGGCCTGGGCTTGGTCAAAGCACTCGTGGGCTGCGTTCCTGAACGTGTCGAAGAAGAAGAGGGTTGAAAGCATGGTGTTGTAGCAGGAAATTCCCAGCACCTCGTGGGGCTGCAACCCGCAGACAAAACCGCCACATGCCACCAGGGCGACAAATGGCGCACTCAACAGCGCCGTATAAAGGATGAGTGTCGCGCGTGCCCGGATTGCTTCCTTCCTCAGCCGTACCCCTGCCCAGGGATCCTCATCGTCATATGCATAATAATCACGTTCGCGCATGGTTCCCCCCTTTGCTTCAGGACGGCAGATTCTCGGTCGGTTTCTTCGAGTCAATTGTACCGGATTTATCGGAAAAAAAGCCGGGTCCGTTAGGCAAATCAGGGGCTCTTCAAATTTCACGCTCATAAGGGGAATCCGGTTCGGGACCCGTCGGGGGATCCGAAAATCGAGGGTTCAGGAGCGGCTACGCCAAGATGTGGTGCAACCGGTCCTCAAACATGGTTAACCGGACCGGGTCCCGGAGGTTTTGCAGATAGACTCCTCCGAGATTTTGAAGCAGGGGAAGAAGACCGTAACGGTGCAGGCAAGAAGCCTTCTGTGCTATTGGGCAATAAAGGAGCCGGGCATGACTGCAGTCGCGGTCGCTAAGCGTGTAGCGAAGAGTATGGAAAAGTCGACTTTTGGGCGTGCTTTGTGGTACGTTATCGCCCTGTTTCTGGATTTTTAAAAGGATACGGACCGACCCGGAAGGATTCAAGGCCCGGATGGAGGCCGCCCCGTGCGGGGTAGTCCATCGAAGTTCTTCGATGGAAATGCGCAAGTCACATCCGCTGGAATCCTCACGCCTTATGTGGAGTAAAGGAGACTAAGGTCATGCCTGAGGACATTCGCTGGAAACAACGCTTCAATAATTATCTTAGGGCGCTGCAGACCCTGACAGAGGCCGTGGAACTGGCTCAAACGCGCGATCTCTCCAATCTTGAAGAGCAAGGGATGATTCAGGGCTTCGAGTTCACGCACGAGTTGGCATGGAATGTCTTGAAGGACTATTTGGAGGAAAAGGGTATAGTGGGCATTATCGGCTCGAAGGACGCTGCAAGGCTAGCCTTCAAAAACGGCCTGATCGATGATGGCGAGGCGTGGATGGACATGATCAAGGCGCGCAATCTCAGCTCCCATACCTACAATCAGGAAACGGCCGATGAGATTGTCGGTGAAATACTTGAGCGATTCTATCCGGCATTTGAACAGTTGTCGCGCAAATTTACCACGCTGGCAATTCAAGTCGAGAGCGATTGATGCGCTACGGATTGAAAGAGCAAACCATCGAAAGCATCTGCCGAGTTTTTGCCCGTCACCCCCTCGTTGAAAAGGCGATGCTCTACGGATCGCGGGCCATGGGCCACTTCAAGCCCGGTTCGGATATTGATTTGACGCTTTTTGGTGAATCCCTGACCTCACTGGAATTGGGCGTAATTGACGAAGAACTGGACGACCTGCTGCTTCCCTACCAGATTGATCTCTCCAATTTTCACCGGATTGAGAATATGGACCTGCGTGAACACATCGAGCGGGTCGGCCTGGTTTTTTATCGGAAGTTTGTGCCCTGAAACGATCGATACCGGTTCAAATCCCCTCTCCCCCGGTGGGAGAGGGTTAGGGAGAGGGGGGAGGGAGGCGGAAAATACCGCCTTACGGCATTTTGATCGACAGCCTGTCCACAGTCAGCTTGCCACTGCGGATCCGCAGGGTTCCTTTCATTACCGTCGGCATTCCGCTCCTGCCGCTGTAATCCTGATTGTAGCCGCCTTTGAAAACGATGCTCTTGCCAAGGTTCGCATTCAAGCTTTCCAGCAATTCCCCGTCGAGCAGCATGATGGTTGTAGCGACGCCGGCAGTCGACGATGCAGCGGCGTAGGCGAGGTACACGGAGTCATATCCGGTGGTGCCGATCCTCGCTTTGGGAGCTTTGTTGAAGGTCGCGCTGACAGACCTTGCCACATTCATGATTACGCTGCAGCTCCCCGTTCCGGAGCAATCCCCCCCCAGCCGGCAAACAGGGAGTCGCTCGATGCCGTCGGCGAAAGCGCGACCGGCGTTTCGTTGCCGAAGTTTGCCGAACATATCCCAATGGTACAGGATATGCCGGAAGGCGAGCTGTTGACCGATCCGCTTCCGGATCCGGATAGCGAGACCTGCAGGGGATTTTCCGGCATGGCGATTGCGATGGTCTGCGTCGCCTGTGGGGCCGGCTTGAAGTTGGCGTTACCCTGCTGACTGGCGGCAATGATGCAACTGCCGACTGTAATGCCGGTGACGGTGCTGCCGCGGCGGCGAAGCTCACGGTGGCCTGGCTGCTGCCGGCAGCGGCGGCAACTCCAGTCGGTGCGCCGAGGACGACACTGGGAATGATAGTAGTGGTGGGGGCAACGGCAATGGAAAAGGGATTTGTTCCGGCCGCCATTGTGGTTCCGGCGGTCAATGCGCCGGTGATCTGATTGATGCTGTAGACCGAGACGTCGCCGGAACCGTTGTTGGCCACGTAGGCGAACTTCCCGGAGGGATCAACGGTAACCGAGATGGGTTGTGATCCGGCCGCCACAGTGGCTCCGCCTGTCAATGCGCCGGTACTCTGGTTGATGTTGAAAACCGAGACGTTGTTGGAGGCGTAATTGGCAACGTAGACGAATCTTCCTGAGGGATCGACAGCAGCCGAGCGTGGATCTAATCCCGCCGGCACCGCGCTTCCCTCCGTGAGTGCACCGGTGAGCTGATTGACGGTGTAAACCGTGACCCTATTGGTTGAGGATATGGGAAGATAAGCGAACCTTCCGGAGGGATCCACGGCAACCTGAAACGGATATTTCCCCGTCGGCAAAGCGGTTCCGACGGTCAATACGCCGGTACCGATTTAAAGCTAGCTGTGGACAGCCCAATCAATAGATGGAAATAATATCCTGATTAGCAACAGCTTCCGCTACCAACAACTCTCTCTCCTTCAAGGGGAGGGTCGGGGTGGGGATGGGGAAGAGGGGGAGGGACGTATAGCGGAAGATCATTGCTGATCAGGTAATCATTAGGGCACGGGGTGCGACAAGCAGTTTTTGCCAAGGCTACGGCTGACAAGTCAAGTTGGAGGTCAGGAGGGGGATGGGTGGATTTCAGCGGGAGATCGGCGCTAATCAGGCAACGGTGATCGTCAACTGTTTGCCGAGCGCCTGGGCGAATTTTCCCGGGGTGGAAAGTTTGATATCTTCGGTGTGATTTTCAATCCGGGAGATGGCAATCCGGGAGATGGCGGTCTTCTTGGTGTCGATCCGCCGTGCTAATGCCTCCCGGGTCAGACCCGCCTCCTCGCGTGCCTGTCGCGGCAGGATGCCAAGCTTGAACTCGTGAAATCCCGTCCCGAGGCTCGAAACTCTTTGCAAATTCGGAGTCGCATTTTTTCTGTCGTCGATGTAGATGCGCAGGTCACCCATTTTTGCTTCATCCTTGCCAAGTACTGCCGTTGGTTAGGTATCTGCCCGCTCCATTTCCCGCTATCCAGTTCCTCCAGTAGGGAAAGCGTCCGGACTATCTTCTGGGTCAGGGCACGGGGTCCTGAAGAGCTAACCGGCCGACCGCTTGCGGGCGGTTCGCGTTGAGCTCGTTGTTAGACGCGACGGTTTTTCAATAAGTCGACCGCTGACGAATTTGTGTAAAACACTAGCAATGAGAGTTTGATACGGCACCCCCTCTTCAAGCGCTCGCGCCTGAATATCCATCAGATCAGGTGAAGCAAGACGGATGTTGACCCGCCTGTCCTTGACAAAGGTTGCTTGAGCAGCAGCTTTGAATATGTCTTTTTCCGCCTTAGAAGTTTTTCGGAGACCAGTTCACCCGCTGTCATAAGCGTCTGATATTTCCTTTTCAAAAGTGTCTACCTTTTACAGGGCGAGCTGTTGATGAACATCTACAGCTCGACGCGCACCATGCCGATCTCATGGCCCTTGCCGTGACCCTTCATGATCCCCCGCCAGACCAAAATCACACGAGCTTCATCCGGCTCAACAATCACCGTGTCGAGCTGCAGGGGGACAAGCTCTTCATCCTGCCGGCAACGAACCGACGCCCGAGCTCTTGCAGCAGGTAAGTCAAACCGGAGAGCACCTTGCGGGGATGCTCCCTCCACCAAGACCTGTTCCGTGCCGGTCAGGTGCGTTGGCGTGCAGAGCCCGGGAGCTGAGGATGAGTAAAAACGCGGGTCAAGGTCCGGCGGCGCAAGCGGGCTTAGATTCTCTCGCCAGTTCTCGTCATAGGTTCCGGCGTAACCGGCGCGCGGTTGCCAGTAGGGCGCGATCATCCCGAACCCTCTCGGCTTGGGCCGCTGACCCGGCTTTTGGATGAGATCCGCGGGATCCTCTATATTCGGTAGCGATAGACCGTCGATGTTTATATCCGACCTGCCGGACACCATGCCGCGCCCCACCGGGTTCTCCAGGCAGAATTCATGACCTGCCGGATCTTTGCAGCTGGTATCTTTGCCCCCGAAGGCATGCTCCCAGGTCAGCGGGATCATTTCAAACGGTGCACCCCTCGAAATGTAAGCAGCCCTCACTCCGCGCTTTATCCATCTCCGTTCTCCAAGGACCCGGGCCTTTTGACAAACCGGCCCCACCGCAAAGATGACATCCACATGCGGCACTCCAATACTCGGCGCCCAGGCGTGCCCGATCAGCACGCAGTCGGTTCCCGGTTTTTCCAGTACGATGTCGGTGTCGTAGCGCAGGCTCGACGAGCCGGGATCGCCATTGTAGGTTGGTGACAGCTGTATCGGCAGCTGTTCGTCAGCAACGGTCAGCTTGCCGTCTTTTTCGATGGACCAGGTCCCTTTCAGGACAATCAGAAGCGTCTCTGCACCTGTGTGGTCCATAAGAAAAAACGGTTCGGCATTGAGTGGCGTGTTGTTGATTAAGTTCATCGCGCTGAGACCTCAGTCCATTACAGGTCGAATACGTTCACCCTTGCCACTGTTATGGTTGTGGTTGCTGAAATCCCAGATGTTTTCAGCCGGGCCTTACTCCTTATTTCTAGTGGATCTTCTTTACCAGTGCATTAGTAGATCAGATATTGGGCATATATGGGCGCGCCATATGTCACTGCCAGGTAAAGGGTGCCGCTCGCCGCCATGAGCTTGAGAACCCAGGGCACGAAACCGTTGCCCGGAATCTCAACCATTTTCTCGATGGTCCAAAGTGCCAGGAAGATACCGGCTATTATCTGGATCGATTTGAGACCGAGAATCGATCCCCCGATGACGCCTGCAAAACAGATGGATAACACGATGGCTTGCATGACGATCCATTTTTGCCGGCTCTTGTACCTATCTGAGCCTGCGATGAGTAGGCCCAGATAGCAGACGAATCCGCCGACGATGAGTGAGCCGGGCTCGAAAGCACGGATTAAGGGATTGGCGACGTTTCCTGCATGGAGGCCCATAAAGAGCGCCGTTATAATAAGACCGGCCGACGTGGCCCGCGCGAGTGCGTCATTATCCTTGAAACCGACGGCATATCCAAACGGGATCACTTCGCCAGCGAAGCCAAGAAGCGACATGAGAGACAGTGCGGCAAAGGCGCCCAACCAGCTGCTCTCGGTGATAAGCGTGGCGGTGCTGAAGGCAGCCAGCATTACGGCGGGGCAGACATACTGTACGTAGAACCTCCCGCGGACGATTGCACCCTTCTTGGCGGCATGCTCATTTTTAAAATAGCGCTTATGGATGACGAGGGTAAGGCCAAGGCCGCCGCCTATCAGGAGGCAGCCGAAGAAGGCCGAGAATTGGTCTTTCACCGTGTATCCAGCGGCTTGCGCCAACAGAATGCCGATCCCGCCGATGTAGGCGCTGATCTCCCAGAGTTCTCTAGGGAAATTGAGCAAGACCACGAGAATGTGCTTACCGATCAGGAGCATGGTGAGAATTGTGAAGACAGCGATCAGACCAAGCCGCAGAAAATTGACACCGGAGAAGAAACTTTTCTCACGCTCCGACGTCGTCATCCTTGGCATCACGCTCGCAGCGTCAATTCCCATGAGAGTTTCTTCCGTGAGGCTGGTCGGAAGGCCCGGGTTAAGGCGGGCCATGATCCGTCCTATGCGTGCATCGGCTGCAGTGCGGGTGATATCCCCATCTCTGAGGACGTTGCGGTTTTCGGAAACCCTGATCTGTGCCTCCCGGATAGTGGCGAGTTGTACAGGAGTGTAGGCAGGTGGCGGCGCCGCCCCATAGGCGAGGCTGAGGCAAGCAAACAGCATAGCGACAACCATCATGAACCGACCCTTGCGTCTGATCATGGCTTACTCCTGAGGTCGGTTGCGCTGTAGAGGTTGGCAAGGTCGGTCCGACATTGAGCCACATCAGGATGATCCGGTCCCAGCGTCTTCTCCAGGATCGCCAGTCTCCGTTTATAGAGCGGCTCAGCCTGCTCGCGTTTTCCTGTACTACGATAAAATGCTCCGAGATTTTTCAGGCTCTCGGCCACCTCGATATGGTTCGGACCGAATACCTTCTCTCTGGTCACTAGTACCTCTTTGGAGAGCATCTCTGCCTTCACGTCGTAGCCTTCAGCATTTAGAGAATCTATAACGTGATCCTGTATCGCCAGCGAGCGTTTGTAGAGTCGTTCAGCCTGCGTATGCTCGCCTTGGGCAGTATATAGCTCTGCCAGGTTCTTCAGGCTGATTGCCACATAGACATGATCGGAGCCGAAAGCCTTCTCGTGGATTGCCAGCGAGCGCTTGTATAGCGGCTGTGCCTGTGCGTATTTGCCTTGCTTGGTATAGAGAAACGCCAGGTTGTTCAGGCTGGTCGCCACTTCGGGGTGTTCCGCGCCGAGAGCCTTCTCGTTGATCTGCAAAGAGCGTCTGTAAAGCGGCTCCGCCTGGTTGTTCATTTCTTGTCTTGAATAAAGAAACGCGAGATTGTTCAGGGTGAGGGCCACTTCGGGATCGTCAGGGCCGAGGGCCTCCTCGTAGATTGCCAGCACTTCCTTGAGGAGCGGTTCCGCCTGAGTGTACTTCCCTTGCATGGTGTACAGCCCAGCAAGGTTGGACAGGCTCAGTGCCACTTCGGACTTATCCGCGCCAGCATCAGCCTTCGCCACCGCCAGCGACTGCTTCGCCGCCGCCACGGCACCTTCGTAATCACCTGCACGATAGAGTTCCAAAGCTTTTTTGTTGAGGGCCTCCGTGTTCATCTGCGCATGAGCAGCGGTTGAAGGTAGGCAATACAGGAGCATGGCCACAGCACAAAGTCTGAAGAGCTTCATAACTGGTCTCCTTTTCCAGGTTTGGGTACGGTTATGGTGGTTCGAAATCATTTCGCCGATGCCGATCGTGGTTTGCCTGACAGAGCGGAATGATGACATTATCGGTTAAAAAGACGGGGTTTTCGGAGGAAGCTCGAGGTCCGTTTATTTGTGCTTTTCCCCCAGCCCCTGACGCTTTTCCTTGGTCAGCTTTTCCAGGTCATGCTCCACGATGAAGTCCCAGAAGGTTGCCTTGTCGCTTTCCGGATGTGCCGAATTGGTCAACTCCCAGCGGTAGAGCTTGTTCAGGCTTGATCCGACGAAGCTGATTGGATTGGTGGTCCAACCGAAGTTGTTTGAATTGAAGTATTTGTTGGATAACAAAATCGGAGAACCCAGGTAATGGGGGTACTTTTCGGATACCGGCATGAGGTAGGTCTTCTTCGGTTCCGGGAAACGATTCTGGAAAACGACCCACTTGCCATCTGGAGAGAATGAAAACTGTATCGCAGTCGCGGTCTCTCCAAATAAAATTGTTGGCGTTTTATCCTTTCCTTGGCCCCAGGAAACAAGCACTTCATCCTTGTCCCCACCTGTGAGTATTGCAAAAGGCAGATAGGGGTGGGGATGTATCCAGGTGAAATCGATCTTGCCTTTATTTCTCTTAATCACCTCCACGAGTGGGTGATGGGAAGGCTCAAAGCTGGTGGTTAATACTTGCAGTTGGTCTTTACCTATGTCGTATAAGAAAATCATGTCGAACGCAACAAACCACGTTACCCCGTTCCCGATCCTTTCCTCGCTGATCAGCTTGGCATCTTTTCCGCTGAGATCCATCAACAAGAGATTGGTAGTGTAATCGCGATAATCCTGAGATTTTGCATTATGTGCTTGAACCTCGAAAATGAAGTGCCTTTGCCGGGCATCTGCTATGGCGATTTTTTCAATATTTTTCTCCAAAGAAACGACGATTCGATAGTTCTGGCAAATTTTGTATCTGAAATCATAAAGCAAAAAACGTCTGGTCTGACCAAAACCGATTATATTCTGTGAGACAATTGGTATGTACTCGCCACCTCCCTCTATATCTTGGACAGCGTTTTTGAAATATTTGTCATAGGCTAACCGGCCTTTATGAAATGACAAGAGGGTAATTGCGTTATTCAAGTCATTGGTGCCTATTGCATTGTCCTGGGGGACGGGGAACAACGAAAGGCTCGAACGTGTACTGATATCAAACACCTTAGGCTCTAGGGTTCTGCTTCTGTTTATGTTATACAAAGGTTCCATTTTAGTTCCTCCATAGGTGGTTGCCGAAATCAGACAGGTGCTAATGACAAACGTTGACAGCACTAACCACAGACCCTTACACTGATACTTCATTTCCGTTATGCGTCGCATGGCCACTCCTCATAATTTAGGTAGGGTTTATTGACTAGTTTGATATAGTTTGCTTCTTTAATAGTTAGATCAATTTCTTTCTGTTTTAACTTGGGTAATATCTTTTTCATGTCCTCGGATTGCCTTCGGGCAATAATATTTCTAGTTATTCGGTCTATCTGCTTATCCAAACGATAGAACCTGTAAGGATTATGCTGAGTGAATTTAGGCCATAGGCTGGTGTCAAATTCATCCAAAGCCTTTTTCGCCTCTTGGCAATACTCTACATAGTTTATGCCATCCAGAAGGGTCAAATACCAGTCAGTACCAAATAGAATGCGATCTTTTAGGTGCATACCGCCTGGGCCTTGCATAATACTCCGGAAATATTCTCGAAAACTGTTTTTAGTAAACGACGACGAAATATCCACATAAAGATTGGGATATTTCTTCTCCGTTATCATTTTAACGATCTGCTGGCCCCACACACGACCAAGATCTGTGTTGCCACCAAAATGGGCTAGACAGAGATGTAGGGAATTCAGAGGTGTCCCTTTGACGGTTTTGTCCAAAACCAGACGCCAGGCATCGGGAGAGACAAATTGTTCATTGAAATACTTCAGCCTTTTTAACGGATCATCTTGAGGAACGCCCAAATAGGGGTCGATATAGATAGGCGCGTTCCTGCCATTGGCATCCTTCTGCATTTGGTCCTCGTGGGTGTCGTTCGGGTGCACGAAGTCAAAGTACTCTTCCCTATTAAATGAAGGTGCTCCATCGGGCGTGCAGTGGTTCATGATGGGGGTTTTTCTTTTGCAGCACCCGGCATAGAAATCTTCCAAAATGGGTAGCCTGGGGTCCCAGGGCCGGTAGCCCTGAGCCGTGTACATCTTGAAACCCAGATAAATCCCTTCGCTGTCCACCTGCTTGAATACTTCGGAATTGCCTAATAGCTGCCAGCGGCGAGGGTCGTAGTGAAACATAGGGAGCAACTTCAGCGGGTTGCCAAGAACTACCTGCTCGGTGTATTGAACTTGTTTTGTCCACTGCTCATATCTGACGGTCTCTTCATCGGGCACTAGGCACGCCGCAGCTTTTATGCTCATCAGCTTCTTGTTCCCTCGGATGTCATGAAAAGCTCCAGTAATACCCTGGTGATCTATTGTCTCTTTATACTCTTCGAATTCTTGTTGCGTTTGTCCTCGCACTGGCAGAAGAGGCCGCTCTTCGTTTATTCCCTTATAGGAGTCTCCCCTCATTGTCCAGAAGCCATGCCGGGGATACCAGTAATGGATCGGATCGTCCGTCATTCTCGTTTCGTCATAGACGGCATTATAGACTTGAATGCCGAAGTAGCCGTCAATATGGGCATATTCCATGTCCATTGTCATGACTATGCCGGAAAGAACCAAGTGGGACAGGTCTTTGTAGTCATCAATTTTAGAGAATGCCTCATAAGCTTGGCTGCTCTTAGTAATAAAATCAGCCCCAACCTCAAAGGTTTTCATTTTCGACTCCGGGACCATCTGTCTCACGGCTCCCTTGCGATAGTATTCGCCGTTTTCATCCGGTTCGAAGCCGAGCATTTTTCTGGCCATGCCTACCGCCGGTTTCAGCAGGATGAAGTCAAGGATAGTGACGAGTACTTCGCCTGTGACTTCTATTGTCGCTCGCTTGAGTTTCAAAGCTCCCAACACGGGTGTCCGATCGTGTAAAAAAGGCAGAGGAGCGCAGTTCCCGCTCTGAATGTGCATGTGGGAATCAATGATCACGGACGGCTGGTAGATACTTATCTGATGTATGCCACCGCACAGCAAATCGGGCTTTTGTGATTTCAAGATGGCCCCGTTGGGATCATTCTGCTCTACCTTTTTCTTTTTTTTGTGGTCGTCATCATCCATGTTTGTGGCCCCCCTTCTATAGGTATTTGTTGTCCATCAAGCCCATTTACAGCACCTTATTGAGAGGAGGGCATCCGTTATAGTACAGGTAATAGCTATTGTTGAGCCTAGCGTTAGCGGGCTCGAAGATGACCTCGTACTTGCTGCAGGGATCTTGGTCGGTGAGTTCGATCACGCCGTCATCGTCTGTGGTTTTTTCAATCTCACTGCCGTTCGGCATCCGGATTTTGTACTTTCTGCCGGCGATCGGTTTATTGTCCTTGTGGCCGAGGTTGAAACGTCTCTTTTTGTCATCGTATGCATCCCAGGAAAGGTGTTCCACGACCCTGAAACGGAAGGTGCTTTTATCAGGCAACTCTGCTTCAATATCACTGGCCGGAGGGCTGGCGGCGGAATCCTGATTTACTCCCAGAGCGTTCTTGTTGTTGTGTGTCATGGGGTCGGAATTGCGGCACGCTCCTTTCCCCTCTATTTTTACATCGAAAGAGCTGTTGATGAACTCGGCCTTGTCTCCAACAGTGCCGGAAGCCACCCCTTTACCGCTGCCTGGCTGATCTCCGGTGCTCGTGCTGTAGTTGCATCCGTCTATCGTGCCCATGCTGCCGTCGATTTTCACCGTCTTGGTGCCGTCTGCAAGAGTGGCTGATTTTGCGGTGTTGATATAGGGCACCGGCACGAGTGCATTGCCCATCGGGGTAAGGCAGACATCCGGACCGCTCACCGTGACTGCTCCGCTGTTGGTGCTCGACATCCCCTGGCCGTTGACAAAAACGCTCGAATTTCCCAAGTGGCCGTACCTCCATGTGCATTATGCGAGGGATGAACTCCCTACGGCTTTCCATCCTGCGGACCACCATTTTCCATAACCAATGCGCCGCACGGACCATGGTCGTCCGAACAAAAGATAAGGACAGGTGATGGCAACCAGCCGCGGACAAACCCCTGCGTGGCGATGTTCGCCAACACGGCTCCGCTCGCGGCGCCGATATCGCCATAACAGTTGGCAGGGCTCCAAAGCTTTCTCTGTTCATGACGTTCTTTGAAACATCGCATCTCGGTCATGCTCCACTCCTTGGCCCTGGAATTCTCGCCGTTCAAGTCGCCGAACACGGCGCGGATGTCCTTATCCTTTGTGCCGACCAGCGCGGCCCGGCAGGCGTCGGTCAGGCCACTGTTCCGGCTTGGGGAATGCGATGCGCGCGGCGTCGGTTCCTCCGCCAGCCCAAGACTGGAGATACGCGCCAGGATCTGCCTGTTTGCCTGCTTGGCCCGATCCGAGTCTTCGACAACCAGGAAAGAAACCGCTTCCCCGGCGATCACCCCCTGATGGCGACCGTAGCTTTCGGATTTCAGACGGCCGTCCTGTTCAAACCAGTTCAGCGTCGAATCCCTAATGAGTGAGTCGATTCCGCCGATGATGCAGAAGGCGCCGGGATTACTTTCCATTAACCTCCCGACCTGATTGATGGCAAAGTGCATGGATGCGTTACCCTGTGGGATGGTCTGCAACTTAGGTTGGTTCGCCCATTTTCCCATGATTTCCAGCAAGGGTCCCATGCAGCTTTCCTCATAGCGTGGGCCAGGCCGCTCTTCCGAGGCTACCCCCAGTAGCAGTTCGAGCTGCGTAGGCAGGTGTGCGCAATTCTGGAAATATTCGTTGAGCATGTCTTCGAAACACATCATCGCTATGCTGCTGAGGCGCGTGGCTGTATCATCCTCGTCGTCATCAATGCCTCTGATTGGCGCCGCGGTTATGGGATTGTCTCTTCCGTCCAGGTATTCGTCGTAGGCGAACATACGGGAGACCCCTGCCCGAACGGAGGCCGAGGTCATGCGGCCGTCATGCCCTACAGCAGTAATGCTGTTAGCAGCAGTTATCGCCAATTCCTTCATAGATTGCGTCTCATGCCGCTTTGTCTGAAGGCCGGAGCCCGCACCTCAAAAAGAGGCTGCCCCGGATTCATCATTGCCAGTTCAAGAGCGGCCGCTGAACGTTGTCTCTGACGACCAGTTCTAAGAATTTGCCGAAGATGATCCACTGAGACAGGCTTGCCGAGGAGATAGCGTATGCCGCTTGGGTAATCACCTTTGTTCTTGTTCCACCAGGCGCTAATCGATTCGACGTTCGGCCAGGAAAGGTCTTCATCGGCGTCCATTGCTATGTTGTGGTCTCTCGGGTCATCGTTTGGCCCTGCTTCAAACCCGTCAGGCCGGGCGTCTTCCATTTCAAGGGCAATGTCAACACCGGTTATCATGGTGAAAGATTCACCGGCGACGCGGGCAAGCACCGGTGTATTCATTTGTTCGATGAGCCAGGGGACGAAAAGGGAATCTCCTATGATGCCCGTACCGATAACTGCAAGTCGGATCGTGTCTTCTGATTTTGAGAGTGATTTCTGCCAGGAGAGGGCGTTCGTCAGTTCCATGCGCCGTAAGGCTGCGTTCAAGGCTTTTTCCTTCTGATGGGACTCTGGGATGACGAAGCTTTTCAGCAGCTCAACTGTTTCCGTATTACCAGCAAGGGTTGCCGACCATGCAGCAGAGAAACGTACCCCATCGTCATCGGCTGTGAGGTCGTCTCGGAGACCGCTAAGATCGAGTTCGCGGCTCCTCCCGAGTTCTCCATACGCACGGAGACCGCGGGCCTTTACTAAAGGTGAAGGATCGGAAGCCGCTTTGTTCAGGTGAAGTCCGGGATCGTGGCGGTGGATGGCGCTTGCTGCTATGCCGATGTACCGGTGAAATGATGACTCATCAGTGAGAAATGCTTTTATGTGTGGCTGGGCCTTTTCGTAACTCAACCAGCCAAGGGCGGAGATAAGGGGACGGGATCTTCCCTGATCATGGCTCACCGCGTTCATGACGTCCCCAATAGGTGTCTCTTTACCGTTTTCAAATGCCAAGACTGCGGCGGGGAAAACCCCCTCCGCATGGTCGCCTTGAAGCGCGTCTCTGCAGAGAGCCCAGCCGGCATCTCCCGCGACACGAAGGCCGTCGATTTGGGCCTCCAGGCGCTCATCGAGCTCTGTCAGATCTCGAAGAGAGAAATGAGGCGCGCTGACGGCTTTGGAGCGGAGAAACCAGAGGAATGCGGCTTCTTCGGCGAATTGAGAGACTATTGCATTGATTGGCATAAGACCTCACCGACTTTAATTGATGGATATCGAGCCGCCTTTGATTCTGTTGTCGCCCGAAGAGTGGCTGAGAACATATTCGCCCTTGATAAGGACTTTGCCGGCCTTGGTGAGCGTGATGTTCGCTTTTCCGCATTTCAGGACGATCTCGTTCTCCGCGACAAAGACAATCTTTTTGCCGTCTACTGTTACATCTTGCGGCCCTTCTGCTTCAAAGACAGTGGATGCAGGCTCTGTAATGTGATCCATTGGGGAATGCATGATGTCGACTAGGATGGGGTGTTTAGCGTCGTTGTTTTCAAAAGCGAGCAATATTTCTCGGCCTTCCGAGCTTGCGTCGCGAATAATTTGCGCATTTGACCAGGTTGTGGTTCGGGCCGCAATAGGGCCCAAGGTGTTGCCGGGGAAATCGACTAAAACGACTCCGCTCTCGTTGATGCTCGTAATTCTGCCCAGCCGTATGCCTTCTATGGGAAAACGATTCTCAGGGAACTGTATGATATTTGTCCGTTCCTTTTTCACATTGAGCCTCCAGGGGCGCTATCTCATGGTACTTACTTCGATAGCTTGCGCACCTCCATATGCATCGTCAGTTATTGAATATTTTGTTGGCTTTGATAGTTATACTACTACCATCCATGACGATAGTTGAAGAGCCTGCTTTAAAAGTGATCTTGGATGCTTCTATTATGTATTCCTTTGCTTTTGAATAATGCTTTCCGGTCACCGTTTCAGAGAGGTCTGCTCCGATGTTTGTTGTTCTGTCGCCAACCACGTTTTCGGTCATGGTTGTACCTACAAAGACCGCCTTTGCCATCCCGACTTCTTCGGTCTTCGCGCCTGCAACTGTCTCGTTCATGACACCGCCGACCGTGATCTGATACACGCCGCCAATGGATAATTCTTTTGCGCCGCCAATGGTCTCCATTGAATTGATGCTCACCGTTTCGGTCTTGTTGGCGCCGATGGTATTGGTTTTGTTGGCGCCTATGCTCTCGGTGTGATTTGAGCCTATTGTTACCGTCTGATCTGCCCCGACAGTTTTCGTTCTGTTATTGCCGACATTGAGCGTTTCGTCATTGCCGACCGTCTGCCCCTTGTCGTTTTTGATCAGGACGTTCCAGTCTTTTTCGCCCTGAAGATATATCTCCTCCGATCCCTTTCTGTCCTCGAAGCGCAGTTCGTTGAAGTTGTCGGGACCGCCTCCGGGGGTGCTTCTGGTCTTGATGCCGCTTCGGGTCTTGTTGGCGGGGAGCCTGTAGAGTGCGGGTGAAGCGGCATTGTTCACGTTGCCCACGACAATCGGCCAGTCCGGGTCGCCGTTGATGAAGTCGACAAGAACCTCGTCACCTATGCGCGGAATGGAGACAAAGCCCCATCCGTTGCCGCTCCAGGGCTGGCTGGTGCGGAGCCAGCATGAGCTCTGGTCGTTTTTCCGACCCTCCCTGTCCCAGTGGAACAGAACCTTTATGCGCCCGTATTCGTCGGTGTGGATTTCCTGTCCCTCCGGACCAGTCACCACTGCACTCTGGAGCCCGCGGACAAATGGCTTTGGGACGGTCGTTCGGGTGCGGTAGACCGTCGAAGCGGGGATGGCTATGAAGTGGTTGGAATAGGAATAGTCTCCACCGATCCCAGAATGCTCGCCGTACACGTTAGGTTGTGATCCCTCGTGCTCTACGGCAATAAGACAATATTCCCTGTTCAACTCCTCAAAGCTGTGGTCGCTGATCGTGAAGGTGCAGCCGGGGATGAATCTGGCACAGTTGCTTGTGCCTTGTGCGCTTTCCTCAAGTGATTTGACTTCTTCCAGGTGCGCTTTCACTTTGGGTGAACCTTCGGGGGGAAGTCCATAGTCTCCGGGGTATTCGTATATCTCATGAACCCTGTGAGTATCGCCTTCCTCAATTACTTCCATGTCAAGCGATGGCCTTTTGAAGTTGTAGTTTGTGTGGGTAACTTTTCCGGGGCAGATTGCGCGGTTGTATGCAAAGGTTTCTATGGTTTCCTTTTCGGCGACGAGTCCCGAGTCATGGTGAAAGCTGATTTCGTCCTCTCCTGCTATGGGGCGGTAAACCGCTTCAGTGTCGGAAAACACGATGCTGTGGGAATCTTCGGCGTGTTCGAAGAAATAGAAGATCCCCTCTTCCTCCAGAATGCGGCAGATGAAGCGGAAATCGCTTTCACCGTACTGGGTGCAGTAACGTCTTTCCGGATAGTCGGATTCAAGTTTGAAGACATAGTCGTCAGAGGAAATCTGGTTTTCGTCGAGAATTTCGGTGACGATGTCGACAACTGTGGCATTCTGGAATATTCTGAAGTTCTTGTTGAAGTTGAGCAGCCATACAGCAGGAACCATTGTCGCTTGGTAAGTGTAGAAACGGCCTACATGGCCTATCACCATAAAGTTCCCGATTATGCCATGGATATAACGGTCTTCGTCTTTGCCGGCAATAGTAAGGAGAACCTCTTTCTTTATCATTGTGCTTAGATGTATTACGTCCTCACTTACAAGGTTGAGCGTTGCTATAAAATGTGCTGATATGGATTCTTCCAAGCTAAAATGCTCGACGGCTATTTCGTAGTCAGTGCCTATAACAAAGAGTGAAAATTTTGATTTTGACACCATGGCATTCTCTCCGAGGTTAGTAGCTCTAATACGTTTGTTGATCTTTAGCTAAACTCCACTTTTTTGATCATACAATATTCACTGCAAATAAGACCTGCAGGCTTAAATCGGTAAACTGGGCTCTTTACTCAAAATATACTACTTGGTTTTTTTTAGTTTACCGTTTCCAAAAATCCACTTTTCTGTAGGGATATCTCCTGTCCCCCTGTTAGGAGGACCGCCTGGGAAGATGATAGATATCATCTCTCCTGTATGTTTTATGATCGGGTCCTTGCCACCGCAAAAATCTAGCGGTCCAGATACCTGATAGCTCTTATCTTTTCTCAATCCTATCAGGTGAAGAGGACCCCCATTGCAAGCATTGCCCATTGGGTTTTCCTGCAGGACGACTACCTCATCAAATTTTCCAAGGTTTTCTCGGAAATCACCTCTTATCTCAGGTAAATAAGCAAATTCGCATTCCATCTTAAGAATGGACTTGTTATCTAGCAAGACATTGCATCTTGAAGTTTTTTCGTTTCGAATGTATCTGATTTCACCGGCAACTGTGTCAAGTCGCTTCTCCTCGCCAAATGATTCGTGCAGAGATAAGCCCAAAGTTAATAATAAAATTATTGGCATGCCGACTTTTAGAATATGATTTGTACTCGGATTAATAAGGACTTCATTTATATATTTGCTTTGTAGCGACATTGTCACCTCCTTGTTCAGCCAAATACATATTTTTGGTATGCCTGCCCATCCTTTCAGCCAAAGTTTCCTTTAGAAAGACCTTTATTATACGCGGCATGGACAGCCGCCGCACACTCTCTTGGTGTTATCTCGCCGTCATGTGGTTCCTTGTCAAAGCCTTTGTTCTGATTGTATACTTTCGTCCCGGCTCTGAAAATTGCTGCATCTGGATCCTTGCCAATAGCTTTAGGCCATAAAATAACCATGTATATATCTTCAAGCGTTTTCAACCTTCCCTTGTAGGACAAGAAATATTATGCCGGGAGATGTTGCATTGGCAAACAAATCGTCCGTTGAGCACGGTGGTAAGTCATAAATGAAGCGGCAGACTCAATTGACCTTTCAACATGGGACCCAATAGCTGTGATAGAATTTGCCAGCACCTTGAAAGTATTACTAAAGGCAACTAGATAACGCTCTGTTATCGGGACGGACTTGGGCAAAGAACATAATGCGCTAAAAGTTGTGCCTGCCGGAGTAACCAGACCATCACATTTGGCTAAACCCAGGCGATGCTGGAAAGCCAAGATTGCTGTGATTGTCTTGGAACCTGCGATATCGTCAACTTTCACTTGCCTAGAAGGCGGGATGATATGCCGGTTCAACAGGGCCTGAACAATTCTTACGTCTGAACCTTTGTTTACTCCATGTCTGCCAACTGAATTGCTTATTTTGTGCATGCTCTTCTGCCTATTTTAGGTAGTGATTATGGACCCGTAGTCCTTGTACCCGCATTGTCGCAGGCATCAGATCAGGGGCCGATCCCCCAGCCGCGCAGGCCATTGTAATTGATACCCTTCAGTAATCTCCTCAACGACAAGACGAATAAAGCAGTTTTGCGTGACATAGCCACCGAGAAACCGTTCCAGAACCGAACTGAACAGATACAGATCGCCAGGCCCGACAAACTGTTCGCCGCGCAGCTTTATTCTGATGTCATATCCTCGATACATACTGCCGCCTATCAATCTGTCGGCCGGATTTGCGTGAATAGATGCGATAGCATCCACTCGTTTCAGATTCGATTTAGCCGCTGCCTGATTGCGATTGTTCGCCGAAATAAAAAATCTCAAAATTGCACGGAGAGTGTTAACAAGGTCTAGAGAGATGCGATTAAGTGAAAAGCTGGAGAGAAGCCTCCATTGCCGGTTGTGTCCGGTGTCGGGATCAATGGAAAACGTAACTGGTTTGATGTTCGTGAATACGGTGGGTTCAGGAATGGTCGGGGTTGGGATACAAACATCGCCGATGTCGAGCCGCTCGGGCAGAATTCCGTTGGCACAGGTCAGATCGATGTTGAGCTTTATTCTGGAAGGAAGGGTGTCGCGTTTTCGAGGGCTAATCGAAAGGAGTGTGTCAAATCCCTCTCCAAGGGGTGATTTGCTATGCGTGATGTTGCAAGGATGGTCGACATCTGTGCGTTGAAATAAGGGACTTTGCCTGAAGTATTCCCTTCTCTCGACAGCAGCCATTTCAAATTCGGTTATCCGGTCCACAGAGTAGATCTGGTAATGATCCGGATTATTTCCCGATATATGTATCTTTTGCCGTATTTCGCCATTCCCAAATGTCAGGGGCTTCGCCTTGTGCTCAAACAGGTTGACAACCGGGGTGGCAAAAAGGACGAAACTGTTTGCATTGACTTGTGGTAGTACCGGCGGAGATGCGGTCAGCTCGAAATCGATTTCGAACCGGGAGCCGTCGCCAAGCGTGCGGCAGGCGTCGAGCCCGGCAAGGTCTATGAACAGGAATTTGTCGTGGAACAGGAAATACTCCTGCAATATCAGGTGCCCGGGCAAAAGGGCTCTTTCTTTTGTGAGCATGGTTTCGTCATCAGCAAGGCCGACCGGTTTCAGACAGCCGGAGGCAATCTCGATGCCAGCTCCGTTTTCCCGAGAAGTGATCACGACGCGTTTCAGATAGCGCATTAAGAGCAGGTACAGGTTACAGGCCGCAGGATGGTCATCCCCGAGAAAGAAGCGCAGAGATTTCGGTTGCCAGCCGGAAAGGCCGATGCCCTTCAATTGAAATTGCAGCCTGATGGACGGTGGCTTGCCGGAGGGGTGGGAGAAAGAGGCATCCAGTAGTTTCAAGGGGTGTACAGTGACGTCGAAGCATGTCTTAAATCTGCACTTGGTTCCCTGTACCGGGATTGATGCGACTTCTGCCCCTGCGGAAATCAGCAGCGGTTGGGCAAGTTCAGCCTTGGGAGTAAAGGCGACGATGGTTGTCGCCGGTATTGGGCGAAAATCCCATGGGTGAAGCGCTTCGGTCAATTCATGGATGATCTCCGGTAAATCGTCATCCAGCTTCTGCTGCAGGTTGGCGTTCAGGAACGCGACTCCCTCGAAGAGCCGCTCCACGCTTGGATTTGCCAGGTGCCCGGTGACCATCGAGGCCAGTTCCGGATGGGCCCCGGCGTAGCCGGCCGCCAAGTCGCGCAGCCGGGCCAACTCCTGCTGATAGTAGTCGGTCAGGGTTGACGGTTGCGTCCTTTCAGGCGCAGAGCCAAAGTCATCTGCAACGGGGGCGGGTGCTTTTGTTGCGGACTGGGCAAGGGGAAAGATTGCGCCTACTTCTCCCGGGGTGCCGCCGGAGAAGCACCAGCTATTCCACCCCAGACGCGGACCGTCGGGATCGCCTAGACGGATCGGATCGGCTTCCCCCGCAGCCAGGATGAGCTTCAAGTCAAAATCAAAGGGATCAACGATGTAGAGCCTGATCATCCTCGCCAATTTGATATACCGTGGAGTGCCGGGGAGAAAGGTGTCGAATTCCTTCTGTGACAACGGGCCGATGTGGATGCGGAACTTGCCCATACGGTCCGGCATCACGCTCCCCAGGACGGTGTTAACCCCCAGACAATTGTTGGCAGCTCCCAGGCGCATCTGCTGGTCCTCGGGGATCGGCACCCGGCGCAGGACGCACTGCTCCACTTCCAGCCTGCCTACTCCCAGCGCATCGCGCAAAAGGGTCTGCAATCCCGGGGCGGAGCGGGGAAACTGAGAAAAAAGCCCTGCATAGCGCATGAGTGACCCGGCATCGGGCACACTGTCCCGCAGCTCCCTTTCACCCAGGCCGATCAGGCAGAAAAGCCGCTCCAGGTCCCGGGAATTTTTCTCCTCCGCCACCCGGATGAAGAGCCGGTATTTGCTCCAGCACTGGAAGTAGAGCTGGTAGAGCCGCTGGTGCAGTATGTCCAAGAAGTCTCGGCTCACCGATGAATCGGCCGCCGCCTCGTCCAGCAGCTCTTCGGTGTAGTGCGTCGGCAGAGGGGAGGAGGAACCGTACAGCCCAAGAAAGGTGGTGGTGACCAGGAGGTCGGCGCCGTCGTCTCCGGCCCGTTCGACCCGGGTCACGTCGGCTGCCGGAAAGGCCAGGGAGAGATCGGGCCGGACGCGGACCCGATCCTGCCATGGGACTTCGGGCAGTTCCTGCGCACCGCCGGCGCCAAGGTGCATGCGCGCAATGCGCATGACTTGACTAAACGAGAACTCGTGCCCCTTGGAAAGCAGGTCTTCGATCACCGGATAGCTTGGTTTCCCAGTCGTGTCGGCCACTGACAGGTCTCCCCCCTCAAAGTTTCGTGGAATACCAGCCGGGTGTAGCTCTGCAGCGACGCGTAGCTCGCCAGAAAATGATCGAGCACGCAGCCGAACAGATACAGGTCTCCCGGACCGGCGAAATGATCCTGGCGCACCTTGATGCGGATCTCCCGGCCGGTCATGGGGATCCCAGAAACCGTCTGTCTGTCTGCAATCACCTGCAGAGCCTGAATACCTGAAATACGCTTCAGACTAGCCGCGCCCCGGGAGCCGCTGCGGTGCTCGGGGAACAGGTACAGCTCTAGAAGCGTGCGCAGATGCTCCACTTTCTCCAGCGACAGATGGTTCAGGTAAAGGTGGGAGGTGAGTTGCCGGAGCAGTCCGGGACCCAGCGGTGGGGGGTGGCCCGGATTCACCGGGGTGATGTTGCGGCCTGAGACGATATCAGGCAGGGGGGAGAGCGCGGCCGCGATATCTCCTATGTGCAGGTTGTCGGGGAGACTGCCGTTGCTACAGGTCAGGCTAATCGAGAGGGTTTCCGAGTCGGCGGGTGGAACCCCTCCCGGGAACGCGACGCCGAGATGGACATCATGAGCGCTGTGGCGATTCGATTGCGCCAGCTGTGCATGATAGGTCGGCTCCGGAATGCTGTCGGAGCTGGACAGATCGAACGGGAGATAGCTTCTTTCGCGGCCGGTCGTGCGCGTGTAGCCGGTTACCCGGTCAACGGAGAAAACCTGGCAGTGGGCGGGAGTGGGGCCGGCAGGGCGGACAAGGTAGCTGCCGATACGGTGATTGACGGAGATCGGGGCGGCGTCATGGGAGAACAGGTTGACGGCCGGGACGGCATGCAGGGCAAAACTCTCGCGCCTGATCCGCTGCGGCAGGGAGGGAGGGCTGTCCAGTTCGAAGCAGATGCTGAACCGCATCCCATCCCCGCGCTGCTGCCAGCGCTCCCAGCCGCTCAGGTCGAAAAAGAGGAACTTCTCCGGGGTACTGAAATACTCCTGCAGCAGACGATAGCCGGGGAAGGCATGGGGCGGGTAGGGGAGTAGCGCCTCTGTTTCGCCGAAACCGGCAGGAGTCAGGCAGCTGGCCGGCAGTTCGACGGCAGTGCCGCCGTCACCGGGAGTCAGGAGTACTCGCGTAACATGCCGGCTGAGGAGCAGGTACAGTTCAGTGGCAAAGGCGTGATCGCCGGCAAGGAACAGGCGCAATGCCCCCGGCTGCCAGAGAGAGAGGGGCAGACCTTTCAGTGTCAGGGACAGGCGAATCGCCCCGGTCCGTCCGGAGTGCTGGGAGAACGACGCGTCAGTCAGTTCCAGCGGGTGGAGCTTTGCCTCTGCGGTCGTCGTGAAGCGGCAGGTGGTGCCGTCGACCGGCGCGGAGGCGAACTGGGTGCCGGCCGGGATGGCGGCGGATTGTCCCGATGTGGTGTGCGGGGTGAAGCCGATAATGGTTGTCGCGGGAATCGGACGCAGGTAGTGGGGCAGGATCAGCTGCGCGAGCTTATGGACCAGCTCCGGAAAATCGCACTCCAGTTTCCGGCGCAGCATGGCGTTTTGGAAGGCGACAGCCTCCAGAAGCCGCTCAACGTCGGGGTCGGTCCTGTTCCCGTCCAGAAGCGGCGCCAGCACCGGGTTGGCGCGGCCGAATTCCGTGGCGAGTTCTTTTAAGAGGTTCAGTTCAGAGTCGAAAAAATGGTTTGTCATTATTTCCTCTGAAGGGGGTGGTCGGTTAGCTCCACCTGGCCAACGTGTCCCAGTTTATCCAGCCATCTCGTTCCCAAGCTCCAGCTTGGGAACGTGAAATTGTACGGGAAGCTCCGCTTCACTACGCTTCAAAGCTGGAGCTTTGCCAGCAATTACATTCCCAAGCTGGAGCTTGGGAACGAGAAAAATCTACAGCAACACCCCCTCCCCCTTGACAAGGGCTGGGGAGAGGGTGAAAAGCTCGCATGAGCCTCACCCTCCCCCCGCCCCTCCCATCAAGGGAGGGGAGAAGACCAAGCGGGAGAATTGGTGCTTCTTCGGAAATTACTTATGAATGTGTACCCTCCCGTCCGTATCGACAACCGTCTCGAAAAATACTTTCCGGCCGGTTTCCACAGTCAGGCACGCAATGATTTCGAAGCGCAGCGTTAGTGTCTCGTCCTCATCGGGGACGTAGGTCACGGTTGCTCCGGAGAGTCTGGGCTCGTACTTGTCGATGGCGTTCTTGATGTTGTGTTCGATTTGATGCACTGATTCCGGGTAGGTCTGGAGGAAGTCGAGGAAGTCGGGGATCCCGTAATCGCCGGCGATGGGTACGTTTCCCTGCCGGGTGTTGAGTATCCGTTGCAGGTGGGACAGCACCGAGTCGATGCAGCGCCGCTGATTGTCGCCGCCAAGGCGCACGGGCGCTCGCTCAATTGAGCGGAGTCGTTCCAGTAATCGTTGCTCAGGCACGGTTTTCCCCTTTTTTGAGTTTGCGCCTCAGCCGTACGTTGTCGGCAAACAAGGTTGTCATAACGAGGATTGCAAGTAAATCGAACCCATTTTGACCTGCAGAATGCCAAAACGACCATGCCACAATCGAAGCATAAGAAGCAGTTAGCAGGAGTAGTAGAGAGTCTTTCATGAAATGGAGGTCCTCTTCATATTGAGCCTGCCAAAAACTCAACGGTAAATCCTGTTTAATCGTCGCATTATCTTAACCTTCAACTGGAAAATTCATTGGCTGACCTGTCTGTTTCAATCTACAGCTGTTCACGTTCCTCCCTCTTCAGCCTTCGCCAATGCTACGGCTGACAAGTCAAGGGGAGGTCAAGATGGGGTTGGGCGTTTCGGCGCCGAATTGCCCCCATCCCTACCCCAACCCTCCCCTTGAAGGGGAGGGAGGTTCTTTAGCGAAAATTCGAGCCAACGAGGTTGGCTGTGAACTGGAAGAGAAGAAATTACTTGGGAACAGCCCAGGAATCTTCGGCTTCGATTCCGTTGGGCTCCCAGGTCCACTTGATCTTCTTGTAGGTGAACGAGATGTCTTCCATGTGACGGTAGGGCTCGTTGCTTGCGAGCAGCGTGATGGGCATGACAGGACGGATGCCGACGATGATGGCATCTTCCAAAACGTGGGTGAAGTAATGCTCTTCGGTGCCTTGCTTGGTAATCCGGTACCATTTCAGGGTAACGTTCTTCATGTGCTCGCCGGTGCAGAGCGCCTGGTAGAGTTTCGGTGAACTCCTGTCGAATTCTTTGGTGACGGTGAGAGGTCCATGGACGCGCTTGCCGGTGGCAAGGCCGTCGGTCGGACTGCGGGGGATGGTGATGTCGTGATTCACGCCGTAGACGAGGATAGTACTCTCCCGTCCCTGCATGTCGCAGGAACCGTCGATCTTTCCTTGTTTCTCACCCTGAAGGGTTAAGTGTGCGGGCATAGCCATGCGAACTTACCTCCTTTGTCGTAGTGGGGACACCACATGCAGATGTCTCCGTGTGGTACAGCGTCTTTGTTCGGGCGCCGGTTAACTCGCCGCCGGCGTAACATGATGCATCAGGCCCCCGGTTCCTTGTCCAGTTTGCCGACCAGGGACAGGGTGAAATAGGATCCCATGTACTTGAAGTGCGGTCTCACCTTCAGGGAAACCCGGTACCATCCCGATTCGCCGGGAACTTCCTCTACGGCAACTTCCGCCTGGCGCAACGGCCTGCGGCTTCTGACGCCGGGCATCGGGTTGTCCATGTCGGAGACGTACTGGCGGATCCAGGTGTTGAGCTCCTGTTCCAGGTCGCTACGCTCGATCCAGGTGCCGATGTGCTCGCGCTGGATCACCTTCAGGTAATGGGCAAGACGGCTGATGATGAACATGTAGGGGAGCTGCAGGCCGAGTTTGTAGTTGAGCTCGGCTTCCTTGCCCTCGGCGCTGCTGGGGAAGTGCTTCGGTTTCTGCACCGAGTTGGCCGAGAAGAAGGCTGCGTTGTCGCTTCCTTTGCGCATGGTCAGGGCGATGAATCCCTCTTCGGCCAGCTCGAACTCGCGCCGCTCCGAGATCAGGACTTCGGTCGGGATCTTGGTCTGAATCGCCCCCATTGCTTCATACTGGTGCAGCGGCAGGTCTTCCACCGCGCCGCCGCTCTGTGGACCGATGATGTTGGCGCACCAGCGGTATTGGGAAAAACTCTCGGAGATGCGCGAGGCGAAGGCAAAAGCCGCATTGCCCCAGCTGTAGTGCTCGTGGCTCGCCGATACGTCTTCCTGATAATTGAAGCTTTTCACCGGCGTGGTATCCGGTCCGTAAGGCAAGCGGAGCAGGAAACGCGGCAGGGTCAGCCCGACGTAGCGGGCGTCCTCGGTCTCGCGGAAGGACTGCCACTTGATGTACTGCGGCCCTTCCATGATCGATTTGATGTCCTTGAGGTTGGGCAGGGTATTGAAGTCGTCGAGGCCGAAAAAGCTCGCCGCCGTCGCCGCTATGAACGGCGTGTGCGACATGGCGGCCACTGCTGCCGTATCCTGAAGCAGCCTGATATCCTTGGGACCGGCTCCGAATTCGTAGTTGCCGATCAGGCAGGCATAGGGCTTGCCGCCGAACTGGCCGTACTCGGCGGTGTAGACCGTTTTGTAGAGCCCGGATTTGACCACTTCCGGGGCATCCTCGAAATCTTCCATCAGTTCATCCTTGGTCACGTGCAGCATCTCGACCTTGACGTTTTCGTGAAAATCGACGCGCTCCACCAGGAAGTGGAGGGAGCGCCAGGTCGATTCCAGCTTTTGGAATTCGGCACTGTGGAGGATCTCGTCCACCTGCAGGCTCAGCTTGCGGTCGATTTCGGCGATCATATCGTCCAGGCCGGCCCTGGAAACCTTGGCCGGCTCGTGCCCCGTCTCAAGCAGCTGGGTGACGAGTGCCTCCACCCCTCTGAGGGTAATGGAGTAGGCGTCGTCCGCCGGTTTGAGCCGCGTTGCCTGAACTATCTCCTCGAGCAGGGTTGCCTGCACCAGGGGACGATCCGCAGTGGATGGTACGGCTGTCCGTTCCGTGCTCATGTTTCCTCCTTATCCATCGATGCCGATTTCGGTCAACAGCCTCTGTCGGGTGGTGTCGTCCGTGAGCAGATCCTGGATTCTTTTGCGGAATTCCGGAGCGTTGGCCAGCGGTCCCTTCAGCGCCCGCAGCGCCTCGCGCAGTTCCAGCAGCCGCTTCAATTCGGGGACCTGCTCCACGATCGCCTCCGGCCCGAAGTCCTTCATGGACTCTACCCGTAGTTGTACGTTCAAGTTATGACCGCTCTCCTGCACAAGCTGATTTGGGACGCTGACGTTGATGCTGATATTCTGGGCTTTCAGGATGTCGTTGAAGTTGCCCTTATTGACATTGACCGGTTCACGCTGTTCCACGGGATGTCCATCCGGGTTTCCGGTGAAATCCCCCAGCACCAGCATCTTCAAGGGGAGCTCAACGTCTTCCCGGGTTTCGCCCTGTGAAGGCCGATAAACGATGTTGACGCGTTCCTTCGGTGCAACCGTTCCCTGTTTTGGCATGTATGCCTCCCATTGAGATGATCTGCTCTAAGAAGAAGTCCCTATCTAACCGAGATTCCGGCCGCTTGTTCGTCAGCCACTGCTTTCGTGATGCCTGAAGCTAGCTAGCCACTCGTCAGGCGCACCATTTCCGGCATATTGAACCGTCCGATCTGATGCAGCACATCCTGCCCCTGATCCTTGAATTTCTGCTCCGTCTGGCTGTCAAAGGCGAGCCAAGCCAGCTTGAAACCCCGCAAGGCCAGGCTTGGGTCATACTGCTCCAGCCCGTGCCTGGAGATATCTTGTAGCACCTGCTCCATGTGCGGCAGGGCGAGCCTCGATTTCCCGAGGTCGACGAGCATCTGGGACAACGATAGCCGCCAGAGCAGGTTTTCGCGCCGGGAAGAGCTGCTCTGCAATTTCTGCTGAGCGACCTCCATTGCCTCGAACAGTTTCCCCTCGCCAACAAGTTGCTGCAGTTCTGCTATTTTCTTCTCAATGACCGCTTCCATTCTTGCTTCAGTGATCGAATCCGTTCGTGCTTCAGTGTTCGAATCCGTCGAACTCGGGGCCGAGGTGTCCGACGGTGCTCGCAGGAAGGCGATTTGCTTCAGCCACTGCCGGGTGTCGGGCGCTGCAAACGGGGTCCCGTCGGAAAAGGACAACTTCTCCAGACCGGGCAAGCGGTGCAGCAGGAAGGCGGTTTCCTGGCAGACCGCTTTGTGCGCTCTTTCAAAGCGACTCCCGAGATGAGTCATGGCTTCGGCTATCAGGAAGTTGAGATCGATCCAGAAGATGTACTGGGGCTGGCGAGTTTCGGCGGCTTTCAGCAGCGCCTCGTCATCGCTGTTTTGGCGCAGATCTAAGAGCAGGTTTTTAACCTGAGAGGGTGGCGGCGGTATCTTGGTTTGGCCATCAATTGCGGGTGGCAGCTCATCCACGGCATACCAGGCGGCCTTCCGCGTCAGACGGTAAGCGTGCGGACTGGCCAGGTCCTGCTGCCAGAGATGAAAAGACGCTTCGTTGACTTTTATCAGCCGGTCATTCAGTGCCCTGGCGGCCTCCTGCTGAGATGTGAATTCCTGCAGTGCGGCAATATCATGCGACTCCATCTGCTGGGCCGCCGCTGCGGACGGCTCTTCGTCGAACGTCTCAGGAGAAACCTGGGCCTGCGCCATGGTTTCCTCTGTTTCGGCGGATGCGTGCTGCAGGTCGTTGAAATACTCCTTGATCGGGGCGAGGGAAGGGGAGTCCTCCAGGTGTTCTCCCAGGAAACCGCCGAGCCTGCTCAGGTTCTCTTTGATCAGGACAATCTGATCGGTCGGAAAGGAGAGGTCGTGGACTTGTTTCAGAGCGGCTTCGCTCTTTTCCAGCCACCATTCCAGGGCACGTACCCGTCCCCGCATGCGAGTTTTCTGCGGATACAACTCTTCCCAGAAATGCTCGATCAGTTCCAGATAGATCTGGAGCCCCACGCCGAAGCCGTCATTGCGCCGGGTATGGATCAGGGCGACCGCAAGGTAGCTTGCCACCAGCAGATCCTTGGACCTGTGCATCAGGATGTCGGCGGCAGACCGGCCCACCTTTTCCCAGTCGACCGGGCCGGCAGCCGCCGGGGAGGAAAGCTTGTCCACCTCGGTCTGCAGTTCGTCGAAGGCCGGGTCATAGCGCACCTCCGACCCCGCCGGATTTTCTCTACTGATAGGCTGTGTACCCAATGCTGAGAGATCCATGGTGTTCTCCGTTCCGGCAAATCTTTTCATAGCCTCGGCGAAAACCTTTTCTGATTAGCAAACAATATTCCGCTACCAACAACTCTCCCTCCCCTTCAAGGGGAGGGTCGGCACACCCCCATCCCCCTCCTGTCCTCCCCCTTGAAGGGGGAGGGACGTACAGCGGAAGATCATTGCTAATCAGGAAACCCTTTTCTGTTACCTTATTTATGCTTTTCTCCAAGCCCCTGCCGCTTTTCCTTGGTCAGCTTTTCCAGGTCATGCTCCACGACATAGTCCCAGAAGGTAGCCTTGTCGCTTTCCGGATGGGCCGCATTGGACAGCTCCCAGCGGTAGATCTTATTCAGGCTTGATCCGACAAAGCTTATGGGGTTGGTGGTCCAGCCGAAGTTGTTCGCATTAAAGTAGTTATTCGATAGCAATATCGGCGAGCCTAGGTAATTGGGGTACTTTTCGGATACCGGCATTAGATACGTGTTTTCTTGTTCGAGAGTTAGCTTCTTCCTGAAGACTACCCATTTGCCATCTGGAGAGAATGAAAACTGTGTTGCACGACTGAATAGATCGTGTGGAGTTGTATCTCTGTCTGGCCCCCAGCTTATTGACATGGCCCCATTTTTCCCTCCGGATAGGATTGCAAACGGCAGATATGGGTGGGGATGTATCCACATGAAACGGATCTTACCTCTATTGCGCTTGATTACATCCGCAAGAGGGTGATGGGAAGGCTCGAAATTTACAGTTAGAACCTGTAACTGCTCCTTTACACGATCATATAAGAAAATTTTGTCAGACACCATTGACCATGTTACCTCTTTTCCTTTGGTCATTTCCTTGATTACCCTGGTCTCTTTTGAGTTCAGGTCCATCAAAAGCAGGAGGGAGGTGTAATCCCATGGATCCTCGGATTTCCCGTTATGCGCCTGTATCTCGAAAATAAAATGTCTTTGCCTGGCATCCGCTATGGCAATTTTTTCAATTGTTTTTTCCAGAGAAACAACGATTCGGTAGTTTTGGCAAGTTTTGTATTCAAAATCATAAAGCAAAAATCGTCTGGTCTGGCCAAAACCAATGATGTCCTGTGAGACAATCGGTATGTACTCGCCACCCCCCTCTACATCATGAACAGCATTTTTGAAATATTTGTCATAGGTGATCCGGTCTTGATGGAAAGACAACAGGGTAATGGCGTTGTTCAAGTCGTTGGTACCTAAAGCATTGTCCTGCGGTACAGGGAATAACGAAAGGCTGGAGGTTATTTGAATATCGTACATCTGTGGTTTTAGGGGTTTAGCTTCCTTTATGTTATACAGCGTATCCATTTTATTATCTCCATAGGCTGTTGTTGAAAAGAGACAAATGCTCAATACAAGTATGGAAAGCGCGGGCCACAAAAAGTTGTCCGTCGAACGCTTCATTGGTGTAAGGCGGTACATGGCGTCTCCTCATAGATTACATAACTCTTATTCGCCTGCCTTATATAGGCAGCTTCCTTTTGGACTTCATATATTTCGTCTTCCTCGAGTTCGCCTAATATGAGTTCGATCTCCTTTGTCTGCCTTCTCGCAATAATATTCCTAGCTATCCGATCTATCTGCTGATCCAGTCTGTAGAATCTGTACGGATTGTACTGAGTGAATTTGTACCAAAGGCTGGTGTCAAATTCATCCAGTGCCCTTTTAGCCTCTTGGCAATACTCCACATAGTTTATGCCATCAAGCAGGGTCAAGTACCAGTCCGTACCAAAGAGGACACGGTCTTTCAAGTGCTCTCCGTCTGGGCCTTGCATAATATTCCTGAAATATTCTCGAAAACTGTTTTTAGTAAACGATGACGAGATATCCACATACAGATTCGGATACTTATTCTCGGTTATCATTTTGACGATCTGCTGGCCCCACTCACGACCAAGATCTGTGTTGCCGCCAAAATGGGCCAGACAGAGATGTAGGGAATTCAGAGGCGTCCCTTTGACCGTTTTGTCCAGAACCAGGCGCCATGCATCGGGAGAGACAAATTGTTCATTGAAATACTTCAGCATCTTTAACGGATCATCTTGGGGAACGCCCAAATAGGGATCGATATAGGTAGGCGCGTTCCTGCAATTGGCGTCTTTCTGCATCTGGTCCTCGTGGGTGTCGTTCGGGTGCACGAAGTCAAAGTACTCTTCCCGATTAAATGAAGGCGCTCCATCGGGCGTGCAGTGGTTCATGATGGGGATTTTCCTTTTACAGCATCCGGCATAGAAATCCTCCAGTATGGGGAGCCTGGGGTCCCACGGCCGGTAGCCTTGAGCCGTGTACATCTTGAAACCCAGATAAATCCCTTCGCTGTCCACCTGCTTGAATACTTCGGTATTGCCTAATAGCTGCCAGCGGCGAGGGTCGTAGTGAAACATGGGGAGCAACTTCAGCGGGTTGGCAAGAACTACCTGCTCGGTGTATTGAACTTGTTTTGTCCACTGCTCATATCTGACGGTCTCTTCATCGGGCACCAGGACCGGCGCAGCTTTTATGCTCATCAGCTTCTTGTTCCCTCGGATGTCATGAAAAGCTCCTGTAATACCCTGATGATCCATCGTCTCTTTATACTCTTCGAATTCATTTTGCGTTTGTCCTCGCTCTGGCAGAAGAGGGCGCTCTTCGTTTACTCGCTGATAGGAGTCACCCCTCCTTGCCCAGAAGCCATGCCTGGGATACCAGTAATGGATCGGATCCTCCGTCATTCTCGTTTCGTCATAGACGGCATTATAGACTTGTATGCCGAAGTAGCCGTCAATATGCGCGTATTCCATGTCCATGGTCATGACTATGCCGGTAAGAACCAAGTGGGAGAGGTCTTTGTAGTCATCATGTTTGGAGAATTCCTTATAAGCCTGGCCTCTCTTAACAATGAAATCAGCGCCGACCTCGAAGGTTTTCTTTTTCGACTCCGGAACCATCTGCCTCACTGCTCCCTTGCGATAATATCCGAGGTTTTCGTTCGGTTCGCAGCCGAGCGCTTTTCTGGCCATCCCTGCAATCGGTTTGAGCAGGATGAAGTCAAGGATGGTGACGAGTACTTCGCCTGTGACTTCTATTGTTGCTCGTTTGAGTTTCAAGACTCCCAACACGGGTGTCCGATCGCGTAAAAAAGGCAGAGGGGCGCAGTTCCCGCTCTGGATGTGCATGTGGGAGTCGATGATCACGGATGGCTGGTATACGCTTATCAGATGCATGCTCCCGCATAGCAGATCGGATTTCACCGATTTCAAGATGGCCCCTTTGGGATCATTCTGCTCTATCTTCAGAGTTCTGATCTTATTCTTTATCTTTTTGTCGGCGTCATCAGCCATGCTGTGGCCCTCATGTTCATCATCGGTACTGATCAGATCTGCTAATGTGCCCAGCCGCGCGCTATGCTCCTTGGCGCCTGTCCCGACAGTGTGGCGGTCTGCTGCAAAATGGCGCCGCTGCCGATGAACTGGTAGTTCACCGTGATTGACTTCACTCCCATGCGGTCCAAGGCGCTCTTCTCTCCCGGAAATTCCCGGCCCCCAAAGGTGCGCCGTCCACCGTTCAGATCCTTGAGAAAATCGGGGAAGCCCTGCTGCCCCGGGTAGTGCCGGGTCAGGACCACGTCTCCCACTTCGATCTGAAACAGGACGTCGCCGCAGGCGTCGGGAGACCAGGAAAAGGTCTTGCCGACCGGATAGTTGTAATTGGCAAGACTCTGGATGATGCCGCCGCATTGCATTTCCAGCCGCGTGGCATGTGGCTTGATCTTGGCCTCGGCGTTGGCATCGGTGGGAAGCCCCTTGATGCCCACGCTGTAGTTCTGGGGTCTGCCCATCGCCATGACGGCGGCCTGTGCCTTGGCCCCTTTATTCATGAAACTGAAGAGGGCGTTTTCAAAGGCGATCTTGCCTCCCAGTGCTTCCTTGGCGCGATAGCCTGAGAGACTTTGGTTCAGGAAGGGAGCCGCCGGTCCCTTGACGAAACGCCAGGCCAGCCCGTCCGGACCTAGCAGGACGGGAATCGCTTGCTGACTGGTCATCCCCATTGTTCCGGCCAAAACCTGTTCTTCCCACAGGGCCTGCAGTTGGGCGGCGCTCTCCGTGCGCAAATAGGACCAGAGGAATTGCAGCGGCCCGATCAGGAGTTGGTTGAATACCGGATCTGCGGCCTCAGCCGAGATCCCGGCTTTCAACCGGCCGGCTGAGGCGGCTGCGGCATACAACGGAGATTTGCCGATTGCCGGATCCTCTGCGAAGGTCTGGGACGCCAGCTGAAAGACCTGGTTGCGCGAGGCGACTGCAGGGGCGATGGCCGTCAGGGCGCTGCAGTACTCCTTGCAGGCTTTGGCGGTGGTCATCTGCGCCTCCAGCTTGTGTGCCCCGGCTTCCTGTCCGACGTTTTTCCGGATGGTGGTGAGGATTTTCTTGCTCCCCTCGGCGGCCTTGTTGATCGCGGCATTCTCCTGGACCAGTCCCTGCGCCCGGGCGCTTTGGAACTGATGAATCTGCTGCAGCCAGGGGGGCGGGGGCGCTTCCAGCACCAGCGGTTCGAGTTCCAGCACTACTTTGCCGAGCAGCGCAAAGTAGGGGCCTTGCTCGGACGCCATTTTGAAAGCAGCCTGCTGCCATTCGGCCGGGCCGCGCAAACGCTCCTCTCCCTTGGCAAAATCGGCGGCAAATTCATGCCAGGCTTCAAAAGCTGCCCGGCGATACCAGCCGGCAAAATCGGCTTCCCGGGCAACAACCGGAGCCGAGTCCGGGACGGCAGCTTCCAGTTCCTGCACCAGGGAATCCACGGTCTCCTTTCCCTTACGGGTAAAGGCGGGCGCTACAGTTTTCTCCCCGGTGGCCGTAAGGCTTCCGCCCCAGAAATCCTTGAGCGTGACCGGAGGGAGCCCGCTTTGCCGGTCAACCCAGACTGTGAGCCACTGCAGGTTGCTCCCCTTGACGGCTAGAAGTTGCTTGAGCCAGGACTGGAGCATGGCCTTTTCCTTGCCGATTTCCACAGGATTTTCCCTCCAGATCAGGGCGGAGAGATAGAGGGTGCCGAACGCTTTTCTTGCTTCCGGAGTTCCGGCCGCAGCCGGTGAGTTCAATGATGAGAGATATTCGGGTTGGGGGTTTTCCCGTAGAGCGCTCGGTGCATTTCCTGCCAGGCGCATTTTGAGGATGTTGATGCGCCGCACCAGATGAACCACGTATTGGGCGTAGAGATCGTCGGGGGTGGCCGGGGAAATGGTTGTCATGCCTGCCGAGATCTGCTTGTCGAATGGGGTCAGGACCATGGTTTGAAACTGTCTGCAGAACTTCTCCTTGAGCCCCTTTTCCACCTTGATGCTTTCAGTGAGCCCGAAGCGGGGAATCCACCAGTTCCGGTTTTGCTCCTCAACTTTCAGTATGTCCTGGCGGAAACGCTCCATGGCGGCAAGGTTGGCCGGCAGGTCGCCCCGCAGGGGGGGCGTTTTGGAAAAGCCGTGGGAAAAACCACGGATGGTCTTCATGTTTCTGACAAAGGAGAAGGTGAGCAGGCCGCAAAGCGCCACACCCAGGACGACCCACGAGGTCAGACCGAGATTGCCGGTAAGGGTTCGCCATCTTATGGAGTTGCGGGTAGGGGGCAGCAGGGAGCGGTCACGGGGGAGGACCTTGGCGAAGAAGTCATGCAGGAATAAGCCCTTGCTGGTACCCGGCAGCGCCTCCTCCGTCCCGATCTGCACCGGGCTGCGGGAAAAGTGGGAGCGGGGATTCCCCTCCTGGCGGCCGCTGCCGAAAAATATGCCGCGCAGCACTGGGGTCTCCTGGTAGGGGTTTTCACCGAAGGCGTGGGTCAGGAAGGTGACCACACCCTGTTTCAGGCTTTCAAACTCCTCCGGAAAGAGCAAAAGCTCCGGGTCGGCACCCTTGGCCTGCGGCTGATGCAGCAGTTGCAAACGGAGATTTCTCAGACGCTCAAAGACGGCATGCAGGGCGTGCTCCACAAAGGCGTCCACATCCGGCGACAGCTCCTGGTTGATGATTCCCATGGGCTGATCGAGGCTCTGGGCGGGCAGATGCTCGCAAAACCGGTTGACGCCCTGGATCAGGTCGCATTTCGTCACCAGGACATAGACGGGAAATCGGACTCCCACAGCCCGCATCAGCTCGTCGATGCGCCGGCGGATCGTGCAGCCGTCCTTCTCAAGCTGTACCTCTCCGGCCTCCAGCAGCCGGTCGGCTGCGACGGTTACGATCACCCCGTTCAGCGGCTCCTTGCGGCGGTACTTGATCAGCAGCGACAGCATTTTCTGCCATTCGTCCTTGTCCTGCCCCTCGTGAGCCGCCGTGGCATACCGGCCGGCGGTGTCGATGACGACCGCCTGCTCGAAAAACCACCATTCACACTGCCTTGTCCCGGATACGCCGTCGATCCGGCCGATATTGCTTATCGGGGAGGGAAGCCGGGCGCTGCTCAGCGAGCTGCTCTTGCCGGAACCGCTCTCGCCGATCACCAGGTACCAGGGGAGGACATAGAGCGGATTGCCGAGTTTGTTCAGGTGCGAGCTGCGCAGCGTGTCGATTGCCGCCTTCCACTGCTCCTGCAAGCTGTTCAGCTCGCTTTTTCCCTGCCGGGCAAGCGCCTTGGCTTTAGTCAGATCTTCTTCGCTGTCGGCAACAAAATTGCGCTCCCGGCGCCTGAGCCAGACCTTGCGCAGGGAAAATCCCCCCAGCACCAGGCCGGTGAGAAGCAGCAGCAGGAAGAGGCCGACCCACCAAGGCCAGTCGAAGACCAGCACAAAACCCATAACAAGAAGGAGCGCCAAGGCGCCGGCGGCTGTGAACGGAACATTTTTGAGCATGGCACTGATGCTTTCTTTCATCTCAGTTGGTCACCGTCCTTAGGAAATTGTCGCTGATACCGCTCAGGGTGAAGTGATAAATCAGGTACAGGATGCAGAACAGCAGCACCGGAGCGGCCAGACAGACGGCAGCGACCAGCCGTGAACCTGCACGGCTCTTCTGTCCGGCCAGTTCCGGATCTCCGCTCGGGTGGGCTTCGGGGAAAAGATCGGCCCCCTCGATCTGGGGGAGACCGACCGGGCTCCCCAGCAGCAGTTTGAGGTTGGAGCTCTTTATCTGCTCCAGATGGTACTCGTCCCCCGGATGGCAGTAGCGGCCGGTAAAACCGAGGGACAGGCAGAGATAGTAGACTTCGCGCACGTCCCTCTGATGCAGGCCGACGTTGTTGAGCCGTTCGAAGAACTCCTCCCCTGCGTCGGTGGTGTTGTAATGCAAGCGCTGCAGTTGGTCATTCAGCCAGCGGTTCTTCTGAAGCCAGCGGGAGCCGAGGATCGCCTCATCGATCCAGGCGCAGAGAGCGAAACGCGCCTGGTCATACTCTTCAGGCGGGAAAAGTCCGCGGGCAAGACACCCCTCGCTTTCCGACAGGAGTCTCCGGATGTCGTCCTTCACCTCCTCATATGCGGGCTGCTTCGTCTGCACCGATTTCAAAAAGTAGCTGACGTAGGCCATCACATCGATGAAACAGTCGCTTAAATGCATGATTGTTATCTCCCAACCGCCATCAGCTCGATTTCTATATCCGCCGGCGCGCCGTTCCAGTAGAGGGCGAGGCTGTGATTTTTGGCAACCGCTGACCACTGGTCATCGTGGTGGTCGATCGCGAAATAAACGGTGTTGGCCCGGCGGGGTAATTCCTGGGGCGGGATCTGCAGGTATTGCAGGCCGATGCCTGGCAGCGACCGGGATACCAGCAGCTTCAGATGCTCCGGGGTACTCAGCTTGGCCATCTCTTCCAGCGCCCGGAGCACGTTTTTGGGATCTTCCTCTGTTTTCACCGCCAGGTAAAACCGGTTGCGTCCTTCAAAAATGGCGGGCTTGAGATCCGCGCCGTAGAAGGTCCCGTCGTAGGCCAGGCCGATGACGTATTCGGGCCCGGCGGTGATCTCGTCGAGGAGGCGGGAAATCAGGTTTTGCGCCGCGGAAAAGCAGCTCCAAAGGTTGCGATGGTCGTATTCGGGAAGGAGCTTCCTTCCGTCCTGCAGTTCGCCCAGGACTCCGATCCGCTCCGAAAAGCCGGTCAGTTCGCCGATCAGCTGTCGCAGGATGCCGTAGATATGCCAGGGGTGGATCCGTTCGGTCCCGGTATAGTGGAAAAGCAGCGGAAGGTAGCGATTGACGGACCTTAGGGCGAGAAAATATACCATGTCCCGGGAACCGAATTCCGCGGTATGGATGCCTCGTTTTCTCTTGTGCTCCTCCAGTTGATAGCCGCGGGCGGTGACCTGATCGCGGATCTCGCTGATCAGCCTCTGGAGCGATGGCGAGGCGGAGAAGCAAAGGCAGGGGGGGATGTATTCCTCCGAAAGCCGGATTTCAGCCCCCACTCTCTCCAGCTGGGCCAGCGGGATAAGCTCGTACTCGCCCAACTGGTCCTGCTCTGATTCCCAGCATATCTTCAGGGCGTAGTGGAGTCTATTTACCGGGCTCACCGCGCCGCCGGCGTGCAGGTCGTTGACCTCCTCGTGCTCGGTGGTCGTTACAAACCGGGTTGAGGCCGAGGAAACCGTTTCCAGCGTCGGCAGTACGGTGACGTTTTCACCAGAATCGCGCCATTTCTTGAGCCCCAGATAGACGGTGAACGGCTTTCCTCCCTCAAGCCACGCCTCGTCAAAGGCGCGGGCGTCGATGCGGCCGTTTTCGGAGATGGAGACAAAGGTCCCATCGGGAAAGAGGAACTCTCCTTCCAGGAGGCTGAAGCTCCCTGTACCGAGTGCGCTTTTCCGGAGCGCCATTGCTGCTATCCCCCAGAAATGCGGCTGCAGGTATTTTTGATAGGGGGAGAGAAGCCCCCGGCAGTTTCGGTCCAGAAGCTGAAAGTGCTGCGGCTGCAGCTGGATCCCCTGCTTCCAGAAGAGCGGTCTCGGTACGTTCATTTCGTTTCCTTCCCCTTTATGGGTGCCGTGGCTTTCGCGTTTTCATTGGGCTGTTTGATCTCCTGACGGTCCAGATATAGGTCGATATTGAGTTTTGCCGTCTTCTGGACCAGGGTGGAGCCGTTTTTGACCTCAGTTACCGGGACCGAAAATAATCGAGCCGAGCTTTCCTTGCGCAGTGTGTAATATCCCGCCACGATGCCTACGAACTTTGCGCCGTCGGTTCGGTCTAGCGCTTCGGTAAGCTCCTGGTTCGGTTGGACCACGAGTCTCCTCGAGTAGGTGACGCTCGGGTCGAAGCGGCTGCACTCCAAAAGCCTGGGCAGGCCGTCCTTCTCGTTGATGAGTTGCTTGAAGCCGTTGGGTTCGCGCAGGTGATAGAGGCAAACGATAAGCGAGTGGGGTTTCTTCTGGTAGAGATTCAGCTGCGGGTCGCTGACGAGATGAAGCTGGATGGCATCCTTCTCATAGCCCCATTCCGGGGGCTGTTTGACAAGCGGCGTCGAAGAAGAACAAGCGGCGAGCAGAGAGGCGGCAAAGAGGCATGAGGTGATCCTGATGACAAAAATCATGGAGACTCCTGTGCCATCGTGACGGAGGTGGAAATGCTCGTCGAAGGTGAGCTACTTCAAAGCGACAGCTTCATTGGCGGGAACATCCGGCAGTCACCGGGGCAGGGCCGGTGTTAAGTACACTGAACAGACTGCCGGAGCCGATTGGAGGTGGAAGAGGTATTTATGCTTACTTCCAATTTGCGTCTGATGATCTTATTAATCATTAGAATAATGACGGACTATTTAGTGATTTTGGTATGTGTAATAATTTTAGAAAGGTTGATCCAGGTCAATTTAAGTGTTCAATTGAAACCGACGGCCGTATGGTTGTCAAGAGAGGAGTCAGCTTTCATGTCTGGCTTGAAGGGTAAGGTGTTGGAATGATGGCTTGTTTTCCGATAAAAAACAGTGATTAGCCTAACTCCAACAGCAAAGACCGTTGAAAAGCAAAAACATAGGATGGCCCGTTGTCTTGCGCCTCAGGTCGAGGTACGCTTCGTGTGGGTCAGGTCATGGTTAGATGGCGCAAGGGAGGAGACCGCTGGGATCGAGGGCGTTGTGTTAAACACAAACCTTGTATTGCAAGCATAGGGGAAATATCTATAATGATCCAGGGTGAAAATGTGCGTAGTGATACGGTTTCAGGAGGAAAATATCCTGCAGATCGTGACAGCGTGGAGAATATTAAGATGATGTGTGAGCTGTGCGAAAAAACGGAGCTGATTGAAGTGAAGGAGCGCTACCTCTATCTGGAGTCCGGCCTGCCCAACGTAACCCTGGAAGGGATCATCCTCAGAAAATGCCCCGAATGTGGAAATGTTATGCCCATGATTCCCAGCCTCTCGAAATTGCACCTCGCCATCGCCCGGAATCTGGTCAAAAAGGACGGTCGGCTGACGGCACAGGAGATCGTATTTCTTCGAAAATGCCTGGGCTGGTCTGGCGTCGATTTCGCCCACAACATGCACAGCACCAGTTCGCAGGTATCCAAGTGGGAGTCAGGGAAGGTGGAAATGAGCACGCAGGCGGAACTGCTGCTGAGGGAAATGGTGGCACGCGGCAAGAAAATTGAAGATTATCACAGTCACGAGGTTTCCAAGAGAAAGCGCATCAAATCGCCGCCGTTGCTTTTCCTCCTCGAACAAAGCGAATGGAAAGCCGCTGCCTGACCACACGCCATCAATCACAGCGTGTTCTCGCGGTAGGAGGTAGGTCGGGTTAGCGCAGCGTAACCCGACATTCAACCATGCAATATAGACGCTCATTTACCCCCGGCGGCACCTTCTTTTTCACGGTGGTTACCGAAGGGAGACGGCCCATTCTCGCCTCTGCCGAAGTGGTCGAGGTCCTGCGCGGAGCCTTCCGGTCTGTACGTGAGACTCACTCATTTCAGATCGACGCGATGGTGGTCATGCCCGACCATCTGCACTGCATCTTGACCCTGCCGCCCGGTGACGCCGATTTTGCCACCCGTTGGCGGCTGATAAAAACCTGGTTCACCAAACATTGTCCTCCTGCCTTGCGTACCGTCCCGAGCTCCACCCGTGCAGCCAGAGGTGAACAGGCCTTGTGGCAGCACCGCTATTGGGAGCACCTCCTGCGCGACGAAACCGATTACGCCCGTCATCTGGATTACATCCACTACAATCCGGTCAAGCACGGGCTTGTCACATCGCCCCTGGATTGGCCGTATTCAAGCTTACGCCGCCATATCGATCGGGGCAGCTATCCACCCGATTGGGGCCGCGGCGAGATGGATTTTGAGGGTGTCGGGCATGAATGAGATTCATGCGTCGTAGAGGCACCGTAGAAGGTCGGGTTAGGTCGTAGGTCGGGTTAGCCCGCAGGGCGTAACCCGACGTGCGTAACCCGACATGCAGTGCCGTCGTTGCGGCATCGGATGGGGTGTCGGGTTACGCTTGCGCTAACCCGACCTACGCCTGCGCCTCTTTGGCTCGATGGGGGTAATGCGAAGACCGTAGACCGTAGGTCGGGTTAGCCCGCAGGGCGTAACCCGACGTGCATCGCCGTCGTTGCGGCATCGGATAGGGGTGTCGGGTTACGCTTGCGCTAACCCGACCTACTGTCGCTTCGCCTGCTGAGGCGGCAGTCATTTCCCGGAAAGGGTCTCTATGGCGCAGCGGGCGGCGTGATAGCCGCACATGCCGTGCACGCCGCCGCCGGGAGGGGTGGATGAGGAGCAGATGTAGACGTCCCTGTCGGGGGTGGCGTACGGCCTTCTCCCCGCCACGGGGCGGACCAGTATCTGGTGCAGGTCCTGGACCCCGCCGTTTATGTCGCCTCCCACGAAATTGCGGTTGTAGGCCTGATATCCCGCCGTGTCCCGCACGTGTCGGGCCAGGATCAGATCCCTGAATCCGGGTGCGAAGCGCTCCATCTGCGCCTCGATCCTGCGGGTCATGTCAACGCGGGAGCCGTTCGGGACATGGCAGTAGGCCCACCCGGTCTCCCCCCCCTCCGGCGCCCGGCTCGGGTCGAACAGGCTCTGCTGGGCGACCAGCACGAAGGGGCGCTCCGGATGTACCTCCCGCCAGACTTCGCCCTCCGATGCGGCTATCTCCTCCATGGTCCCCCCCAGATGGACGGTGGCCGCCCTGCCACAGGCGGCAGCCCGCCAGGGGATGGGACCGGCCAGCGCCCAGTCGATCTTGAACACGCCGGGGCCGTACCGGTACGCCGACAGCCTGCGACGGTAGCGGGCATCGAACCGGTTCCCGGCTATGCTCAAAAGCTGCCGCGGCGTGACGTCCAGCAGCACAACGGTCCCGGCCGGAAACTGCTCCAGGGTCGCCACGGGACTCCCGGTGACAATCTTCCCTCCCAGAGAGATCAGGTAACCGGCAAGGGCCTGGGAGATGCGACCGGACCCGCCGGCGGCGACGGGCCAGCCTGTGACATGGCCAAGGGTGGCAAGGATCAGGCCGAAGGCCGCGGTGCCGGCTTTTTCCAGCGGGAGAAAGGAGTGGGCGGAGAGCCCGGCGAAAAGGGCCCGGGCGCGCTCCCCCTTGAAACTCCCCGCCGCCAATCCCCTGGCCGAGCGCAGCGCGTGCAGTCCGAAACGCGCCATGAGCAGGGGATGTCCGGGGAAGCCTATGGGCGCCAGCAGCTCCGGTGCGATCTGCTGCCAGCTCTGCACCAGAGGCGCCAGCAAACCGGCGTAGGCTCTGGCGTCCTGCGGATCCAGGCTCTCCGCCGTGGCGGGGATTTCCCGCTCCAGTAAGGCCGCGCTGCCGTCATCGAAAGGGTGTGCCAGGGAGGCGGGGGGGTGGATCCACCGCAGACCGTGCTGCTCCAGCGGCAGCTGGCTGAAAAAGGGAGACCAGGCGCCGAGCGGATGTATCGCGGAACAGATGTCGTGCAGATATCCGGGGAGGGTCAGCTGCTCGGTGCGGGTGCCGCCGCCGACGGTCTCGGCCGCCTCCAGAAGCGTTACCGGAAAGCCTCCCCGGGCCATTTCAATGGCCGCGGCAAGACCGTTGGGGCCTGATCCAACTACCACTACTTCCTTTTCAGAGGGTTGCCGGCCGGTCATTTTCTGGGCTCTCCGCTTTTCGGAGCTGAAGGTTTCGGGCTCCAGAGAGAAGCGTACAGGAGATGCCGCGCTGCCGCAACGCCTGCACTTTGAAGTCCCCCTTTGCAAAGGGGGATTTAGGGGGATTTTAGCACTGTCGCAACATGCGCTCTATGGCAACCTGGGCTAAATCCCCCCCGACCCCCCTTTGCAAAGGGGGGAGATTTGGGGTGACCCAGCCATTGAAATTGACGCTAATCGGGTAGCTTAATGGCAGCGGGGGCGAGGGGGGCATTGGGAAGGAGGGGGGGGCGATCGGAGGCTGTCTGCATCCTACAGTCCCGGGGCTGGCACTCCCAGATTGCGGATCACGCTCTCATTGATGTGGAGCAGCGCTTTACGGGGATCCAGGGTGGGAACCCTGCGGACTCCGCCGCTGTTCAGCATCGAGACGGCCATCTCCCCGGCCTGTACTCCGATGTCGAAATAATCGATGTCCAGGGAAGCGGCGGCGCCGTTTTTGAGGTAGTGGCTGCTGAAGGTCACCACGGGGACCTTGTTGGTCATCGAGAAGCGGATGAAGGCTTCCAGGTTCACGGTGGTGAAGACCGTGCTGTCGGGGAGCATCCAGAGCACATCCACGCTCCCCCTGATCTTCTCCAGCTTGGCCTGGATGTCACGGGGATCGGTTACCGGCTCAGCCACCAGTTTCAGCCCCAGTTGCTTCGATTCGTGTTCGATCCTCTTCAGATAGCGTCCCGTCTTGTTCGGGTCGTAAAGTACGCCGAACCTCTTTGCCTCCATGGAGAGGAACAGCTTCAGATACTGCTCCGGTGCGGGGAGCATGGTGATGCCGCCGATGTTGTCCGCCGATGTCTTCCGGCTCTGCGATAGCGCCAACAGCGCTACCACCGGCACTTCCCGGATCCTTCCGGCCGCGGCAAGGGCCCGGTCCCCCAGCGCCACAACCAGCCGCGGCCGCTCTTCCTTCACCATGCGGTCCACGTCGATTTCGGCATAGTCGCTCAGCACCACGGCGTGATGCGACCCCTTGCAGGCCGCGTGGAAACCGCGCAGCGCCTCGCTGTAGCCGGGACTGCGGTTCGACTGGAGGATCAGGATCTCGGCGGCCCGGGCCGGCAGCAGGTTCAGCAGCGTGAGCGCCAGGCAAAGAATCAGTGCGCGCATCAGAAGCGGTACCTCGCTCCGGCTTCGAACCAGCGGGAGGGGTTGGCATGCAGCTCGTGCTGGTACTGGGCGCCGTTGAAGATGTTGCGGGCGGAGAAGAAGAGCTCCGGCGACAGCTCCTCGTGGGGGGAGAGCCTCTGGGTGAGATGCAGGTCCCAGGTCAGCGCCGTGTCTCTCGGGGGGTGCTGCGGCTGATACCAGTCGAGGTAGTTGCCGGTCAGCGCGCCGCGCAGGCCGATCGCGCCGTTATCGTAGTTGAGGCCAAGCTTGGCGCCCTGGCGGGGACCGATTTCGTCCGAGGTCAGTTCAGCCTTGCTCTGCTGGTCCCAGGCGACGGTATAGGTGTAGCCGCCGGCCAGGGCGAGGCCGTAGAGGGGAGAGGTGCGAAACTCCAGGTCGACACCCTGTCTGACATGGTCGCGCAGGATGATCGCTGCTCCGTCAAAGGTCTGGACCTTCCAGATGTTGTTGTAGAAGAGCGTTCCCTTGAGCCAGAGATAGGGGATGGCCGTGCTCTCGATCCCTGTCTGCACGGTCCAGATGTTCTGCAACTGCCGCTGCCCGTTCAGTATCTCGATGCCGTTGATGATCGGCATGCTGTAGCCCCGCGCGCCATAGCCCCGCAGGATGGTGCTGTCGGTCAGGCGAAAGGTCGTCCCGAGGGTATAGCTGACCGCATTTTCCAGCAGGTTGCTATGGTCGAAACGGAAGCCGGGAAGGATCGAGAGGCGGCCCACGCTGTAGGTGCCGTTCAGATAGCTGGACCAGCGGTCAAGAGAGAGGTCGAAATTCATCTCGGGGGCGCGGCTCACCGGCTCGCGCTGCCGGAGGTCGTTATGCTCGTATTCCAGGCCGGCGCTGAAATTGCTCCCGGCGTCACCCCCGCTGAGCCCGAGCCCGGCCCCCTGATGGTTTTCCCGCACCTTGCCGTCCATTATCAGCAGCTCAGGGCTCAGGAATTTGCGCCGGTTTTCCAGCCGACGGCTCCCTCCCCGGCCGTTCAGCTCCAGGGTGAGACGCTCGGCTAAGGGATAACGCAGGGCGAGGTAGGCGTTCAGGTAGCTGACGTCACCGGTGCCGTGGACGCCGGTGAAGAGCGGGTTGACTTGCAGGGTGGAGGAATGCTCCAGTCCCAGCGTGTTGTCCCGGAGATCGATTCCCAGGGTCACCCTGCCGCGGTTGGGGAGATCGAAGCTGAACTTGCCGAAGCCGTGGTTCAGGTTGGTCCGGTTCCCCCGGGCCAAGCCGTCCGAACGGATGTTGCCGCCGGTCAGGTAGTAGCCGAATCGGTTCACGGTGCCGCTCAGCTCCGCGCGCAGGTCGCTCGTGCCATGCTCGGCAATCGAGGCCGCCGCCAGGCCGCCCGGCTGCCGGTCGGCGGCCGGCGCTTTGGTGATGATGTTGATCACCCCCCCCAGTGCCGGGCCCCAGGCTGCGGAAGCTGCCCCCTTGACGATCTCGACCCGCTCGATCATCTGCACCGGTATGCTGCCGACTTCCGAGAGATTCTCGAGACTGAGGAAGTTCAGGGGGACGCCGTCGATCTGCACCAGGATGTGCCTGCTCGTCACGCTCAGGACGGTGAAAAATACGGAGCTGCCGGGGCCCTGCAGCTGGTCCAGCTGGATCCCCGGCACCGTATGCAGCACCTCCGCGAGGGTGTGGGCGTTGATCCGGGCGATCTCCCGGGCGGTGATGACGGTGACGTTTTCGGCGATTTTGGAAACGGGGCGTGGGAAACGGGAAGTGGCGACCGGCTCGTCGGCGCTCAGGCCGAGGGAGCTGGCGATTTCGTCGATCTCCTCCGCGTTGGCCGGAGACGCAATGAAGGCCAGCAGCAGGGAGATGAGAGCTAAGAGCGTTATGTATGCAGGGCTTCGGCGCAACAGGCGGTCCGTTGGTACAGATTCATTGTCAGCACCTTTGATGATCGGCAGATTTCATTGCCGCAGAGAATTGAAAGCGGCAATCCAGCTGTAGCTGCTGAGATTTCCCATCCCCGCCGTAGGCACTCGGGGACGACTGAAAAGAATTTGCCATACCTCTTGTGTGACAGTTTCTTGAGAAAAATGGCTCGAAAAGGAACTAACTTTTAACAGCTTATCGCTGCAGTGTCAAAGCTTTTCATGAGAAGCCCGAGCCAGGGTCAAACCCTTTTCATGGGAGGCCCGATCCTGCCCCGAACAGCCGGAACCGGACCCGGAGCAGGTTGCTGTCGGTAGCGCCGCCGCTCCTCTTCGATACCGGGTGCCGAAGCCGATCAGGCAGGAAGTTCTTGCATTCGGGAGTGCATGTGGTAAATTGCCCATCTCGTGTCAACCCAATGAGACTGTCACCGGAGCTTGCGTGCTAATCGCCGAAACCTCTCATGTCCGGTTTCCTGCTCAGCCAACTGCGAACGGCAATCAACGGTAAAGCGTGCCCGGGCTCAGGAACGGTCCCGGTGCGCTGCAACGCATTTCGTTTACCTGATTAGCAACCGACCCCGCCTGGGCGGCGTTTTGTCCGGGAATAAGATACCCTCCTGTCCCCATCCCCACCCTGACCCTCCCCTTGAAGGGGAGGGGACGTGGAGGATAAAGGGGGAACTTACTCAGCAGCCGCCCACGCCGCCGGGGGCGGCCCTGTATCAAAAGGTAACTACTACTTCCGCAAGCAGTCCACCACTTGCTCCTCCCCCTGGAGGGGGGAGGTCGGGAGGGGGGAAGACTGCTGGCTTCTAGGAAGAACTGGCTGGGCTTCCCCCTCCCTAACCCTCCCCCTCCGGGGGAGGGGACTCTTGGATACAAAATCAGCAGGTTAGCTCCAAGTTTCTTAAGAGCGCCGATCTTTCCCCTCTTGAGCTCCCCCTTTAACGTATCCCTGGGCAAAGGCTGAAGGGGGATGTCGGTCAAGATCCTGCCGGGGTTCCCGGCCCGGCAAGCTTCGCTGCACTGAGACATTGCATTGGCAGAGCCATTTTGCTAGTATACGAGCTTGATTTTTGCCGTCGTTACGTGTAAGTGAGGTGAATATTTGAAAACCGGACGTTGCCTGCTAGCTCTTCTGTCATGTTTGTGCCTCGTTATCACCTCGCAGCCGGCCTCCGCCCAGCATGGGTCAGGGCCTGTCAGCATCCTGGAGGGGCTCGTGGTCGGCGTGACCGAAGGCGACCGAATAACCATCAACTGCCTCGGCAACGAGATACCGGTCAGGCTGTACGGGGTTGCCGCACCTCAGACGGTGAAGATCGACAAGTTCACCGGATGGTACAAGACCGGCCAGCCCTACGCCGAGGACGCCTTCCGGGCGCTGTCGACCAAGGTGCTGCATCAGCAGGTGAGGGTGGAGATCTGGGACGTGGTGGTCCTGAAAAAGGGCGATCCCAAGGGGTTGGCCGTAGCCGTGGTCTATCAGGATGGCCGCAACATCAACCTGGAGATGCTCTCCGAAGGGTGGGGCTGGGTCTACCGGAAGTCCATGAACAGTGTCGACCTGCCCCACTACCTGGCAGCCGAAAAGCTGGCGCGAGCCAGGAAGAACGGGTTGTGGCTCCAGGACAATCCCGTGGCGCCCTGGCATTTCGAACCGCGGTTGAGGGCGGCGGTCAGGAAGCCGGCCTAGCTTTGTTTTTGTGCATACGTCTTAATCAAACGAGTTTTGGGTAAACGCGAGTAAAACATCTGAACGCCCCGCATCCTCGCCCCGTGATCCCCCGATCGGCCAATTGCATAAAAATCGGAAACTTAGCAGGCGCGCTCCTTTTCAAGCGGAGCATGCCGGGGGGCGGTGTTCCATTTGGGAACGGTCTGCCTGTTCCGTTATGTATCGACTGTTAGGTAATGGAACAGGCCCGGTAGCCGGAGCAACCTCCCCGTCCCCCTTGCGGCCGCCTTTTCCGTTCCCGCTAAAAAAGCGTCTCATTGTTGTGTATTCAAAGCATTAGGGGAGCAGCACCCGGCTCTTCGCCGTGCTGCGAAGCTGCATCAAGCAGGGTTCGATGCTGCATCAAGCACCCTTGGTATCGATCTTGCCATAGGAAACGGTCCCGTATCTCGGGCGAGTTGCGCGTGCCGGCGGTCGGGACAGCGCCACAGCCGGCGGGGCGTCTCTCTTCAGGAGTACTTCATGGATATCAGCAAGTTTGTCGCCCCGGAAATCATCTTCGGCCGGGGCTCCCTGAGCCAGATCGGGGAGAGCGTGGTCCGCCTCGGCGTCTCCAAGGCGTTTCTGGTCAGCGACCGGGAGGTGATCTCCTCGGGTTGGGTCGATCTGGCCGTGGAGTACCTGCGCGCAGCAGGGCTTGAGACGGTGATCTTCTCCAGTCTCACCACCAATCCGAAGGATTGCGAGGTGACCGAGGGGGTCGCCAAGTACCTGGCCTCGGGATGCGACGGCATCGTTTCGGTAGGGGGCGGGAGCCCAACGGACGTAGCCAAGGCGATCGCCATACTCGCCTCCAACGGCGGGCGCCTCCAGGACTACGAAGGGGTCAACATGATCGTGACCCCGCTGCCGCCCATGGTGATCGTCCCCAGCACCGCCGGCGCCGGCTCCGAGGTGAGCCAGTTCACCATCATCGTCGACACCGAGAGAAAGCTCAAGATGTCGATCATCTCGCGCTCGCTGATCCCGGACATCGCCATCGTCGACCCGGAGCTCCTGAAGACCAAGGACGCCCTTTTGGCCGCCGCCACCGGGGTCGATGCGCTCACCCACGGCATCGAGTCGTACGTCTCGCTTGCGGCCACGCCGCTCACCGACATCCACGCCCTGAAGGCGATCCAGCTCATCTCGCGCAACCTGAGAAGGGCGGTGGCCGAGCGCGGCGACATGGAGGCGAACAGCAACATGGCGATGGCGAGCCTGACCGCGGGTCTCGCCTTCTCAAACGCCATACTCGGGGCGGCGCACGCCATGACCCACCAGGTCGACGGCCTGATCGACCAGCACCACGGCGAGACCAACGCCTCGATACTCCCCCACGTCATGCAGTTCAACCTCCCCGCCTGCCCCGAGAGGTTCCGCGACATCGCCGTCGCCATGGGCGAGGAGGTGGCGGGGCTCGATCTCGTCGAGGCGGCCGGGCGCTCCATCGAGGCGGTCAGGCGGCTCATCGAGGACATCGGCCTCGCCAAGGGGCTCTCCCAGCTGGGCCTCAGGGAGGAGTTCATTCCGATCCTGAGCGAGAACGCGCTGAAGGACGCCTGCCTGGTCACCAATCCGCGCAGCGCGACCCGCGCAGAGATCGAGGCCATCTTCCGCAGTGCCATGTAGCAGGTTCACCCCGCAAAGGGAGAGATCGTGATAGATAGGGGCAAGCTACTTGAGCAGCTGACCGGGGTGGACTCCTCGAAGCTCAACTACTACGTCGAGTTGAAAAAACGCAACCAGGACGTGCTGACCCAGAACAGCCGGCTGGAGATCCTGCAGCAGCTGACCCGGGACATCAACATCGACATGTCGATCGGGGACATCATCGAGAGGGCGTTCAGGAAGCTCCCCGAGGCGCTCCCCTGCGACTTCCTGGGGCTGGTCAAGCTGCAAAACGGGAACCTGAAGCTCTTCGCCATGGCTCCCAGGTCTTTTTTCAACACCGGTTTGATACCGGAAGGGTCGATGCTCTGGGATGTCCTCAAGGACCAGACCGCAACCAGCTACTCCCTTGCCGACGATACCGTCTGCTTCGCGCAGGTCGCCCCGGACCATCCGCAGACCCTGCGCTCGCTGGCAGTGGCCCCACTTTTCGAGCGCTCCTCGGTCAGGGGACTGCTTCTGCTGGGGAGCACGCTGGAAGCGGCCTACGCGAGGCCCGAGCTCAACTTCGTGCAGCACCTGGCCGACCAGCTCGCCATCAGCATGCAGAACGCCAGGCTCTACAAGCAGGTGTCGCGCGCCAAGAAGGAGTGGGAGGAGACCTTCAAGGCGGTGACCGATCCGATCTTCCTGATCGATACCGAATACAACGTGCTGCTCCACAACGACCGGCTCTCCCCGGGGATGAGCAGCTCCTGGAACAGGGCGATCAGCAGCAAATGCTTCGCCAAGCTGCGGGGGTTCGACGAGCCCTGCCCCAACTGCCCGATCGAGGAGATCAAGGAGAACGGCAAGCCGGTTTTCCAGCGCTGGCGCACCGCCGAGGGGGAGTTCCTGGACCTCTCCTACTACCCGGTGCTAAACGAGGAGAAGCAGCTCTCCGCCATCACCATCATCATGAAGGACGTCACCAAGAAGCTCAAGATGGAGGCCCAGCTGGTCCACTCGGCGAAGATGGTGGCGCTGGGGGTGATGGCGGCCGGTGTGGCCCACGAACTGAACAACCCGATGACCGTGATCATCGGGACGGCGCAGATGCTGGTAAGGGAGCTGCAGCAGGAGCAGGAATACGAAAGGGCCGAGGCGCTGGGGGACATCATCAACTGCGGCCTGCGCTGCAAGCGGATCATCCAGAACCTGCTCACCTTTTCCCGCCAGGACCAGGCACCGGTCACCGCGGTCAACCTGAACGCCGAGGCGGAGCGGGTGCTGGACATGATCCAGTACCAGATCAACCGGAGCCAGATCCGGATCATCGACAACTTCCACCGCGACCTCCCGAAGATAAACCTGAACGGCCCCCAGATCCAGCAGGTGCTGACCAACTTCCTGATCAACGCCCGGGACGCGCTGGCCGAGGTGGAGCGCAAGGAGAAGGTGATCGAGGTCTCGACCTCGGTGCGGCTGGAGGGTGAGCGGCGCTGGGCGGTCTTGAGCGTGCTGGACAACGGCAGCGGGATCGCGCCGGAGGACCTCCCCAAGATTTTCACCCCCTTCTACACCAGCAAGGAGGCGAGCAAGGGGACCGGGCTCGGCCTGTCGGTGAGCCTCGGCATCGCCGAGTCCCACGGCGGCCGGATAGAAGTGGACAGCAGGCTGGGTCAGGGGAGCTGTTTCCGCCTGGTCCTGCCGATCGATGCAGCGTAGGCGGCAGAAATATGAAGCGCAGGCGGCAGCAAATTCCTGGAGAAGCAGCGTGACAGTATCCCCCATGCAGGTCCTGATAATAGATGACGAAGCCGATGTCTGCACCTTTTTCCGGCGCCTGCTCACCCGCAAGGGGTACGCAGTGGTCACCGCGGTAAACGAGTCCGAGGCGCTGAAGGCCCTGGAAGCGGGAAAGTTCAGCGTGGCGCTGGTGGACCTGAAGCTCCCCGACACCGACGGCATCACGCTCCTGGAGCTGATCAAGGCGCGCCAGCCCGCCTGCGAGGTGATCATCATGACAGGGTACTCCACCGTCAAGACGGCGGTGACCGCGATGCAGATGGGCGCCTACGAGTACCTGGAGAAGCCTTTCGACGACATCGACGAGATCGAGGCGCTGGTCGGGCGCGCCGCCGGAGCGGGGGCGAGCCTGATGCGGGGGGACAGCTCGGCCGAGGAGTGGTCCGAGGTCGCCCAGGGGGTCGGCTTTCGCGTCGGGGTGGCACCCAGCATGAAGCGGATGGTGTCGCTCGCCTACAAGGTGGCAGGCAAGGACATCAGCGTCCTGATCCAGGGGAAGACCGGGACCGGCAAGGAGGTGCTGGCCCGATTCATCCACGCCGCATCGGGGCGGGCCGGGCAGCCTTTCATCCCGGTGAACTGCGGCGCGCTGCCGGAAAACCTCCTGGAGAGCGAGCTCTTCGGCCACGAGCGCGGCGCCTTCACCGGGGCCAACCAGACCCGGCGCGGCATCTTCGAGCTGGCCGACAACGGCACGCTGCTCCTGGACGAGATCGGCGACGCCACGCCGCAGATCCAGGTCAAGCTGCTGCGGGTGCTGGAGACCGGCGAGTTCATGAGGGTGGGGGGCGAGCGCGCCATCAAGACCGACGTCAGGGTGATCGCCGCGACCAACGTCGACCTGGAGCAGGCGATCGTTGAGAAGAGCTTCCGGGAGGATCTCTACTACCGCCTGAACGTGGTCCGGCTCGAGATACCGCCGCTGAGCGCCCGGGCCGAGGATATCCCGCTCCTGGCCGAGCACTTCGTGCGGCAGCTGAACCGCGACATGCGGCTCGCCCCCGGCACGCTGCGCCTGATGCAGGGGTACGGCTGGCCGGGTAACATCCGGGAGCTCGCCAACGTGATGCGGCGCGCGGTGGTGATCTGCAGCGGAGAGACCATCCTCCCCGAGCACCTGGGGGGCACCTTCCTCTCCGGCCCGTCCGCCCCGGCAAGGGGGGGAGCCTTGGCCGCTTCCGGCGCCGAGGGGGGCGAGCGCCCCCTGTCGCAGCAGGAATTCCTGGAGCAGTGCGCCAGCGGCCAGGCCCTGGAGAAGCTGAGCCCCGAGGAGATGAACCGGCTGCTCGACTCGCTGCGCGAGGCCCAGTCCGGTCTGCTGTCGGCGATGCGCAAGAAAGGGGTCGCGCCGCCGCTTCACGATCTCAGGGAAGCCGAGGCGGAGACTATCCGGGAGGCGCTGGCGCAGTACGACGGCAACATCACCGAGGCCGCCAAGGCCCTGGGGATCGCCAGAAACACCCTGTACCGCAAGATGAAGGAGTTCGGCCTCCCCGGGCGCTGACCGGCCGGTTTGACTCAGGGAAAGTAGTTGCCTCTGTGTAGCTTCCACAAACTCTCCTCCCCCCGGAGGGGGGAGGTCGGGAGGGGGGAAGGGTCTCGCGAAGAACTGGCCGAGTTCCCCCTCCCTAGCCCTCCCCCTCCGGGGGAGGGGACATTCGGCTTCGGTCCAACAGTTGCCTTGATTTTCTCAGAAGCGTCGATCTTCACCCTGTCTCTCATGCCCCTTCTCCCGCCCATCCCCGCCCTACCAACCGCCGTTTCTTAGCTGCGCCTCCGTCAGGTCCCTCATGGTATAATCATTTCGTGTTTCGAATATCTTTGCTGCTGGAGCCGGCAGCCCACCCTCCAGCACAGTAATCGGCAGTTCCCGCTAGAGCTGCACCGAAGCAGAAGCGGGAAAGGGGACGATTATCATGACCACGGAAGGCGCCCAGAGCAATCGGTCCGGCAACATCCTCATCGTCGAAGACAGCGCCACCCAGGCGGAGATGCTGGAAGAGTTGCTGCTTCGCAACGGCTATGCCGTCACGGTGGCGGGAAACGGGCGGGAGGGGCTGTCGAAGGCGGCAGAACTGATGCCGGACCTGGTGCTGAGCGATATCGTGATGCCGGAGATGACCGGCTTCGAACTTTGCAAGGAGATCAAGAGCGACCGGCGTTTGAGCGGCATTCCGGTGATCCTGCTCACCTCGCTGAACGACCCCAGAGACGTGATCAAGGGACTGGAGTGCCGGGCCGACAACTTCATCACCAAGCCGTACGACGACGACTATCTCCTGACGCTGATAAAACAGATGCTCATGGATCGGGAACTCCAGGACGGGAGCTCCGGAGAGGGTATCACGATCACGTTTGCCGGCCAGAAGTACTACATCACTTCGGATCGCCAGCAGATTCTCAGCCTGCTTCTTTCCACCTACGAGACGGCGGTCCAGAAAAACACCGAGCTTTTGAGCATCCAGAGGAGCATCAACGAGCTCAATGAGCAGCTGGAGGAAAGGGTGGCGGCAAGGACCGCCTCGCTCATGAGGGAGGTGGAGGAGCGCAAGCGCGCGGAAGAGACCCTCTCAGAGGTGACCCGGCGTCTCCAGCTCGCCACCGCCTCGGCGCATCTGGGGATCTGGGACTGGGACATCGGAAACAACAAGGTGATCTGGGATGACAAGATGTGCGAGCTCTACGGCGTCACTCCGGGCAGCGTGCCGGCCGGCATCGAGGATTGGGAAGAGCGGCTGCACCCCGATGACCGGGAGATGGTGGTAGAGGCGCTGGAGGCCGCCAGACGCGGCGAGAGGGAATACGCCCTGGAGTACCGCGTCCTGCATCCGGACGGGACCCTCAAGCATATCAGGGGGAACGGGCTGGTGATCCGGGATCGGGAGGGGAAGGCGATGCGGATGATCGGCCTGAACCAGGACATCTCGGAGCAAAAGGCCCTGGAGGAGCAACTGCGCCAGGCACAGAAGATGGAGGCGATCGGACAGTTCGCCGGTGGGATCGCTCACGACTTCAACAACATCCTCACCGCCATATTCGGTTTTGCCTCACTGGTCCAGCTCAAGATGGCGGAAACCGATCCGCTGCGCTTCAACATCGACCAGGTGCTGGCAGCGGCGGAGAGGGCGGCCGGGCTGACCCAGAGCCTGCTCACCTTCAGCCGGAAACAGGTGCTGAACCTGCGGCCGGTAAACCTGAACGAGGTGATCGGCAAGGTCGACAAGTTCGTGGGGAGGATCATAGGCGAGGATATAAAACTTCAGTTGATCCACAAGGCGGAAGAGATCGTGGTCAACGCCGACAGCGGCCAGATCGAGCAGATCCTGTTGAACCTCGCCACCAATGCCAGGGATGCCATGCCGCAAGGGGGGATCTTTTCCATCGTCACCGAAACGGTGGATATCGACAAGGAGTACATCGATTTCTACGGCTTCGGCACGCCGGGCGCCTTTGCCCGGATGGTGGTGTCTGACTCCGGCACAGGGATGGATGCCGCCACCAGGAAAAGGATCTTCGATCCGTTCTTCACCACCAAGGAGGTGGGAAAGGGAACCGGCCTGGGGCTTTCCATCGTGTACGGGATCGTCAAGCAGCACAAGGGGTTCATCAACGTGTACAGCGAACCGGGGCGGGGGACCACCTTCAGCATCTACCTCCCGCTTGCCAAGGGGGAGCAGCTCGCCAAGGCGGGGCAGGCCGAGATGCAGTACCCGAAGGGAGGCACGGAAACCATCCTTATGGCCGAGGACGATGCCGTGGTACGGGATCTGTCGAAAACGGTGCTCAGCGAATTCGGCTACAGCGTCATAGTGGCGACAAACGGGGAAGAGGCGCTGCAGAAATTCATGGAGAACCGCGACATCATTAAGCTTCTGCTGCTCGACATCGTGATGCCCAAGAAAAACGGCAAAGAGGTCTTCGACGAGATCAAGAGGACGGGGTCCGATGTCAAGGTCATCTTCCTGAGCGGATACCCCTCCGAGGTGATCAGCAATACCGGACTGCTCGCGGACGGATCCAACCTGATCATGAAACCGGTGCATCCCCAAAACCTGCTGAGAAAGATCCGGGAAGAGCTGGATCGTCCGGGCCCGGCCTGAGTACGCCGACGAGGTGGCACGACCATGTCCCAGCGCATCTCCGACAGCACCCTCTCCATGCTGAGCAGCTTCGTGGCCAGCCAGATGGGGCTCATCTTTCCCCGGGAGCGCTGGAGCGATCTGGAGAAGGGGATGCTGGCGGCCGCACCGCATTTTGGTTTCAGCGACGCCGGGGAGTGCATCCGCTGGCTCATGTCCGCGCCCCTGACCCGCCCGCAGGTCGAGATCCTGGCCGGCTTCCTGACCGTGGGCGAGAGCTACTTCTTCAGGGACCCGCAGAGCTTCAAGGCGGTCGAGACCGAGATCCTGCCGCGGCTTTTGAGTTCGCGCCGGGGCAAGGATCAGCAGCTGAGAATCTGGAGCGCCGGCTGTTCCTCCGGAGAGGAGCCGTACAGCCTCGCCATTTTGCTGCACCGAATGCTCCCCGACCTGGAGCAGTGGAGGGTCACCATACTCGGCACCGACATCAACCCGGCTGCCCTGCGTCACGGGACAGCCGGAGTCTACGGCAAATGGTCCTTTCGCGGCACCCCGCCCTGGCTCAAGAGCCTCTATTTCACAGCCGCAGAAGAAGGGCGCTTCCGGGTCATCGAGCCGGTCAGGCGCCTGGTCTCCTTCGAGTATCTGAACCTCGCCGAGGACAGCTATCCGTCGCTTTTCACCAACACCAACGCCATGGACCTCATCTTCTGCCGCAACGTCCTGATGTACTTCACCCGGGAGATGGTGCGGACCGTGGTGGCAAAGCTGTACAGAAGCCTGGTCGAGGAGGGGTGTCTCGTGGTCGGCCCGGTCGAGTACTGGCAGGAGAGCTACCAGCCGTTGCAGGCGGTGAGCTTTGACACGGTGACTTTCTTCCGCAAGAGGGGAGGGGAGCCGGAGGCGACGCAGGAACCGGCATCCCCCGCACCGCAGGAGCGGGCTCCGGTGCCGACCGAGCCCGCAGCGAGGTTGCCGCGCCGGCCCGAGGGTCGGCCTCTCGGTGGCGGGCAGGCGTCGTCCGTGACGGCGCAGCCCCTCTATGAGACGGCGGCGCAGTTCTACCGGCAGGGGCTCTATCCGCAGGCCGTGGCGCTGCTGACCGGGCTTTCCGGCCGGGAAGAGATCTCCCTAGAGGCGATCACCATGCTGATCAAGGCGCAGGCCAATCAGGGGAAGCTCTCCGAGGCGATGTCCCTTTGCGAGGAGGCGCTGAAGGGGAACAAGCTCGACCCGGCACTGCACCATCTGCGGGCCGAGATACTCCAGGAGCAGGGGGAGGTCGAGGAGGCGCGGGCCTCCCTGGAGCGTGCCATCTACCTCGATCCGCAGCTGGTGCTGGCCCATTTCGCCCTCGGCAATCTCGCCCTTTGGGGGGGAAGGAAGGAGAAGGCCCGGAAACATTTCCAAAACGCCCTGGAGCTTTTGGGCGGCTCTGCTCCGGAAGAGATCCTCCCCGGTTCCGAAGGGATGACAGCCGGCAGGCTCAGGGAGATCATCCTCCAGATAACGGCCGCCCCACAGGGAGCCGAAGGGAAGCGCAGCTCGGGGTAGCAGAAGCGCAGAAGCCTCTCCCTCAACAAACTCTCCCTCTCCCTCCGGGAGAGGGTCGGGGTGAGGGAGCCTCGGTTCTCTATAGCGAAGCGACATTGGTTTCCGGCAGTAGTGCGGGGTTTGCCGATCGAAGCAAAGGCGTCCCCCCTCACCCCTGCCGCTTCCCGGAGGGCGAGGGGATGCTGTGGGAGGCGGGTGTGAGGGGAGCTGGCTCCCTGCGCGGCAGGCGCCGGAGCGCCCTTGAAGAGGAGCTTTAACAAGAGTAGTCTGGGTATAGCCTCGACGGCATGATCGAGTACCGAGACCGGAGAGTACGATGATAAAGGTGCTGATAGTGGACGACTCCGCCGTGGCGCGGGAGCTGATCGAGCATGTGCTTGAGGCGGACCCTGAGATAGTGGTGATCGGGTGCGCCCGAAACGGCGCCGAGGCGCTGGCCGTCCTGGAGCACAAACGCCCCGATGTCATCACCATGGACGTCCATATGCCGGGGATCGACGGGTTCGAGACCACCTATCGCATCATGACCGAGCATCCGGTTCCGGTGATCATCGTGACTGCCAGCCTGGATCCGCAGACCGATTCGGCCAACTTTCGCGCACTCGAGGCGGGCGCCTTGGCCATCCTGCCCAAGCCCCCGGGGGTAGGGCACCGGGACCACGCGCGCGCGGCGGCGGAGCTGGTTCAGACCGTCAAGCTGATGTCGGAGGTGAGGGTGGTCCGCAGGACCTTCCGGCCGGCGAAGTCGCTGCTGCAGCAGCCCCCGGTCAAGGCGGCGCTTCCGGCACCGATCAAGGTAGTGGCAATAGGCGCCTCCACCGGCGGACCTATTGTGATACAGAGCATCCTCGCCTCCCTTCCCGTTGGCTTTCCCGTGCCGCTGCTCGTCGTGCAGCACATGGCGGACGAATTCATCCGCGGCTTCTCCGATTGGCTGGCCGGTTCCTGTAATATCGAGGTGAAGGTTGCAGTCCAGGGAGAATTCCTGCGCCCCGGCACCGCATACGTGGCTCCCGGCGGATTGGATATGGGAATCGACGGGCAGGGAAGGGTCACCCTCACCGGCGGCAAGGCAGGCCAGCACCTCTGCCCCTCGGTATCCCACCTCTTTTACAACATCGCGGAAAGGTACGGTGGGCACGCAGTCGGCATCCTGCTGTCGGGCATGGGTTCCGACGGCGCGCCGGGACTCAAGGAGATGAAGGATAGAGGAGCTCTCACCATTGCCCAGGACGAAGACAGCTGCGTCATTTTCGGCATGCCGGCAGAGGCGGTCAAGCTAAAGGCGGCCCAGCATGTGCTCCCCCCGGACGGCATCATCGCGATGCTGCTGGCCGTGGTGAAGAGATGAATTCTTGATGGGCCCTACGCGCCGAGGCGCTCGGACGCGTAGGCGGGAGGGGGCGGGGCGGGGGGCACTGCCATTAAGATATGCTCAATGCCAAATTCCCGCACGCTGCACAAGCCCCCTCTCCCTTGATGGGAGAGGGCTGGGGAGAGGGTGAAAAGCTCGTAACAGCCTCACCCTCCCCCCCACCCCCTCCCATCAAGGGCATCAAGGGAGCTGGAGCAATCAGTAGGAGCTGGAGCACCTAGGGGGACTTTCTTGAGATTTTGACTTTCGCGTTTCCTGGGACCAAATCTCAAAATCTCAAGAACGTCCCCCCGACTACCCCTAAGGGGGGGAATCGCAAAGAGGCAACCGATCGGTTAGGCAGATTCGCGACGAACCCCGCTTACTCGATACTCACTCCATCTGCAACAACTCTCCCGTTACGGATCTTCAGCGTCCCCTTTAGCTTTATCTTGCCGGCTATAGCAGAGTAACGGTCGTCGTATCCTCCCCGGAAGGTTATCCCGACCGGCCGGTTGCACAACAGGTTCTCGTCGAATGGCAGGGCCCAGATGTTGATGACGTCGCCTTCCTTCGCCGCTGCGTATGCAGCCTGGATGCTGGGAAAATAGGTCGGCGGTTTGCCAATGGCGACTTGGTGGATAACGTCTTTGTCAAAGGCGGCGGTCATGGATCTGTTGGAATTCATGACGAACGGGCAGTCTGTGGTCCCGCTGCACTCGCCAGAGGTCCAACCGCTGAAAAGTGAGTAGGGTGAGGCGGCAGGGTGCAGGGATAGGCTCGTGTTTGCCGGAAATAATGCCGAGCAGTTGGTATTACAGGCAATCCCCGACGGCGTGCTGAGCACCGTCCCGGAACCGCTGCCAGACAGGGTCAGATTTACGGTAAATTTCTGGTTTATCCCGAAGGTATGGCCGGCAAGGTTAAGATCTACGGAATCGGCGCCTCCGTCATAGGTGTAGGAAACATGCAGGGTCGCTGCATGGGTACCGACGCTGCTGGCCAGATAGCGGATATTGATGGCACGGCTCTGTCCGGCTGCGACATCGCCTGCCAGGTTGCCTCCCGTTATCTGGAACCTGGCTGCATCGGCGCCGCCTAAGCTGACCCCGATGATGGCAAGCGGCTGACTACCGGCGTTTATCAGCCGAGCCGTGCCGTCAACCGGGTTACCCTGAATGGGTGTGCCGGCATCGAACCCCGATGAGCCGGTCAGGTCCGGCCTGTACCTCGCCTGCCCCTGCAGTGGCAAATAGTTGCTGGCGTTGTACGACAGGCCATCGTAGGTAAAGCTCATTGTCAGGTACGCCGATTGGTTGCCGTGGAGCTCCGCCAGGTAGGTGATCCGGATATCCTGATCTCCTCCTGCCGGGATGGTCGTGGCTGAAGCATCGCCTTGCGAAACGAACCGGAACTGGACCGCACCTGCTCCGGTCAACGTTTTAGCGCTCACGCCAAGGGGCAGGGTGCCGTGGTTTGAGAGCAGGGCGGAACCCGTGTAGGGTGTGTTCAGATAGGTCTTGGCATTCAGGCCGTGGCCGCCTAACGATGTTGCTCTGGCGACATAACCAGTCAGGTTGTAAAAGACGGGATCTCCGATGGGAGTCCCGCTGGTTTGCTGCCATTGTACCTTCAACTGGCTGGTCTTGGTCCCCGCCGACTGTCCGACATTGGAGAACTTGACGGTTACCGACATGCTCTGGCCCGGCCCCAAGTTGATGGTGCCGGTGCCGGAGGTGATGGAGAAGGCGCTTTGGGGATTTTGGCTGAGGGTCGCGACCACTTGTACGGTTACGGAATTGGGATTGGTGATGGGACCCCAGGTAGTCGAGCTGGAACTCTCCCCTCCCGAGGCCGGGTAGAGAGAGCCGAAATTTGCCGAAGTGGTGGAAGCAACCGCCTTGGTAGGGGAGTTGCTCCCGTCGATGGAGACCTCTGGAGCGCTTCTGTTTGGCAAAGTGAATTGCAGCGCGCCTGCCGGGACGATTGCTATCGGATGGTCGGAATAGGCGGGAGATCCCTGAGGGGCCAGCAACGTCAGCATGAGCGCTGTCAGTAAGAGTGCGACCTTACGCAAACCCGGCGCCGCGTGTACGGCTTCCCGGTCCTGGATGCCGTGCCACAACCCTGCTACTGCCGTCGAAATTCGGATGGAAACCAGATTTGACGCTATCCCCACAATCTCTGCTCCTCGACAGCTTCCCTCAATGTCTCCCGGAGTAACCCCAATACTCCCGCTGCCGTTTTAGTAATACGCGGATGCAAAACCACTCCTTCCATAGCACACTCTTTCCGGCAGTTAAAGCTAATTCATATGCACCGGCTCAGAACTGGGTCATGAAAGGCGAAGTGCGACGCCGTTTTCACGTCACCTGGGCAGCGGCCGCCCGTGGACATGCTGCGGACGCCGGTGACTTGCTGGCCGAGCGTTAGGGGTACCAATTTCCCCGTGGCTGCCTTCAGCTTGAAGTTGGCAAGTCACCAGCGTCCGAATTCATGGCCACCGGTACAAGCTGCTCTTACGGATCAAAGCAGTCAGTACAGGTTCCGCTGCTGTTGCCGCCAGCCGTTGTTGTTGTAATCTCACTGCCGGTACTGCTGCCGGTATCGGTAGGGATGTCGACGGAGCCGGTGGCGCCACTTTCTGCGCTGAAAGCCAAACCTGTTAACGCGATCAGTACTGCTGCGGTAATGATTATCCGTTTCACCGTTTTCATCTGTTCCTCCTCCTCTTAGTTTGGGCGCGCCTGTCGGCGTAGCGCCAATGATGATTTCATTATGGCGGTCTAATTTCGCCCCGCAAGCGGATCCGAAGGGTGAAACTCGTCGATTGGTGACCCAGGTCACCAACGTCGCTGAAACACCTGTTTTCGGACCCGGTTCCACTTACCGACCTGTCAAACTCCAGCCTGAACCTAGCAGTGCTGCCAGGGTGCTGCCAGCACTGCTGCCAGGGGGACGCCCAGGGGCTGCCAGGGGGACGCCCAGGGGCTGCCAGGGGGACGCCCATGCGAACATGCGAATCCTTCGGAACCCACTGAAATCGCCGTGAATGAAAAGGTGCTGCGAGGATGACATTCGCAAGTTCCCAGGGGCGTCCCCCGCGTCCTACCTCACAACTGCGATTGGAGTTCCGGCTCAGTTGCGCGCCATCGTCGCGCCCATTGCTGCCTCGGTTACTTCTTGCCAAGGGATCAAATGTGATGTATGTTGATACCAATGGTATCTGGAGGTGGCGATAATGGCAAAATCGAGACAAGTTGGACTCAGGCTTGACGATGATGATGAAATGAATCTGAGGAGGGTAGCTCAGCGCGAGGGCCGTTCAGAGCAGGAGATTCTTCGCGATTCTCTCCGTATGTATGTACGAAGCGCTGATGAACAGAAGGAATTCATCGACTCAGTTGAGCGTGGTTGGTATGAACTTCATTCTGGCCTGGGGGAAGTCGTGAAGGACGATGACGATTTTTTTGACTCCGTTAGCAGGGGTATTCGGACTAAAGATGTTACCGCTTAAGCGATCTTGTGAATATAAGGCTAGGGTAAGATCTTACGCAACTGAACTGGCAGAAAAGTACAGGCCGGAAATAGCGGATGTGTTCCTTGCAAACGTTAAGGCGGCAGAAGGACGAATACGTGATGTCAATGACATAGGCACTGATGCACCGTACGTGCTTGCCGGGCAAAAAGTGATTCTCAAAGAATCACACTTCAATTCGGGGCCAGCAAGCTATTGTCTCATTTATGAAGTGCTGGACGATTGTGTAGGCTTGATCTCGCTTTGGCATGGAATGGGCTCACGGGATACCGGTACGCTGACTCGTATCTGGACGCGAAGGAAAAGTAGAATGGGTTATCAGTAGTACGGCCACCCGGCGGAGCGGCCACCACCGGCATCGACACTTTACCCCAACCACCACCACTACTGCTTGCAGCTATGCCACTACTTCTGTCCGGAGACAATTAGGTTCCTCCTAAACTACTGGTGTGAGAACTCCCGTTTCTTCATCCGCCACGTAACGTGCTGTAATCATTACAGCAGCAAGATGTCTTTTGATATCAGTTCGGAACGTCGTCGGGAGGAACGGGGGTGCCGGCATTAAAGCCAGATGAGCCGGTCAAATCGGACTTGTACCTTGCCTCCCCCTGCAGGGGGAGATAGTTTGTCGAGTTGTACGACAGGCCATCGTAGGTAAAGCTCATGGTCAGGTGCGCCGACTGGGTGCCATGGAGGTTCGCCAGATAGGTAATCTGGATGTCCTGATCTCCTCCTGCCGGGATCGTCGTGGCTGAAGCAGCGCTAGCCGAAACGAACCGGAACTGGGCCGCTCCTGCTCCGGTCAAGGTTTTAGCGCTCACGGTAAGAGGGAGGGTGCCGTTGTTTGAGAGCTGGGCGGAACCCGTGTACGGTATGTTCAGATAACTCTTTGCATTCAAGCTGCTCTGACGCAGACTCTACCCCATCCCCACCCCGACCCTCCCCTTGAAGGGGAGGGAGATTGCCCTTGATGCCACTTGATGGGGGAGGTAGAGGGGTATCAGATTAGGAAGCCGCAAGCGCCGTGTTGTGCCCGCTGCCTCTGACGACCAATGCAATTGACAAATTTTAATCTTGCGTGTTAAGCTGAGGATGTCCGATAACCGGACCGGAAGTCTTAAGCCTCTTGCTTAAGAAAGGAGTACGCCCATGAAAAAGTTGCTTCTATTAGGCACAATGCTCTTCGTAGGGTTGGCGTCGGGATGCGGCTCCCACGGAGGGAGCGCGACAGGCGGAGCTTTGGGAGGAGCGGCAGTAGGCGCGGGGGCCTATGAGTATGGCGCTCATCGCCAGATGCAACAGGTTGAATCGGATTACAAGGCCGGCAGGATCAACAAGCAGGAATACGACATTCGTAAGGACCAGATACAGAGAGGCTCTGTTCTAAGGTAGGAAAAGCAGGCAATACACTCCTCGGCTCTCGTTCCTGGCGCCTCTTTCCTGAGCGCCACCAGGTAGTTGGAGAGGCCGCGGGGGAGGAACATATTCCGTTGCAATTTCAAAAAGATGAAAGCCGCCCGGCATGCCGAGGGCGGCTTTTTTTTACATCGATCTTGCCATAAAGCCCCTCCCGCCTCCCCGGGGCAGGGGACCCTCCCATTAAGCTAAGGTCAGTGCTGATTTTTCGCACGCTGCACAAGCCCCCTCTCCCTTGATGGGAGGGGGTTGGGGAGAGGGTGAAAAGCTCGCACAAGCCTCACCCTCCCCCCCACCCCCTCCCATCAAGGGAGGGGGCGAGCAGCAGGTAGGGCTTAACTTGATTAGTGCTAATCTTCAGCTGATAAAACTCCCTCCCCTTCAAGGGGAGGGTTGGGGTGGGGATGGGGTAGCTCCGGTGCCAAAAACACCCCCATCCCCCTCCTGACCTCCCCCTTGAAGGGGGAGGGAACTGAATAGCTGAAGATTAGCGCTAATCGGTTAACTTAATGGCAGTGGGGTCAAGGGGGTCGGGAGGGGCTCCTTTGCTGCCACTAGATGTTCTGCGCGTCGACTACCGCGATCGCCGCCATCTTGACGATGTCATCCACGCCGTCGCCACGCTGCAGCACGTGAACCGGCTTGTTCATCCCCATCAGGATCGGTCCGATCGCCTCGGTTCCACCCAGGTGGTGGAGCAGCTTGTAGCAGATGTTGCCGGAGTTGAGATCGGGAAAGATCAGGACGTTGGCGTTTTGCTTCAGCTTGGAGAAGGTGAACCCTTCCAGAAGCTCCTGAACCACGGCGGTATCGGCCTGCATCTCACCTTCGATGATCAGCTCCGGTGCGCGCTCCTTGACTATTTCCACGGCCCGCCTGATCTTCTCGGCATGGGGGTGCTTCACCGAGCCGAAGTTGGAGAAGGAGAGCATGGCGACCCTCGGCTCGATGTCGAGCATGCGCACCTTCTCGGCGGCGAGGATCGCCGTCTCCGCCAGTTCCTCGGCGGTCGGGTCGATGGTGACGGTGGTGTCGGCCAGGAAGAAGACGTCCTTCTTGGAGACCATCATGTACAGGCCGTGCACGCTGGAGAGCCCCGGCTGCTTGCGGACCACCTCCAGCGCCGGACGGATCGTCTCGGGATAATGGGTATCGATGCCCCCCAGCAGGGCGTCGGCGTCACCCATGCGGACCATCATGCAGCCGAAATGGGTGCGCGACTTGCGACGCAGGATGCGGCGCGACTCGGTGAGGGTAAGCCCCTTGCGCTGCCGCAGCTGGTAGAGTTCCTCGGCATACGCCTCGGTCAGCTCCGACTCGGCGGGTTCGATGATCGGGACATCCAGCTCGATGCCGAGTTCGGCCATCTTCTCCAGGATCTTCTTGCGGTCGCCGATCAGGATCGGCTTGGCGATCCCTTCCTCCACCAGTTCCTTGGCGGCCCTGAGGATCTTGTCGTTGTCCCCCTCGGGAAAGACGATCGACTTGGGATCGCTCTTCGCCTTGTTGATGATGCTGCGCATGATCTCCTTGGATTTGCCCTGGGTCTTCTCGAGATGCTCGATGTATCGGTCCATGTCGAAGATCGGCAGGCGGGCGACGCCGCTGTCCATGGCGGCCTGGGCTATGGCCGGGGCCACGTGCAGCAGCACGCGCGGATCGAACGGCTTGGGGATGATGTAGTCGCGACCGAAGGCGAACTTGACGTTGCCGTAGGCCTTGCTGACCGAGTCCGGGCACTCCTCGCGGGCCAGCTTGGCCAGCGCGTGTACCGCCGCCAGTTTCATCTCCTCGTTGATGCAGGTGGCGCGCACGTCCAGCGCCCCGCGGAAGATGAAGGGGAAGCCGAGCACGTTGTTGACCTGGTTCGGGTAGTCGGAGCGTCCGGTGGCGATCATGACGTCGCCGCGCACCGCGTGGGCCTCCTCCGGGGTGATCTCCGGGTCCGGGTTGGCCATGGCGAAGATGATCGGATTGGGCGCCATGCTGGCCACCATCTGACGGGTAAAGGCCCCTTTGGCCGAGAGCCCGAACAGCACGTCGGCACCGGCGGCGGCCTCCTCCAGGGTGCGGAAGGTGGTGTCGGCGGCGAAGAGCTCCTTGTACGGGTTCATCCCCTCGACGCGCCCCTTGTAGATGACCCCTTTGGTGTCGCACATGATCATGTTGTTCGGCTGTACCCCCAGGGCGATGGCGAGCTTGGCGCAGGAGTTGGCGGAAGCGCCGGCCCCGTTGACCACGATGCGGATATCCTCCATCTTCTTACCCACCAGCATCAGGGCGTTGATCAGGGCGGCCGACGAGATGATGGCGGTGCCGTGCTGGTCATCGTGGAAGACCGGGATATTCATGGTCTTCTTGAGCTGCTCCTCGATGTAGAAGCACTCCGGAGCCTTGATGTCCTCCAGGTTGATGCCGCCGAAGGTCGGCTCCATGAGCTGGCAGCATTTGATGATCTCGTCGGGATCCTCGGTGTCGAGTTCGATGTCGAAGACGTCGATGTCGGCGAAACGCTTGAAGAGGACACCCTTACCCTCCATGACAGGCTTGCCGGCCAGCGCGCCCAGGTTCCCCAGGCCGAGCACCGCCGTGCCGTTGGAGACCACCGCCACCAGGTTCCCCTTGGCGGTGTAGTGGTAGGCATCCTTGGGGTTTTTCTGGATCGCCAGGCAGGGTTCCGCCACCCCCGGAGAGTAGGCGAGCGACAGGTCGGCTGCCGTCTGGCACGGTTTGGTGGAGATGACTTCTATTTTCCCTTTGCGTCCCATCGAATGATAATCGAGGGCATCCATTTTCTTGCTCATACGCTGTTTTCTCCCTGTGAGTTTGTTGTTGCTAAATCTATTTCTCGTTAGGCGTGGCTCCCGAAGAGGAGCACGAGTCGTTCAGATCATCTCACCACTACCGCCAGCACCTTCACTTCGTCGCAGACGGAGAGGAGGCGGTGTTTCAGGTTGGAATCGAAATAGACGCAGTCCCCTTCCTCCAGCACGATCCGCTGATCGTCCAGCAACAGTTCCGCCTTCCCTTTCATGATGAAGAGGAACTCCTCGCCGTTGTGGCTGTAGGTGCTCGTGTTTGTCACCTGCTCGTTCAGGGTGAGGAGGAATGGATCCATCTTTTTGTTTTTCTTGCGGACGGAGAGTGATTCGAAGAAATAGCCATGCCGGCTGCCGTCCTCGGAAATAACCCTCGGCATGACGGTGCGCTCGCTGCACCTGAGCACCTCGAAAGGGGATTCTTCTTCCTCTTCAGCAAAAAAATGGCCGATACGGACGTCGAAAAAATTGGCGATCTTGGCAAGGGTGGCGATTGGGGGGGAAATGTTGTTGTTTTCAATCTGAGACAGAAGCGAGGTTGAAAACCCCGTTTCATTGGCAACATCCTGCAGAGTCAGTTTTTTCGCGCTGCGGAGCTCCCTGATCTTGGCTCCTATGTTGTATTCTGGCACGATAACCTCCGTAAATCAGTTCCTTACCGGCATCGAATCCTGTCCCTCGCCGGTGTAAACGCCATGATAGAATCGGGTTTCTGCAGCTTTTTTAGTTAGACTAAAGTATTTCATTTTGGTTAAAAAGCCAACAAAAATATTCACTTTGAGTAAAGTATTTTATTTACAGTAAAAATGGCGGGATTAATACTTAATTGAATATGTTTTGAAAAAGGAAATGCGGAAGCTCTGCGAGGAATTCGGAAAAAAAGGGAACGCCACCGATCAGGGTGGCGCCGTGCCGGCCAGGTCGGCCATGCCCGTCTTGATCAGCCTTTCGACGGTCTCCTCGATGACGATGTCGGGGTGATATTTATCTACGAGTTGGGGCATCGGTACCTTCAGGTCCCAGCACTGCCAGTAATATCTCGAGACCTGCATGCTTTCCGAGACGAAGGGGACCAGCGCGTTGAAATACGAATCCCGGAAAATGAGCGCTCGTGGCAGCCGTGGGTTGTCCTGCGACATGGTGAAGGGGTCTCGTAGATACTGGTTGAACTCGACCTTTTGGGCCCGGAACGGCCGGAGCGGTTCCAGGACCACCATTTCGTCCGGGATCAGTTCGGCTCCCCCCATCATCTCCATCAAGTCACCGCCTGACCTCCCTTTTCTGGAGACGTTGAAATCGCTCTGCGTCAGTGTCCGCATGCCGGGAAACCAGCGGGACAACGGCCTGCAGATCTCCTGGTAGGCAAGGAATGCGCCGTAATCGTTCCAATGGGAATCGGTCTTGTAGTAAAGCGGCATGGTCGACTTGCCGTTGGACAAGGCTTGTCTGAGGTCGACAATCTCGACGCTGGTATGCTCTTTCATGTAGTCGATGAAGTCATCGAGTCCGGATCTGCTCCTGACGCGGCTCAATGCCTCCGGCATGAACTCGCCGTACATGCTGCTTTTGTTCGGGGCCACCACAAAAAGGTATTTGATCCCCCGCTGTTCGAGCCAGTGTCGCTTCAACTCAAGGGTAATGGCCCACCTTTTCAGTAGCGCCTCTTCATAGTTGGTTATGCCCCGGTAGTCGGCAACCTCCTCCCCGCCCGTATAAAAGAGCCATCCTTCCTTGCCGATCAATACCTGGTGCGAAGGGGAAACCTTCAGCAGTCTGTTCTGTAACAGGAAGTTCAAGCGAATCAGCGCGTTGCGAAAGCCGAAATGGTCGTTACAGAAGCGGTCCCAACCTTTGGGAAGCTCCTGCAGGGCCGAAACGTCGAGCGAGCATGCGGGAGGCTCCGCCAGGTCCCGGTTTTCGTTTAAATGCTGGAAGGGGTCGAGTTTCCAGATCATGTCGGCGGCGGGGGCGGCGCTGATGAAAAGGAAACACGACACCAGGAATATCTTCGCGATCTTATCGGTTCTCATGGGGACTCAGAATTGCTGGTAGATGAACGGGTTGTGGGTGGATTTGGCGAGAAACGCCAATGAAACCAGGAACAGGAGAACGAGGGCTGCCGTTGCAGCTGCCTCTTTCGAGCCCGCCAGCTTCAGTGCTGCCGCCAATTCCCTGAGCCGGCCGGTCACCGGGAGCATCGCGACCAGGGCGACGGCGATGACAAGCAGCACGAGATTGTCGAGATACATGGAAACATGGTAATGCAACTCCTTGCCACCGGCAGGCACGAACATGCTTTTCAGATAACCCGCTGCCTGGGGCAGGGTCGGGGCGCGGAACAGCACCCATGAAAGCATCACCACGAAGAGCAGGTAGCCGTGCTGGACCGGCGCCCAGCACCTTTTCAGCGCCTTTCCCAGCCACAGGCTTTCCAGGGTAAGCAGGGAGCCGTGGAAGAGCCCCCAGACCATGAAGGTCCCCCCCGCACCGTGCCAGAAGCCGCAGATGATGAAGACGACGACCAGGCTGACCAGGGTCCGGTAATTGGTGCGGTATTCACCCTTTGCCATCTTCTGCCGTACCTTGTCGGTCATGAGGAGGTAGCTAAGCGGCGTGAAGAGATAATCCCGCAGCCAGGTGGAGAGGGAGATGTGCCAGCGGCGCCAGAATTCGGTCAGGGAGCGGGAGATGTAGGGATAGTTGAAATTCTCCTGGAAGCTGAAACCGAACATCCGGCCCAGGCCGATGGCCATGTCCGAGTATCCGGAAAAATCGAAATAGATCTGCAGTGTGTAGCAGATGATCCCGAGCCAGGCGACGGTGGCGGGGAGATCCGCAGTCGGGATCGCGAAGATCTGGTCCACCGTGCCGGCCAGGGTGTTGGCGATCAGGACTTTTTTAGCCAGCCCGACGATGAAGCGCTTGATGCCGTAGCAAAAGGAATCCAGGCCAAGCGATGGCTGTGCCAGTTCCGCGCTCACTTCGCTGTATCTGATGATCGGCCCCGCGGCGATTTTCGGGAACAAGGACATGAAAAGCGCGAACCGGAGCGGGTTGCGCTGTACCAGGTTTTCCTGCTGATGCACATCGACGAGGTAGGCGATCGCCTGGAAGGTGAAAAAGGAGATACCCAGCGGCAAGTGGTGCGGCGCGACTTGCAGCGGGGGGAGCTGCAGCCCGGCCAGGAGAAGGTTCAAGCTGTCGGCGGCGAACCCGGCGTATTTATACCAGGCCAGCCCCGCCAGATTGATCACGATGGCGAGGCAGAGCAAAAGCTGTGCGGTTCGCTTCTGCTCCCTGTATCGGTCGATGAACAGGGTGAAGGCGTAATTCACCAGTATGGAAGCCAGCAGCAAAATGACGGAGCGGGCATCGTCCCAGGCGTAGAAAAAGAGGCTGGCAGCCAGCAGAAAGAGGTGGCGCACCCTGTTCCCGGCAAGCCAGTAGCCGGCAAGAACCAGCGGTAAAAAAACAAAGAGGAAGATCGGAGATGAAAAACCCATGGAAGATTCCCAGAACTCGAAAGCCAAATGGCCCACGATTTTAAATGAGATCAAATAAGCGCGCACTGTATTACGTCTTTTAATTTATGTCAAAGGGGAAACCTCAATAGCGTCCATCTTCCGCTTGGTCCTCTCCCCCGGAGGGGGAGGGCTAGGGAGGGGGAACTCGGTCAGTTCTTCGGGAGAAGGCGCTGTCTTCCCCCCTCCCGGCCTCCCCCCTCCGGGGGGAGGCCGGGAGGGGGGAAGCTGGATGGAGATGGGGAGTCAAATAGATGGAGGGAGCCGGCGGGCGTGCCCGACAACCGCAATCGTGGCTGGGAAAAAACACATTTAACAACGCCAATTAGTGTGATATAGAATGTGACGTGTTTGGAGCGTTCCCACCATCAGGGGAGCTGTCTTGAAATTACTCGGGAGGCTGGAAAACCATGGATCTACTCCTCACCATTATCACTTTCGTTCTGGCAAACGTCCTCTTGTTATATCCGCTCGAGGCGCGCGCCTTCCAGCTCTTGCAGGTTCTGCTCGTTATCCTGCTTGGCGTGTTGGTCCTGCTGAAGATCCTCCAGTTGCGGCGAACAAAAACGAAAGCCGAAGAAAAGGTTCTCCCGGCGCAAAAGCCGGCCGAGGTTGCGCCGGTTGCGGCCGCACCTGCCCCGGAGGCGGTGGCGGAGGCAGGCGTGGTGCAGTTCCTGGCACGGCTGCAGGAGAAGGGGCGGCTGGTTGACTTCCTCATGGACGACATCACCCCTTACTCGAACGAGCAGATCGGCGTGGTCTCCCGCGTTGTGCACCAGGGGTGCCGGGAAGTGCTGCGTGGGGCATTCGATATCGAGCCGGTCCATGGCGGACAGGAGCGGGAGGGTATCACCCTCGCCGGCGATTTCGACGGCGCCACCTATCGCCTGCTGGGGAAGGTCCCGGATCATCCCCCCTACAGGGGAACGGTACTGCACCGCGGCTGGAAGGCGACCCGCATCACCTTGCCGCGGGTGACCGAGACGAGCCGTGCATCGGCGGCCCGCAAGATCATTGCTCCGGCGGAAGTCGAGGTGGGGTAAACCCGGTAAACCTGGTAAACCCGGTTCTACGTTCTACGTTCTAAGTTTAAGCTGTAGGTCGGGTTAGCGTAGCGTAACCCGACACCTCCTACGGCCACATCAACTGCACGGCACTCCGGCCACATCAACTGCACAGCACGTCGGGTTACGCCCTGCGGGCTAACCCGACCTACGACTTTGAACTTTGAACTTTGAACTTTGAACTTTGAACTTTGAACTTTGAACTTTGAACTTTGAACTTTGAACTTTGAACTTTGAACTTTGAACTTTGAACTTTGTCGTGAGGATGACCATGGAAAAACGATACGCGGTCGGCATCGATCTGGGTACCTCCAACTCGGCCCTCGCCCTGGCGCCCGCTGAGCCTGAGGGGCGCGCGGAAATTTTGCCGATCGCCCAGCTCTTCTCCTTCCAGACAGTGGGGGAACTCGACATGCTCCCCTCGGTGCTGTATCTGCCGCTGGAAAACGAGGTCAGCAGCGCCGCAGTCAGCCTCCCCTGGGAAGGGGAGCCTCTGCGATCCGGTCTGGTGGGGCAGTTCGCACGGGAACAGGGGACACGGATGCCGGACCGGATGGTCGCCTCGGCCAAATCCTGGCTCTGCAATCCCCATGTGAACCCCGAAGAGCCGGTCCTCCCCTGGAATTCGGATCTGCAGGCCGGTCAAAAGGTGTCTCCCTTCCACGCCTCGGTGCGCTACCTGCGCCATCTGCGGCAGGCCTTTGAGCGGGCACTGGAGCAGCGGGGCGAGCTGCACGGAACCGAAGCCGGCGAAATCGTGGTCACCGTTCCCGCCTCCTTCGACGACGTGGCGCGGGCACTGACCCACCGTGCAGCGCAGGCGGCGGGGTGGGGAGAGGTGACGCTGCTGGAGGAGCAACAGGCGGCGTTTTACTACTGGATCGCCCAGTCACAGGGAAAGTGGCGCGACCAGGTGCGCCCCGGGGACCTGGTGCTGATCTGCGACGTGGGGGGCGGCACTGCCGACTTCTCCCTGGTGGCGGTTTCGGGGCAGGCAGGGGTGCTGCAACTTGAGCGCGTCAGCGTGGGGGACCATATCCTTCTCGGCGGCGACAACATGGATCTCGCCCTGGCCTACGCAGTCCGGGCCGAGCTGGAAGGGGGAGGGGAGAAGCTCGACAACTGGCAGTTTCTCTCCCTGATCCACTCCTGCCGGGTGGGAAAGGAAACGCTCTTCGCCGACCCCGGCCTGACCGCCTACCCGATCTCCGTCCCCAGCCGCAGCGCGAGCCTCTTCGCCGGCACGGTCTCGACCTCGCTTCGGCGCGATACCCTGGAGGCCGTGGCACTGAACGGCTTCTTCCCACGCACCGGCATAACGGAGCACCCGGCCCGGCGCCGGCACCTGGGCCTTAAGGAATTCGGCCTCGACTACGCCGCCGATCCCGCCCTGAGCAAGCACCTGGCCTTCTTTCTGGCGCGCAGCTTCAAGAACACCCAGGCGAGCGACACCTTGTCAGGGCTGGTGGCGAAGCAGGTGCGTGAGGTGGAAGGGGTGCAGTTTATCTCCCCAACGGCGATCCTGTTCAACGGCGGCGTCTTCAAGGCGGGACCGCTGCGCGAGCGCATCCTGGAACTGCTCTCCGTCTGGAGCGGCGGGGAAGCTGTAGTCGAGCTGCCCGAATCCGATTTCGATCTGGCTGTGGCCAAGGGGGCGGCGGTCTACGCGCGCACCAGGCTCATGGGCGAAGGGATCCGCATCAAGGCGGGGACCGCGCGCTCCTATTACATCGGGCTGGAGTCCTCGATGCCGGCGGTGCCGGGGATGATGCCCCCCCTCAAGGCGGTCTGCGTGGTGCCGCAGGGTATGGAGGAAGGAAGCGAGGAGAGCCTCCCGGGCCGGGATTTCGGCCTGATCACCGGAGAGCTGGTGGAATTTCGCTTTTTCTCCTCCACGGTGCGCGCCGGGGATCGGGTCGGCGATCTGGTCGACGCCGAGGAGGACCTGGAGGAGACGGCCAGCCTGCAAGTCGCCCTGCCGCCGCTGGAAGGGCGGGAGGGGACCATGATCCCCGTGACCCTGCATTCGGTGGTGACCGCACTCGGTACCCTGGAGTTGTGGATGCGGCATGAGCCCTCGGGGCGGCAGTGGAAGCTGGAATTCAACGTCCGGGGGCAGTAGTCAATGGCAACGCCCCGCCATATCATCGGAATCGACCTCGGCACGACCAACTGCGTCCTCGCCTTCCTGGAGGCCGGCGCCTCCGGCTACCGGCCGCAGGTCCTGCCGGTGCTCCAGTGGGACTCGCCGGTGAGCACGGTAGCAAGCCGGACCCTCCCTTCTTTCAATTACCTGACCACGTCCGTCGACCGCCAGAGCGGTTTCCATGCGGAGGGCGCCGAGCTCCCCGCGCTTGACGGCGACTGGGTGCCCGGGATCTATGCCCGCAACCGGATGGCCGACACCCCCAGTCGCGTGATCCACTCGGCCAAGTCGTGGCTCTGCCACGGCGGGATCGATCGCACCGCGGCCATTCTTCCCTGGCAGTCCGAGGAGATCCCTCCCAAGGATCGGCTTTCGCCGGTACAGGCAAGCAGCGCCTATCTCGTTTACCTCAAGGAGGCGTGGAACCGGGCGCACGCCGATGCGGGCCCGGAGGAGCGCTTCGAGAACCAGGAAATCGTGCTCACCGTGCCGGCCTCCTTCGATGAGGCGGCCCAGCAGCTCACCCTGGAAGCGGCGCGCATGGCAGGCTATCCGGAGCGGATCTCCCTCATCGAGGAGCCGCAGGCCGCCTTTTACGACTGGCTGGGGTGGGGCAGGCACGTAAGCGAGCTGCACGACCTGCTCGATCTTGTGCCGGAGCGGACGGCACGGGTGCTGGTTTGCGATATAGGCGGAGGGACCACCGATCTGAGCCTCTTTGAGGTCGCAGGCGACCCCGAATCGCCCACCGGACTTCTCCTGCGCCGCGTGGCGGTAAGCGAGCACCTGCTTTTGGGAGGCGACAACATCGACCTCACCCTCGCTTACCTTTTCGAGCAGAAACTGACCGGCGGTAAAAGCAAGCTCTCCGGCGGCCAATGGAGCCAGCTGCTGGTACAGGCCCGGGAGCTCAAAGAGCGCATCCTCTCCCCGGTTGGCGAAGAGCGCCCTGTTGGCGAAGATCCCATCCTCTCCCCCTTTGCGAAGAGCGCATCATCTCCCCCCTTTGCGAAGAGCGCATCATCTCCCCCCTTTGCAAAGGGGGGCGGGGGGGGATTTGATCTTGCCAGCCAAAACGAAATCCCCCTAAATCCCCCTTTGCAAAGGGGGACTTTAACTCCCCCTTTGCAAGCGGGGACCTTTAAACAGGACCCCGGTGAGGAAGAGGGGAGTGCACCTTTCACACTGACCCTGGCGGGAACCGGCGCGGGGCTTTTCGCCTCGACCCTTTCCGCATCGATCACCGCGGCCGAGGTGCGGGAGACCGTACTGGAGGGATTCTTCCCGGAATGCGGAGCCGAGGAGCGTCCAGGTAAAAAGATGGGCGGGCTGCGGGAGTGGGGCCTTCCCTACGCGGAGGACACGGCGGTCACCCGTCACCTGGCAGCCTTTCTGGAGGGGCGCCAGGTCCACGCCGTCCTCTACAACGGCGGCAGCGTCACCCCGGCATTTCTGCGCCGGCGCCTGACCGATCTGGTGGCGCGCTGGCAGGGGGGGCAGGCACCGGTGGAGCTGCAAAACGACGCCATGGCTATCGCCGTGGCGCGGGGGGCGGCCCGCTACGGCCAGATCCTGCAGACTCCCCGGGCAGGGGAGCGCATCACCGGCGGCCACGCCCACGCGCTCTACCTGGAAGTGGTGCGCGGAAAGCAGAAGCAGCTCCCCACCCTGGTCTGCGTGCTTCCCAAGGGGATGGAGGCGAACGAGTCGGTGCGCATCGAGAACGCCGAGTTCGATCTCCTGGTGAACCAGCTGGTGCGTTTTCAGTGCTTCTTCTCCAACCGCCGCCTGCACGACCCGGCCGGTGAGGTGGTCACCTGGCGCGAGGACCAATTCCAGCCGCTGCCACCTTTGCAGACCGCCATCCATCTGCCTGCAGATCGCCCCAAGCCGGCCAACAACCGGCTTCGGGTCACCCTGGAGTGCACCCTGAACGAGCTCGGCTTGTTGCAGCTTTTCTGTGTGGAGCGGGACGGTCCGGGACGCTGGCGGCTCGACTTCAACCTGCGCCGCCCCGTAGGGGATGAAGAGAGCGTCCCGGCGCCGGAGGAGGCGCCCCCCAAAAGGGAACTCACTGAGGCCGTCGGGCTCGTTCTCTCCTTGTACGGCAAGAAAAGGGATCCCAACCTCCCGGAGGCTCGGCCCCGCCAGCTCATGCGGCAGTTGGAGAAAACCATGGCCGCCCCGCGTGACAGCTGGGATTCCGCCACCCTTAGGGGGCTCTGGCCCGCAATCTCCCAGGGTATGACCCGCCGCAGCCGCAGCGTTGACCACGAAGAATCCTGGCTTTACCTGGCGGGCTTTGCCCTGCGTCCCGGCTACGGATTTCCGCTGGACGAGTCGCGCATCGAGGAGCTCTGGCGGCTTTTCGACCTGGGGCTCGCCTTTCCCAAGGAGAAGCGGGTGCAGGTCCAATGGTACCTGCTCTGGCGTCGCACAGCCGGTGGCCTCAACGCCCGGCGCCAGGAGAAGATCCTCGAGAAGATCCTCCCGATGCTGCCATCTCAGCCCGAGACCGCGGAGATCCTGTATCTGGCGGGCTCTCTGGAGCGCATCTCCCTGGACCAGAAGATGCAGTTGGTGAAGCTGCTCTCCGCCGCCCTCAGAAAGCCGCAGATATCCAACAAGATCCCCTACGCCTGGGCCCTCGGCCGGCTGCTCTCCCGCATCCCGCTTTACGCCGGGCCAGAGACGGTTCTGCCCCCCGTGGAGGTGGAGAAACTCTTCCGTCAGATGCGCGAGCTTGACTGGAAAGCCTCCGACTACGCACCCTTGAACCCCCTGTTCGCCCAGGCCGCCCGCAGGACCGAGCGTCGCGACATCGACCTGGCTCCCGAGCTGCGCCAGGAGATCCTCCAGAAGATGAAGGAATCCGGAGCCCGTGCCGAGGAGCTTCAGGTGGTGCGGGAGACGGTCCCGGTAAAGGACGCCGACCGGGTGCGCCAGTTCGGCGAGTCGCTCCCCAGCGGTCTTGTGCTGGTGAAGGCAGCGAGCTGAAGCTTTTGCCGCAAAAAGGGACAAAAACCGCAAAAAGAAAACGGAACTATATCCAAAACAAAGGCTGTGCCTTTACCCCCCTTTGCAAAGGGGGGCAAGGGGGGATTTTGCCCACCTGAGCTGACTAAATC
>Ga0154470_1147_pt1 | contig 104624 bp, 89 predicted proteins | sample RifGroC2_FD_115949 | JGI IMG/M metagenome (GOLD analysis project Ga0154470, IMG submission 115949) | Geobacteraceae bacterium GWC2_58_44 | reverse complement strand
AAGAAATCAAAGAGCAGGTAAATCGTATAAAGTTAAGCTGTTACGACGAGCGCACCATAGTGCAAAAACTTAACCGGACAACGCTGGGGTCGGGGGGGATTTTACCCAGGTTGCAACGGAGTGCCGACGGCGCTTCAAGGCAAATCCCCCTAAATCCCCCTTTTTCAAAGGGGGACTTCCCGCTGCACTGATGCAGGCTGCAGATAGCACTAATCAGGTTGAAAATTGAGAGCATCAGCGAGGGAGAAAATGTTAGTAACCTGTGAGAAAGCCGGCATCAAGGGATGGATCGTTCAGCGCTCTTCCTTGGCGTTTATCGCGGAGAGATACTCCCCCCTGTTCCAGGTGGTCATGCAGGAAGGGGCTTCGGGGTTCGGTTCGCAACGGTACATCTCGTCACCCGGATAGCCGGTTATCCGCAGGCCGGCCGAACGGAGCAGCGCCTCGACTCCGGCGTGGTTCGCGATCCACCAGTTGGTCGGATCTCCGGTAAAACTGTTCTCTATGAAAGCCATCTTGGGCCAGCCGGGTTCGAGCAGGGCCTTCCGTTCGTTGATGGGATAATCCAGCGGCTCGACGACCTCCCGGCCCGGCAGGGTCATGGTCTGGAAAATCATCAGCCTGGTCGTCTTCTGGGCCACGATATCGAGCGCAAGCAGGGGATAGCGCAGGTGGTAAAACACCCCCATGAACAGGACCAGGTCGAAACTCCCGGCCTCCCGCGCCAGATCGTAAATCTGCATCAGCCTGAAATCGACCCTCTCTTCAAGGCCGTACTGCCGGGCCGCCCAGAGCGCCTGTTGCAGGTAATGGGGATCACAATCGATCCCCACCACGCGGGCGCCCCGCCGCGCCAGCTCGAAGCTGTAAAAGCCCGCGTTGCAGCCGACATCCAGGGCTCGCCAGCCGGTGAGGTCCGCGGGGATGTGCGGGGCGATCTCGCGCCATTTGAAGGTGGGAAAGTCCCCGAGAAAATGATCGGGTGCGGTCTGGCTCCCATCCGGCAGATGCAGGTTGTGGAACCAGGGGGAGAGCTCGCTGATCTTTTGCTCAAGGCCGTTTGTCTTTGGATCGGTCATGCGCACCACCTGACAGGAGTCAGTCCTGAGCCGCAAGGGACGGGCGAACACAAGGTTCGCCCCTGCGCGATCATGGCAACTTGGTAGGGGCGAATCTCGTATTCGCCCGGTCGCCTGGCCAACGGGTGGAGGTTATGTGAAGGTAATAAACTAGATGGCGGCCAGGTAGCTCTCCAATTCCTGCGCCCGTCGTGCGGCTGAGTGCGACTTCAGAGCCCGGTTTCGCGCCAGTTCTCCCAGGGCCCGGCGCTCCCCTTCGGGAAAATCCTGCAGTATGCTGAGCACGTCGGCCGAGCTCGACGCCAGCAATATCTCCTTTCCCGGTACGAAGAACTGCTCCACCCCCGGCCAGTGATCGCTGATGACGGGGACGGCACAGGCCGCCGCCTCAAAGAGCCGCACGCTCGGAGAAAAGCCTGCCTGCTGCATCTGCTTCCTGGTCAGGTTCAGGGTAAAGCGCTGCGAGCAGTAGAAATCGCGGTGGCTTTCCGGGGGGAGATGCTCGATCCGCTGCGCGTTCCCGGGCCATTTGATCTCGGGCGGATACTGGGGGCCTGCGACCACGAAGCGCCCCCGGGGCCAGGAGGCGGCGGGCGCGCAGAGGAGCCGCTCCAGGCCCGGCTGCCGGTCGCTGCTGTAGGTGCCCAGATAGCCGAGATCCCAGGAGTGCGGCTGCTTCAGCGGGAAATGAAGGTCCGGGTCGACGGAACAGTACAGAGGCCGCGCAGCCGGGGAGCCGTAGAGCTGCTCGATCCTTTCCAGAGTCGGCCCGCCGGTAAAGGAGAGATAGAGGCGATAGCGGGGAATCAGGTCGCAAGAGATGTATTTGCAGCTTCCCTGCGCCAGCGCGGCAAGGGTCACCGGCGTGTCGATATCGTAGAACGCTGTGATTCCCTTGGCGTTTTGCGTCACCCAGCTCCCCACCTCGATCCCCTGGTGCACGTAGGAGCCGACCATGACGCAGTCCGCCCCGCAGATCTCGGCTCCGTACCGTTCCAAGAGCTCCGGCAAGGACGAGTAGAGCACCGTGCGGCAGTAGGGCGGAGTCGGGAGATCGCGATTTTGGGCGTACCAGCTGGCATCGCGCTCGAGAAAGAGCACCTCGTGGCCGCGTTTGGCCATCTCGCGCAGCAGGCCGCGATAGGTGGTCGCGTGACCGTTTCCCCAGGAAGAGGTTATCGAGAGCCCGAAGACCACGATCTTCATGGCGTCCCCCCTGCGGCGCCGCTACCCCGAGCTCCTGCCGAGAAGATCGCCTCGAACTGCCGTGCCCGGTGGGCATAGGTGTGCTCGGCCCTGACACGGGTCAGGGCGCGGGATCCCACGGCTGCGGCGACCTGCGGGGTGAGCCGGTCCAGGATCCCTGCCACCTCGTCGCCGCTGGCCGCAACGAAAATCTCCCGCTCCGGCTCGAAGAACTGCTCGATCCCCTCCCATTGGTCGGTGATCATGCAGGCCGCGGCACCCGCCGCCTCGAAGACACGGGTGGCCGGAGAGAAGCCGTTTCTCGCCATGCTGGCGCGGCTTATGTTGAGGATCGCCATGGGACTGCTGTTGAAGACGTTGTGATCCCGGGTCCCCAGGTGCCCCAGGTAGCTCACGTTCGCCGCGCGCGGCTTGTCGTCCCAGCCGCTGCCTGCCAGCAGGAACTTCTTGCCCGGGAGCTCCCCGGCCACCTGGAGAAAGAACTCCTCCACGCGGCTCTCCCTGTCCGGCAGACGGTTGCCCAGGAAGGAGAGATCCGCCTGCAGGCGCGGATCGGGCTGCACCGGAAAATGGGTATCGGGGTCGAGCGCGTTATATACGGGGATGCAGCCCCGGGCTCCGAAGGCGCCATAGGCGCCGACGATCGGATCGCCGCCGCCGTAGGTGAGAACCAGGTCGTATTGCGGGACCAGGCGGCGGAACGGGTCGTGCGGGTTCTTGCCGATCCGCTCCAGGGTGGCGGGGGCATCGACGTCCCAGAAGATGACCTGGGTCTTTTCCCGTTTCAGCAGCAGGACTTCCCGCTCCAAAAGCTCGTCGAAGACTCCAACTCCGCTCGCCTTGACCACCAGGTCGGCACCCCGGGCGGCTTCCAGACAGCGGAGAGCGGCGGATTCCGTGGCAGGATAGACCACCACTTTGGCCCAATCCGGATCGTCCAGGTCCCGGTGCGACTGGCGGTCGTAGGCGTCCGGCTCGTAAAAGGTGACACGGTGTCCCAGCCGGTGCAGGGCCCGCACCAGGCCGCGGTAGTAGGTGGCGGCTCCGTTCCAGTAGGATGAAACGAGGCTTGAGGCGAAGAAGGCGATGGAGAGGGGGGCGGCCATGTCTGGTTCCTTAGCTGATCATTTGACGGGGCATTGCCCATTAAGGCATCTAATTGGTACTAACCTTCCGCAAACTCCCCAAAGCACCCCCTCCCCCTTGATGGGGGAGGGTTGGGGAGAGGGTGAAAAGTCTGCGTGAGCCTCACCCTCCCGTCAAGGGAGGGGAGAAAACCCAGCGGAAGATCGGCGCTGACCGGTTAAGTCAAGAACTGCCTGTGCTGTTCGGTCAAAGGGGGACCTTCCCGGCGACGCCGAGCTCCCGGCAGATCGTCATCAGTTCCTCGATGCGATGGCTGCAGGTGTGCCGCGCCAGGATGGTGCTTCGACCATGGCTAGCCATCTGCCCGGCCCTTTGCGGCTCGTCCAGCAATGACCGCATCAGCTGCTCCATCTCATGCGAGCCTTCGGCAAAGAGAAAGTCCCTGCCCGGGTCGAACAGGCGATCGCTGTCCTCCCACGGCGCCGACAGCAGCGGAATGCCGCAGGCCAGCGCCTCGAAGGGGCGGATGGTGGGGATCCCCGGCAAGGCGGTGACGTAGGGGCGCCGCGGTATGTGCACGGTGAGCCGGTACTTGTTGAACACCTTTGGCACCTCGAAATTGGGGAGCCAGCCGCCGTAACGTATTCCCGCCTGCTCCAGCAGTTTGAGCGCCTTCTCCGGGTAGCGGACCCCGTAGACCATCCCCTTCAGACCGAGCCTTTTTACCGGCTCCACGAAAAACTCGCGGATCTCTTCGCTCCTCTCGTCATCTCCCCAGTTCCCGATCCAGACCACATCCCCCACCTTGGCGACCGGTTCCAGCGGATGGAAGACCCGGACGTCGGCGGCCTCGTGCCAGAGCCAGACCCGGTCCGCCCACCCTTTCTGCAGATAGATGTCCCGGATCTTTTTGCCGTAGGCCAGCACCCCGTCGAAGCCGGAGAGGTCGTAGGCGCGCATGGCGTCGGCATCGGTGACGGAGCGATGATGGGTATCGTGAAACAGGAGGCGGTACTCCCCCTTTTGCTTGCGATGCTCCCCGATCAGTTTTACCAGTTCGTGCTCGTTCCATTCGTGGACCAGGACCAGCTCCGCTCCGCAGAGCAGCCGGTCGAGCTTTATCCCCTCCAGATCGTAGGGGATGCCGCGCAGCCGGGGATAGGCTTTCCGGAAGCGCCCGAGGACGCTCTCCCCTTTCTCCAGCATCTGGTTGGAGAAACTCCAGCCGTTCCTCGGCTCGTAAACGCTCACCCGGTGGCCTCTTTCCAGAAGCTCCGTCACGATGCCGCGCAGAAAGTGCGCGTTGCCGTGATTCCAGTCCGAGACGATCGAGTGGTAGAACATTACGATGCGCATCCGGTCATCCCTTTGCCCGATTGCGGAAGAAGGCATGCAGGCTTAACGCAGAGGCGCGCAGACGCGCAGGCGCGGGGAACACAAAAAGGAAGTGGCGGGCATGCCTGACGCTTAGCCTCATGAACCGTCTTCCCCTCTGCGTCCTTGCGCCTGCGCGCCTTTCGCGTCGAGGCTTTGACCCGTCCCGGTCCGAAATGGGAGGCTGGAGGGGTTGCACCCTAGCCGGCGACCAGCTGGCGGTAGGCGGCGAGGTAGCCAGCCGTCATCTTCGCCGCGCTGAAGCTGCGGCTTCGCGCCAGCGCCTTCTCGCCCAGGCTCGCCAGACGTTCCCGGTCCGCACAGAGGGCGCAAAGCTCATCCTGCAACGCCTCGCCCTGATCCGGGTCGACGAAGACCGCGGCACCTTCCCAGAGCTCGCGCAGGCTCGGGATGTCACCCAGAACCAGGGCGCACCCCGACAGGGCGGCCTCCAGGATGGTCAGGCCGAACGGCTCGTAGCGGGCCGGCAGCGCATAGACCGAGGCGGCGGCGTACCAGGGCGCCAGTGTCTCCGGCGCCAGGAAGCCGAGGCGGTTCACGCCGTCCATGCTGACCGACCCTCCCCCTCCGGGACGGTTCTGCTCGCCGGCCACGTACACGGGCCAGGGGAGGTCGTACGCCGATCGGGCCAGGGCCCCGATGTTCTTGGCGTCGTCCCAGATGCGCCCCACCGAGAGGATGAAATCCTCCTTCCTGCCGGGACGAAACCTGGTGCGGCCGCGCGCGTTGTGGATCACCAGGGCGTTTGGCAGCGGCAGGTAGAGCTTTTCGATCGCCTCCAGCATCGCCGCCGTGGGCGCCACGACCAGGTCGGCTGCGGCAACTCCCTGCAACACGCGTCTGTGGTACTGCTCGAAGCTCGGCGGCGGCTCATCCCGGCGCACCGCCTGCCACCAGGAAAGCATGCAGGAATGGGCCGCCACCAGGCAGGGGGTGCGCCAGGGAAGCGCCGCATGCACGTAGCCGTTCAGGTGCACCAGGTCCGGACGCAGCTCGGCCTCCAGTGCCAGGAGCCAGTTTCCGCTCCGCTCGACGTCCTCCCAGGGGTCGTCCATCCATTCCAGCCGGTAGACGCTCTCGTAGAGGGTCAGGTTCCCCTCGTCGGCTGCCTCGCGCCGCTGCTCCAGCGACAGCGGCTGCCCCATGGTCGCCAGGGAGACCTCGATGCCGTACCCGGCGAGCCCGCGGACCAGTTCCAGCATGTAACTCCAGACGCCGCCGATCGGGTCCGCCGTCATCAGGATGCGACGCGGCAGCGGATCTAGGGCGAGGTGGTCATGAACCTGTGTCAGCGTCGAAGCGATCATGGCTGTTCCCCGGCTGAAACTGCAGATTAGCGCCCGTAGGCGGCGTCCAGAACCGCCGCCACGCGGACCAGGTTGTCCGCCGCCGCATCGAAGCCGCTCCCCCGCTCCCTGAGCTGGCGCGCCCAGGCAACGGCGGCCCTCCCCCCCCAGTCGTCGGGAGGCGCTGCAATGGTCTCGCGCGCCGTGCCGCGGAAGCGCTCGGCGACGAAGTCGTAAAAGGAACCGTCCACGTTCCTGAAGCAGACCCCCCCCTTGGTTCCGTAGAAGCACGATTCGATCACCGCGTCCCGGCCGGCGGAGATGTTCCAGGAGCAGGCGAGCCGGATCACGTTGCCGTTTTCCAGGACCATCGAGACCACGGCGTAATCCTCCACCTTCCCCGAGCCCCCCTTGAGCCTTTCACCGGCCGAATAGATCGAGCTGGAGACGCTCCTGACCCTGGGGAAATCGAAGAACCAGAGTGCCAGGTCGACCAGGTGGCTCCCCAGGTCCATCAGGCAGCCGCCTCCGGAGAGCTCGGCGTCGTAGAACCAGGCCTTGTCGGGGCCGTAGGCATTGTGGAAAACGAGGTCGGCGGCATAGACCTGCCCGATCTCCCCCGAATTCACCAACTGGTGCATCTTCTGGATTCCATCGGTATAACGGTAGGAAAAATCGACGCCTAAAAGGCGGTCGGCGGCGCGGGCGGCATCCACCGCCAGTTGCGCCTCCCGTGCGCTCCTCCCCAACGGCTTCTGGCAGAACACGGCAAGTCCCCGCTCCAGGGCACGCACCGCCTGGGAACAGTGCCCGGCGCTGGGGGTCGCTATCACCACGGCATCGAGCCCCATCTCGAGCAGCGCATCCAGGGAGTCGACGACGACGGCGCCCGGAACAAGCTTTGCCGCCTGCTGCGCGTTTTCGCTCGATACGTCGGCAATCGCCGCAATCTGCCCCTCTTTGCTTTGCCAGATCGCCTGCATCCGGTGCCGGCCGATCCAGCCGGTGCCGAGAAACCCTATCCTCGGGAGCGTCCCCTTTGTCTTCATCCCTTCCCCTCTCCTGATGCTCGATGCGATCAGCGCTCAGGTCCGGCCCTCAATCCTGTGCAAGCTGCAACAGCTCCCCACCCTCCCCCCGCCCCACTGCCGTTAAGTTAAGGATGGTGCCCATCTTCAGCCAATGATGTGCCAGTTGAAAGCCTCCCCCTTGGCAAAGGGGGGAGACAGGCAGGCGTCGCCTTAACTCAACCAGATTAGCGCTGATCTTCCGCTGAAAAAACTCCCTCCCCTTCAAGGGGAGGGTTGGGGTGGGGATGGTAGCTCCGGTGCAAAAACACCCCCATCCCCCTCCTGACCTCCCCCTTGAAGGGGGAGGGACCTGAACAGCGGAAGATCAGCGCTAACCAGCTAACTTAATGTCAGTGCCCCCCGTCCCCAAGGCTGCGGCTGACAGGCCAAGGGAGGGGAGCCGGCAGCGGGAGATTACCGGGATCTACCCGGATGGCTCGACGCGGACCATCCCCTTGACGAACCCTTCCGGACGCTGATCCAGCGCCCGGTAGGCCAGCGCCAGATCTTCCAGCCCGAAGCTGTGCGTCACCAGATCGGAGACCGAGAAGAGACCATGCTCCACCGCCGCTATCCCCGCCCTGATCCCTTCCAGATATACCTTGGCCTCGCGCTCGTGGGCGTTGATCACGTCGATCCCCTTCCAGTTCCAGAGCTGGATGTTCACCTGGCGCGCGCCGTCCTGGTGGAAGCCGGCAATGACGATCTTGCCGCGCTCCCGGACCAGTTCCCCCGCAAGATCGAGCGGCCACTGGCAACCGGTCGCCTCTACCACCCGGTCGCACCCCTTTTCTGCGGTGAGCTCCCTGACCCGCTCCATGACACGCTGGTGATCGTCCAGCAGCACCGTCTCATGGGCGCCGTACTTGCGGGCCAGCTCAAGGGAGGAGCCGCGCCGGGAGATCGCGATCACCCGGGCGCCGCGGGCGCAGGCCAGGGCGGTGACGATGGCTCCCAGGAACCCCGCGCCGATGATGGCGACCGTCTGCCCCACCTCGATATCGCTGCGCCGGAAGACGTTCATGGCGCAGCCGACCGCCTCCCCGGGAAAAGGGATGGCGTCGAGGCAGTGGGGAAGCTGCACTACCGCGTCCGCCCGGACCCTGTCGTACTGCGCATAGGCGTTATAGGAGAGAAAGGTGACCCGCTCCCCCACGCGCAGGCCGCTCACCCCGGCGCCTAGCTGCTGCACCCTCCCCCACCCCTCGTGGCCGGGAGCTCCGGGAAGGACCGGATAGCTGAACCAGGGCCTTCCCTGCCAAAGCGGCAGGTTCGAGGCGCAGACCCCGCACCCCTCGATGCGCACCACCACCTCCCCCTTGCCGGGGGTGGGGCGGGGGACCCGGACCACCCCGGCCTGTCCCGGAGAGAGAATAACCGCCGCCTGCATCACGTCACCCATCAGATCGCCTCCACACCCGAAGCGGGATAATTTGGCCGGCCGAAGCCTGCGGCAGGGGGCGCGGCGAGGTGCAGGGAGTCGCTCAGCCAGCCGTAGAGCCTTTTCACCCCGTCCTCCACCGAGTGCCGCGCTGTCCAGCCGGTGGCCCGGTGGAATTTCCTGGTATCGGAGACGTAATACTTCTGGTCACCGGTCCTCCAGTCGTCGCTCGAGATCTCTGGCAGCCCGCCGTGCAGGGAGCGCAGCAGTTCCAGAAGTTCCCAAAGGCTCACCGAGCGCTGGGGCCCTCCGCCGATGTTGAAGGCCTGGCCGGCGATCTGGGGCATGATGAGCCGGGCCCGGCACAAGGCGTCCACCAGATCCTCGACGAAGAGCAGGTCCCGGATCTGGCAGCCGTCGCCGTAGAGGGTGATCGGGTTGTTCTGGAGCGTCCGGATGGCGAAATGGGCCACCCACCCCTGATCCTCGGTGCCGTACTGGTGCGGGCCGTAGATGCAGCTCATGCGGAACACCGCCGCGTTGATGCCGAAGCTGCGGGCGAAATCGAGGACGTACTGATCGGCGCTCCCCTTGGAGCAGCCGTAGGGGCTCAGGAAATCGAGCTGCGTCGCCTCGCCCAGGCCGTTTTCCCGCAACTCGCGGTCCACCGGCTCATAGCGGGAGCCGTTTTTCCGGATGCTGCAACCCTCTATCCCCCCGTACACCTTGTTGGTCGATGTGAACAGCAGCGAGGGGGGGTGCTTTGCCTTGCGGATCGCCTCGAGGAGCGAAAAGGCGCCCAGGGCGTTCACGGCGAAGTCGGCGGCGGGGTTCTCCACGCTGGTGGTCACCGCGACCTGCGCCGCGAAGTGGAAGACGTGCTGGGCCTCGGCCACCGCCTCTGCCAGAAGGACGCTGTTGCGGATGTCGGCGATCCTCACCTCGAGCCTGTCGCCGCAGCTCTCCCGCAGCCAGAGCAGGTTCTTCTCCACCCCCTGCCGGGAGAGGTTGTCGTAGACGATGACACGGCGCCCCTCCTCGACCAGGCGCTTGACCAGGTTGGTGCCGATGAAACCGGCGCCGCCGGTGACCAGGATCGCTCCTTCCCGGCCGGCGCGCCCCGGGCGCAGCCGGCTCCCCGCCCCAGCCACCCGCCTCACTGCCGAGACGCCCCCCTCCTCCAGCAGGCGGTACAAAAGCTTGGGCGCTCCGTCGGCCTTCCGGTAACCGAAGTAGTATTCCCGCTCGTCCAGGTGGAAGCGGTCCACCGCTGCCAGCGCCGGGTCGAGGTCGTCGGCCCCGTACCAGTAGATCCTCTGCGCCGGTGCCTCAAGCAGCTCCAGGAAGACCCTGGTCTGCTTGAACTCGTCGTGCTGCCAGGTCGAGAAACCCGCCTCGGTGACCCAGATCTCGCAGTCGCTTTTCTTTTGGTCCAGCAGCTCCCTCACCATGGAGATGTTTCTCTGCCACCCCTTCCAGGTGTAGTCGAAGATGTCGGGGAAGCCGTGGATGCCGACCGCGTCGATATGCTCCATGACCCCCAGCTCGAACATGCGGCAGAGCCAGTGCCCGTCGATCGGGCTCATGCCGCCCAGCACCGTCTTTTTGCCGCGCTGCCGGGCCCAGTAGGCGGCGCCCCCTATCATCTCCCCGAACTTGGTCCAGTGGGGGTCGAGGGTCCAGTCCCACTCGCTCAGGTTGTTGGGCTCGTTCCAGAGCTCCAGGTATTCGAAATGCTCCCCGAAGCCGGTGATGAAGAGGTCGATGAAATCGGCGTACGCCTTGGGGCGAAGCGGCGGGGACGAGCTCTTCGGCTCGACGCCGATGGAGGGGGGTGTGTAGAGCACGCAGGGGAGGAGTTCCACCTCGCGGGCCAGGCGCGGGATCAGCCATTGGTACCAGGCGGCCCCCCCGGGCGTGTACCAGTCCGCCCAGGAAATGCCGGTCCTGAGGCGCGCCGCCCCGATGCCTTTCATGTCGCAGAGCACCCGCTCCACCCGGTGCTGCTCGCCCGGGCGAAACCACTCCACCAGGCCGAAATGCCCGGGGAGCCCCTCAGCGGAAGGCGCTTTCATAGCGTGAGCCCCCGCAGGGCCAGCTCGGCATGGGCCTCCGACACCCGGTCGACGGCGATCTCCCCCTCCAGCCAGTCGGCAAGCTCGGCGAGCCCCTCGTCGAACCTGACCCGCGGCTGGTACCCCAGATGGGTGCGGGCCGAGGTTATGTCGGCGAAGCAGTGCCGGATATCCCCCGCGCGGTACTGCCCGGTGATCTCCGGCTCGATGCTCCCGCAGTTCAAAAGCGCGGTGAAGCGTTGCAGCACCTCGAGAACGCTCAGCTTGGCGCCGCTTCCTATGTTGAATACCTGCGCCTTTTGCTGGTCCACCTCGAGCGCCAGCCTGCAGGCGGTGACCACGTCGTGGACGCTCACGAAGTCCCTTAGCTGCAGGCCGTCCTCGAAGATGCGCGGGCTGTTGCGGTTCAGCAGACGGGAGGCGAAGATGGCGAGCACCCCGGTATAGGGGTTGGAGAGGGCCTGCCGGGTGCCGTAGACGTTGAAAAACCTGAGCGCCACCACGGGGATGCGGTAGCAGTTGCCGATGATGATCGCCATCCGCTCCTGGTCGTATTTGGAGAGGGCGTACACCGAGGCGAGGGAGGGGACCTTCCCCTCGGGGGTGGCGACCGGGATGAGCCGCTCGCTCTTCTCGTTGCTGGGCTCCCACCTGCCGCACTTCAAATGCTCCACCGGCCGCTGCACCTCGTCGTAGAGGTTCCCTTGGGCGTCGCGGTAGCGCCCTTCCCCGTAGATGCTCATGCTCGAGGCGACGATCAGCTTGCGCTCGCCGGCCGCACGCGCCATCGCCTCCAGAAGCACCGCGCAGCCGCAGTTGTTGACCGAGGTGTACTGCTCGATCTCGTACATGCTCTGTCCCACCCCGACCATGGCGGCCAGATGGAACACCGCCTCGGTCCCCTCCAGCGCCTTCTGCACCGTATCCTCGTCCCGCACGTCACCCTTCACCAGCTCGACCTCGGGATCGAGGTAACGCGCCCTGGTGGCGCCGGCCCCGTGCACCTGTGGAAGCAGGCTGTCCAGCACCCGTACCCGGTAGCCGTGACGCAGAAGCTCGTCTGCCAGATGGGAACCAATGAATCCGGCACCCCCGGTTATGAGAACGCTGCCTGCCATAAATCCCCTGGTGCCACGGGTTTTCCTGCCGGGACCATCTAATTAAAATTAAAACAATCTAAGGTAATAAGGAGCAATATTAGCAGTGCGCCCCAAGCTGTCAATTTTTTTTCGTTAAAAAACTTTGCCTCACTCTCTCTGATCGCTTGGATACGGTAACTTCCTTTAGCACGATCAGGCGCCGCCGTTTTGTCAACCGCCGGGGCGGAAAGCCCTGGTCCCCCTTACTGTCTCGCCTGCCGGTTTAAAAACCGGCAAAACATGCTACCTTAAACCTTAAGGCATGCCAATCCACCCACACCAAGAGGCCATCCATGACTGATCGGCAAAGAAGATATCCCGTAGGGGCCGAGTTGCTGCAGGAGGGGGTCCACTTCCGCATCTGGGCGCCTGACAAGAAGGTGGAGCTGGTTTTCCATGGAGAGGGAGCCGGCGATCCGATCGAGATGACGGCAGAGGAGCAGGGGTACTTTTCGGCGCACTGTCGGGAGGCGGCTGCGGGCACCCTGTACCGCTACCGGCTGGACGGGGGGGAGAGCTATCCCGACCCCGCCTCGCGCTACCAGCCGGAGGGGCCGCACGGCCCGTCCTGCGTGGTCGATCCCTCCTTTGACTGGAGCGACCGGCAGTGGCGAGGGATCGGCCGCGAGGGGCAGGTGATCTATGAGATGCACATCGGCACCTACACCAAGGAAGGGAGCTGGGCCGCCGCCGCCGAGCAGCTCCCCTCGCTGGCGGAGCTGGGGATCACCGTGGTGGAGGTGATGCCGGTGGCGGATTTTCCGGGGAGGTTCGGCTGGGGCTACGACGGCGTGAACCACTTCGCCCCCACCAGGCTCTACGGAGAGCCCGCCGATATGCGCCGCTTCGTGGACCGCGCCCACTCCTTGGGGCTTGGGGTGCTGCTGGACGTGGTGTACAACCACTTCGGCCCGGAGGGGAATTACCTGGAGCGCTTCTCGCTGGATTACTACAGCCCGGAGCAGATGAACGTCTGGGGCAAGGAGATCAATTTCGACGGCAAGAACTGCGGCCCGGTGCGCGACTTCTTCATCGCCAACGGCGCCTACTGGATCGAGGAATATCATCTGGACGGGCTGCGCTTCGATGCCACCCACGCCATGTTCGACAAATCGCCGGAGCATATCCTGGGGTGCATCACGGAGCGGGCCCGGCAGGCGGGCGGCGGACGCAGCGTGCTGATGGTCGCCGAGAACGAGAGCCAGGAGGTGCGCTGCCTGCACCCCAAGGAGCAGGGGGGGTTCGGGATGGACGCGGTCTGGAACGACGATTTCCACCACAGCGTCCACGTGGCGCTCACCGGGTATCACGACGCCTACTATTCCGAGTACTACGGCTCCCCGCAGGAGCTGGTCTCCGGCGCCAAGTGGGGCTACCTGTACCAGGGACAGCGCTATTTCTGGCATGGGAAGCGGCGCGGCACGCCGACCATCGGCATCAGCCCCAGCTGCTTCATCAACTACACGCAAAACCACGACCAGGTCGGCAACTCCGCCTGGGGCATCAGGCTGCACCAGCTGACCAACCCGGCTTCGCTTCGGGCCATGACCGCCCTGCTGCTGCTTTCCCCGCAGACCCCGATGATATTCCAGGGGCAGGAGTTTTCCGCCTCCACCCCCTTTCTCTTCTTCTCGGACCTGAGCCCGGAGATCTCCCGGCAGGTGCACGCGGGGCGCATCGAGTTTCTCAAGCAGTTCACCAATATCGACTCCCCCGAGGTCATCGTGACCATCGACAAGCCGTACAACCTCGACACCTACATCCGCTCCAGGCTGGACCCGGGCGAGCGCGAGCGCAACGGCAAGTGCTACGCGCTGTACCGCGACCTGATCAAGCTGCGGCGCGAGGACCCGGTCTTCAGCGCCGCCTTCTCCTGCCACATCGAAGGCGCGGTGCTGGGAGGGGCCGGTCTGCTGCTGCGCTACTTCCTGGGGGACCAGCAGCGACTTTTGTTGTTCAACCTGGGGCGCGAGATGCACCTGGCTCCCGCCCCCGAACCGATGCTGGCACCGCCGGAGGGGGAGCGCTGGGAGGTGCTTTGGACCAGCGAGCGCATCGAATACGGCGGTTCCGGCACCCCGAAGCTTGAGACCGACAAGTTCTGGCGACTCCAGGGCCATGCCGCAGTGGCATTGATACCGGTACCCAACGGAGATAAAGATGACGACGGTAACGCGAGACATCCCGTTAAATTCTGACGACGAAGGGACCCGGACCCGGCAGCTGCTGGAGCGTGAGTGGCTTGTCACCAACGGCCTGGGGGGATACGCCTCCGGGACCGTCTGCGGCGCCCTGACCCGCCGCTATCACGGGCTGCTGATCGCCGCCTACCCTTCGCCACTGGGGCGCACCCTGGTGCTGAACCGGCTCACCGAGGTGATCAGGTTTCCCGACGGCAGCACCCTCAAGTTCGGGGGCGATCAGAAACAGGGGGGAGCCCTGGAGTTCCACGGCATGGAGTATCTGGCGGGGTTCCACCTGGAAGACGGGCTCCCGGTCTGGCGCTACCAGATGAACGGCACCGTGATCGAGAAAAGGCTCATCCTGGTGCACAGCCAGAACACGGTGCACATCATCTACCGGCTCGTCTCCGGCGCGGAAAAGCTGCGGCTGAAACTCCAGCCGTCGCTCCATTTCCGTCCCCACGACGCGCCGGTGGACCTGAAGGTGGAGGAGCCCTACATCTTCTCCGCGGTGGGGAACCGCTACCAGATCGCCTCGGGGGGCAATCCGCCGCAGCTTCGGCTGGTGATCGAGGGGGGAAGAGGGACCTTCACCCTGGAGGAGAAGCAGACCACCGAGATCTACTACGCCGTGGAGCACGCCCGCGGCTACGATTCCCTGGGGAGCATCTGGAGTCCCGGCTATTTCGCGGTCGATCTGGCCCTCGGCCAGGACGCGGCGCTGACCGCATCGACCGAGAGCTGGGAGACCATCCGCGCCCTCTCCCCCGCCGAGGCCCTGGAGAGGGAAAGGGAGCGGCGCAGGCTGATCCTGGCCGCGGCAGACCCCGGGGCGCGCAGCGGGCTGGCGGCGGAGCTGGTGCTCGCCGCCGACCAGTTCATCATCACCCCGGCGGGAAGGCACGAGGACAGCGTCCGCGCGCGCGCCATGGGGGACGAGATCCGTACCGTGATCGCCGGGTACCACTGGTTCACCGACTGGGGACGCGACACCATGATCTCGCTGGAGGGGCTGACCCTTGCCACCGGCCGCCACACCGAGGCCGGCTGGATCCTGCGCACCTTCGCCCACTACGTGAAGGACGGCCTGATACCGAACCTTTTCCCCGAGGGGCAAAACGACGGGCTGTACCATACCGCCGACGCGAGCCTCTGGTTTTTCCATGCCCTGGGGCGCTACCTGGAGCTGACCGGCGACCGTACCACCCTGCGCCTGATCATGCCGCAGATGCGGCAGATCGTGGACCGGCACCTTGCCGGCACGCATTTTGGCATCGGCGTCGACCCCGCCGACGGCCTGCTCAGGCAGGGTGCCGAAGGGTACCAGTTGACCTGGATGGACGCCAAGGTAGGTGACTGGGTGGTCACCCCCCGGCGCGGCAAGGCGGTCGAGCTGAACGCGCTTTGGTACAACGCCCTGCGTTTTCTGCAGAAGTGGAGCGCCGAGGAGGGGGACCAGGCGTACTCCCAGCAGCTCGGATCCCTGGCCGATCAGAGCTATCGCTCCTTCAACCAGCGCTTCTGGTACCCCGAGGGGGGCTACCTGTACGACATCGTCGACGGCGAGCCGGGCGACGACACCGCCTGCCGTCCCAACCAGATCTTCTCCATCTCGCTCGACCATCCGGTGCTGGATCCCGAAAAGTGGCCTGCCGTGCTCGGCACGGTGCGGGAGCGGCTGCTCACCCCCGTCGGTCTCAGGACCCTGGCGCCGGGCCATCCCGAGTACAAGGCGACCTACAGCGGCGACCTCAGGGCCCGGGACGCGGCGTATCACCAGGGGACCGTCTGGCCCTGGCTGATCGGCCCCTTCGTCGATGCCTGGCTGCGCCTCCACCCGGAGCAGGTCGCCACCGCGCGCGGATTCCTGGAGGGGCTGGTCGAACAGTTGAACGAACAGTGCATAGGCTCCATCAGCGAGATCTTCGACGCGGAGGAGCCCTACCAGCCCAAGGGGTGCGTGGCCCAGGCCTGGAGCGTCGCGGAGATGCTCCGGTGCTGGCTGAAAACCGAGCCGTGAGCCGGGTGAGCAACCTGGACCGGTGAGCAACCAAGTGCCCCCTCCCCTGAATTACCCACACCAACTACAACTTCAAAAGACCGTCGCTTGACATGGAAGCTGAAGGTCTGGGACGCGATTCTTGACTCGTTCAAACCGATGTATGCGAGCGGCAGCTACGTAAGGTGAACAGATACATCCGAGATAGATTGCTTCGTTCATTATACTCGTAATCATTCATGATGCCTGAATCCAAGTAGCTTATAAAATAAGATGGGTTGAAACATCGGTCATTCATTGGAACATATCGGGACTGCATGCTTCAAATGAATTTTCATATCTTATATATACTTTTTGCGTTGCTGAAATAATTGCAAGTCCATATAATCATCTTGTGGTACAGATAGTTAACGCTGTAGAAGGAGGACATTATGGCAACAACATCTGGACGTGGTAGCGGCCATTCACCGGCCAATGTAACGAAAAACCTGAAAGGTATAGATTTCCCCGCAGGGAAACAAGATCTTCTCAAACAGGCCCAGCACCTGAAGGCCGAGCAGATCGTGATCGATGAAATCCAGAGACTGGACGATCGTCAATACAACAGCATGGCCGATGTCATGAAATCCTTCGGTGCAGAGTCGAAAAGTGAGCGTCCATCCTCAAGTCGCTCGTCCACAAGCGAAAGTGGACAGAAGGCAGGACAGAGCAAATCCCACGCTAAACCGACCCATCACCGTTAACAATCCAAAGCCCCCTCTCTTCCGGGAGGGGGCTTTCCCGTTGGAACAACACCGCCGCGAATTCCCGCGCTATCACCCTGCCGCTCAAAATCCCGTTTCAGCATCCGCCGCAGGCAGCACAAAAAAAACCCGCCGGAGCGGGTTTTTTATCTGCACATCATGCGGGCTGAGCTATTTGACAATCAGATCGTTGCGGACCTGTTTCACCCCCTCGACTTTGCGAGCAATATCTCCCGCCATTCGCGCATGCTCTGCCGTGTCGACAAACCCGCTCAGTTGCACCGTGCTTTCATAGGTCTTGACGTTGATCTGGAAGGTTTTCAAAGCCATCTCATCAAATATGGCTGCCTTCACCCTCGTGGTCACGATCGAATCGTCAACATACTGTCCAGCAGTCTCGCGTTTTTCAGGGCTTGCGCACCCAGCGAATGTCGCTAGGAAACCGGCGCAGAGCAGGACTTTCATCAAGCGCTGAAACTTTGCCATGAGCGTTTCTCCTTTGTTGTATTGGAATGTTGCGCCAATAACATTAACCTACACTGATCTTTTTCGGCTGTCAAGCGGCTGCTTTCTCCACAACTGTCGCAATATTGCATTGTTGGCTTTGCCCGCTATACTTGCCCAGTCACCGAAATGGCTGATTATACCTGCAACAGAAGGAGATATCATGAAGCTCGCCACCATCCTATTAGGCCTGCTGGTAATGGTAACGAAGGTGGAGGTATCTCCAGCAGCTGATCAATCGATCTGCAATCCCGGCTCTGCAATATCCTACTACCCGACCGGGCAGCTGAGGTCGTGTCTGCTCAGGGACATGTACTTTGTCAACGGCGTCAAATGCAACCACCTGGCACCCATCGACTTTTACCAACCCGGGATGCTCAAAAGCTGCGTTAGCGCCGACTTTTTCACTTATGAGGGGATCAGATGCAATGAGTTGAGCGAGATCTCTTTCTATCCATCGGGGAAATTGGAAGCCTGCAAGTTGTCAACGCAGGTACAGATCGGGGATACGGTTTGCGCCGAGCAGGAAACGATTCATCTTTTCGAAAACGGAAACCTCAAATCCTGCGGCACGCCCAGGTAAAAAGCGCCTATGGCAATCTGAGTCAACATCGATCTTCCGCTGTTAAATTCGCTCCCACCCCATCCCCACCCCGACCCTCCCCTTGAAGGGGAGGGAGGTTGAGGAGGTTTCTGCAGCGACTGAAGCTACGCTGGCTGCGCCAGGCGCCGCATCACCTGCTGCATGTCGCTCCAGACCTCCCGCTTCAGGGCCGGATTTTCCAGCATCGCATCGGGATGCAGCGTAGGCAGGAGCGGAATTCCCTCCAGATCGTGAAAACGGCCCCGCAGCTTCTCGACCGGCTGGCGGCTTTGAAGCAGCAGTTGAGCCGCCGGCTCTCCGAGCGTCACGACCACCTCCGGCCCGACTGCGGCGATGCGCGCAAGAACCGCTTCACGCGCAGGGCTCCCCGCCCCGCCAGACCCGGCGTTGAAGCTCAGCAAAAAGACGTCGGAGGTGGCAAAGCCCATCGCCTGGATGATCTTTGCCAGCAGTTCACCCGCGGCCCCGGCAAACCCTGCGCCGCTCATCACCAGGAGAAGCCGCGCCAGCGGGTTGCCGACACCCTGGCAATCCTCCGAAAAAGGCAGCTCCGCAAAGCCGAGCTCTTCCACACCGCTCTCCCTCAGCTCCTCAAGATACCCCTTGAGCGAATGCAGCAGCAGCTCCCTCTCTTCGATCTCAACCATACGAAACCCCTTTACTTTTTCCGGGTCATTCACTATGCTCACACACATGTTGATACTTCTTGCAGCAGCCGTGCTGCTCGTTATAGCGATACCCGAGCAGGCGTTCGCCTGGGGTGCCGGAATCCACCTGCAGCTCGGCATGAACGTCCTGTCCAATCTCCAAGCGCTGGAACCCTCGGTCGCCGCCATCATCGGCAGCCATCCCTTCGACTTCCTCTACGGCACCATTGCGGCCGACATCACCTTGGGAAAGAAGTTCACCCATTACCTGCAACACTGCCACCGCTGGCGCATCGGCCACAAAATCCTGGAAAAAGCCGACGAGCCCTCACAGCAGGCCTGCGCCTACGGCTACCTGAGCCACCTGGCTGCGGACTGCATCGCGCACAACTATTTCGTGCCGTACAAGGTGATGCGGAGCTTCTCGTCGCTCACCCTGAAGCACGCCTACTGGGAGATGCGTTTCGAGAATTACGTGGAGAAGGAGATCTGGGATACCGGCAAGAAGGTGGCGCGGGAACACTTCAGCAAGAACGACCAGCTGCTGCGCAAGGTGCTCTCGGACACCATCTTTTCCTTCGCCACCAACAAGCGGATCTTCAACTCGATCCTGCTGGTGAGCCGCCTGGAAAAGTGGCAAAGCATACTGCAGACGCTTTCGGACTCCTCGCGCTACTCATTGGAGGAGAGCGACCGGGACGAGTACATGCAGCTGGCCCAGGAGGCGGTGTTCGATTTCCTCAATCACGACGAGCAGTCACGTTTCTACAAGGCCGACCCGACCGGGGAGAAGGCGCTCGCCGCCGCCGAGGCGGTACGCAAGAACCTGAGGCTTCTGTACCGGAGCGGCAAGATCACCAAGCCGCAGGCCTATGCCGAGCTTGAGTACCTGAAGATGAAGCTGAAGGAGGCAATCTGCCAGCCGGAGCTCTTGCTGCAGATCCTGTCGAAGTGATCACGCCCCGCAGCGCTGCAAGCTGCTCCCTCCCCTTCAAGGGGAGGGTCGGGGTGGGGATGGGGGAGCGCCAGATGGTAGGTCGGGTTAGCGCAGCGTAACCCGACAAACCCGGTCCCGACATCATCCGCACCCTCCACCTTATCGATTGCATGTCGGGTTACGCCCTTCGGGCTAACCCGACCTACGGCACTACGCTACTTGCAGCGAGTTTTGCACACCGCAGGGACGCATGATCATTTCCCCCGGCCCTGTTCCCTGCGCAGTCCCGCCACCCTTTCCAGAATGATCCCTGCCATCTTGTCCTTCCCCATCATCGGCAGTTCCTCGACGCGCCCGTCCCTGAAGAGCAGTTTCGCTATGTTGGTGTCGACGTGGAAGCCGGCCCCCTCCTGGGAGACGTCGTTGGCAACCACCAGGTCGAGGTTCTTCAGGGTGAGCTTCAGGGTGGCATTGGCCACCAGGTCCTCGGTCTCCGCCGCAAACCCGACCAGCACTCGGCCCTCCTTGCGGGTACCGATCTCGGCCAGGATATCGGGATTTTTTTCCAGCTCAATGGCAAGATGGGCGGCCGTCTTCTTCACCTTCATCTGGGCGCGCAACCTGGGGCGGTAATCGGCGACGGCGGCAGCCTTGATGACGATATCGGTCTCCTCAAGCCTGGCCAGCACCGCTTCCCTCATCTCCTCGGCACTCTCCACCCGGATAACGGCGACCCCGAGAGGAGGGGTGATCGCCGTGGGGCCGGTCACCAGGGTCACTTCGGCGCCGCGCAGACGTGCCTGCCGGGCGATGGCGTACCCCATCTTCCCCGAGGAGTGGTTGCTGATGAAGCGGACCGGATCGATCTCCTCGCGGGTGGGACCGGCCGTGACCAGGATCCTCTCCCCGGCAAGCGGCTTCGGGGTGAGTACCGCGACCGCCTCCTCGAGGATCAGCTCGGGGTCCTGCAGCTTCCCCTCCCCTTCATAGCCGCAGGCCAGCATGCCGCAGGCGGGGGGGACGAAGAGGTAGCCGTGCCCCTTCAGGCGCGCCTCGTTCTCACGGTAGATCGGGTTCTGGTACATGTTCACGTTCATGGCGGGGGCGATCAGAACGGGTGCCCTGGTCGCCATGATGGTGGTGCTCAAAAGGTCGTCCGCGATCCCTGCGGCGACCTTGCCGATGAAATTGGCGGTGGCGGGGGCCACGATGAAGAGATCGGCCCGCTCTGCAAGCGAGATGTGGCCGATCTGCTGCTCCGAGATCAGGTTGAAGAGCTCCAGGTGGACCGGCTGCCCGGAGAGGGTCTGGAAGGTGAGCGGCGTCACGAATTCGGTCGCCGCACGGGTCATCACGACATGGACCACGGCACCAGCCTTGGTGAGAAGGCGCAGCAGTTCCACCGCCTTATATACCGCGATCCCTCCGGTGACCCCGAGAACGATCTCCTTGCCTCTCAGCATCACTTCCCCCTAGGCGTTGATGTATGGATTCATGCGTCTCTCCCTGCCGATCGTGCTGGAGGGGCCGTGTCCGGGCCAGACCACCGTCTCGTCGGCAAGCGGCATGAGCTTGGTCTGGATGGAGGCGATCAACTGGTCGTGAGAGCCGCCGGGAAGATCGGTGCGACCTACCGAATCGGCAAACAGGGTGTCTCCGGTGATCACCAGACGTTCGTTCATCAGCAACAGGCAGCACCCTCCCTGGGTGTGGCCGGGGGTATGCAGCACCTCGATGCAGCGCCTGCCGAACTCCAGGCGCATGCCGTCGGTCAGGAAACGCGAAGGTGCCGGCGAATCCTCGACGGTGAGGCCGTACATCTGCCCGCTCCTGGAGGCCTGCGACATGAGGACGACATCGTTTTCGTGGATCAGCAGCTCGGCACCGGTTGCCTCCTGGACCGAGCGGTTGCACCCTACGTGGTCGAAGTGGCCGTGGGTGTTGATGATGTACTTCACCTTGAGGCCGAAGCGGGCGACGGCGGCAAGGATCATCTCGCAATCGGCACCGGGATCGACCACGATCGCCTCATTGCTCTGCTTGTCGCCAAGGATGAAACAGTTCACTCCGAGCGGGCCGACAACTATCGTTTCGATCAACATCGCATTTCCTCCCAGGATCCTTCTGGATCCGCTTAGAACAGGTCGAGATTCTCGTTTTTGAGTGCCGCAAAGGGGCTGTTGCTGAAGGACTTGCGCGCCTCATCCCTGCCGCGCGCTCCCTCCTGCCGGGCCGCCGCAGGTTCCTGCCGCGCGACCGGCACCGGTTCCGGCAGCAGCTCCGCTTCAAGCTCCGGAAACTCCTCGGGGTGCAGCTGCTCCTCACCCTGCAGGCAGTTCTCCTTGAAGAAGTAGCGGTCGTAAAGCCGGTGATAGGAGGTCCAGCGGGAAGGGTTGTCCGGCTCCTTGCGGATGTGGGTCCTGATGCCGTTGATCTTGGAATCGAGGTCATCCAGGTAGTTCAGGATGGTCGCCTCAACCGTCTTCGGGCGTTTGGGCGAGCCGTACTCGTACTGGCCGTGATGCGACAGGAGCATGTGCTTCAGGAGCATGCCGAGCTCGACCGGGAAGCCCGGAAGCGACGAGATCCGCTCCTGCAGCATCTCGACCCCGATGGTGATGTGCCCTATCAGCTTCCCCTCGTCGGTGTAGTCGAAGGAGCGGATGTAGCTCATCTCGCGCACCTTGCCGATGTCGTGCAGAAGCGCCCCGGCGATCAGCAGGTCGCGGTTCAGCCCCTCGTAGAGCGGGGTCATGGCGTCCACCAGCTTCGCCACGGCCAGCGAATGCTCCAAAAGCCCCCCGAGGTAGACGTGGTGCATCCCCTTGGCGGCCGGCGCGACGCGGAACTGCGCCATGAGCTCCGGGTCCCCGAAGAAGGCGATCAGGAGCCTCTTCAGCTCCGGGTCCCTGAGGGAAGAGACCAGCCCCTTCAGCTCCCCGACCATGACGTTTATGTCGCGGTCGGTCTCCGGCAGGAAATCGGCCAGATCGACCTGATCCTCCGGGACCAGCTTCAGCTCGGAGAGGATCAGCTGCATCTTCCCCAGGTAGACGCTTGCCTTGGCGCGCACGGCGAGGAAATCGTTCTTGTCGAACAGGGAGCCGACCTCGTCCGCGTTATCCCAGACCTTGGCGTCGACCTCCCCGCTTTTGTCCATCAGTTTGAGGGTCAGGTACGGCTTGCCGTTTTTCGCCATGGCGAGGATCTTGTCCTTGACCAGGAAGATCCCATCCACCAGGTCCCGATCCTTGATGTCGGCAACGCATTTCGTTTTCAAGTGAAGCTCCTTATCTGCTGCTTTAAGTCCGGAGGCGTCAGGCACCCACGGAACATGGTTGGCTCGTTAGGCTACGGCAAAACTAAAAGGACCAAAAGGACCGAAAGGGCTACAAAGAGTAAAACGAATAAAACGGCAAGAGGACGGTAGCCGCCGGCGATGGTCCGACTTGCCGTGGCTTGGCCTAGCTTACCGCTCCGGCAGCGAGCCTGGCGGCGATGGCGTCCGCTACCCGGATGCCGTCCAGCGCGGCGCTCATGATGCCGCCCGCATACCCCGCCCCTTCGCCGGTCGGGTAGAGCCCCTGATGGCTTACCGACTGCAGGTCGCAGCCGCGCATGATGCGCAGCGGAGCGGAGGTCCTGGTCTCCACGCCGGTCAGGGTCGCCTCGGCGCTCACGAAGCCGCGCATCCGCTTCTCGAAAAACTGGATCCCCTCCCTGAGGGTCGCCACGACGGCCTCCGGCAGCAGGGGCGCCAGATCGCTCTCGGTCACACCGGGGCGGTAGCTGGAGGAGAGCTTCCCCTTCCCCTTCCCCAGGAAGGCGAGCAGGCTTTGAGCCGGGGCCAGGTACCCCCCCCCTCCCGCCCGGAAGGCGCGCCGCTCCAAAAGCCTTTGAAACTCGATCCCCGCCAGCGGGGAGCGGTCCCCGAAATCGGCCGGCCCCACCGTCGCCACCAGGGCGCTGTTCGCGCTGGGCCCGTTGCGCCGGTAGCCGCTCATGCCGTTCACCACCACACCGCCCGGCTCGGAGGCGGCGGCCACCACCACACCGCCCGGACACATGCAGAAGGAGTAGGCGGAGCGCCCGCTCTTCTCGTTGTTGTAGGCCTGGGCGTACTCGGCCGGCGGCAGGCTCGGGTGCGCGTTCTCGCCGTACTGGATCGCGTTTATCAGCGCCTGGGGATGCTCCACGCGAAGCCCTACCGCGAAAGGTTTTTGCTCCAGGGCGACCCCTGCCTGGTGCAGCATGGCGTAGGTGTCGCGTGCGCTGTGGCCCGGCGCCAGCACCAGCGCGTCGCAGTCGCGCTCCGCGTCGTCGTTCACCACTACGGCGCGGACCCTGCCGTTGTCCATCCTGAGGGCGCTGAATCTGCTCTCGAAGCTGATCTCGAACCCCGCCTCGGAGAGCCTCACCCTGATCCCCTTTACCACGCCGCGCAGCAGATCGGTGCCGATGTGCGGCTTGGCCGCGTAGAGTATCTCAGGCGGGGCTCCGAACTTCACCAGCTGTTGCAGCACCCAGGCGCAGTTCGGGTCGTTGACCCGGGTGGTGAGCTTTCCGTCCGAAAAGGTTCCCGCTCCCCCCTCTCCAAACTGCACGTTGCTCTCGGAAAGAAGGGTCCCGTCGCGCCAGAACCGGGAGACGTCCCGGGCGCGCTGGTCCACGTTGCGGCCGCGCTCCAGGATCAGCGCCGTCAGGCCGTACTCGGCGAGCCTCAGCGCCGCAAAAAGCCCGGCGGGCCCCATCCCGACGATGACGATGCCGGAATTCCCGGGGAGTCTCGGGAAGCGGAGCGGCTTTGGCGCTTCGAGCCGCGACAGGTCCCCCCCGGCGGAGAGTTTCGACTCGTCCCTCAGGGCGAACTGCACCGTGTAGACCAGCTTGATGCGCCCCTTCTTCCGGGCGTCCACCCCTTTGCGCACCAGTGTCAGTGAGGTGATCTCGGATTCGCGGACGCCAAGCTTGAGAGCTACCAGCGGGCGCAGTGAAGATTCCTCCTCGCCGGGGTTCAGGGTGAGGTTTCGCAGCAGAAATGGCATGGGAAGTTCCGTCAGGCGGCGCTGTTGCCGCGCCTCTTTCTGTCCAGAAGCTGCTCGACGATGATGACGATATCAAGCGGTGAGGTGGACTTGGGAATGTGCACCTTGGCCCCCATCTCGGGGATCTGGTGCTCGTGCGGGGCTCCCTGGAACATGGAGGTGAGAAGGACGATGACCGGCTCGCGCTCTCCGGCCAGGCGGGCGATCTCCAGGCAGGTGCTCACCCCTCCCATGCGCGGCATGACCAGATCGGAGATCACGGCATCGGGCGCCTCGTCCAGGAAGGCCTGCACCCCCAAAACGCCGTCCCGGGCCGTTACCACCAGAAAGCCCGCATCGGTGAAGGCATCGGAGAGGACCTTCAGGAAGAATTTGTCGTCGTCTACGAGGAGGATCTTTCCCCTGCCAGCTGCTGCCATTTCGACCTCAAAACCTGATGGGATGGGCCATCATACAAAAAAGCAGCCTAAAAGGGAAGGGTAAAGCGCCCGCTCAGCACTTGGGGGTGACCAGCGGCAGACGGACCGAGAAGGTGGTGCCGGAGGAGTCGCTTTTCTCCACCTCTATCTTCCCCTTGTAGGTCTTCACGATGCGCAAAACCACCGAGAGCCCGAGGCCGGTGCCGCGGCTGTTGGTGGTGAAGAAGGGGTCGAAGATATTGGGGAGGTTCTCCGGCGGGATGCCGGGACCGGTGTCGGAGACCTTCAGGTTGATGTAGCAGTCGTCCTGGTCCAGCTGCACCCCCAGCGTCCCGTCCTCGGCCATGACGTGGATGGAGTTCAGGAACAGGTTGGTGAAGATCTGCTCGATCTCCAGCGGGTCCGCCTTGATGGCGGGAGGGATGCGCCGCAAGTCGGTCACCACCTTGATCCTCTTCTGCTTAAGCTGAGGCGTGAACGCCTCCAGGGTGTTCTGCAGGATGCGGTCCACCTGGACCTCGCTGATCTCGAACCTCGGCCTCTTGGAGGCGTCGAGGAGCTTCCCGAGGATGCTGTCGATCCTGTCGACCTCCTTCAGGATCTTCTCCACGTAGTCCAGGCGCTCCGACTCGTCCAGCCCGCTCTTGATGAGCTGCACGAAGAGGGCGATCGAGTTCAGCGGATTCCGGATCTCGTGCGCCATCCCGGCCGAGAGGTACCCCAGGGTCGCCAGCTTTTCCGACTGGACGATCTCGACCTGGGCGCGCCCCAGCGCCTCGCTCTTTTCCTGCACGCGCGCCTCCAGCTCCCGGTTCCAGTCGGCGATCTCGGCCAGAAGGCGCTCGCGCTCGCTCAGAAGCGCCCGGTTCTGCAGCTCGACCGCGCGCAGCTTCAGGACGCTCTCGATGCGCTCGACCATGTCCTGGTTGTTGAACGGCTTCAGTATGTAATCGGAGGCGCCCGCCTTCATGAGCTCGACGGCGATCTCCTCGCTCCCCTTGCCGGTGAACATGATCACGTAGGTCTCGGGGTAGCGCCGCCTGATCTCCTTGAGCGCTGTGAGGCCGTCCATGTTCGGCATCATGTAGTCCAGAAGCACCAGCTCGGGGCGCTCCTTCTCTATGGCCGCCAGCCCGTCCTGGGCGCTCAGCGCGGTAAAGACCTGGTAGCCGCGGTTCTTGAGGATGATGGCGGTCAGGTCCAGGATGACCTTCTCGTCGTCGACGATCAGCACGCGGCCGCGCGGCTGTTTTTCCAAAGTGGTCATAGCTCTTCCTATTTTCTGCAGATGGGGCTGTGGTCGCTCAAATAAAAAAGGGGGCAGCAAACGCTGCCCCGCGGTACATCTCTGCGCGCATCCGACGTTTCAGGGGGGTCACGGGAGTCTCACCGTGACCACCGGAGCCAGCGCCTTTCTCACCACCCGCTCGGCGGTGCTGCCGAAAAGGAGGTGGTCGATGCCGCTTCTCCCCTGGGTCCCCAGCACGATGAAGGAGACCTTCTCCTTTTCCGCCCGTTTCAGGATCTCCTCGTACGGTATCCCTGAGACGATGTCGGTCTCGTAGTCGGTGAAATCGGCGATATGGGTGGCGCAGAATTTCGCCATCATCTTCTGTGCCCCCTGCTCGATCTCCTTCTCCAGGTTCTCGAAGGAGACGTGCGGCACGTAGAAGCCGCGCAGATCGACCGGCTCGTTGATGACGTGCAGGATGATCAGCCGGCTTTTGAACTGCTTGGCCAGGGAGAGCGCGTAGTGGAAGGCGTGCTCCGAACTCTCGGAGAAATCGGTGGCATAGAGAATCTTGTCAAAAGCTGGCATCTGGCCCCCCCGGTCGGCATGAATTGAGTCAGTGGCTGGTTTCCTTGAAGATCTTCTTCAGGATCGATTTGAGCTCGTCGATCTTCACCGGCTTGTTGATGTACTCGAAGGCCCCCAGGTTCATCGCCTCGATGTACGACTCCACCCCGCCGTAGGCCGTGATCATGATCACGTTGCTGCGCGGGTAGCTCCGGTTCAGCTCCTTCAGGAAGGTGATCCCGTTCATCTCCGGCATGTTGATGTCGGTTACGATCAGGTTCACCTCCTGCTCGCGCAGGTAGTTCAGGGCCTCGTAACCGTTGGCAACGCTGTCAACCAGAAACCCCTCCTTGGCCAGCAGACGGGATAGGCCGATGCGCGCGTTCTCCTCGTCATCTACGACCAGTATTCGCTTGGGCTGTTTTGGCAAGATCGGACTCCGATTCATTTATTAAAAAGCGCAACCATGATTCTAACACTGCCCCAACGGCTGTCAAGCCGCGCCACGGTCGCCTGCGGCAAATCTCTTCCTGAGCTTCACCGCGCTCAGGATCAGGTTGGCGATAATCGAGACGAAGTAGATCTCGTCGTCGGAAAAGGTCTTCATGGTGGTGCTGTTCACGTTGATCACGCCGTAGATATCCTGCTTGTCCGCGATCGGGAAGGAGAGCATGGAATTGTACTTCTCCTCCTGCAGTTCCGGAAAGCTCTTGTAGCGCGGGTCCTGGGAGGCGCGGTTCAGGGAGATGTACTGCCTCTGCTTGGCCACGGTCCCGGTGATCCCCTCGCCGAGCCGGATCCGGATCTTTCCGATGAAGGAGGGGTCGAAACCGTAGGTGGCCGCCAGGAGCAGGTCCCCTTCGGACATCAGGTAGATCGAGCAGACGCTCACCTTGAGCTGGTCCGCGATCTTGTTCGCCACACCCTGCAGCACCTCGGGGAGGTCGAAGTCCGAGGATACCAGCATGCTGATCTCCTCGAGCGAGATGATCTCCAGGTGCTCGCGGTTCGCCTTCTGCATGGTGAGCACCATCTTCCCCTTCTCGCTCTCCAGAAAGGGGGTGAAGCCCGCCTTGTGGTAGAAGGGATTCACCGTCTTCACCCGCTCGGTCATGGTGCGGAAGTCCGAGAAGCCGCAACTGCAGCTCATCTTCACCCGGTAGTTGTCCACCCGCTCACTTTTCATAACCCGGCCGCATTTCCGGCAGCGCGCTGCAAGTTGCATGCATCCTTCTCCTTAAGCTTTGGTTTCCTTTGCTATGGGGCCTTCAACTCCACGTGCGCCGGTTTTCCCGGCTCGCCCAGCGCCTTGAGCGGGCGTCCGTTGAACTCCGCCTCCACGGCGCCGCCGTCCCCCAGATCGAGCACGAAAAGTCGCGCCCCCTTCCATTCGATGATGTCCCCGGCCTTCAGGTCGTAGCGCTGCGAGATGCTGTCGTCTATGGTGATGCTGAGCCAGCTGTCCTGGTTGAAGCGCAGCCTGAGGATGATCCCCCCCGCCTGCCTCTCCCCGGCCGGAATGGCCCGGGGCGGGAGTTCGGCCTCGGGTGTGACCCCCCTGGCGCTAGCGGCCGAGGTGAGCTGCGGCAGCACGGGGGGCGCAACCTGAGCCGCGGGGGGGGGCGCCGGCGCGGGGTGAGGTGCCGGCGGCACCGGCTGTTCCGCACGCTCGGGGGTGAGGAAGATGGCGGCAAGAATCACCAGGACCAGCAGCAGCGACGGTATCAGCCACCTCCCGTGCCCGCCCAGCTTCGCCCTCTCCATGATCTCCACCGGGCGCTCCGGCCTGTGCTCCACCTGGGGGCGCGCAACGGGGGGAAGGGTGCTTTCGTACCTCCTGATCACCTCGTCGCCCGAGAGCGCCAGGTAACCGGCGTAGAGACGGAGGAACCCCTTGATGTAGGCGGCGTTCGGGAGCTTGTCGAACTCCCCCTGCTCGATGGCGAGCAGGTAGCTTTTGCTGATCTTGGTCACCCGCGAGGCCTGCTCCAGCTGGAGCCCCCGCGACTCGCGGACACTCTTCAGGTACTCCCCTACCGGGAGTCCCGCCCCTTTTTCTGCATCTGCCTCAGGCACGTTCCCTCACTTGAGCAGGTCCAGGTACTCCCTGGAAAGCTGCCCGATCTCGGAATCCGGAGCGATACGGACCACTTCCTTGAAGGCGCTTCGAGCCGCCCCCGGCTCCTTGAGCTTAACCTTGGCCAGCGCCAGATAGTAATAGGCGTTTGCGTAGGAGCCGTTCAGCTCCAGCGCCTTTTTGTACTCTTCAACGGCCAGTTCCGTCCTGTCCAGGGCAAAGTAGACCCGGCCCAGGTGAATCCTGGTGCGGGGGTCTCCGCCATTCCTGCCGACCGCGCCTCTCAGCACGGCGAGCGCCTGCTGGTACTCCCCCTTGCCCAGGTAGGCGAGCCCCAGGTTGATATGGGCGCCCTCCTGTCCCTGGTAGAAGATGTCATCCTGGACCAGCTTGAACTGGGCGATGGCGTCATCCCACCGCTTCATCTCCAGGTAATTCACCCCCAGGTTGTTGCGCGCCTCGGAATAGCCCGGCTTCAGTTCGAGCGCCACCAGGTACTTGCGCTCGGCGAGGTCGTAGTGACCCTTGCGGAAATAGGTGAGCCCCAAATGGTTCAACAGCGCGGGGTCCTCGGGGGTGAGCTTCTCCGCCTCGGTGAACTCCTGCAGCGCCCCGGTGAAGTTGTTTTCGGCGTAGAACGACTGTCCCATCTGGTAATGGTAGACGAACCGGTTCTTCTGCGCCTCGCTCAGGGCGCAGCCGGAGGCAAAAAGAAGGGTCAAGGCCAGCATGAACGGGATGGGACGGGGCATACACCTCACCTGGGAAACCGGAAACCGACACCTGGAAAAATTAACAGATTAACCCCGCCTTGTCAATGAACGCGGCTTCAGGGTTGGTCATCGCCCTGCGGGGAGCCCTACAGCTCGCCTACCCCCTCGAAGTGGGTCATCCTCTTGAAGCCTCGGTAGCGCGCCTCGATCTCCTGGTAGCTCAGCGTCTTGAGCCGGTCCAGGCTGAAGGCCTCCACGTTGAAGGAGGCCATGACGGAACCGAAGACGATGGCCTGCCGTACCCCCTCCTCGGTCAGGTTTCCCGTGTTGGCAAGATACCCCATGAAGCCGCCTGCGAAGGTGTCGCCGGCGCCGGTCGGGTCGAATACCTCTTCCAGGGGAAAGGCCGGGGCCGCAAAGACGGAGTGGCCGTTAAACATCAGCACCCCGTACTCGCCCCGCTTCACGATCAGGTTCTTCACCCCCATGCCGATGATCGCCTTCGCCGCGCGCACCAGATTGGCTTCGCCGGAAAGCTGGCGCGCCTCCCCCTCGTTGATGATGAAGAAATCGACCCGGCTGATCACCTTTTTGAGCGCCTCGGGTTTCGAGGAGATCCAGAAGTTCATGGTGTCGCAGGCGACCACCCTGGGGTTTTTCACCTGGTTCAGGACCTCCATCTGAAGTTCCGGGTCGATGTTGGCCAGTATCAGGTATTCGGCGTCCGCGTAAGCCTCGGGGATCACCGGCTTGAAGCTCTCGAACACGTTCAGGTGGGTCTCCAGGGTCTGCGCCTCGTTGAGGTCGTAGCCGTAGCGCCCCTTCCAGTGGAAGGTCTCCCCCGGAACCCGTGACAGGCCGGTGAGATCGATGTTTCGGGAGGCGAGGAACCGGGTGTGTTCCTCGGGGAAGTCCTCGCCCACCACGGCGACCAGGTTCACGTCGGTGAAGAAGCTGGCCGAGGTGGAAAAGTAGGTGGCGGAGCCACCCAGCACGCGGTCCCTCTTGCCGAAAGGGGTTTCAACCGAATCAAGGGCGACGGAACCGACGACTAGTATGCTCATGAAAACCTCCGAGAGACAGATTAAAGACAGGTTAAGGTTAAGATTAAGGCAAGCCTTCACCAAGGCAGATCAAGATTAAGATTAAGGCAAGCCTTTTCACTCCCCCCTTTGAAAAAGGGGGGGCGGGGGGGATTTGGCCCGGGGTGCGATATCAAGTGCAGCTGGCGACGAGGGCAAATCCCGTAGACCACCCCTTAAAACCGTTCCTGATCAGTGCTAATCTTCAGCCACTGCCCAAAACCCCCTCCCCTTCAAGGGGAGGGCCGGGGTGGGGATGGGTTTTTCGGCATCAAAGCACCCCATCCCCCTCCTAACCTCCCCCTTGAAGGGGGAGGGACAAACAACTGGCTGAAGATTGTACCTAATCAGGAAACCGTTTGTCCGCATAGTCTGAAAGACGACGCGGCCTCTGCCAAAGGGAGAACTTTCTCCGACCGCTCCGCAATGACTCCAAAGGTACTTCTACAGGTACTTCCCGAGGATCAGCTCCAGGTTCTCCCTGGTTTCCACCGGTATCACCTTGGTGTCGCTGATCACCGCGTACTTGAGTGACTCCGCGCAGGGGCAGCTGCGCTCCCCGGCGATCTGCTGCACGGCGCGCCGGATGATCAGCTTGGCGTTGGCGACGTTCGCCTTGATGATGGCGATGATCGCCTCTACCGAGACGTCGGCGTGGGCGTCATGCCAGCAATCGTAGTCGGTGGATAGGGCGATGACGCCGTAGCAGATTTCCGCCTCGCGGGCGAGCTTCGCCTCGGTCAGGTTGGTCATGCCGATGATGGAGGCGCCGAAGGAGCGGTACAGGTGAGACTCGGCGCGGGTGGAGAAGGCGGGCCCTTCCATGCAGACGTAGGTGCCGCCGCGGTGCACCGTTACCCCCACCTCCCCCGCCGCGCTAAAGAGCGTGGCCGAGAGGTCGGCGCAGACCGGGTCGGCAAACTGGACGTGGGCCACCACGCCGTTTCCGAAGAAGGAGTCCTTGCGAAAGCCGCGGGTGCGGTCTATGAACTGGTCCGGTATCACGATATGCCCCGGGACGATCTCCTCCCTGAGGCTACCGACCGCCGAAACCGAGATGATCCGCGTCACACCGAGCTTCTTCATGCCGTAGATGTTGGCCCGGTAATTCACCTCGCTGGGGGTGAAGCGGTGCCCCTTGCCGTGACGCGGCAGAAAGACCATGCGGACGCCGTCCAGCATCCCGGTGACATACTCGTCGCTCGGCCTGCCAAAGGGGGTGTCGACCGTCACCTGGCTTACTTCGGTCATCCCCTCCATCTCGTACAGCCCGCTGCCGCCGATAACCCCGATTACCTCATTCGTCATCTGGATCCCCCTAGAAGATTAAAATACGTGAAAGGTGAACGGTTAGAATACGTGAAAGGTGAACGGTTAGAATCCGTGAAAGGTGAACGGTTAGAATCCGTGAAAGGTGAACGGTTAGAATCCGTGAAAGGTGAACGGTGAAAGGTGAATAGAATCAAACACTTTGCGAAAGGCACCTTTCACCTTTCACCTTTCACCTTTCACCTTTCACCTTTCACCTTTCACCTTTCACCTTTCACCTTTCACCTTTCACCTTTCACCTTTCACCTTTCACCTTTCACCTTTCACCTTTCACCTTTCACCTTTCACCTTTCACCTTTCACCTTTTACGCCTTTCACGCCTTTACCTCCAGCCTGCCCTTCAACTGGCCGCAGGCTGCGGAGATGTCGCTGCCGCGGCTGGACCGGGTGATCACCGTCACGTTCTTGTCCAGCAGGTACTTATGGAACCTGTCGATGGCGTCCTGGCCCGGGCTCTTGAACTCCGAGCTTTCGTGCTCGTTGAACGGGATCAGGTTCACCTTGGAGGGGATATTGCTGATCAGCCGGACCAGCCTCTTCGCATCCTCCAGCGAATCGTTCAGGTCCCGGATCAGCACGTACTCGATGGTGATCCAGCGCCGGGAGGGGAGCGGAAACGCCTTGCAGGCCTCCAGAAGCTCCTTCAAGGGGTAGCTGCGGTTCACCGGCATGATCTGCGAGCGCACCTCGTCGGTGGTGGCATTGAGCGACACCGCCAGGTTCACCGTGACCGCTTTTCCGAGCTCGGCCATCTCGGGCACCAGCCCCGAGGTGGAGACGGTCACCTTGCGGGTGGAGAACTGGAAGCCGTCCGGGTCGGTCAGGATCTGCACGGCGGGGATCACGGCCGATAGGTTGGCCAGCGGCTCCCCCATCCCCATGAAGACGATGTTCCGCACCGGCTCATCGCGCTTCACCGCGCAAACCTGGTTCACGATCTCGGCCGTGGTCAGGTTCCGGGAGAGCCCGAAGCTTCCGGTCAGGCAGAAGGCGCACCCCATGGCGCAGCCGACCTGGCTCGAGATGCAAAGCGTGTTGCGTCCCTCGTCCGGTATCAGCACGCTCTCCACGGCAGCACCGTCCGACAGGCGGAACAGGTACTTCTTGGTGCCGTCCTCGGATGCCTCCACGACCTCCGGTACCAGGTTGCTGATCAGGGCGCTCTCTTCAAGGGTGCTGCGGAACTCCTTGGAGACGTTGGTCATCTCGGAGAAGCTCGTGGCATCCATCTGGTAGAGCCACTTGAAGATCTGCTTGGCCCGGAAGCGTTCCTTTCCCATGCCCGAGATGTATGCCTCGAGCCCTGGCAGCGTCAAATTCTTTATGTCTGTTTTTTCCATGCGTTTTGGATATAAAAAAGCCCTTCTAGCGAAGGGCTCTTTGTTGCCTTGTCCTTTTCCGGATTATACCAGTTCGAGCTGGCTGAAGAAATAGGGGATTTCGAAGGAGGCGGACTCCGGGGAGTCGGAGCCGTGCACCGTGTTCTCCTCGATGCTGACGCCCAGAGCCTTGCGGATGGTCCCTGCTTCGGCGTTGGCGGGGTTGGTGGCGCCCATCAGGCCGCGCCAGGAGAGGATGGCGTCCTCTTTCTCCAAAACGAGCGCGATTACCGGGCCCCTGGACATGAAGCTGCAGAGGTCGCCGAAGAACGGACGCTCAGAATGGACGTAGTAGAACCCTTCAGCCTGGCTCTTGGAGAGACGGATCTTCTTCATCCCCACGATGTTGAAACCGGCTGCTTCTATCATCTCCAGTACCTTGCCCGTCACGTTTCTCTCGACTGCATCAGGCTTTATGATTGCAAATGTTCTTTCCATAGTTTCCTCCAGGCTCATTATAGTAGACGACCGCTTCATATAGCATCCCGGCCCGTTGCTTGTCAAGGCAAATCAGGCCTGCGCGGAAGACGAAAAAAGCCCACAGAGCGATCTGTGGGCTTCTTGAAACAGGGCTCGCCCTGTTTCGAATTACTTGTGCTCAGCCGGAGCTGCCGGAGCAGCAGGAGCCGTAGCGGAAGTCATCGGAGCCTGGGCCGGAGCGGCCGGAGCTGCCGGAGCAGTCTGCTCAGCAGCCGGAGCCGGAGCTTCTTCCTTCTTCTTGCAGCCAGCAGCAAAGGCAAGAGCCAAAGCCAGGCAAAGTGCTAAAGAGATCAGTTTTTTCATTGACGATATCACCTCTTTTCTTTTTAGATTTACCATTACTGCGCCAAGCGCATGGTTTTTTTGTGTCGCAACAAATGGCGAATATACTAGCATTCTTACAGAAGTCAATACTTTTTAAGAGGAATAGTTGCACAATTCACTTAGAATCTTCTCCTGAGCTGCGCAAAAGCGGTGCCCGGCCGGCGGGAACCAGAGCAAATATATTGAAGTTGCGCGCTTTTTTGGCGGCATAGCGCCATTTGACGCAGCGGCTTTGTGGCCTGAATCGGACCAACTGCCGGACCTCTCACCCTCCTGCAGCGCCGCGGTGAGCACCGGTATACGACAAGCTATCCCATCCGGCCAGGAGTTTCCGCGCCTCTGTAAGTAATCAAGCGATGGCGCCGGACGCCACTTGGGCCGGCGACCGAAGGGGGAACTACTGGAGCATCGAGTAAGGTGGCACCGGGATGAACCTTACTAGAAGTCCTTGATAATGGGAAGCAAATAAATGTCTCCTGCAGACGGTTGGCGGCACAATAACTATCCGGCCGCGCGGTTAGCACTTGTAAACCGAAGGCAAATATATTACCTTACCTACATTAAATTCAAAGCCAAACACCATCATCGACATGAGGGGGAGTCGTGAACGAGACGCTCAACAGCAAAGACCGGAAACTCCTTTTAGAGCTGGCCCGTGAAGCCATAACCTCAGCCGTCCTGACCGGCCCACTCCCGGCATCCGAGGTGACTGCGGCAGAGCTGCTCGGGCGGCAGGGATGCTTTGTCACCATCAAACTGAACGGGACGCTCAGGGGGTGCATCGGCAACTTCCATTCGGAGAAGCCGCTCTACCAGCTGGTGCAGGAGATGGCCGTATCGGCTGCGACCCGCGATCCGCGCTTCTACCCGATGAAGGAGGAGGACCTGGACGGCTTCGAGCTGGAGATATCGGTCCTCTCCCCACTTACCAAGATCTCGGGTCCGGAGGAGGTGGTGGTCGGGACTCACGGCCTGTACCTGGAGAAGAACTTCTCCCGTGGCGTGCTGCTGCCTCAGGTAGCGGTCGAGCAGGGGTGGAGCAGGGAAGTCTTCCTGAACCAGACGGCGCTCAAGGCGGGACTCAAGAGGGACGACTGGAAAGAGGGGGCGGACCTCTACGTGTTCACCGCCCAGGTCTTCGGGGAGGACAGCCCGTCGGAGGCGGCTGCCATAAGATAAGGAGAGTTTCCCCTGCCGGCCCGACCATTCACCCTGTTTCGGCTTGATCCACCCGATCGCCCGCGCCATTTTGGCACGGGCGCTTGCATTTCCAGGCGGCCCGCATCGGCCGGCGGGATGACGGCTCCACCAGGGTGACAGCCGGCGCCGAGGGCGGTGCGGCATTCCGGCCGGGCCAAGGCTGAAGGCAAAAAAAAGGGGGGGGGCGCATCCAGCGCCCCCCCCCCCTTCTTTTACTGTCAAAAACTACTACATCTTCCTGCCGCCTTCTGCAGCCCACTTCTCGAGCATGTCGGTGGTGACGGATTTCGGACGCTCGATCGCGTAGCCCAGACCGCGGTCCCAGGTGATGTTCGCCATGCAGCCAAGTGCACGACCTACGCCGAACAGGACGGTGTAGAAGTCCCACTCCTTCAGGCCGTAGTACCACTGGATGACGCCCGACTGTGCGTCGACGTTCGGCCAGGGGTTCTTGGTCTTGCCGTGCTCGGTGAGAACGCCGGGGGCGGTCTCGAAGATCATGGCGACCAGTTTGAACAGCGGATCGTCCTTGAGGCCCGGGGTCTTCAGGCAGAATTCACGCTGAGCCATGTAGCGCGGGTCGGTCTTCCTGAGTACGGCGTGGCCGTAACCCGGGACAACCTGGCCGGCGTTGAGGGTATCCCAAAGCGCCTTGGTGACGTTCTCTTTGGTCGCCTCGGCGCCGCCGAGCTTCTTCTGGAACTCCATGATCCAGCCGAGCACTTCCTGGTTTGCCAGGCCGTGCAGCGGGCCTGCCAGACCGTTCAGGCCTGCCGAGTAGGCGTAGTACGGATCGGAGAGAGCGGAATGCACGAGGTGCGTGGTGTGGGCCGAAACGTTGCCGGACTCGTGGTCGGAGTGCAGGATGAAGTACATCCTGGCGACGTCCTTGTACTGCTCGCTCTGGCCGATCATGTGGGCGAAGTTGGCACCCATGTCGAGGGTCGGATCGATGGCGATCTGCTTGTCGCCGCGGTACTTGAGGTTGTAGATGAAGGCGGCGAGGACCGGGATACGGGCCACGATGTCGCTGGCATCTTCGTAAACGTACTCCCAGGCGTCCATCTTGTTGAACTTGCCGGAGCTGTAGAAGCCGGCGAACTTGGAGTCCTTCTGCATGGCCAGGATGCCGCAGGAGAGCATCACCATCGGGTGGCTGTCCCTCGGGAGGGCGCGCACGGCCTGGTAGACGTACTCGGGGACTGCCTGGCGGGTCTTGAACTCGGCCTCGACGGCGGTAACCTGCTCTGCGGTCGGGACATCACCGGTCAGCAGGAAGTACCAGAAGGACTCGACGGTCGGATACTCCGAGCCGGCTGCCTTGGGGAGCGCCTCGAAGGTCTCCGGGATGGTCTTGCCCCTAAACCGGATCCCTTCCTGCGGGTCGAGGTAGGAGATGTCGGTGACGAGGCTCCTGATGTCACGGGCGCCGCCGATGCACTGGCCGATGTCCACCTTGTCGATGATCACGGAGCCAAACTCCTTGGTCAGTCGGGTGATGCGGGGGCGGTGGGCTTGAATCTTCTCCAACAGTTTGTCTTTGAGTTGCGTCATGTGTCGGATCTCCTTTTTTGTTGGGGTTAGATACACATTGAAGACTTCACGATCGAATCTGCCACCTGTTCGACACCAGACCGGTCCGAACTGCAGCCTCGGCCGGGGTTGCGCTCTTGGAAAGTATACTGTATACAAAAATTTTTCAAATGTATACCATTGCCTTCCTGCAATTTCAATATAAAAAAATCGCGTTTTAATATTTTGATTACATTTTTTAACGTCCTAGAGAACCACCAGCTCCCGGCATGAGAAGGTGAGCCGCTTAAGCCCCTGTTCGGTAAGGTAAAAGGTATCCTCAATCCCCACCGCCCCCTCCCCGGCAAACACCAGTTTCGGCTCGAAGGCGAACACCATCCCGGGCTCCAGTCTCTCCTCATGAAACCCCCTGGCGATGAACGGGTACTCATCAATCTCGATGCCGATGCCGTGCCCGATGAACGGGACCTGGGAGCCGGCTCCCCCCATGAAGTTCTCGGCGTAGCCAAGCTCTCCGGCCAGCGCGAGGCAGGCGTCGTAGATGCTCCCCCAGGTGGGGCGCCTCTCGGCCAGCTCCATCATGAGCGCCTCGATGCGCAGCATGTCGTCGTAGCCCCGCCGCAACCGGTCCGAGAGCCCTCCTATGGCGAAGATCCTGGTCTGGTCCACCATGTAGCCGTCGAAGCAGCTGGCGAAATCGACCACGATCGGCTCGTTGCGGCCGATCCTGTTGTAGCTCGCCCCGTGACCGAAGGCGGGGGTGAGCCCCATCCCTCCCAGCGGGGTATTGGTACAGGCCGGGGCGGCGGAGTCCGGGCCGGCGAGGATCTGGCCGCAGGCGAGCTCCCCGTTGAAGGCGCGCATCCTGAGATAGCCCTGGTGCCCCTCAAGGCGCGACAGCTGCTCGAGTTCCGCCGCGAGCTCCAGCTCGCTCATCCCCTCCCGTATCACCTGGGCGGCGCGGCGGTACACCTTGTCCGCCTGGTCGGCCGCGTCCTGCAGGATGTGGATCTCGTAGTGGCTCTTGATCATGCGGACCCGCCGGATCAGCGGCGAGGCGTCCAGGAGATGCGCGTCGGGATAAAGGGAGAGGTATTTCCGGTACAGGTTGACCGGCAGGACGTCGAGTTCCAGGCCGATCCTTTTCGGGACCGGATGCCCCTGCCCGGCCATGATGCCCGGGAGGTCGCTCAGCGAGGAGAAGGGTATCACCTGGGCCAGCCCGCTTTCCATGCGGGCGCGCAGGAAATCCCGGCGCACCAGGTAAACGGGATCCCCAGAGGCGGGGACGTAGAGGCAGCCGGTCTGCACGGTACCGGTGAAGTAGAAAAGATCGGCGTTTTGCAGCATGATCACCGCATCGAGACCCGCGCCGGCCATCTCCAGCTGCAGTTTGCGGTAGCGGTATTCCAGTTCGTTCTTCGGCGTGAGCCGCATGTCCCCTCCTGTCCCTTTCCTCATGAATTTTTGTCAGGAAAGGGAGCAGGAAAGATAGCGCACTCTGCGGCGCCCGTCAACAGGCCGGCTCACCGCGCCATCAAGGGAGGGGAAAAGACCGGCGCGAGAATGGTACTGGATCCGCCTCATATTGTCCCCTCCCCCGGAGGGTCCCGGAGGGGGAGGGCTAGGGAGGGGGAGCTCGGTCCGTTCTTCGCAGAAGCCGCTCTCTTCCCCCCTCGCTCTCCTCCCCCCACCGGGGGGAGGAGAGCGAGCGAGTGGCTAGCCAAGTTGAACTTTGTCTCCGACAGGGCGCTACCCCTCCCCCTAGACCGCTCCCTCCAGTTGGAGCTCGCGTATCGCCATCTCGCGCAGCTTGAACTTCTGGATCTTGCCGCTTGCGGTCATCGGGTAGCAGTCGACGAAACGGACGTACCTGGGGATCTTGTAGTTGGCGATCTTGCCGCGGCAGAAATCCTGCACCTGCTCTTCGGTCAGAACGCACCCCCCCTTGAGCACGATGGCCGCCATGACCTGCTCGCCGTACTTGCGGTCCGGGACGCCGTAGACCTGGATGTCCGAGATGTCCGGGTGGGTGTAGAGGAACTCCTCGATCTCGCGCGGGTAGATGTTCTCCCCGCCGCGGATGATCATGTTCTTGATCCTGCCGGTGATCTTGCAGTAGCCGTTTTCGTCCATGACGGCGAGGTCTCCGGTATGGAGCCACCCCTCGGGGTCGATCGCCTTGGCACTCTCCTCCGGCATCTTGTAGTATCCCTTCATCACCAGGTACCCCCGGGTGCAGAGCTCCCCCTGCTTGCCGGGGGGAAGCTCGGCGCCCGTTTCGATGTCGACGATCTTCAGTTCCACGTTGGGGAGCACCTTGCCGACCGTGGAGACCTTCAGTTCCAGGGGATCGTCGGTGCGGGTCTGGGTGATCACCGGAGAGGACTCGGTCTGTCCGTAGGCTATGGTGATCTCGCTTGCGTGCATGTCGCGGATCACCCGGCGCATCACCTCGATGGGGCAGTTGGAGCCGGCCATGATCCCGGTCCGAAGCGAGGTGAGGTCGAAACTGCCGAAGCCGGGATGCTCCAGCTCGGCGATGAACATGGTCGGCACGCCGTGGACCGCGGTGCAGCGCTCCTTTTCGATGGCCTGCAGCACCTTCAGGGGATCGAAGATCTCCACCGGGACCATGGTGGCGCCGTGGGTGACGCACGCCATGACCCCCAGCACGCAGCCGAAGCAGTGGAAGAAGGGGACCGGGATGCAGAGGCGGTCCCGTTCGGTGAAGCGCATGCACTCCCCGATGTTGAAGCCGTTGTTCACCACGTTGAAGTGGGTCAGCATCACCCCTTTGGGAAAGCCCGTGGTGCCGGAGGTGTACTGCATGTTGATCACCTCGTGCGCCGAGAGCCCGCTCTCAACAGCCGAGAGTTCCGCGTCGGAGAGATCCTGCCCCATCTCGACCATCCGGTCGAAGTTGAACATGCCGGCGGGCGCCCCCTCTCCCAGGAAGACCACGTTCTTCAAAAACGGGAGCTTCGCGCTGGCAAGCTCCCCGGGGCTGCCTTGGGCGAGTTCCGGGACCACCTCGGCGACCGTCTCGACATAGTCGGTGTCCTTGAACCCCTGCACCAGGAAGAGCGTACTGGAGTCGGACTGCTTCAAGACATATTCCAGCTCGGCGGATTTATAGCTCGTGTTCACCGTCACCAGAACGGCGCCTATCTTCGCCGTGGCGAACTGAAGCAGCACCCATTCCGGGACGTTATAGGCCCAGATCGAGACGTGGTCACCCTTTTTCACCCCCAGGCGAAGCAGCCCCTTCGCCACCTGGCGGCAGCGCTCGTTGAACTCGCGATAGCTGTAGCGCAATCCCCGCTCGACGTAAACCAGCGCCTCATGATCCGGAAACCTCCCGGCGATATGGTCCAGCAGCGCGCCAACGGTGAAATCGATCTGTTGCGACATAGGTTGTCCCCCCCTGTTTCACATCACCAAACGTTTCGTCATTGAAAAATCAACTGGTTGAAATCAAAGGCATTTATCAATTATCACAGCGTCTGCGGCATGTCAAGATTTATGGGTTCTCAGAGACGGCTCCATCAACCGCTTGACATCCCGTTAAAAGCCTTGTCAACGGAACTCCCTTAATCTATATAATGGAGGCGCGGCTTCGCCCGGCCCGGCGCCGGGTGACGTTGCGGCAGAACCATTGCGGCAGGAGGGTCGGCCATTTTTTTCAAAGAAAAGGGTTGACAGGAATTCTGCCAGCAGTTCCAGCACTTGCACTAACCCTTCGACATCGTTACTGTTTTATTCCAAACAGCGTTACGATAATACTGCATATTTTTTAGGCAATCCGCTAATCTTACCAATATGAAAGCGCTTTTGACGCAGATCCACACTTTATCCACAGCGCTTTCCACAAAGCGTGTGGACCGGGCGGGATTTCCCGGTTTTTCTCTGCAAATACCTGCAGTTAAGCTAAGGGCCGGGCCCGGGCCGGAACCTCATGAGGATTACGGGATGCAAACGGTACTGATTATAGAGGATGAAAAAGACCTGGCAGAATTGATCTCTTTCCACCTGGAAAAGGAGGGCTTCAGGGCGCTGATCGCGGCCGACGGCGTCTCCGGCCTGAACGAGGCGCGCAGCGCCCAGCCCGACCTGATCCTGCTCGACCTGATGCTGCCGGGGATGATGGGGACCGAGCTCTGCAGGCTTTTGAAAGGCGGCGAGCGGACCGCCGCAATTCCGGTCATCATGCTGACCGCCAAGGGGGAGGAGATCGACCGGGTGGTGGGGTTCGAGATGGGGGCCGATGACTACGTGGTGAAACCGTTCTCGACCCGGGAGCTGATGCTGCGGGTGCGGGCGGTGCTCAGAAGAAGCGCCGAGCAGGCGCCGAAGGGGGCCACCATCTCCCTGGGGGTCCTGGAGATCGACACCGAGCGGCATCTGGTCAGGGTTTCGGGAGACGAGGTGCTGCTCACCTCGACGGAATACAAGCTCCTGATGAACCTGGCAGAGAGGACCGGCCGGGTGCAGAGCAGGGAACTGCTGCTGCAAAACGTCTGGGGCTATAACTATTTCGGCGACAGCCGCACCGTCGATACCCACCTGACCAGGCTGCGCACCAAGCTCGGTGCCGCGGGCGACATGATCAAGACGGTGCGCGGCTTCGGTTACAAGATGGAACAGCCATGACCAGGAGCTTCCGCTGGAGATTGATGGCCTCCTACCTGCTGCTGGTGCTGATTCTCGGTGCCGGGCTCTACGGCTACCTCTCCATCAACCTGGAGCATTCCATGACCTCCGGGAGCCTGGCACACCTGCAGGACGAGGCGCGCGTCGCCTCGCTGATGGCATCCAAGGAGATCCGGGAGCTGAGAAAGGACGCCCCCGCCCTGACCGCGTCGCTTTCCAGGGCGATCCGGGCCAGGGTCAGCGTCATTGCCGGCAACGGCGAGGTGGTGGCAGACTCGGAGCTGGCAGCGACTGAACTGGCAAAGCTGGAAAACCACGGCAATCGGCCGGAGGTACGGCAGGCATTGAAAGACGGCATGGGTAGCGCGATCCGCTATTCCGCCACCCTGCAAACGGACATGCTCTATGTTGCGGCACCGTTCGGAGGCGATGCGGTGATCCGGCTGGCGCTGCCGCTGTCGGGCCTCGAACTGGCGAAGCAGCGGCTTCAGAGGAGCCTGGCGGCCGCCCTGGCCGTGGGGGTGCTGGCATCGCTGCTGCTCTCCTACATCCTCTCCAACGTGATCTCCCGCAACCTGAGAACCATGGCAGCCGGCGCGGCCCGCATCGGACGGGGGGAGTTCGGCACCCGGATACCGGTACTGAGTTCCGATGAGCTCGGGGAGCTCGCCCAGGTCATGAACGATATGACGGAGAGGATCGAGCAGCAGCTGGAGCGGATCTCCTCCGAGAAAAACCGGCTCGACGTGATCCTGAAGGGGATGGGCGAGGGGGTGATGGTGACCGACCAAAGCGGGGTGATCACCCTGGTGAACCCCGCTTTCTGCGCCATGTTCGGCACCGGAGCCCAAGTGCAGGGGAGGCAGCTTCTGGAGATCAGCCGTCATCCCGATCTCTACGCGGCCTGCCGCGAGGTGCTCTCCGAGCGGCACGAGCGGCGCCAGGAGATCCACCTTCCCGGCGGGCAGGCAACCCTGGTGCACTGGGTACCTCTGATAGAAGGAGTGGCGCTGCGCGGCGTGGTCGCGGTCTTCCACGACATCACCGCCCTGAAGCAGGTGGAGAGGATCCGCCGCGATTTCGTGGCCAACGTCTCTCATGAACTGAGGACGCCTATCACCGTGATCAAGGGATACACGGAGACGCTCCTCTCCGGCGACCTGGCGGACGACCCGCAGCGCAGGGAGCGTTTTTTGGGGATCATCCAGAATCACGCGGAGCGGCTCTCCAGCCTGGTGCGGGACCTTCTGACCCTCTCCGAGCTGGAATCCGGGGAGGTCGGGATGCAGCCGCAAAACCTCCAGCTGGAAGACGCGGTCAGGCAGGCGTTGCTGCTCGTGGGGCAGAGGGGGGAGGATAAGGGGATCACCATGGAGTGGCTCGGCGCAACTGGCGCGGGCTCGGTACGAGCGGACCGCAGCCGGCTGGACCAGGTCCTGATAAACCTGCTGGACAACGCGGTCAAGTACAGCGGCCAGGGAGGGAAGGTCACCGTCGAGGCGGCCGAGGCAGGCGAGATGGTGCGGGTCTGCGTGCGGGACAGCGGCATCGGCATCCCGAGCAAGGATCTGCCGCGCCTGTTCGAGCGTTTCTACCGGGTGGACGAGGCGAGAAGCCGCGACCGCGGCGGTACCGGGCTTGGGCTCTCCATCGTGAAGCACATCGTGCAGGCGCACGGCGGCAGCGTCCATGTCGAGAGCACGCCCGGCAAGGGGTCGGCGTTCTGCTTCACCCTGCCGAAGGGAGCGGCGTAAGAAAGCGATAGCCAAATTTGATGAGGATCGAGGCCGGCGCGGTTATCAAGTGATATCCGCGCCGGTTTTTTGCGGCCGAAGGGCGACAGGCGGCGCATTCCCCCCTCTCCATGAACCGAAACGACTTTATCTTCTCCATAATTCTACTTTGTCACATTACCACCTTGCCCCCATCCCCACCCTAACCCTCCCCTTGAAGGGGAGGGGATTTTAAGGCTCCTCCCCCTTCAAGGGGGAGGCTGGGAGGGGGATGGGGGGAGGATGACGGCGTTGTGCTGTAATCTGACAAAGTAGAAATAAGCGGCAGCGACTTTATCTTCTCCATCAACGGCAGCGACTTTACCTTCTCCAGAAACGGCAGCGACTCCCCCCCCTCCCTTGATGGGAGGGGGGGGAGGGTGAAGCTTATGCGAGCTTTTCACCCTCTCCCCAACCCTCTCCCATCAAGGGAGAGGGGGCTTTTGCAGCTGCACGAAACTAGCACTGACCTTAACTTAACCCGATTAGCGCTGATCTTCCGCCGTTCAGGCTCCTCCCCCTTCAAGGGGGAGGCTGGGAGGGGGATGGGGGGAGGATGACGGCGTTGTGCTGTAATCTGACAAAGTAGAAATAAGCGGCAGCGACTTTATCTTCTCCATCAACGGCAGCGACTTTACCTTCTCCAGAAACGGCAGCGACTCCCCCCCCTCCCTTGATGGGAGGGGGGGGAGGGTGAAGCTTATGCGAGCTTTTCACCCTCTCCCCAACCCTCTCCCATCAAGGGAGAGGGGGCTTTTGCAGCTGCACGAAACTAGCACTGACCTTAACTTAACCCGATTAGCGCTGATCTTCCGCCGTTCAGGTTCCTCCCCCTTCAAGGGGGAGGTCAGGAGGGGATGGGGGATGATTTTGCGCCGGAACTACCCCATCCCCACCCCACCCTCCCCTTGAAGGGGAGGGAGTTTTTGCCGCGGAAGATCGGCACCAATCAGGTAACTTAATGGCAGTGGGGGCTGGGGGAGGGTGCCGGCTGCCCCGGCGAAATCGACGGTTCCGGCCAGCGCGCGGCCCCAGAGCGGCGCCGTCACATTCTGATATAATCTGTCGGTTCACCAAAACTTACCGAAACCGTAACAGGATCGTAACATTCGGCAGGCATCTTGTGATGCAGGTCACGATCTCGTGATGCAGATCTGTTTCTCAAAGATAAGGAGAGCACCCATGTTGAAGAACATCCGGAAAACCTTGCTGGCCCTGATAGCGCTGGCAACCTTTACTGCGGCGGCGAGCGCGCAGGCGGAGATCCTGATCAACGGAGCCGGCGCCACCTTCCCCTTCCCGCTCTATTCCAAATGGTTCTCGGAGTATGCCAAGATCGACCCGAGCGTCAAGTTCAACTATCAGTCGATAGGCTCCGGCGGCGGCATCAAGCAGATCACGGCGCAGACCGTGGACTTCGGCGCGAGCGACAAGTTTCTGAGCGACCAGGAACTGGCGGCGGCACCCGGCAAGCTGCTCCACATTCCTACGGTGATGGGTGCGGTCGTGGTGACCTACAACCTCCCCGGCGTGGCCAAGGGCGTGAAACTCACCCCCGAAGTGCTGGCGCAGATCTACCAGGGGAAGATCACCTCCTGGAACGACCCCAGAATCGTCAAGGAGAACGCTGCGCTGAAACTCCCCAACAAGCCGATCATCGTGGTGCACAGGTCCGACGGCAGCGGCACCACCAGCATCTTCACCGACTACCTGAGCGCTGTGAGCCCCGAGTGGGCCAAGAATGTCGGCAAGGGGGCTTCGGTCAAGTGGCCGGTCGGTCTGGGCGGCAAGGGGAACGAGGGGGTGGCCGGGCAGATCAAGACGACCCCCTTTACCATCGGTTACGTGGAACTGGCCTATGCCTTCGAAAACAAGCTCCCCTACGCCTTCATCAAGAACAGCGCCGGGCACTTCGTGGAACCCTCCATCGACTCGACCTCCGCGGCCGCAGCCGGTGCCAGCAGGTCGATGCCGGCGGACTACCGGATCTCGCTGGTGAACCAGCCGGGCAAAAACGCCTACCCGATTGTCGGCTTCACCTGGCTCCTCGTGTACCAGGAGCAAAAAGACAAGGTGAAGGGGAAGAAACTGGTCGAGTTCCTGAACTGGGAGCTTAGGCAGGGGCAGAAGATGGCGGCAAAGATGCTCTACGCCCCGCTTCCGGCAAACGTGGCCAAGATGGTCGAGAAGACCATCAAGACCATCAAGTAATAGCGGTTTGCTTGTTGACTTAAAGTAGGGGCGGATAACCCATCCGCCCCTTACTTGCGCCCCTACGGTGAACACGCCTGAAACCGGAATGAAATCCCACATTGAGGTAGCTCAAGTGCAGCAAGATGACGTATCAACCATTTCCGCGCCGGACCCGGAGAGGATTTTGCAGACTGCAACTAAAACCAATAATATCGAGACGGTAAAGAAGCTAAACGGCGATCTGCTGTTTCGGTACCTGACCACCTGCTTCGCCTTCAGCATTTTCGCGATCCTGGCGCTCATGATCGTCGAGATGACCAGCGAGAGCATGCCGTCGATCAAGGCGTTCGGCTGGAAGTTCATCAGCTCCAGCGACTGGGACGCGGTGCAGGAGGTGTTCGGGGCACTCCCCTACCTCTACGGATCGGTGGTATCATCCGTCCTCGCCCTGCTGCTCGCCACCCCCTTGAGCATCGGTGCCGCCGTCTTCATTACCGAAATCGCTCCCAAGCGCCTGGGGGGTATCATCGCACCGCTGGTCGAACTGCTGGCGGCGATCCCCTCGGTGATCTACGGCCTTTGGGGTGTGGTGGTCATGGCGCCCTGGCTCCAGTCCACGATCCAGCCCTTCCTGATCGAGCACTTCGGCTTTCTTCCCCTGTTCGAGGGCGCCCCGTACGGGGTGAGCATGCTCGCCGCGGTCTTCATCCTGATGATCATGGTGGTGCCGATCATCACCTCCATCACCAGGGAGGTGCTCCTCGCCGTGCCGCAAAGCCAGAAGGAGGCAGCCATTGCCCTGGGCGCCACCCGTTGGGAGATGATCAAGATGGCGATCCTCCCCTACGGCAAATCAGGCATCCTCGGGGCCGCCATCCTCGGGCTGGGGCGCGCCATCGGAGAGACCATGGCGGTCACCATGGTGATCGGCAACGCGCCGAACATCTCGATGTCGCTGCTCTCCCCCGCCTACACCATGCCGAGCGTCATCGCCAACGAGTTTGCCGAGACCACCTCGAAGCTGCACGCTTCCGCCCTGATGGAGATAGGGCTCATCCTTATGGTGGTTACCCTGATCATCAACGCCATGGCGAGGCTTCTCATCTGGAGCGTCACCAAGGGTACCGGCGGAGGTACGGTATGATGCAGAGCATGGCCTTTCGCAAGGCGAAGAACTACCTGATGACCTTCCTGATGCTGGCGGCGACCGCGGCGGTCCTGATTCCGCTCGGGCTGATCTTCTACCACATCGTGAAGATGGGGGTGAGTTCGCTCTCCCTGGACTTCTTCATCCATATCCCGAAGCCGACCGGCGAGGCGGGCGGCGGCATGGCGAACGGCATGGCCGGCTCGCTCATCATGATCGGCATGGCCTCACTGATCGGCCTCCCCATCGGGATCTTCGGCGCCATTTACCTGGCGGAGTACGGCGGAAGCAAGGTCTCCACGTCGATAAGATTTGCGGCCGACGTCCTGTCAGGCACCCCTTCCATCATCACGGGTATGGTCGCCTACACCCTGCTGGTCGTACCGATGAAAGGGTTTTCCGCCCTGGCCGGATCAGTGGCGCTTGCCATGATCATGATCCCGATCGTGCTGCGCACCACCGAGGAGCAGTTGAAGATGGTCCCGGGGTCGCTGCGCGAGGCATCGCTCGCCCTGGGCGTGCCGCTTTGGCGCACCAGCCTGAAGGTGACGCTCAGAAGCGCCCTGTCCGGGGTGCTGACCGGCATCCTGCTGGCTATCGCGAGGGTCGCGGGCGAGACCGCGCCGCTTTTGTTCACCGCCTTGGGCAATTCGTTCTGGAGCAAGAAGGTCACCGAACCGATGGCGGCGATCCCGCTGCAGATCTTCAACTTCGCCATCGCGCCCTATGAGGACTGGCACAGGCTTGCCTGGGCGGGCGCCCTGGTTCTCGTCTCCATGATGTTCTGCCTGAGCCTGACGGCCCGCTATTTCGGCAGGAGCAGGCATAGCGAATAAAGCAGGACACGGTGCCTCATCGCTACACGGCAGAGCGCATAAAAACAATGGCGATTAACCGGTGCCATCGAACCCGAAACTAGAACCGCGAAACGCGAAATTTAAAGAGGTTTGCATGACCAGCAAGGTACAACTGGAAGAGGTGAACATACATTTCGGCAAGAACCATGCGGTGAAAGACATCAGCATGGATTTTCCGGAAAACAGCGTCACCGCCATCATAGGCCCGTCGGGATGCGGCAAGTCTACGCTGCTTCGCTCCATCAACAGGATGCACGACCTGGTCCCCTCGGCACGGGTCACCGGCAAGATCCTGCTGGACGACGGCGACATCTACAACAGGACGGTCGATCCGGTCTCGATACGGCGCCGCGTCGGCATGGTGTTCCAGAAACCGAACCCTTTCCCGGCCATGTCGATCTACGATAACGTGGTGGCCGGCTACAAGCTGAACGGCCGCATGTCGAGGTCCGAGGCGGACGAGATCGTGGAGAGCTGCCTGAAGCGGGTGGCACTTTGGGACGAGGTGAAGGACCGCCTGAAGACCAACGCCATGACCCTCTCGGGAGGGCAGCAGCAGAGGCTCTGCATCGCGCGCACCATCGCCGTAAAGCCCGAGGTGATCCTGATGGACGAGCCTGCCTCCGCGCTCGACCCGATCTCCACCCTGAAGATCGAGGAACTGATCGAGGAGCTGAAGGAGCGATACACCATCATCATCGTCACTCACAACATGCAGCAGGCGGCCCGCGTCTCCGACTACACGGCCTTTCTGTACCTGGGTGAGTTGATCGAATGCGGCGAGACCAAGAAGATCTTCACCACGCCGGAGCAAAAGCAGACAGAGGATTACATCACGGGACGCTTCGGCTAACCTCGTTTCGCCCAAGACAAAAATATCGAGCAGATTTGTTGGAGTCATGTTAATTTGGACTCGCCTCACGTTACCTGGCGTCTCTGCGCCTTTGCGGCTTGCGTGACGGGAACTCTTCATCTGACTCTGGCAACCGGCTCTCGAAGGAACAAGCTGGCCAGCAGGTCGCTATCATAAGAATATGTCCGGGAGATCAACCTATGGAGAGAGAGCATTTCAGCAAGCAGTTCGACACGGAACTGAACGAGATAAGGGAAAAACTCCTGGAAATGGGAGGTAAAGTTGAGCTGATGATCGGCAACGCCATGCAGTCCCTGGTCGAGCGGGATACCGAGTTGGCCGAGCGGACCATTGCCTTCGACCACGAGATTAATCAGCTGGAGATGGAGATCGACGAGCGATGCCTGGAGGTTCTGGCCCGGCGTCAGCCGGCGGCGCGCGACCTGCGCTTCATCACCCTGGCGCTCAAGATCGTCACCGACCTGGAGCGGATCGGCGACCAGTGCGCCAACATCGCCAAGAGGTCGAAGGAGCTGAACCTGGAGCCTTCCCTGAAGCCGTACATCGACCTCCCCCGCATGGCGCAGGCGGCCTCCGACATGGTGAAGGAAGCGCTGGACGCCTTCGTGCGCGGCGACGACGCCCTGGCGATCAAGGTCTGCCAGGACGATCAGGTGGTTGATGACCTGAACGAGCAGATCCAGCGGGAACTGCTCACCTTCATGATGGGGGATCCGAGCACCATAAGCCGCGCCATCAAGATCAACCACGTCTCCAAGTGCCTGGAGCGGATCGCCGACCACGCCACCAACGTGGCCGAAATGGTGATCTTCATGGTGAAGGGGAAGGACATCCGGCACACCATCGCCTGAGCCATCCCGGAACAGTGGTAGCAGATCAAATCAAATCAAAAAGGGGCCACCTCGGTGCGCCCCTTTTGTTTACCTGATTAGCGATGATCTTCCGCTGTACGTCCATCCCCCTTCAAGGGGGAGGACAGGAGGGGGATGGAGTGTGCTCAGACGCAGACTCTACCCCATCCCCACCCCGACCCTCCCCTTGAAGGGGAGGGAGAGTTGTTGGTAGCGGAAGATTCACATCACTTCGTGGCAACTCCCTCACCCCTGCCCCTCTCCCGGAGGGCGAGGGGTTCTTTAAAGGCTGGGCCGATGCCGGCTGTCCGACACCACATTTCAAACCGTCTTGCGCCAACTCACCCTCTCCCTCCGGGAGCACTGCCATTAAGTTAAGCGGTGATTCCGTGAATCATGTAGGGTGGGCCGTGCCCACCATCAGGATGCGGTTGTGGTGGGCACGGCCCACCCTACCTCTCATTCCCTTAACTTAATGGCAGTGGGGTGGGGGGGCGGGTGAGGCTGGTACGAGCTTTTCACCCTCTCCCCAGCCCTCTCCCATCAAGGGAGAGGGGGCTTGTGCGGCATGCGGGAAATTAGCACTGACCTTAACTTAACGGCAGTGCCCTCCGGGAGAGGGTGATGAGTACCAATCAGGTTTCTCATTGGCCCCCGCTGCGGCTCAGGGCTGGCTGGCCCAGCCGCTTGTCCGCGGCTGCAGACAATATGCATATGGTAATCTTCATATCTATATGTTATGATCCCATCCGCAAAAGATGTCACATGAAGGGGAACCATCACCAAGGAGGGAACGGGAAATGAAACGGTTTATCATGGCAGCAGTTATCGGAGCGGCATCCCTGTCCGCGTTCACGGCATCGACCGGCAGCGCGGCCGCAGCGGAGCAAGTGGTCGAAGCAGGCGAGGTAACCAACGAGCAAATGGTGCAGTACTACAGCAAGGGAGCGTTCGGCAAAACCATCTGGGTCATAGACAGCCGTCCGGCCAACAAGTACAACACCGGCCACCTACCGGGGGCAATCAGCCTCCCCCTCGATGTGCTCAAGAAGGATCCCGCGACGGTCGAGAAACTGGCGATCCCCAAAACCGGCAAGGTGATTTTTTACTGTGCAGGAAGAGAGTGCACCCTTTCCGTCGATTCCGCTCGACTCTTCAAGGAGCTGGGCTATCCGGATTCGCTGGTGTATCGCAACGGAGTGCCCGGTTGGAACCAGAAGATGCAGCCGCTCTTGGCCGAAGAGCCGTTCCTCAAGAAGGGGAACGTGATCCTGATCGACACGGCGGTCGGCAAGGAGACCGTTGTCACGGCATCCAACAAAACCATTCAGATTTCCCTCGACGACCTGAAGGGGGATAAGGGGAAATCGCTCCTCGCCGCCCTGTCGAAAAATGCCCCGCTGGTAGTTATCGGGCGGGGCGAAATGGATAGCGTCAACTCCGTGCTGGAAGAGCTCCGCGACCTCGAATTTCGCAGACTCTCCTACTTTCCCTTGACTGCGTGGAAGGAGCAGTTGGCAGTCGCCCCTCCCCTCACCAAGGTGACCTGGGCTCATGTCTACGGGCCGGGACAGGTATCACCCAAGGCATTTGAAGCGGCAGTAGCTTCCGGGCAGTACATCCTGGACGTGCGTCCCGCCGCCGATTACGCCAGAGGGCATTTCAAGGGGGCGGTGAACATCCCTATCGAAGAGATGGAAAAGGAATACGTCAAGGTCCGAAAGGAGGGAGAGGTGTTCATCAGCTGCGCCACCGGGGCCAAGAGTCAGAAGGCATATGACATATTAAGCCGCAAGGGATACAGCAACCTGAGCTATCTCGATGCAGAGGTTTCCTGCAAGGGAGAGCTCTGCAGCATCAAGGAGTAGGAGCGACTTCACCCCCTGTCCTCTCCCGTCAAGGGCGGGGAGAGGGGGTGGGCACGGGCGCATGATTATTCCCCCTGCTCCCGCCCAAAAGGCCCCTTCCGCGTTACACGCCGTTGACCACGTTCTGCGGCGCTCCCGCGAGCCAGGCAGCGATGTTGCGGGCCGTGGTCGCCATCAGCCTGCGTCTGGCCGCCAGGGTGGCCCAGGCGACGTGCGGCGTGATGATGCAGTTTCTTGCGGTCAGAAGCGGGCTGTCGGAGGGAATCGGCTCCTGAACGGAGACGTCCAGCGCAGCACCCGCGATGGTCCCGCTGTTCAGGGCATCGGCCAGATCCTGCTCCTTTACCAGTGCACCCCTGGAGGTGTTGACGATAAGGGCGTGGGAGGGCATCAGCCCCAGGAGTGCTCGGTTCACCACCCCCTCATTCTGCGCCGTCAGCGGGCAGTGCAGGGAGACCACATCGGCCTTTTGGAAAAGCTCCTCCAGCGGGAGCCACTGGACCGGTATGCCGTCGGGGGCGGTGCGCTGCCTGGGATTGTGCGCGAGGATATCCATCCCGATGGCATGGGCGATGCTGGCCACCCTCCCCCCGATCCGCCCAAGCCCCACTATACCCAAGGATTTGCCGGAGAGCTCGGTCAAAGGCTCCGCGACCAGGGTGAAATCCAGGCAGCGCGACCATGCGCCCCGCTTTACCGCGGCATCGTAGAGCGCCACCCGGTTGGTCAGTTCCAGAAGCAGCGCGATGGCGTGCTGCGCCACGGAATCGCTGCCGTACTCGGGCACGTTAACTACCGGGATGCCGAGCTGGGCCGACTTCTCCAGATCCACCACGTTGTAACCGGTGGCGAGCACGCAGATGAGCCTCAGCTCGGGAAGCTCCGAGAGCGTCCGGGCGGAAAGCCGGGTCTTGTTGGTGAGCACGATCTGCGCGCCCGCACAACGCTCGGCGATCAGCTCGTCGGGGGTCCGATCGTGGACGACCAGTTCCCCGAAACGTGCCACTTCGTCCCAAGGGTTGTCCCCGGGGTTCAGCGTGTAGCCGTCAAGGACGACGATTTTCATAATGCCCCCTTTCGACCTAATCCAACGTTCTCTGCCACAAAAAGGCACAAAATGCACAAAATGAAGTTCCTCTTTAACAGCCTCACCTGGATTTAACGGACCACCGCACCGCCGGAGACTACGAACTTCACGGCCTCCTCCACGGTCATGCCGCTGTCATGCACTTCCGACTCCGGGAAGAAGAGCGCGAAACCCGAAGTGGGGTTGGGCATGGTCGGGATATAGACCACGATCAGCTTCTCGCCGTCGCGCTCCACCTCCGAGGTGACGAATCCTACGGCCCGTACGCCGGCCCTGGGCCACTCCACGAAGACCGCCCTCCGGTAGGAGCTCTTCCCCTCCTTGAACACCTGGGTCAGCTGTTTGCTGGAGCTGTAGATCGAGTTGACCAGCGGGATCCTGGAGACCAGGGCGTCCCACCATCTGATGAGCCGGGTTCCCATCACGTTGGTGGCGAGCAACCCGGAGAGGTAGATGACGACGAAGCCGGTGAGCATTCCGAGGCCGGGAATGTGGGACTGCCTGTGGATGAAGACGCTCAAAAGCGAGTCAAGGTACGAGCCGAGGATGCCGTCGGCGAAGTTGAACAGGAACTTCAGGATGAATATGGTTATACCGATCGGTACCACCACGAAAAGGCCGGTGATGAACCTCCCCTTCAGGTGCTTGACAAATGCCTCCATTGCCCCTCCTCTGCGATGTTCGAATGCGTTATGCTGCCTCAGAGCAGGCGCAAAGTCAACGATTACCCGCCCGGCGCCGCTCTCCTGTGAACACTGCCCAGTTAAGTACGGGTTCGGGGGTGGTTGTGGTGCTGATATTCCGCTGCAAAAGCTCCCTCCCCTTCAAGGGGAGGGAGGATGGGGGATCACTGCCGTTAAGTTAAGGAGCTGACGTGTAGGGTGGGCCCCGCCCACCAAACCTCAACCGACGGTGGGCTAGGCCCACCCTACGTGATCTGCTTGGCGCCACCTGTCAACTTAATGGCAGGGGGGGTGGGATGGGGTAGAGTTTCCGAGCGATAGCAGTTGACAACGGGGCGCGCAAAACTTACATTACCTGATTGCTGCATTTCCACCCGATATCCCTTTAAAAGGCCCGGCACATGACCAGAAAACGTATCGCCATCGCGGCTGCCGTCTCCCTTGCAATTATCTTCCTGCTCCTCGTCCCGATACTCGACAAGGTTGGCAGAGCCGCCAGAAGCGATGCGGAATACCTGCGCATGTTCCAGGAGGTGGTCGGCATCATCAAGAAGAGCCACGTGGACCAGGTCGACGACAAGAAGCTCATGACCGGCGCCATCAACGGGATGCTGGCGGCACTCGACCCGCACAGCACCTACCTGCCGGCAACGGACTACGCCGAGATGAAGGTCCACATGGCCGGCGCCTTCGGCGGCCTCGGCATAGAGCTCGGCTCGCGGGAAGGAAAGCTCATGGTGAACGCCCCCATTGAGGACACCCCGGCCTTCAGGGCGGGGATACTCGCCGGGGACCATATCTGGAGGATCGACGGCAAGCCGACCCGCGGGGTCTCCATGAACGACTGCGTAAGCCGGATGCGCGGCACGCCCGGCACCTCGGTGACGCTGGGCATCCTGAGGGAGGGGGCTGCGGCACCGCTCTCCTTCCGGCTGGTAAGGGCGGTGATCAAGACCAAGAGCCTCAAGGCAAGACTTTTGGAACCGGGATACGGCTACGTGAAGATCGCGGAATTCCAGGAGCGCACCGGTGAGGACTTCGAGCGGGCTCTGAAGACGCTCGCCGCGGATAACGGCGCCCCGCTCTCCGGGCTGATCCTGGACCTGCGCTACAACCCGGGCGGGCTCGTGGACCAGGCGTTCCGGGTGGCCGACCGCTTCATCGGGGAGGGGCTCTCCAACGGGCTGATCGTCACGACCAAGGGACGCGATCCCTCGTCGGAGCGGAGCATGACCGCCATAATCGGCCAGAAAGAGCCGCGCTATCCGATGGTCGTGCTGATAAACGGCGGCAGCGCCAGCGCCTCCGAAATCGTGGCGGGTGCGCTCCAGGACCACAAAAGGGCCGTCATCATGGGGACCCAGAGCTTCGGCAAGGGGAGCGTGCAATCTGTGATGAACCTTGCCAACGGCGACGGGCTCAAGCTCACCACCGCCCGCTACTATACGCCCAGCGGCCGCTCGATCCAGGCAAAAGGGATCACCCCGGACATTGAGGTCGAGTTCGTCAAGAAGCCCGCCGCAACCGCCAAGGAGAAAATGCCCGAGATCCGGGAGCAGGACCTGGACGGTCATATGGAGGGAGAACCCGCCCCGACGGTGCCCCCAAAGTACCACCAGGACGACATGAACCAGATGCCCCCTTTGAAACCCAACCATCTCAAGGCCCCAGGGAACCACAAGGACGCAGGGGATCCCAAGGAGAGCGGGGACGGCAGGGATCCGAAGGACCCCAAGGAGAGTAAAGAGGCCAAGGAGCAGGAGATGCTGCAAAGGGATAATCAGCTCGCCCGGGCGCTCGACCTTTTAAAGGGTGTCAACCTGCTGAGCGCGGGCGGGAAGCGTTGACCCGGGACCGGGTTTCGATGAAGTTCGGCAAGCGGCATAACCTGCTCGTGATACTCGGGGCGACCGCGTCGGGGAAGACCAGACTCGGGGTGGAGCTCGCCAGGAGGCTGCAGGGCGAAATCATCTCCGCAGACTCCCGCCAGGTCTACCGCGGCATGGATATCGGCACCGGGAAGGACCTGCACGAGTACCAGGGGATCCCCTACCACCTGATCGACGTGGCTCCCCCGGGCCGCGAATTCAACCTCTTCGAGTTCCAGCGTCTCTTCCTGGCCTCCTTCTCCGAGATCTCCAGCCGCGGCCCCCTGCCGGTCCTGGTCGGGGGGAGCGGCATGTATCTCGACTGCGTGCTACGGGGCTATCGTCTGACCGAGGTCCCGGAAAACCCCGGGCTGCGCTGCGAGCTTGCCTCGCTTTCCATGGACGAGATGTCGCACCGGCTGACCCTGGCCAACCCGAAACTCCACAACCGCACCGACCTGACGGAGCGCGCCCGGCTGACACGGGCGATCGAGATCGCCGAGTTCCAGGGGGAAGAAAGCGAGCCGTGGCCAGAGATTGCGGCGCTCACCCTCGGCATCAGGTGGGAGCGCGGCGCCCTGAGGGAGCGCATCACCAACAGGCTGAAGGAGCGCCTGGCGGCCGGGATGATCGAGGAGGTGGAGCGGTTGCACGCCCTGGGGACATCGTGGGATCAGCTGGAATTCTACGGGCTGGAATACCGGTACCTGGCGCGTCATCTGAAGGGGGAGCTGTCGCGAAACGACATGTTCCAGAAGCTGAACAGCGCCATCCACGACTTCGCCAAGAAACAGGAAAACTGGTTCAAGAGGATGCAAAGCCACGGCACGCCGATCCACTGGGTGGACGGCGCCGGGGATCCGCTCTCCGAAGCGCTCGACATCATCGGTGGACTAAAGGAGCGGCCACCTTCCACAAACTCTCCCTCGCCCTCCGGGGGCACTGCATTAAGTTAAGGGAGTGAGAGGTAGGGTGGGCCGTGCCCACCACAACCGCATCCTGATGGTGGGCACGGCCCACCCTACATGATTCACGGCATCACCGCTTAACTTAAGGGCAGCGCCCTCCAGGCGAGGGGATATTTCGGAGCACGATGAAAAAAGAGCAGCTGGCAAGCTACCTGGCGGGACGGGGCATCACCTCCCCCTGGCGACTGGAGGGTGAACCGGGCCACGGTTTTGACGGCTGCGTCGTGATCCCGGCGCTGGGAGAGTCGGAGCGGCTTTTCGGCACGCTCGCCTCCCTCGCCGCCAACCCGGCGCGACTGCTGGCCCGCTTTCTCGTGGTCGTGGTGGTAAACCACCGGGAGGACGCGCCGGAGACGGAGAAGCGCGACAACGCGGAGACTCTTGCGCGCCTGAAGCTTCTGGAGACGCCGCTCAGGCTCGCCTTTGTCGATGCGGCAAGCGACGGAGTCGAGCTAGGCGCCAAAACGGGGGGGGTCGGCCTTGCCCGCAGGATCGGGATGGATCTCGCGCTGCCACGCCTGGAGGGAAACGGGATCATGGTCTGCCTGGACGCGGACACCCTGGTTGAGCCCGACTACCTGCAGGCGATAACCAGCCACTTCAAAAACTGCGGCGCGGGTGGCGCGGTGATCCCTTTTTGCCACCAGCAAGGCGCCACCCCCGCCGAGGAGCGGGCCATCCTGCTCTACGAACTTTTCTTGCGCCACTACGTGCTGGGCCTTACGCAGGCGGGGTCGCCCTACGGCTTCCACTGCGTCGGCAGCGCCATGGCCTGCACGGCCCGGGCCTATCTGAAAATGGGAGGGATGAACAGCCGCCGCGCCGGCGAGGACTTCTATTTCCTGCAGCAGTTGCAAAGGACCGCAGGCATCGCGCAGATCAGCGGCACCACCGTGCGCCCCTCGGCCCGAAGCTCGCACCGGGTCCCCTTTGGGACCGGGAAGAGCATCTCCCGCATCCTGGCGGAGGGCGAGGAGTCGCAAACCTTCTACAGGATCGAGTGTTTCCGCATCCTGGGCCAGTGGCTGAGCCTTGTGGAGCGGGAAGCGGCGCTTTCGGCGCAGGAACTCCTGGCGGCCGGCGCTGCGCTGCACCCGCAGCTCGCGGCGTACCTGTCGCAGGCTGGATTCGAACGGGTCTGGGAGCGGCTGCGGGAAAACTCGAAGGGGCCGGACGGCTTGAGGAGCGCCTTCCATGGCTGGTTCGACGCCCTGAAAACGGTGCGCCTCGTGCACCACCTGTCGCTTAGCTATCCGAGGTGCCGGGCCGGCGAATCGATCCCTGCGCTGCTGCAGTTTTGCGGCGCGGCGCCTGCGCATGGTGAATCGGCGCAGCTCCAGATGCTGCGCGCCATGCAGAACGCTTCAGAATAGTAATTGAGGTAATCGGTGCAGAACGCTGTCACATAATAATTGACGTAACCGGTGCGGGTATGCTACCACAAAAGCGGACGGTTCCGCGCAGCATGGCCCCGCCGTACCTGAAACCAGGGGAGGTACCGATGTTTCCAAGACTGAAATCGGACATACAGGCGGTCTTCGACAGAGATCCGGCGGCAAGAAGCATGCTCGAGGTGATCTTCTGTTACCCTGGACTGCACGCGGTTTGGTTCCACAGGATCTCGCACTGGTTTTGGAAAAACGAACTCTGGTTCCTCGGTCGCTTCACATCCCACCTCGGCCGGTTCCTGACCGGCGTAGAGATACATCCGGGCGCCACCATCGGCAAGGGGTTCTTCATCGACCACGGCATGGGGGTGGTGATCGGGGAAACGGCCGAGATCGGCGAGAACGTCACCCTGTACCACGGCGTCACCCTGGGCGGGGTAAGCTGGGAGAAGGTGAAACGCCACCCCACCCTGATGGACAACGTGGTGATCGGCTCCGGCGCCAAGATCCTCGGCCCCTTCACAGTCGGAAAGGACAGCAAGGTCGGCTCCAATTCGGTGGTGGTCAAGGAAGTCCCCCCCAACTCCACCGTGGTCGGCATCCCCGGCAGGGTGGTGATGGGGACCGAGAAACCGCAGGAGCGCATGGACCTTGAGCACGGCAAGATGCCGGACCCCGAGGCAAAGGCGATATCGTGCCTGTTCGACCAGATCCGCGAGTTGGAGAGAAAATACAACACGCTGGCTGCGGACCACGAAATGCTGAAAAAGAAGATCGGGTAAACAGATAGGGCTTGACGAAGAGCCTTACCGCAGAGGACTCAGAGGATCTCCAAGCCCCCCCTTTTTCAAAGGGGGGAGCAATATACAATTACCTACACTACCGCTGCTACCGCCGCTTCACTCCCGCCAGCAAAGGATCTCCACGTAACACCATGACCAAAAGAATCGCAATCACCACACTCGGCTGCAAGATAAACCAGTTCGAATCGGCCGCCATGACGGAAGCGCTGGAGCAGGACGGCTACAGCATGGTCCCCTTCTCGGAAACCGCGGACATCTACGTCATCAACAGCTGCACGGTGACGGCAAAGACCGACGCGGAATCCCGCCGCCTGATCAGGCGCGCCACTCGCCTGAACCCGGAGGCGCGCGTCGTGGTAACCGGCTGCTACGCCCAGATGGCCGGGGACGACCTGCTGAAGATGCCCGGGGTGAACCTGATCCTGGGCAATAGCGAGAAGCGCGATATCGCAGGCTTTCTCAGAGGGATGAGGGATCAGGATCAGCCGAAGGCGGTGGTTAGCGATATTTCGCTGCAGAAATCGGGAGAAAGCGCCCCGCTGGAGAGCTTTGCCGAACATACCAGGGCCTTTCTCCAGGTGCAAAACGGCTGCGACGCCCGCTGCGCCTACTGCATAGTCCCGTTTGCCCGCGGCGCCAGCAGGAGTGTGGCACCGCAGGAGGCGCTGGACGGCATGGCTTCCTTCGTCTCGAAGGGGTTCAAGGAGATCGTGCTGACCGGGATCCATCTGGGGGGCTACGGGCTGGACCTCGCGCCGCCGACGGACCTTCTGCAGCTGCTGGTCCAGGTCGAGGAGCGCGCGCTGGTGAACCGGCTCAGGATCGGATCGGTGGAACCTACCGAGGTTTCGCAGGAACTGGTGCGCTTCATCGCCGGCTCCCGGATCGTCTGCCCGCACCTGCACCTGCCGCTGCAAAGCGGCTCCGACGGCGTGCTCTCCCGCATGAACCGCGGCTACACCACGGCGCTCTACCGCGGCGTGGTCGACTCCCTGCTGCAGGCGGTCCCCGACATCTGCATCGGCACCGACGTGATAGCCGGATTTCCGGGTGAGACCGACGAGGAGTTCGCCGAGACCTACCGGTTCATCGAGGGGCTCCCCCTGGCATACCTGCACGTCTTCCCCTTCTCGCCGCGCCCCGGCACACCGGCTGCGACCATGACGCCGCAACTGCATTCGCGCCTGGTCAAGGAGCGGGCGGAAGCGCTGCGGATGCTCTCCGAGGCCAAGAAAACGGCCTATGCGGCGGGTTTTGTGGGGCGGGAGCTGCAGGTTCTTGTGCAAAAGGACGCCGGGGGGAGGAAGGGACTTTCCAGAAACTACCTCCCCGTGCTGATTGAGGGGGGCGACGGGCTCTTCAATTGCGAGGTTACCGTCCTGATCACGGGATCGAGGGGCGGTGATCTGGTGGGAAAAGTGGCTGAGACCGGGATCGGGACCGCCCCTAGACCGTAAAGGTGAAGGTGGCTCCCTTGCCAAGCTCCGCTTCAGCCCGGACCTTCCCTCCGTGGCGGTTGATGATCCTTCTGACAATGGCCAGTCCGATCCCTCTGCCCGGGAACTCCTCCTGGCTGTGCAGCCTCTGGAAAGGGGCGAACAGCTTGTCGGCGTACGCCATATCGAACCCCACACCGTTGTCCCTGACAGCGAAGGCGACCCGGCCTTCCCATTCGGTCGCGTAGAACTCGATGAGGGCCTCCTTTCTGGGCTCGGTGAATTTCCAGGCGTTGGAGATCAGCTGCTCCAAGACGACCTTGAGCTGACCCGCATCCGCGCGCACCGACAGCCCTTCAGCGATCCGAAAGCTCACTTCCCGTTCCTGCTGGGTGCCCGACAGCGCCGAGGCGATCTCCTTCGCCGTCGCGCTCAGGTCCACGCTCTCCTTGACGATCTTGCCGCGGGCGAAGCGCGACAGTTCCAGGATGGCATCGAGCATGTCCAACATGCGCCGGCTCGACCTCCTGATGCGATCGAGGTATTCCCTGCCGGTCGTGTTGAGCTTCGAGGCGTACTCGTCGATCAGGGCCTGGCTGAAGCCGTCCAGGTGTCGAAGAGGCGCGCGCAGGTCGTGGGAGACCGAGTAGCTGAACATCTCCAGTTCCCGGTTGGCCGCCTCCAGCTGTGCCGTCCGCTCTACGACCCGCCGCTCCAACTCGCCGTTCAGCCTCAGGAGACTCTCGTTCACCTCGGAGAGTTCCCTTACCTTTTCCTCAAGCTTCCCAGCCACCACCTGGCTGTAATTTCTGAGAAACTCCTCCTCCCGCCAAGCCTTGGCCGCTGGCACCTCCTCCCCCGCCGACTCGGTCGCCAGGAGCCGGCCGACCTCCTCCCAGAGTTGGTCGGGACTCTTCGGCTTCTCAAGAAAGGCCCTGGCGCCCAGCGCAAGGGCCAGCTCGGCCTCCTTGCTGCCGGTATATACGGCCGAGTAGAAAACGAAGGGGATCGATCTGAGCTCTGTCAGCTTCTTTAATTCGTGGAGGAACTGGAAGCCGTCCATCCCCGGCATCAGGCAATCCGAGATGATCAGGTCCGGTCTTTCCGCGGCCGCGACCTCCAGCCCCTGTCGGCCATTGGACGCTTCAACGACTTGGCAGCCGTGCCACTCGAAGTTGTAACGGATGATCTTGCGATCGTTTCGGGAATCGTCAACCACGAGGACTTTCATCCTTACCCCCTGACAGTTGCGACGGTCGTTTCGAGATAGGTGCTGCCCAGTCGTGCACCCCCCTTCTCGCCAGCACCTCCTGCGGCAACCCATCCTGGCCCCGACCTCCTCCCGATAAAGCGGCGGGGACGAGAGCATCAGGTGATAAGTCCGCGGGAGCACCGGTCCATCTTGAAGCAACGGTCGAAAGACGGGATAGCACCGCGGATCACAGGCAAATTCTGAAAAGCATACCAACCGGGCGTGGTTTTGCAAGACGACATCCGGCTCCTGGTTTACTCCTCCCCGGGCGTCACCCCCTGAGCCGGCTCAGCAAATCGGCTGCGCGCTTCACATCGGCCATTTCCTTGAACTCGCGGTAACCGTCGACGCCGTCCGGATCGAGTCCCCGATAGAAGCGGGGCCGCTTGGCCTTCAACCCTGCCAGCAGTTTCCCGGTAGCGTAATCCACCGTTTCGGTTTCCTGAGCGGCAAATTTCAGCTCCAGCACGATGCTGTAGCCTAGCTGGAACAACCTCTTCAGCTTCTCGCCGGAAAGCTGCGTCGCGGCCTTTTGCTCGTCCCCGCCGCTAAGCTTCTCCAAGGCGATATTCAGATAGCCGCAAACACGCTCCAGGATCCCCACCATCGTCTCGGGCTCCTTGAATGCACCCCCTTCCGCCACAAGTGCGCTGTTTACCAGATAATTCAGCTCCTGGATGAGCAGCTGCGAATCGGCAAGAGCGAGAGCACGGAACAGCAGGGAGTCATCATGGGCGACCAGAGGCATCATGCTCCCCCCCTCCCCTGCCGGGCGGAGGCTTTTATCGTCGTGCAGTTCGAAGGTGGCGGGATTTACCCGAGCATAGATGGAGAGCGCCTCATCCAGCGGCGGGAAGCCCAGGTCCTCAAGGCGGCCGGTCCGAAACCTCTGGCACTCATCCTCAAGCTCCAGATCCACATCCCCCTTGATCCCTTCCATCAGGGCGGTATAGAGCGGGTTGTCCAGCTTGATCAGCATCGACAGAAATGTGCCGATCACCTGGCTGTGCTTGGAATTTTTGAAGCTGAGCATGAAGACGCCATCGAAGGTGTGGTCGTAATCTCCGAAACGCTCCTCGTCATTGCTTTGGTCGCCGATGCCCCCCCCCACGATCAACTCCCGGCTCAGAAACAGCTGCAGGAACTCGAAATCCAGATATTTCAGGAGCTCATGAACCCGCTGCTCCCCGCCTTCCATGAAGTAGGCGAGCCATTGGCATGCCTTCTCCTCGGAGAAGGTCCACCCCTCCCAGAGCTCCATGTCCAGAAGGAAAATGCACTGCTCGGCGGAGGCCAGCTGAACCAGTTCCAGCGCATCGGTCTCGCCGATCTCCTTGACGAGCCAGAAGAATTCCTGGGGCTGCATTGCAGCCGTCAGCCTTTTGCCGTCCGGATCGGAAAGGATCAGGTCCATCTTCTCCTTGGCGCCGGCCGTGTTCAGATAGTTGCGCTTTTCGGGAAAGGAGAGCGCTTCGAAAGCAGGCTCGGAAAGTCTCTCTGGTGCAACGTGTTTTTTCTCAACTATTGCCAATGTCCAACTCCTTGTCTGTTCTGTTAACACCCGTTCTACGTTCTACGTTCTACGTTCTACGTTCTACGTTCTACGTTCTACGTTCTACGTTCTACGTTCTACGTTCTACGTTCTACGTTCGTCGTTCGTCGTTCGTCGTTTCATCTCGTTCCCAAGCTCCAGCTTGGGAACGCAAAATTGTATAGGAAGCTCCACTTCAACGCCTCAAAGCTGGAGCTTTGACAGCGATTGCATTCCCAAGCTGGAGCTTGGGAACGAGAAACTTCCCAGGTGGATCTGACCGACTACCCCGCTTTTATTGTCATTTCCATGTTAGATCATAGGAGAGGTTTTTTGAAGGTGTCGTTCGTGGTGCCGTCGATTCGCGGCAGGAATGCCGCTCCTACAAATGCTTACCTGGCGGATCCCTTTACTCGGAATTTAACAGCGCCTTCTTATAGCCGCAACTTCTGTGCAGCCACTTCAGCTCCGTTACCAGTTCCGGAGTCAGTTGGACACAGTCCGGGAAGATCTTGAAACGCTTTTTATAGATCTTGCAACGCCTGGTTGAGATATCGAGATAGCGGCAGGGGGTCGAAGTGAACATGATCCTGCCATCTTCGTCTTCAATCTTTTCAAAACAGCAGAGGCCACATTGCTCGCACAGCCCCTCCCACTCCTCTTGGTTCAAATGTTTAAATGGCACAGTCGATACTCCTCACATCGCACATTCTCAGATCCTGCCTGCCAGCAACTACTCGCCCGCTCCTAAAAGAACCTCAAGTTTGCCGCTGCTGCTGGAGAATATGACCTTGTCCTCCAGAATCGCTTCAATTTTGTACCCGTTCACCATTGAGCCTTGCTGCACGGAGCGGCCGTTCACTATGGCGGCGCTCGACGCGCTGTCCTTTTGCCAGGCAATCCCGGTCACCCTGAATTCGGCACGGGGCTTCTCACGGGTGAGCTGTGGTTCGGTTTCAAAAACGGGGGGCGCCTCAACGGCCGCGGGCGCCGCCTGCACCGGTGTGTTGGTAGGTACAGAGACGGCCTGCAGCGGAGAGGGTCGGAGGGAAGATGGACGCAGCACAGGGATCGCACCGGCGGTGACGCGCTTTGGTTTTGCAGCGGCCATCGCAGTGAGGGTCGGAGCAGGCGCCGGCGAGGCTTTGGGGTTCGGCACCGCAACGACCTCCTCCGGCTCGACCGGGAGGGTCTGTTCCGGCTGGGCTGCCGGTCCCTCGGTCACCGGGTAAAGTGGTGCGACAACGACGGGAGCCGGTTTCACGACCGCCTTCACCTCTTGCACCGGCGCGGCGGAGCGGGAAAAACCGCCCATGGCAGCGAAGGTGACCAGTGTCGCAACGGCTGCGCCGCCAAGGATCCCCGCAGGCATGAGCCAGGCTCGCCGGCGTTCACGGCCCTTTTTGAACCCGCCCGCGCCACCATCGCGCCTGGTGTTTTGCGACTCCTCCACCTTCTCAAGCGCCTTCAGTATGGAACTCATAACGCTCCTTCGGGGACCGAATGGCACACCCCAACCCACCCCTTGAAGGGGAGGGAGTTTTATAGCAGAATCTGCCTGACCGTCACCAGCGAGGCAGATGACGGAAAAGGCGCAGAAAAAACCCGGCACCTTTTCCGTACGGGGTCCGACCGACGATCTCCGACACTGCCTGGGCAGCCATCTCTCCGGTGATCATCCGGGTCTCTTCGTTAAACCCGATCAGCAGCGCACGGTCGCAGGCGATGTTGATGAGCCTCGGCACGCCACCGGAATAGCGGTAGATGCGCTTCAGCGCAGCTTTGGAGAATTCCGCGGCACGGAAACGCCCGGCGAGCTCCATCCGGTGCTCGATGTAGCGCCGCATGCTCTCGAAATCCATGGGAAGCAGGTGGTAGCGCACCGTGATGCGCTGGTTCAACTGCCGAAGTTCCTCCCGGGCCAAAACGGAGAGAAGTTCCGGCTGCCCGGAGAGCACGATCTGGATCAGCTTGTCGGTCTCGGTCTCCAGGTTAGAAATCAGGCGGATCTGCTCCAGCACCTCCGACGAGAGATTCTGCGCCTCGTCCATGACCAGGACCACCCTGCGTCCGGCCACCTTTTGCTCCAGCAGGAAGCCGTTCAGCACCTGAAGCAATGCCATCCTGCTCTCGGTCTCCCACTGCAGGCCGAATTCACGGTTGATGCTGGTGAGAAGCTCCAGGGAAGAGAGGCAGGGGTTAAAGATGAGCGCCGTCCGATGCCCCTCGGAATCCAGACGGTTCAGGAAGGTGCGCAGCAGCGTGGTCTTCCCGGTCCCGACCTCGCCGGTCAGCTCGACGAACCCGGCGCGGCTCTCCACGGCGTAGACCAGGTGCGCGAACGCCTCCCGGTGCTGGTCGCTCATGAACAAAAAACGCGGGTTGGGGGTGATGGTGAAGGGGCTTTCCCGAAAGCCGTAAAATGTGCAGTACATGGCTGGTATGCGTCCTTGGGGGCAGGCTTCCGTGATCCGACCCGTGAATATAGCGCGAATCTGCCGAGAAATAAAGGGGAAAGGGGGAGGAGGTGCCTTGGAAGATGAGTAGTCAGTCTCAGACAAAGCGGGCAAGGCTTAGTGGGGTGCTGATCAGGAAACGGCGTAATGCATGAAAGGGATGAAGCTTACTTGGATGTCATTTACGCTGCGGAACCTTCGTTGTGGGTCGCTACCCGCAGGCTCCTGACGAAGGTAAACCTCTGGTTCTGGAGGGGAAACAGGTCGGGACGCACCCTCTGAAAGGCGAAGGGGGGCGCAACTTCGAAGTTGTAACGCGGCACGAACTCGGGGACGACTTTCCTCAAGAGCTGCAAAAGCCCCTGTATATCCGATCTCCTGGCCAGTTCGAAGAGCTCGTCAAGGTCCGCGCAGACCCGCCGCAGATCGGTCTCAACCGGCGCCATGACCCGGATCTTCTTGTGCGTGGTGGGCCTGATCCCTTCACCGTCCAGCAGCAGTTCCTCGAAGAGCTTCTCTCCGGGCTTAAGCCCCGTGAAGGTGATATCGATCTCCTTGTAGGGTACCAGGCCGGAGAGCCGGATCAGTTCCTCTGCAAGCGACACGATCCGGACCGGGTCACCCATGTCCAGCACGAAGATCTCTCCGCCCTTCCCTATGCACCCGGCCTGCAGCACCAGCTGCGAAGCCTCGGGAATGGTCATGAAGTAGCGAACCACATCCCTGTCCGTTACGGTAACCGGCCCCCCCAGCCGTATCTGTTCCTTGAAAAGAGGGATCACGCTGCCGCTGCTCCCCAGCACGTTGCCAAAACGCACCGTGGTGAACCTGGTCTTGCTCCTGGCGGCGAGCGCCTGCACGTAGATTTCGGCGCTGCGCTTGCTGGCTCCCATCACGTTGGTCGGGTTCACCGCCTTGTCGGTTGAGACCATCACGAAATTCTTCACCTTGAACTTGTCCGCCGCGTCCGCAACGATCCTGCTCCCCATGACGTTGTTCAATACCGCTTCCACCGGATTGTATTCCATCATGGCGACATGCTTGTAGGCGGCCGCGTGGAAAACGACCTCGGGGCAGAACAGGTCGAAGACCGACTCCACACGGTCCAGGTTCTTCACGTCCCCCACTATCGGAATGATGCGCAGTTCCGGATAGGCGGCGGCCAGTTCCTTCTCCATGAAGAAGAGCGGGGTCTCGGCGTTGTCGAACAGCACGATCTTGGCGGGATTGAAGCGGGCTACCTGCCGGCAGATCTCGCTGCCGATGCTCCCGGCCGCTCCCGTCACCAGGACACGCTTGTCGCTCAGGTAATTGCGGATGGCACTTTGGTCCAGCACGACAGGATCTCGCCCCAGCAGGTCCTCGATCTCAACCGTCTTGATCTGGGAAACCGACACCTTGCCGTCGACGATCGCGGTAATGCCGGGGAGCGTCTTGAAACGCGCCTTGGCACGCTCGCAGTTGGCGATCACCCTGCGCATCAGCGCCTTGTCGCCGGAGGGAATGGCAAAGATTACCTCCTCGATGCGGTGCGTGCGCACCAGGGCACGCAGGCGGTCCGTCCCGCCCAGCACGCGGATCCCGGAAAGGCGCAGTCCGCGCTTGTCGGGATCGTCGTCCACAAAGCCGACCACGTTGTACGGGGAACTTGCCTGTTTTCTGATCTGCTTCAACAGGAGATTGCCGGCATCGCCCGCGCCGATGATGAGGGTCCTTTTCCCCCTGCGTTTCGAGGGACTGAACCTCAATTCCCGGTACACCCTCCATATCAGTCGGCTCCCGGCCACCAGTGCAAACAGGATAAACCAGTCCAGAATGTAGATGGAGCGCGGCAAGACGTAGGGACCTTCCATGAAAACAAGCAGAAATGCCGAGACCAGGGAGGAGAAGGTGACAACCTTGAAGATCTCGTAGGCGTCCTGGAGGGAGGCATAACGCCAGATGTTGCGGTACATGCCGGAGGCGGCAAAGAGCACGGGCTTTGCCATGAGCGCCACGGACAGACCTTTGAGGAACATGTCCCACTGGGGCAGGTAGTTGAAGTCGAAGCGAAGCAGAAAGGAGAAGGAGAGCGAGGCGGCGATCAAAGCGACATCTAGAAAGAAGACCAGGACCCTTTTGGCTCGAAACATTTCGCCCCCACACAAAGTGCAAATCGGTCAGAGCAAGCGCAACTGGCCGACAAGGAGTGAACTTATTAACGCCCCCCAATATACCATCGGGTTTGGAAAAAGCAAGCTTCCCCGTGCACGCCCCTGCCGGTATCGTGTCCCCTGCTTAGAGCTCCTAGAGCAGGATCGTCAGCTCCTCCATCTTTGCCAGGATCTTTCGCACCGGGATTTCCAGGTCATCCGCCGCAACGAGACCGGGGATCGGGAATCAGGGATCGGGAATCAGCAGAAAAGCCGAAACAAAGGGGAGGGAGGTTTTTCGGCGAAAGAGAGATAAGAGGCAGGGTGCCGTGCCCACCCTGCTGGAATCTACCCCCTTGAAGGGAGAGGTTTTGTGAGGCTTAATTCTACTTTGTCAGATTACAGCACAACGCCGTCATCCTCCCCCCATCCCCCTCCCAGCCTCCCCCTTGAAGGGGGAGGAGCCTTAAAATCCCCTCCCCTTCAAGGGGAGGGTTAGGATGGGGATGGGGGCAAGGTGGTAATGTGACAAAGTAGAATTAATCGTTGATGCCGAGATATCTTAGAATCGCTTTTACCGAGTCGGCTATGTTCATCTTCCCGGTATCGATGACCAGCTCCGGGTCGGGCGGCTCCTCATAGGGACTGTCGATACCCGTGAAATCGGGGAGTTCGCCGGCGCGAGCCCTCCGGTACAACCCCTTCGGGTCACGCTGCTCGCAGGTGCCGAGGTCGCACTTCAGGTAAATCTCTATGAATTCGCGCGCCTCGAAAAGTGCCCGGACCCGGTCCCTGTCCTGCCGATAGGGGGAGATGAAGGCGGCAAGCACCGCAACCCCCGCCTCGGTGAACAGCTTCGACACCTCCCCTATGCGCCTTATGTTTTCCCGACGGTCGGCCTCCGAGAACCCGAGGTCGCCGTTTATGCCGTGCCGGACGTTGTCTCCATCCAGGATGTAGGTGTACCACCCTTTCTCGAATAGCCTCTCCTCGACCAGGTGGGCCAGTGTCGATTTCCCCGAGCCGGACAACCCGGTAAACCACAGGACCACCGAGTCGTGACCGTTGCGCTTGCGGTAATCGTCCTTGGTCAGGCGGCGGTCGAACCAGGTCACATTGCTGCTGCGCTTTATCACTGGCTGCTCCGGGTTTGGATGGGCTCAGTCCAGAAAAAGAAGGAAACCGGTCTCATTGACATAAAGGAGGATGGTCTTGCTTTTAAATGGCACCTGCTCGCCCTTATGTGCTGCTGGTCTGCACAGAAACCGATCGGGCCAGGACATGTTCTGATATCAATCGGCGGATTGTTAACGCAATGACACAGGAGCAACCGGCTGGAAACTAGCACGCGGGGGTTTGTCAGGCAGTGGCGCAGGTGGCTGCTTTCACAGTCCTACGTCACTGCCTGACCGTTCTACAGTTCCTGTCATGGCTGAACACTTCAGGACAATCTAATTATACTTTGCAAATTATCCTGTACAATGAGATTTTTTCGCATCGTTCATTTTTCTTGCAGGAGCACCGGCCAAAGTCGGCGCCATGACATGGGCCACTGCCTCAAGCCGGGGAAGCCGGTCCCCCCTGCCAGTGCGGCGGCTCATCTCTGCAGCAAAGCCTGCAACGACTACTTGCGCAGGTACTGATACGGAAGATCTTTGAGAGCAAGGAGGTTCAGCCAAAGTGATTGGGGGTGAATCAGGGCTGTAATATTGCGCGGGAGGGGGGAGCAGGGAATCCAGAGAGGCCCGCCATTATCAACTAATGAGCCGTGCCGGAGCCTTGGCATGGGAGCTGGTGCCGGCTCAGAACCGGTGTCGGCGAGCCTTCTGAAAAGAAGGCTGCCTCTATGTTAGACGTAGTAGCGGGAAGTGACCGAGTCCCAGGAGCCCTGCGCCTTCAGAAGCAGGTCGCAGATCTCGCGAACTGCTCCCCACCCGCCGCGGTTGCGGGCCACGAAGTGGGCGAAAGGAACCACTTCGGCGACGGCGTCGGCGGGAGCGGAGGCAAATCCCACCCGTCGCATGATCGGGATGTCGATGATATCGTCCCCCATGAAGGCGACCTCTTGGTCACCTAATCCGGTCGCCTCCAGCATCTGACGGTAGGGGACCAGTTTGTCGAGCGACTTCTGGTAGACTTGGCCGATGCCGAGCTCCGCGGCGCGGTTGGCGACCACCACCGACTCGCGTCCCGAGATGATCCCCACCTCGATGCCGGCGCGCTGCAGCATCTTGATGCCGTGGCCGTCCTTCACGTTGAAGAACTTGCTCTCCACGCCGTTGGAGTCGAAAATGATCCGACCGTCGGTCAGCACCCCGTCCACATCCAGTATAAGAAGCTTGATCTTTTTCAGTCTCTCTTCCACGAAAACCTATCCTTTTACCTGATTAGTACCAATCTCCCGCAAACTGCCAAACACCCCCTCCCCCCGCCCCTCCCATCAAGGGAGGGGAGAAGACCAAGCGGGAGATTGGTGCTAATCAGGCCCTTTTATTGAGGGTAAACCGACAACTCGCCTTTAAGCTATGCCGGCTTTGAGCAGGTCGTGCAGATGCACGATGCCGACCGGGGCCGCTGCCTCATCGTCGGCGAAGACGAAGAGCGAGGTGATGGAGTGTTGCTCCATCTGCTGCAGGGCCCGCGCGGCCAGTTCGTCGCTGCGAATCCGCTTCGGCTTGGCCTGCATGAGCTCCGACGCCGGCAGGTTGATGATGTCGAGACCTTTGCCGAGGGCGCGCCGCAGGTCACCGTCCGTGATCACGCCGATCAGTGCGCCGTCTTCTGCAGTCACTCCCGTAATGCCGAGCGCCTTTGAAGTGATGATGAAGAGGGCCTCCCGCATCAGGGTTTCGGCGGGGACCAGGGGGAGCGCCTCGCCCGAGTGCATGATGTCCTCCACCTTCAGAAGGAGCCTTCTGCCCAGGGTTCCTCCGGGATGGAACATGGCGAAGTCTTCGGCCTTGAAGCCGCGGCTCACCAGCAGTGCCACTGCGATGGCGTCCCCCATGGCGAGCGTGACGGTCGTGGAGGCAGTCGGGGCAAGGCCTAACGGGCAGGCCTCTTCCTTCACCGAGATGTCCAGGAAGATATCTCCGGCCTTGGCCAGGGTCGAAGCGGGATTGCCGGCCATGGCGATCAGGGATGCGCCGAGTCTCTTTATGATGGGGAGGATCCGGACCACTTCGTCCGTTTCGCCGCTGTTGGAGATGGCGATCACCACGTCGCCGCGCATGATCATGCCGAGGTCGCCGTGGATCCCTTCGGCCGGGTGCAGGAAAAAGGCGGGAGTTCCGGTGGAGGCCATGGTGGAGGCGATCTTCTGGCCGATCAGGCCGGATTTCCCCATCCCCGTCACTACTACACGACCGCCGGCGCCCAGGATCATCTCCACGGCCCGCTCGAATGCCCCGTCCAGTGACGCTTCCAGGTTCAGCAGCGCCTCGGCCTCGACCCGTATCACCCTCTTCGCTTCCGCTAAAATCAAGTAAAACCTCCATCAGACAAATACCTTGAAAAAACCCGGCCTTGCACCATCCCCCACCCTCCCGTTCCCAAGCTCCTGCTTGGGAACGTCATTGCTGGCAAAGCTCCGGCTTTGCATTATACGGAAGCGGAGCTTCATCGAAAATTACGTTCCCAGGCTGGAGCTTGGGAACGAGACAAAAAGCGGAGCTTCATCGAAAATTACGTTCCCAAGCTGGAGCTTGGGAACGAGACAAGCTTGGGAACGAGACAAAACCAGGCACTATTGCGATTTATTTAACGATGGCGTCGATCGCCTTCAGCTTCTTCAGAAGCAGCGGCAGATCGTCGAGACGGACCGAGTTCGGCCCGTCGCAAAGTGCCTGCTCCGGCTCTTCGTGCACTTCCAGGAATACGCCGTCCACCCCGGCTGCGACCGCCGCACGGGAGAGATACTCGACGAATTCACGCTGCCCCCCCGAGGAGGTCCCTTCGCCACCGGGAAGCTGGACGCTGTGGGTGGCATCGAAGATCACCGGGCAACCGGTCCCGCGCATGATCGGAAAGCTCCGCATGTCCACCACGAGGTTGTTGTAGCCGAAACTGGCACCGCGCTCGGTCAGGATGATGTTCTCGTTATCACAGGCAAGGAGCTTTCCCACGACGTTTTTCATGTCCCAAGGCGCCAGGAACTGCCCCTTCTTCACGTTGACCACCCTGCCGCTCTTGGCAGCAGCGATCAGCAGGTCCGTCTGCCTGCAAAGGAACGCCGGGATCTGCAGCACATCCAGCACATCGGCGGCAGGGGCCACCTGCTCGATGGAATGGATATCGGAGAGCACCGGAACGCCGAGCGCATCCTTCACCTTGCCCAGAATCCGGAGCCCTTCCTTGATTCCCGGCCCCCTGAAAGCGGTCACCGAGGTTCGATTGGCCTTGTCGTAGGAGGCCTTGAAGATAAGGGGAATCCCGACGCCGTTGCAGATGGTCATCAGCCGTTCAGCGCAACGCATGGTCGCGCTCTCGTTTTCTATCACGCAGGGGCCTGCGACAAGCACCAGCGGCCTGCCTCCCCCGATTTTTATACCGCCTACGGTGACTTCCCTGGTCATGTTTACCTCTTAACAGTTGCGCGCTTTCTGGAGACCGGGGGACTTAAAGGACTCAAGTGACCAAAGTGACCAAAGGGACCATACGGGACCTAGCCCCTAGCCCCTAGCCCCTGCCCCCAACCCCTGCCTCTAACCCCTGTTCACCTTGGTGGCTCCAATGAATGCCTTGAAGAGCGGGTGCGGGTTGAGCGGCTTCGACTTGAATTCCGGGTGGAACTGGCAGCCGAGGAACCAGGGGTGGTCGGTAAGCTCGATGATCTCCACCAGATCGCCTTCCTTGTACATGCCGGAGATGATCATCCCCTGGTCGACCAGTGCCGAGCGGAAATTGTTGTTGAACTCGTAGCGATGACGATGGCGCTCCGATATCTCGGTGGCACCGTACGCCTTCTGGGCCAAGGTCCCCTTGGTGATGGAGCAGGGGTAGGCGCCAAGCCTCATGGTGCCACCTTTTCTGTCCACGCCCTTTTGCCCTTCCATGAGATGGATCACCGGGCTCTCGCACTCAGGCTTGAACTCGCTGGAGAACGCCTCGGGGAGGTGGCAGACGTTGCGCGCGTATTCCACGGCGGCCATCTGCATCCCCAGACAGATGCCGAAGAAGGGGACCTTGTTGACCCTGGCGAACTGGATCGCCTGGATCTTTCCTTCGGTGCCGCGCTCGCCGAAACCGCCGGGGACCAGGATGCCGTCCACGTCGGAGAGGCACTTTTCGGCCCCCACCTCCTCCAGCTTCTCGGAATCGAGATACACGAGGGTGACCCGGCAGTCGTTGGCGATGCCGCCGTGGGTGAGCGCCTCGGCCAGTGACTTGTAGGATTCCTTGAGATCCACGTATTTGCCGACCACGGCTATACGGACCTCGCCGCTGCCGGGGTTGGTCAGCTTCGACACCACCTGCTGCCAGTGGGTGAGGTCCGGGGACTTGGTCCAGATGTTGAGCTTCTCTACCACCTGGTCATCCAGTCCCTCGCGGTTCAGCGCCAGGGGCACCGCGTAGATGTGCTCGGCGTCCCGCGAGGTGATGACCGCCTTCTCCTCCACGTTGCAAAAAAGGGCGATCTTCGCCTTCATCTCCTGGGGAAGCTCATGCTCGCAGCGGCAGAGCAGGATGTCCGGCTGGATACCGATCTCGCGCAGCTCCTTCACGGAATGCTGGGTCGGCTTGGTCTTCAGTTCGCCTGCGGTCTTTATGTAGGGGACCAGCGTCACGTGGAGATACAGCACGTTGCCGGGTCCGCGGTCGCTCTTCAACTGGCGGATCGCCTCCAGGAAGGGAAGCGACTCGATGTCGCCGACCGTGCCGCCGATTTCCACGATGGCGATGTCGGATCCCTTGGCGTTCTCCAGGATGTTGGACTTGATCTGGTCCGTGATGTGGGGGATTACCTGCACCGTGCCGCCCAGGTAGTCACCGCGGCGCTCCTTCTCGATGACGGAGAAGTAGACCTGACCCGTGGTGAAGTTGCTTTTCTTCGACAGCTTGCCGGATGTATAGCGCTCGTAGTGTCCGAGATCGAGGTCGGTCTCGGCGCCGTCGTCGGTGACGAAAACCTCGCCGTGCTGGAACGGGGACATGGTGCCGGGGTCTACGTTGATGTACGGGTCGAGCTTCTGAATGGTGACCCTAAGCCCCCTCGCCTCGAGAAGAGCGCCCAAAGAAGCGGCGGCGAGTCCCTTCCCTATCGAAGAGACAACGCCGCCGGTCACAAAGATAAATTTTGTCTTCACTTGAAAAACCTCCGGATATTTGAAACAGGCTAAGACTGAGATTAACAGAATCCCCCCGACCTTAGCCGACCTCTGTGCTTATGGAAACAGGTTGAGACTGAGATGAAAAATCCTCAGTCAACCTAGTAGTTCAGAAATGGTTGAGACTCCAACCTCCTGCCTGCTGCGTACTTTACCTTTACCTTTACCTTTACCTTTACCTTTACCTTTACCTTTACCTTTACCTTAACCTTAACCTTAACCTTAACCTTAACCTGCCTTCAACCTCGCCAGCACCTTCTCAAGATCGGCCGGCGTGTCCACCCCGATCGACTCGAACTCGGTCTCCACCACCTTGATGCGGTAACCGTTTTCCAGGACACGCAGCTGCTCGAGCTTTTCGGAAAGCTCCAGGTAGCTGGGCGCCAATCCTGTGAAAACAGGCAGAAAATCGCGTCGGTACACGTAAAGCCCGACATGCTTGTAGCAAAGGAGCTTCCCGGAGACGAAGGCGTCGTCCTTCAGGTCGTTCCACTTGTCGCGGAAAAACGGCAGCGGCGACCGGGAGAAGTAGAGCACGTTCCCGGTCCGGTCTGCAACCACCTTGACCACGTTTGGCGACAGGAAGTCGTGCAGCGTCTTGATCCTCGACTTGAGGGTCGCCATCGGGATGGAGGGATCCACCAGAAGCGGGGCGATCGCCTGATCTATCATGGCCGGGTCGATCAGCGGCTCGTCCCCCTGGACGTTCACCACGATCTCAGCGTCGAGTCTCAGCGCCACCTCCGCCAGGCGGTCGGTCCCGGTCTCGTGGCTTGCCGAGGTCATCTCGACCCTGCCGCCGAAGCCGCGCACACAGGCGGCGATTCTCTCGTCGTCGGTCGCCACGATCACCTCGGAAACCAGAGCGGCCTTCGAGGTGCGTTCATAAACGTGCTGCACCATGGGTCGCCCCATGATGTCCGCCAGGGCCTTACCCTCAAAACGCGTGGATGCATACCTGGCGGGAATTACCGCGGCTATCTTCATTGGCATCTCGATGGCAAGATCGAACCGGAAACTGCAGGTCCGACCCCCTTTTGCGGTTGTGGTTTGGTGATCGAATGGCTGGCTTTTGTTGCGGCTTTAGCCGGTTGGAGCGCTGCCTGAAAGCGGCTCCGTCCCTCTTTGGCGGGACGAAACAAGTTACATCAAAAGAAAGGGTCGTGTCAAGGAGTGAAATCAGAGGGATGCGCTTAGCCGGTCGGACCAGGCTATGGTCTCAAGCTGCGCTGCAAGCAGTTGATCCGCGGCCAGGCCGCAGTGGTCCAGGCGCTCGTTGACCCCCACGAAATCGGCCTGTTCCAGTTTTTCGGCGAGCAGCAGCAGACCGCCCAAGGCGCCGCTTCGATTCAGAAGTGCCGCGCGCACGTCGTCCACCAGGTTGAGCTTATCCACCAGTTCGTCCATGGAGACCTCGAACAGCACGTCGATCAGCGAGAGTACGCCGGTCATGAAGGCACGGTCCGAATGCTCCCTCCCCCCGGTCGGATGCTGCGACTGCACCAGAAGCTCCATCAGCTTGCCCCGCATGGCGGCTATCTCCAGAAGCGGGCTTTGCACGCCGTTGCTGTCGCTGCCGGCGTAAAGGGCGAGGGTGATCCACCGTTTCAACTGCTCAAGGCCCAGCACCATGAGGGCGTGGCGCAGCGTCTTGATGCGCACCCTGAGACCGATGGCGACCGAATTGACCAGCCTGAGCAGGTTGTAGGTGAGCCCCGGGTTCTGCTTGAAGGTCTCCTCTATCTCGGAGATCTCCGTTTCCGCCATCACCTGCTCCATGAGCTGCAGCATGGTGAGTTTGGCCACATCGACCTTGTTCTGCTTCAAGACGACGGGGCGGGCGAAATAGTACCCCTGGAACAGGTCGAAACCAAGTGCCGAGCAGATGGCATACTGCTCGGCACTCTCCACCTTCTCGGCCAGCAGCGTCAGCGGCCAGGCGCGCAGTTTGGAGACCATGCCGGCGAGCTCCTCGGCCGGGGTCTGCAGCACATCCACCTTGACTATATGGACCAGTTGATAGATCGGCTCAAAGGAAGGGGAATAGACGTGGTCATCGAGCGCCAGGGTGAATCCGAGTGACTTGAGGGTGCGGCAGCGCGCCACCACCTCGGCGTCGGCAATGATCGTTTCCAAGAGCTCGATGACCACCCGATCCCTCGGGAGGAGCTCCACCGCATCGCTCATCAGCATTTCATGGGTGACGTTGAAAAATCCCTTGTGCCGCCCCAGTACATCCTGGAAGCCGAAATCGGAGAGCGCGTTGACGATGACGCTGGCGCTCGCCACCTGGACGTCGAGGAAGTTCGCGGCGAGCAGGCTTTCCGGCGAGCGGAACAAAAGCTCGAAGCCGACGATCTGTTGGCTCCTGTCCAGTATCGGCTGGCGTCCCAAAAAGAATTTTTCCCCGATCATGACAACCTCTTTCGGAAAGGGTCTGCTCCCAGGTGTATGCCTGCCAAGGTCAGGCGAAAGTCGACAGTGCCACGTTAGCTCTTTGCCGGTGCGGAAGCAACCAAAAACCCCTCGGCTCCCTTCGCCCGGTAGGTCAGTGCATTTCCAGAATTAGCGTCAATCTTCCGCTAAAAACCCCCTCCCCTTCAAGGGGAGGGTCGGGGTGGGGATGGGGCAGCTCCGGGGCAAAAAACACCCCCATCCCCCTCCTGACCTCCCCCTTGATGGGGGAGGGACCTGGACAGCGGAAGATCAGCGCTAGTCAGGTAACTTAATGGCAGTGCCCCCGGGGGGAGGGTCAGGAGACGGCAGTTTGTCATTCAGGCGCAGAGCCTGAGGACCTCGCGGCAGATCCCGTCCAGGGGGCGGATGATGTTCACCCCCCCGAGCTTGATCGCCTCGTTGGGCATGCCGAACACGATGCAGCTCGCCTCGTCCTGGGCGATGTTGACCGCACCCGCCTGCTTCATCTCCAGCATGCCGCGCGCGCCGTCGTCACCCATGCCGGTCATGATGACCCCCACCGCGTTTTTCCCGGCGTAGCGTGCCGCCGAACGGAACAGGACGTCGACCGAGGGACGGTGGCGCGACACCAGGGGGCCGTCCTTGATCTCCACGTAATAGCGGGCACCGCTGCGCTTCAGCAGCAGGTGGTGGTTTCCGGCGGCGATCAGCGCCCGCCCGCGCACCACGGTATCGTTGTTCTCGGCCTCCTTGACCGTGATCCGGCACAGCCCGTCGAGCCTCTGGGAAAACGCCCTGGTGAAGCCTTCCGGCATGTGCTGCACGATGACGATCCCCGGGCAGTCGGCGGGGAGCGACTCCAGGAAGATCCGCAGCGCCTCGGTCCCGCCGGTCGAAGCGCCGATCACGACCACCTTCTCCGTGGTCTGGATCATGGCACGATCCTTCGGCTTCTCCATGATGACGTCCGCGGTCAGCTTGGGGCTCACCGTGTGGGAGACCGCCGAGACCCGTCTGACGCGCGCCTGGCTTGCCGCCTTGACCGCGTCGCAGATCCTGAGGCGCGATTCCTCCAAAAAGGTCTTGGTCCCCAGGCGCGGCTTCTGGATGATCTCGACCGCACCGTACTCCAGCGCCTTCAGGGCGGTTTCCGACCCCTTCTCGGTAAGGCTCGAGCACATCACCACCGGTATCGGGTGCTGGCTCATGATCTTGTGCAGGAAGGTGATCCCGTCCATCCGGGGCATCTCCACATCGAGGGTGATCACGTCAGGCACCTCGTGCCTGATCCTCTCCGCCGCGATGAACGGGTCGCTGGCCGTGGACATCACCTCTATCTGCGGATCCGAGGAGAGGATCTCCGCCATGGTCTGGCGCACCACCGCCGAATCGTCCACTATGAGCACCTTGATCTTCTTTGTCATTGGTCCTAGATCTCCGATCTTCTCAGGCGTTTCAGGAATACTTCACCGGTGTGGGTATGAAAGATGATCTTCCTCCCCCGCTGCCCTCCCATGTCCTGGGTGACCACCCGCACGGATTGCCCCTCCAGGATGCGAAGCGCCATCTGCATGTTCTGCCTCCCTACGCTTTGGCTCCTGACGGAGGCCGTGTCGAACATGTCCGAGCCTCCGAAAAGCTTGACCACGATCTCGTTTTTTGCAACGCCCCGGGCAAGAAAACCGTCCAGCATGCTCCGTATGGCGCACTCCACGTACTTGCCGGAATCGAGGTGCCCATGGCTGCAGGGCATCTCCTTCCTGCAGCTCGGCAGCACCGCGTGGCAGATGGCACCCAGGCGAAGCCTCGGGCTGAACATGATGACCGCAACGCAGGATCCGAGGAGCGTGGTGACGATCATCGGTTCCTCCCTTAAAACCATCTCGCCCGGCTTAAGGAAAAGAAACGGTATCGTGCCGCGGTCGGAAGTCACTTCTGCTTCCGGTACACCGTCGGATAGACGCTCACCAGCGGCACGTTCAGGCCGCTCAGCGTCTCCGAGTGCCCCATGAAGATGAAGGCGCCCGGTTTCATATTTCTGTGGAAGCGCTGCAGCAGCTTCTCCTGGGTGGGTCGGTCGAAGTAGATGATGACGTTGCGGCAGAAGATGATGTCCAGCTGCTCGCGCATGCCGAACTCCTCGTCCATGAAGTTGAGGCGGCGGAAACGGACCTTGTCGCGCAACTCGGGGACGATCCGCACCATGCCGCTGCTGCGGTCCTTGCTCCTTAGCAGGTACTTCTTCTTCAGCTCGAGGGGGACCGGCTCCACCTGGGACTCGGCGTAGATGGCATGCTTCGCCTTCTCCAGCACCCGGGTCGAGATGTCCGTGGCAAGGATCCGGAAGTCGAATCCGGGATTTCTATGGGCGAACTCGGAGAGCACCATGGCGAGGGTGTACGGCTCCTCGCCGGAGGAACAGCCGGCGCTCCAGATCGTCAGCGTCCCCCCCTGGTTTCTTTTCAGCCACTCGGGAAGCACGCTGCGCGTCAGATGGTCGAAATGATCCGGCTCCCTGAAAAAGTCGGTCTTGTTGGTGGTGACCATGTCGAGCATCTGCACCAGTTCCTGCTCCTGCCCTTCGGGTGCGAAGAGATAGTCGCAATAATGGGTGAAGCTGCGCATGCCGAGGGTGCGCAGCCTCTTCTGAAGCCGCGCCTCCAGCATGGTCTTTTTCACCTCCGGCATCTTGATGCCGCAGGTGTCGTAAATGAAACGGCTCAACCTGTCGAAATCCCTCCCCGACAGGGTGGCCGCCTGATCGAGACCGCGAATCGCCTCTTCCATAAACCGCCCCCAAAATTCCGTTACCACCTGATTAAAGACAATGTTCCGCCGGTTAAAACTCCCCCTCCCTTGATGGGAGGGGCCGGGGGGAGGGTGAGGCTCATGCCAGCTTTTCACCCTCTCCCCAACCCTCTTCCATCAAGGGGGAGGGGGTGCTTGCGCAGTGTGCGGAAGATTAGCACTTCAGGATCGCGAAAGGACCTGCACCCCGACCAGACAGGCAGGAATGCAGGTCCCGGTGGAAACCGCACAGCCGCACCTCGCGAGCCCCGGCAAAGCTAGGCCGCCTCCGCCTCGGCCTCGACCGAATGCACCAGCTGAGGGACGTCGAGGATCAGCGCTACCGAGCCGTCGCCCAGGATGGTTGCGCCGGAGATCCCCTCCGCGTTCTTGTAGGCGCGCCCCAGCGACTTGATCACCGTCTGATGCTCCCCTATCACGTGATCCACCACGAAACCGACCCGCTGCCCGTTCACCTCCGTGATCACGATCTGCTCGATCTCGGGCGCCTCTCCGGGAATCCCGAAGCGCTCCCTGAGCGGTATGTAGGGGACCAGCCTCCCGCGCACGTGGGCCAGGTTGCGGCCGTGCGAGCGCGCCAGGTCCTCGCGGGTCAGCTCGACGCATTCGTCCACCAGCGAGAGCGGGAGCATGAAGGAGTCGTTGCCGATCTTCACCAGGAGGCTCTCTATGATCGCCAGGGTGAGCGGGATGCGCACCGTGATCCGGGTCCCTTGGCCGCGCACGCTGGAGATCTCGATGGAGCCGCGCAACGCCTCGATGGCCCGCTTCACCACGTCCATGCCGACGCCGCGCCCCGAGACCGAGGAGACCTTCTTGGCGGTGGAGAAGCCGGGGGCGAAGATCAGCGCGAAGAGCTCCTTCTCCGGGAGCTCGGCCGAGGCGGCGATGATCCCCTTGTCCACCGCCTTGGCGCGGATCGCCTCCTTGTCCAGCCCCGCGCCGTCGTCGGCTATGGTGATCAGCACGCTGTCGCCGGAATGGACCGCCGCCAGGTGCACCGTGCCGTGGCGCGGCTTTCCGGCTGCCTCGCGCGCCTGCGGCAGCTCCACGCCGTGGTCGATGCTGTTCCTGATCAGATGCACCAGGGGGTCGTTCAGCTTCTCGATGACCGTCTTGTCCAGCTCCGTCTCGGCGCCGTCGGTGGTCATCTCGATCTCCTTGCCCAGCTCTCCCGAGAGGTCTCGCACCAGCCTCTTGAACTTGCTGAAGGTGGAGCCTATGGGGAGCATCCTGATGTTGAGGGCGCTGTCGCGCAGCTCCGCGGTCAGCCGCTCCACCTCCTCGGCGATCGCCGAAAGCTCCGCGTCCTCGCGCAGCGTCGCGGTCTGGGAGAGGCGCGCCTGCACCGTGACCAGCTCGCCCACCAGGTTCACCAGCTCGTCGAGCCGCTCGGCGGGGACCCGGATGCTGGAGGCCGCCTCGGCGCTCTGCTTCTCCTGGCGCACCTCCTTTATGTGCCGCTGCTCGACCAGCGCCGACTGCAGGCGCGCCTCGGGGATGATCCCCCGGGAGACCGCCAGCTCGCCGAAGCGCTTTTGCTGAGCGAGCACCTCCTTCATGTCCTGGGCGCTGATGTCGCCGCGCTCGATCAGGATCTCTCCGAGCTTCTTGTACTCCTGCTGCTCGGCGAACCGGTCGTGCTCCGCGATCACCTCGATCTTCAGCTCGCAGTCGTCCTCCACGAAGATGAAGACGTCCCGGATCGCGTTCACCCCCTGGTCCGTGGTCAGGATCACGTCCCAGTAGACGTAGCACGCCTCGGGGTCCATCTCGGAGAGGGAAGGAAAGCCGCTGGTCTGCGCCATCACGGTGCAGGTGCCGAGTTCCCTCAGCTCGCCCAGCAGGTGCAGCGGGTTGCTCCCGCTGGCAAAGATGCCGCGGGCCGGGACGAAGCGGATCCGGTAGCTCACCCTTTCCAGGGGCGCGGGCTTTGCCGCCTTGGCCTGGGCCGGTGCCGCAGCCGGCGTGTCGCAGCAGGCCAGGGTCCGCAGCCCGGCGATGATCCGGGCGCTTGCCTCGGCATCGGCCGCCCCCTCGCCGTCGGAGAGGTCCAGCATGGACTTGATCTGGTCCCGCGCCGCGAGCGTCAGGTTGACCAGCGTCTTGGTCACCTGAAGCTTGCCGTTTCGCACCATGTCGAAGATGGTCTCCACCTCGTGGGTGAAGCTCGCGATGTCGTCGAAGCCGAACATCGAGCCGGACCCCTTGATGGTGTGCATGGCGCGGAACACCCGTCCGATCAGGTCGCCGTCGTCCGGGGTCTCCTCAAGCTCCAGAAGCGAACTCTCCAGTTCGGTAAGGAGCTCGTAGGCCTCTTCCTTGAATGCCTGCCTGTGCACGTCCATCATCCCAGTACCTTCTTCACCACCGCCATCAGCTGTTCGGGCTTGAAAGGCTTGACGATCCAGCCGGTGGCGCCGGCCGCCTTTCCTTCCTGCTTTCGTGAATCCTGGGACTCGGTGGTGAGCATGACGATCGGGATGAACCTGCAGCTGGCAAGCCCGCGCGCACCCTTGATCAGGCCTATGCCGTCCAGGTTGGGCATGTTCAGGTCGGTGATCAGCATGTCCACCTTGTGGCTGGCCAGCTTTTGCAGGGCGTCCTTGCCGTCCACCGCCTCAACCACCTCGTAGCCACCCTGTTTCAGGGTGAAGCTCACCATCTGCCGCACACTCGCCGAATCGTCTGCCGTCATGATTACCTTAGCCATTAATTCTCTCCTCCAACCCAGATGCAACTGCTCGTTATGTCACAGGCACAGCCGACATGCCGCTGAAAACCGGCGTCCGCGACCACCTTGCGGAAGACCTCGTTGCCGTTGTCATGTACCTCAAAATGCTTGCCGGATTTCTCCGCGCTCTGGTGGGCGGCGCACAGAAGCTGCAGCCCGGTGATGTCGATCCCGGTCACCCCGGAGAGGTCGACCCGCAGGTCGCCGACCGCCTCCAGCGCCTCCATGAGCGCCTCCCTCAGCAGGAATGCCTCACCTATAGTCGCAGTACCGGCCACATGGAGTATCTGTCTCCCCGGCACTTCGGGGTCCTGCGAGCGCTTTATCGTGATCTCGTCCATAGCCATCCTCTTGTCCCTAGAATAGTTCCACGTTGCCGCCGAATCCCTCGTCCAAGCCGGCAGCGGCTGCCGTGCCCCCCCCGGCCGCTGCGATCAGGAGCGATTCATGTATCTTGCGCTCGCTCTGCATGGTGTAGCGAGAGGCAAGCTCGTCCAGGCTCGCCACCCGGTGTGCCGAGGCCGGAGCCATCCGGCGCGCCTCACCGATGATCAGGTCAAGCCCCTGTAGCGCGCCCTGCAGCACCCGGGAGACCTGGCGGTGCACCGTGATGCCGGCGGTCACCTGCTCTATGTCCGAGGAGAGCAGGGTCACCTGGTCGTCCATCCGGCAAAGCGAGCGGCGCAGTGTCTCGTTCACCTTCCTGAGGACGTCCAGAAGGCCCGAGAGGGTCGCCACCATGGCGTGCACCTCCGAGTCGAGGCCGGAGGTCTCGCTGCAGACCCCGTCGTTTAGCCGCTGCGTCACCGCGATGATCGCCTGCAGCGTCTCGGAGACCGCGCCGGTGTGGGCTATGGCATCGATGGAGAGCCGCTGGATCGCCTCGGCAAGGACCCCGAGCGACGCCCCGTCCTTTCCGGTGTAGGCCGACTGGATCTGGGCGTTCAGGGCGATGAGCTTGATCTCCTCGCCGATCCTCTCGATGTCGCCGACAAAGGTGGCGATCTCGCCGACCGTTTCCGCCACGGCTCCCATCGCCTGGCAGAGGCTCCGGTTCACCTTCGAGCTCTCCAGAAGGGCCGCGCTCACCACCGAGATGTCACGCTCGATGCCGGTAAAGAAGCTTCCTCCCGCCTGGTCCGCGATCCCCGCCATGCCGCTGGTCTGCGCGGAGAGGCCGGACTGCTTCCTGGCTATCTCCCCCAGGCTTTGGACGATGGTCTGCACGGCGGCATCGAGCGCTGCCTCGGCATGCCGCAGCTGGGCGGTCTGCAGTTCGCAGATTGAGGCGGCGTCGTCCGCGCCCGCCATGCCGCTTAAGAGGCCTTGCCTCAGCTCGGAGAGGCTCTGCTCCACGTGCTCGATCTGCTGCCGCACGATGTCGTGCGCCTGCATCGACATGACGACGTCGCCGATGTTGCGGGAGACCTCGTCGGAAACGGCCGAGACGCCGGCAACGGAGCTGGAGCAGCGCGAGTTGATGGCGGTCAGCGCGTCAAGGCTGGCGCGGGTTCTCCCCAGCACCGCTATCACCTGGTCATGCTGCTGAGCCCCCGACTCGAGCACCCCGACCAGGGTCTGCTCGATGGCGCGGGAGAGATCGTCCTTGCGCCTGAGGATGATGGCCGCCTTGTCGTTCACCTGGACCGAAAGCTCCCCCACGTCGCTTGCCAGGGCCTCGAACCCCGCCGCACTCTGCCCCAGCCGCGCGCTCTCGATCTTGGTGGAGATCCCCAGCATCCTCAGCACCTTGTTCACCTTCTTGAACCCGGCCAGCGGCCCCGCCACGTTGTCCAGAAGCCCCAGGATCTCGCGCAGCGTCTGGGAACTCCGGTCGATTTCGTCCTGGGCCCGCCCTACGTAATGCCCCATACCCTCCAGCATCTCGCCCAGCCCGTCCATGGCGCTGGTAACGTGCTCTCCACCAACCTCGCCCACCATCTCCGATGCCAGCCCGGAGACGGCCGTGCCGCGCTGGTAGAACTCCTGCAGTCTCCCCCCGATGGCGAGAAACTCGTCCTCGGTGCTGCCGGCGACGGCACCAAGCTCGGCCGCCGCCTTCTCCAGTATCTTCGACCAGCCGGCCGAGAGCCTGATGAGTTCCGCGTCCGAAGTCGCGGCTGTGACCGTATCCTTAACAGCAGATATCATTGGACAGTATTCCTTGGATTCCGGTGAATTCATTCAGGCGCGGGATCGGCGGTGATCACAACCTGCCCCGGCCCTCGTTTTTAATTATCGTCACAGGATCAAAGATCTTGAAGCTTTTTTTCTCATCCGGCAGAAAGTCGTAAAGGGAATTCACCCGATGAAGTTCATTATAGTGTTAATTTTTTCTTATAAACAAAGAGGCGCCCCGATGTTCCGGGGCGCCTCCTATTTCTTTTCTGATAAGTAACAATCTTCCCAACTCTCCCTCCCCTTCAAGGGGAGTAGGGGTGGGGATGGGGTAGAGTCTGCGCAGAGCACACCCCCATCCCCCTCCTGTCCTCCCCCTTGAAGGGGGAGGGACGTACGGCGGAAGATCGTTGCTAATCTGGTTTTCTTTTGCATCCGGCCTGTTACCGCACTATCTCCTGACGAAGATCTCCCGTGCCATGGCGGAGTCGATGGCGAATTCGGAAAATCCGACCCTGAAGATGTATGAGGGAAAAGCCTGCAGCAGGGAGATCCGATTCCCCGGCAGCACCCCCATCGCCATCAGTTTCTGCATCTTCTTGCTGTCCTCGGTCTGGATGTAGGCGATATCTCCATCCTCGCCGGACTTCAGCTCGGTCAGCGGCACCACGCCGAGGTCGCCGCTTTTGCGGGCCTCTTCGCAGCAGTCGCCCGGGGGAATCGGCTTGCCGTGGGGGCAGGTCACCGGATGGTTCAGCATGGTGCAGACCTTGGTGTCCACCCCCTCGTTCAAGAGGTGCTCGAACTGGCACGCCTTCACGTCCCCGTTCTCACCGCGGATGTTGAGCACGTCCATCATCAGCCTTTCGGCCAGGCGGTGGCGCCTGATGGTTTTGCGACCTTCCTCGCGTCCCTCGGGACGGAAATAGATGCGCCCCCCCTTGATCTCGATGAAAGCCCGGGAAGCGAGCTCGTGGTAGGCGGGATCCGAGGACTCGATCTCCATCCGCTCCAGTTCCGCGAAGCCCGCACCCTTCTCCTCCGACTCGATCCAGAGCGCCTCCAGTATCTCTTCCGCCTTATCCGTTAGTTTCATATCGTCTCCTTTTCAAATCCTCAGCGAGATAAAATTGTTCCGTTCAAAAACCCCCTCCCCTTCAAGGGGAGGGTCGGGTGGGGATGGGGGAAGCTGGCGAGAACCCCATCCCCCTCCTGACCTCCCCCTTGAAGGGGGAGGGACCTGGTAATGACCTCCCCTTGCAAGAGGAGGGTCTATAACGGCATAAGAATCGTCACTAATCCCGATCCTTTTTGGCGAACAACTTCTTCAGCCCCTTGACCAGCGCGGGTTCCGGCGGATTTTCGTAATTACAGCGGGGGCACTTCACCATCTTGCACCCCCCCGACATCGGGCAGCTCTTGCACCCGACGTTCCCTTCTTCCTCGGCGAACTCATGTCCGCAAAAGCCGCACCTCATTTAAGACCTCGGAAAAAGCGTTCTACGTTCTACGTTCTACGTTCAGATCCCCCCTTTGAGAAGGCGGGGGGGATTTGCCTCACATCAAGCCGTCAAGTCTACACGAGAACATCGAATCGCAAAACGGCCCTGTTAAAGAATCGAGGTCATCAGCAGGAAGCGGTTCAACAGCCAGCCGCTGCCGAAGGCGAACACGGAGACGAAGACGCCCAGGGAAGTCGCCACCTTCAAGCCGCGCTCCTTCTTCATAATGAGAAACTGCGCCACGCAGGGAATGAACAGGGTGAGGGTCACGGCTGCCACCGTCAACTGCCTCGGGTTCAAAAGCCCCTGGGTCTGCAGGTCATAAAGCCCCGCCGCACCGTAATCGCGCCGGAAAAAGCCGAAGATGAAGGCAACTGCCGACTCTCTCGGCAGTCCCAGGGCGGCCATGATCGGACTCATCGCCTGTACCATGGTCTCGAAGAAGCCGGTTATCTTGCCAAGCCACAGCAGAATCGAGGCGACGATGAAGAGCGGCAGTATCTCCATGAAGTACCACTGCATGCGGGTGTAGGTCTTGGTCAGCACGTTGGAGAACTGCGGCAGCCGCATGGGGGGTATCTCCATGTAGAACATGGGAGTCTCGCCCGGAAGCACCTTCGCGGCCAGCAGACCGACCAGCAGAAAGATGAGGAGCAAAGAGACGCTCCAGACCATGAGCGCCCCGGGGGTCTCGGATAATAGTGCCATGATCACGCCGAGCTGGGCCGAACAGGGTATGGCCAGTGCCAAAAGCAGCGTGGCGATGACCCGCTCACGGACAGTTTCCAGGGTACGGGTTACCATGGTCGCCATGGTGTCGCAGCCAAAGCCTAGCACCATCGGGATGACGGCCCGGCCGGTGAGCCCCATGGTCTTGAAGAGCCGGTCCACCAGGAGCGCAAGCCTCGGGAAATAGCCGCTGTCCTCGAGAATGGAGAAAAACAGGAAGAAGGTGGCAACGATCGGCAGGATGATGCCGACGGCGTAGCGGATCCCCAAGGTGATGATCCCGTACTCGCCGACGAAGAGCTCCTGAATGATCTCCCAGGGAACGTACTGCTTGACCACCTCGGTGATCCAGGGGTTGAAGAATTCCTCGAACCCCTTCCCCTCCAGGATATCCACCAGGGTTCCGGCTCCGAATACGCCGACGAACTGGTACAGGCCGAAGTAGAGCACGATGAGCAGCAGAGGTACGCCGGTCATGGGGCGGACGGTCCAGCCGGAAAAGCGCTCGGCCAGAGTCACCACACGCTTTTCGGGAGCCTTGAAGGCACCGTCGAGTACCCCCTTCACGATCCCCTTGCGCTCCATGGAGAGGTCGAGGTGGAAGGATTCCCGGCGCTCGAAACGCTTGTCCTTGACCGCGGCCTCGACGTCAGCTGCGCCGGCGCCCTCCGTGGTGCGGACCAGGTCGGCGACTTCGTCGTCACCCTGCAGCAGGAGCAGGGCGAGCGATTTCCTGGAGAGTATGTACTCTCCCCCCAGGCGCCCGGAGATTTCGGCGATGTCCCCCTCCATGAGGCGCGAGTAGCGGAACGGGGGGGTGGCACAGCAAGGGGTGCCGGCGATGGCCGCCCTGATCTCGGGAAGGCCGACCTTCTTGGCGGTCGCGGCGCCGATGACCGGGATGCCGAGACGCGTGGAGAGCAGGGGGATGTCGATTTCCAATCCCATGCGCGCCGCCTCGTCCATGATGTTGACCACCAGGACGACCGGCAGCTCGGCCTCGATCAGCTGCAGCGTCATCGGGAGCATACGCTCCAGGTTGCGCGCGTCGAGTACGTGGATCACCAGGTAGGGGCGCTCGGTCAGCAGGATTTCGCGCGCCACCCGCTCCTCCTCAGTGATCGGGAGAACGGAATACATCCCGGGGGTGTCGATCACCTCGAAATGCTCGCCGTCGATGACCGCAGTGCCGCGGGAAACTTCCACCGAGGTACCGGGGTAGTTGGAAACGGTCACGTAGGCGCCGGTCAGCGCATTGAAAAGAACACTCTTTCCGACATTGGGATTCCCAACCAGCGCAACCTTCCTGGCGCCGCTGCTTCCAACGGTCACTGCTTCGTGGCAGGAACCCTTCTTCTTCAAAAAAGACATGATATCAACTACCCCTTTTAACGATGTAATGCCAATGGATGTCACTTTCATGTTGGCGGGAAAAAATTTTTACTGCTTCTGCTGCACTGGCGAAACGAGCATTGCCAGTGGATCCCTGGACCGATGCCGCACGGTTTGAATCGGCGAGGATGACTCACGGGTGTGGCGAATCTGTCGAAGGACGGCTTTGGAATAGAGGGTTCAGCGCTTCTCGCTGCTGCATCCAAACTGCGTCAGGCGATGTACGGCGGCGGCAGGGGGCGGGAGTCGCGAGCGAGCTCCCGCTGCCGCATCACTTTCTGCAATTGCCGCATATGCCGTAAAGCTCGAGCCTGTGCCGCTCAATCAGGAAACCGCGGCTGGTCGCCACCTCGGACTGCAGCTTTTCGATGGTCTCGTTCTCGAACTCCTCGATACTGCCGCACCTGGTGCAAACCAGATGATCGTGGTGCTCACCCTCCCCCACATGCTCGTAGCGGGTCTGGCCGTCGCCAAACTGCATCTCGCGCGCGATCCCCGCCTCCGCGAAGAGCTTCAGGGTTCTATAGACGGTGGCATAGCCGATGTTGGGGTTTTTGGCACGGAGTTTGAGGTAGAGTTCCTCGATGCTCAGGTGACGGTCGCTGGAGAGAAAGCTGTCCAGGATGATGTCGCGCTGCCTGGTCGACTTCAGTCCGCGCTGCGAGATGAAGTCGGCGAAGATCTTTTTCTTGGCTCGTTTCATGAGAACTCCAATTGAAAGTGGAAGTCATAATAACGGCGACCTCCCGGAGTGTCAACCAGTTTCTTCATGTGAGCGCATTTTTGTGCGGAAGCATCAATTCTTCGATCAGGCTCACCCCTCCTGTCTCCAGTGTTGACCGCCAGGGAAAAGTCTATGAGTATGGCGAAATCATCTGCATCGCCCCGCGCGTTGCCGAGCCGATAGACGCCGCCTTGGGTATACTTCCTTCCGCTCCGTCGTTGGCGGATGAACTGCGACAGGAGCGCCAGAAGGATGAACAAAGATGACGCCATTGCTGTTCGACAGCTATGCCCTGCTGCGTTCCTGCAGAGAGAGCCAGGTTGCGACAGAGTCCGGGAGTTGCTCATGCAGGCCCGGCAAGGGAACATTTCCTGCCTGCTCAGCGTCATCAACTTCGGCGAAATCATGTACATTACCCAGCGCAGGTTCGGGGCAAAGGCCCGGATGCGTATCTTTATCGCCGTGCAGCAGATGGGGGTTGCCATCCTCCCATGTCCTGACAGTCTCGTCTACGCCGCTGCCGAACTTAAAGCCGTGTATGCCATGTCCTACGCCGACACCTTTGCACTGGCTGCCGCTATTGAGCACAAAGCCTGCGTGGTCACCGGCGACCCGGATTTTGGCCAAGTAGAGCATCTGGTGAAGATCGAACGGATTTAAGATAAAAATCCCCTGACCCCGCCGCCATTTTATGAAAAGTGTCGGTCGAGCCAGGGGATCCGTACCGTCAACTGCAGATGGAGGAAAGGCTTCGGGGTGTCAGCCGATCATGTCGGCGAGTTTTTTCCTCTGCGCTTCCAGTTTTTCCTGCCCTTTCTCCAACGCCGCCAGGAGCGCCTTTTTCGACTCCTGGGTCAGGTCCGCGCCCTCTTCCAGAATTTCGGAGGCCCTGTTGCCGGCGGTTTCAACGAAATCGCTCAGGGTTTCGGCGAATTCGTTCACAGCTTCGTTGGCCTTGCCGCCGAAATCTTTGGCGCAGCAGGCCAGGTACTTGCGTGCTTTCTTGCCGCTCTGCGGAGCCAGCAACAGGGCAAGTCCGGCGCCCAGAAGCCCCCCCACCACCAGTTTGCAGACATCACCCGCCATACAAGCCTCTTTATCTCCCATAACTTTGTCCTCCGTCGGTTGAGTTAAAATACTGCCTAATACTACCACAAATACGAGCGGGGCCAATTGCGTGAGGATCTGATTTGCCGAAGCGCTCCACTGCGGCACCGGGGGAGAGGCCGCACAGGTCTCCCCCCTTTGCAAAGGGGGGCGGGGGGGGATTTAGCCCAGGCTGCCATAGCAGCATGCGGGTAGAGGTAGGGTGGGCCGTGCCCACCAAATCCGCGTGCTGATGGTGGGCACGGCCCACCCTACCTGTCCAGGTGGAGGGTGGAGATCCTGTAGGCACCCCTTGTCCTTTGCACGCTGTTGCAAATTCCCCCTTTTACCGGAGAGGGGATCTGTGTAAGATGTCTTCTCGCCCGGGCTCCCTGGCGAGCCGCATCCGGAGGTGGTGAAACCGACATGAACATTGAACAGATGAAGAGTGTAGCTGGACTTTCAACCATGTTTGGTGCTGTTCACAGACTTGTAACCTCACTACTATTAAATGCTTGACTCCATTACTGAGTCTGTTATTACTGTTCAACGCGTTTCGTGTGTTCACATCCCTTTCCGACCACACAACAGGTGACACTACAGGTTACAATAGGGAGAAAGTCATGGCTCGCACCGCAGCCGTCAAACAGATACGATTCACAGATAAGTACATCTCGGGACTCAAGCCAGAAGCAGCGCGATACTTCCGCCGAGAGGCACGCGGATTCGCTATCAGAGTAATGCCTACTGGCTTGAAGACATGGTTTTACATCTACACATGGAAGGGTTCGCGGAAGCACATGAACCTAGGTGCCTACCCTGGTATCACACTAGCTAAGGCAAGGGAGCTATACACCGCCGCCTACACCTTGCATCAGCAAGGCATCGACCCGAGCCCCGACAAGGATGCAGAGCAGCCAGCAGCAGATAACACCTTCGGGTACTTCGCGAAGTTGTACCAAGCATGGGCACTGTCTAAGCACTCCATTGGTTACAACACAACTATCAAGTACGCACTGCCTAAGCACATCCTTCCGTACTGGTCTGACTTAGACATCTCAAAGATTGGGCGCAGGGATGCAGTTACTCTGTTGGAACGTGTAGCCCTGACAGCACCGGGAAACACTACAAACATCTGCAAAGTAGCAAGTGCTGTGTTTGACTATGCCATCCAGCGCGAGTACATAGAACTCAACCCTATGTACAGACTCGCTAAGGCTGTACCTGCGCTTAAACAGACCTACCGTGACAGGACTCTAGTTGATTCGGAGATAAGACACATCTGGAAAGCTATAGATGCAGGGCCAGGAGATGCAGTAACCAAGAGAGCATTAAAGCTCATACTGGTAACGGCACAACGCCCCGGTGAAGTCGCAGGTATGCACAGGCGAGAGATAGAGGGCAGTACGTGGACGATACCAAGGGAACGTATGAAGATGAAGGTAGGAGACCACATCGTTCACCTGACACCTACAGCACTTGAACTCATAGGGGATGCAGAGGGCTACATCTTCCCGACTAACTCCGATGTACCGCACATGGGTAGAGCAGCTATGTCCGGCATGGTTGCACGCAAGGCTACAAACAGGGAAGGCATCATACGGGATACGAACAAACTACCGTACTACGGACTTCCTAGATGGACACCGCATGATCTTAGGAGAACAGCAAGGACTAACATGTCAAGATGTCGCATACCCTCTGAACACTCAGAAGCCGTTATTGCTCACGGAAAGCCGGGCATACAGAAGGTTTACGACAAGTGGGAGTATCTAGAAGAGAAGAAAGAAGCATTGCAGAAGTGGGAAGCTTTATTACTAACGATACTGAACTAAACAACAGACATGCAAGGGAGAGCACATGACAGAACTCGGCGCTAGCATAATAGAAGCTCAGGTTGCATACTCAGAACTCAGTGAATCAGAGCAAGAGGAATGGGATACATACGTATTCGACGGCGAGGTAGAAGACGATGGGAGCCCATGTCTTACCCTAGTGCGGTACTTCAGCACAACAACGGCAACTTACACCTACTGGTCAGATGGTAGCACACACATAGACCGTAAGACCGCGTAGCCTATCTAGCACCTCCCCTAGCTGCTCAAACAGACCGAACAGCGCACAATACAGCCTCACCTCTAACCGGGTGGGGCTTTTTAGTGTTCGTGCCTCGATCTACTTCCAAGGAACCCCCAACACAGCACAACCACGGCACGGCCAAGGGCGTAGCCCGACTCTGACCATCAATGGCAGCACAGGGCAAATACAGAGCTTTTCCATGCAGATTATTGAATACATCGAAAAGTTATAGATAATCTGCAAATGACATGCTATTCATTGGCTGAACTTTAGATTAACAGCGCAAGCTGAACATTCGGTAACTCAAGGAGTAGACATGAAAAAGTTAGTTGTTATGGCCGTTATGATGTTTAGTTTTATAGTATTGCTAACTGGGTGTACTGGCACAGTTAACACCGTTATCACTCCTAATGCGGACTTGAAACAATACAAAACAGCATATGTAGAGATGTTGCAACAAGATGAATTCAACCTAGGCGCTGCTATAATGGCACACATGATGAGCATGGGATTTGTGGTTAAGCACGCGCCCTTACCCAATGATGTATTAACTACTGACTTGCTTGTAAAATATAGTTATTACGATGGATGGGACATGGTGAAATACATGAAGAACTTCAGTGTCAACTTCTCAGATGCTAAAACTAACGCGGTGCTGCTTAACTCAAGGTACAACTTACCGGGTGCTACGAGGGGTGAAACTTTTAGAATCAACTACACATTTAACGACATTAGAATCAAGGCGGGGTATCCACCACTGGAAGGGTTTTGAGGAATCTCCATCAACCACAACCACTAACTACCAAGGCCGCTAACTTCGTCCATGCTCTGTATTACCATCTATAATAGTGAGCAAGCCACTACGAACAGCCTATAAGGTGCACAACTATACATGCAAACATATGAAGTCAAACCCCATGCCGTTGGGCGTGTAAGGAAGGTACTATGAACAAGCTTCCGACAGACCTTGAAATCTTAGAATGTATCTACACAACATACGCCGACAGCTTTCGAGAGTATTCAAAGGCTGACCCGAATCGTAGCTGTAAGATTTACGTGCCTATTGATGTAAGAAGAGTAGCAGAGCTATTGCAAACAGACCCATTTATTCTGCATGGTCGCCTCTATTATCATCTTGATGAAAAGTATGGGTACACACAGGACAATGGTTCTGAGGTGCACCTATTCTCACATAAGGTGGGAGACAATCTTCATTGTATTCACTATCCTTTTTTGGCTGCTATTGTATCCGAGAAAACAACTGAACATAGAAGAAACCTATGGGCTTTGTGGGTGTCGATCTTATCTTTAGGAGTTGCCTTGAGTTCGATGGTAGTAGCAATAGTAGCACTCTAGCGTGACCTTCGTCGGGTAGTCAACTTGCCTGATTTGGGTATACCCTAGCAGTACACCGCCATCGTACACTAATGGTGTATGATTTACATGTACGAAAAAACTTATTGACACCTCTTGCCCCACATGTTAGATTCAAATCGTACACTACAGCGGGCAAGGGGGCAACAAATGTCAGGACAGCAGATCGGCTACATCCGGGTATCCAGCGTCATGCAGAACACAGACAGGCAACTTGAAGGCGTTAGGACCGACATTATCTTTGAAGACAAGGTGTCAGGCAAGGATACCAGTAGGCCGCAACTAACCGCTATGATGCTACACGCTCGTAAGGGTGACACGGTGGTAGTTCACAGCATGGACAGACTGGCAAGGAACCTTGACGACCTTAGAGGCATAGTGAAGGAGTTGACAGGTAAGGGTGCAAAGGTCCAGTTCATGAAAGAGAACCTGATCTTCACCGGGGAGGACTCCCCTATGTCAAACCTGTTGTTGTCCCTGCTAGGTGCCGTAGCCGAGTTCGAGCGTTCCCTAATCAGTGAGAGGCAGAAGGAGGGGGTGCAGATTGCTAAGGCAAACGGCGCGTACAAGGGACGCAAGCAAGAGATGACCGCCAAGAAGATAGCAGACATCAAGGAAAGGGTTGCCAACAAGGAGCCTAAGGCACAGATAGCCAAGTCCCTAGGTATCAGTAGAGACACCCTGTACCGGTACTTAGAAGCCTAACAGTCAGGTCATTACAGAGGGACATATAACACCCTGCTATCCTTGAGAATGTCTGAGGGTAAACGGGTGTTTCTTGTTGTTCACAAAATGGGATAGATACACCTTTATGAAAATCGTGAAATTTACTGGTCTACTACGAACTGGAGCGCAGCGGGAGTGAAGTAGGAGGCCCAAGCGTAGCTTGATGATAACATCATACCAGTGTAATACCGGTAAGTGATCAGAGTATAACTAGATAACTACATGCTACTACAATACATGTAACTTTAAACACATAACCAGTAGTGTACTTAATAAGCTTACTAAGCAGCGGAGCTGGTAATAAACAAGAGTATAACTGGTAAAGAAGAGTCAAGTGCTTTTGAGATAGATACTGAGGTTAAAACGGTTCGTTGTTCTATAAGTACAACCCCTTCCAAGGACCTGAAATTAAACAAGATAGATGCGAGCCTGAACGCCAACGGCGCAGCCTCTACCGGCCACCTCACCAGCCAAGACCACGCCGCACGCCATGCCCCTTAAAGCCGTTCACCTGCTCAACCCACCCTACCCCCTGCACTGGCACCCTGCCACCGACTACAGGTCATTCTCGCTCGCCTTCATTCCCACCAGGGCGGCACCGGCCACCAGATTCCCGCGCAGGGTTCGATGGGGAACATGCGGCCCGACTTGAAGTCTGAACACCCGCACGCAGCAGCAGGACATTTTCAGTATTCGGAAGCTCAGGAGACATAAGACCAATAGGACCATAATAGTCCAGAACCAAAGCCCTATCTGTGCAGAGAGGACCTTAGTTCACTAGGTGCTTAAACTTGTATTGCAGGTACAGCAGCTAACCCATTTATCCAAGCTTCCACTTCCGAGCGCAACCATGCTACCCTGCCGGGTGCGAGTTGCCTACGTGCCGGGAACTTTTCAGCGTTCTCCATGTTGTAAATAGTCGTGTAACAGAGACCTACGAGCTTGACTACTTCCTGTCGTTTCATTAGCATGTATAACCCCTTTAGTGTGCCGAGTGCTACGCGTGTTCAAACGCGTTCACGGCGTGCGGTTTTTGATTCTATAAGTGCAACCCGTTCCAACTGGTCACACCTGATAACGGCAATAAGAGGTTACACTATCGGTTACACGCACCAACCACCACACCCGTAACTACCTATAAATGCAGAGGTAAATACTTTGAACATTGAACAGATGAAGATCGTTGTCAAGGAGATCCTGGCCAAAACGGAGCTCACCCCCTGCGTGGTGGGTCATCGAGGTGTGGGGAAGAGTGCCGGAATCATTCAGGCCTGCCGGGAACTGGACCGGCGCTACATCTCCTTGCGCCTGGGGCAGATGGAGGTGGGGGACCTGGTGGGCATTCCCTTCAGGGAGGGAGAGGCCATGCATTGGTCGCGCCCCTCCTGGCTTCCCCGGGACGATGATCCGCCCGCCATTATCCACTGCGACGAGTTGAACCGGGCCCAGCAGGAGGACACCCTGCAGGCCATCTTCCAGTTCGTGGAACCTCCCGCCGAGGGGATGCTGCGCTCACTCCATACGCATCGCCTCTCGCTGCGGCACAAGGTGGTGGTGAGCATAAACCCGCCGGACGGGAGCTACCAGGTGGCGACCCTGGACCGCGCCTTGATCGACCGCATGGTGATGCTCTTCGTGGAAACCGATTACCACTGCTGGGCGCGCTACGCCCTGGAGCGGGAGCTTGCCGGCGAGGTGCGCCGGTTCCTGGCCGCAAACTCCGGGATGCTCGCCAAACAGGGGATGCCGATGGATCTGCAGGTGGAGCCGAGCGAGCGCGGCTGGGAGATGGTCAGCATCCTGCAAAAGAGCTGCAGATTTCCCGCGGAGCTGGAGATGGAGGTCTACGCCGGGATCGTCGGCAAGGAGGCGGCCATCATGTTCATGCGCTGGCTTTCCGACCGAAAGGGGCGGCCGCTCACCGCCGGACAGGTGCTGAACGACTGGCCCCGGGTGGCTGAACGGGCGCAGGCCCAGCGCGACGACGTGCAGGCCGCGACCATGAACGATCTGAGTGCCACGCTGCAGGCCTCGCCCGTGCTGGCCGAGGAGGAGGAGGACAACCTGGTCGCCTACATCTCCGTGCTGCCGCGCGACCTCTGCTTCGGCTTCGTAAAGACGCTCCTCAAGATCCCCGAGGTTGCCCTGGCGCTGGTCAAAGACAGGCATGACAGCGTGGTCTTCGACGCCATGCAGGCGATCAGCCGGGAGGCACATTAGCCGCCATGGCAGCCGACCGCCTGGAAAACGCCGTGGTGCGGCTGCTGCGGGAGCGTCCCTTCTACGGGCACTTCATCCTCAATCTGCGCCGCGAGGAAGCCGACCTGGACGGGAAACCCGCCGGCGTCACCATACGTAACGGCATCCCCACCCTGATTGTCGACTCCGCCTGCTTCGAACGGCTTCGGTCCGGAGAGCGGCGCGCCGTGCTGGAACACCTGGTCAAGCATCTGCTGCATCTGCACCTGCTGCGCCGCAAGGAGCGCAACGGGCACGACTGGGACGTCGCCTGCGACCTCGCCATCAACCCGACCACCCCGGGTCTTCCCGAAGGGGCGCTTTTCCCTGCCCATTTCAAGATGGAGGAGGGTCTCGCGGCCGAGGAGTACTACCAGCGACTGGTGCGCCCCTTCGACGTCGGCAACCTGGAGGGAAGCGGGTTCGGCAACGCCCGGGCGGAGCAGCGCGGCGCGGAGGGGGCCGGAAGCGCCGAGGCTTCCCCCTCCACCCTCGACGACCATGCGCATTGGAGCGATGCCGACAGCACGCCGTTTTCGCTGGCCGAAGAGATGCTGCGCGCCGTCGCCCGCGAGAGTCTGCGCGGCTGCGACGGCGAGGCGCCTGCCGAGATCAGGGAGGTGCTGGATGGGCTGCTGGCCCCCTCGCCCCTCCCCTGGCGCCAGATACTGCGGCAGTTCGTGGCCGCAGCCGGCCGCATCGGCAGGAAAAGCACCTGGATGCGTGAGCATCGCCGCTTCGGCCATGACACACCCGGCACGCGCAAACGGCGGCGGCTGAACCTGCTGGTCGGGATCGACGTGAGCGACTCGACCGACATCGTCGAACTGAGAGAGGCGTTCGGCAGGGAACTGCTGCAGATCGCCCGGGGGCGGGATGCCTCCATTACCGTGCTTTACGCCAACAGCAGGATCCAGCGGATCGAGGCCCTGAGCGGAAGCGCTTTCCCGGCGCAACGCTACCATGGAGGCGGCTTCACCGACCTGCGGCCGGTATTTGACTACGCGAAGACGATGCATCCGGCACCGGCGGCGCTGATCTATCTGACCGACGGCGTCGGCCCCGCCCCGGAACATGCGGAGTTGCCGACCCTGTGGCTGCTGACGGCAAAAGGTGAGAAACCGGTGCCTTGGGGCATCGAGCTACGCTTGGAGGTATGAAGATGGATGAGATCGAGGCGTTTAAGCCGATGACGGCCCAATCGGTCGGGGAGATCCTGAGGGAGGCCGGAGCCCAGGTGATGGTGCGTTCCGGCCGCAGCGAGAGCTACAGCGCGCCCAGGGAATTCTCCTTCGAGGTGAAGGGGCTTTTTGAGAACGGCATGGGGGTACACGTGGTGGCGCGCCAGTTCAACTACCGCGATCCCTGGGAGGCCGAGGGGCGGGTCAACGACCTGGTGGACGTGATCCTGCTGCGTGACGGGTCGCTCACCCCGCTTCCCAGGGGTTATCCCTATTTCCAGGGGATCGATGAGGAGTGCGGGCTCGACGAGGCGCGTCTGCGCAAAGTGGTTGATTGCGTGCGGAAGGTGAATATGAAGGTGTATCTGCTTCAGGAGTTGACGGGGGACTTGAAAGGCAGGGCCTAGCCCCTGTTCTTTCACCCTATCTCGTACTCTTTCATCTTGCGATACAGCGTGTTGCGCCCGATCCCCAGCTTGGTCGATGCCTTCTGGATGTTCCCCTCATAAAAGGCGAGCGCCTCGCAGATCATATGTTTCTCCGCGTCCCGCAGCGAGGTGATCTCGACCGGCTTGGAAGCCGCCGCTCTTGCCGGCGCGGGAGCGCAGCAGAAATCGAGCAGGTCGGGAACCAGGACCCCCTGCGCGCCGGAGCGGATGATGGCCCTTTCCAGGGCGTTCTCCAGTTCGCGGATATTGCCGGGCCAGTTATGGGAGGCGATCTTCTCCAGGAAATCGTCCTCAATCCGGAGGGAAGGCTTGCCCAGCTTGGCGGCGAGTTTGGAGACCAGGTAGCGCGTCAGTATCTCGAAGTCCTCGGGCCTTTCCCTGAGCGCGGGAATCCGCATGCCGAGCACGTTCAGCCGGTAATATAGGTCCTGCCTGAAATTCCCCTTCAGCACCTCGGCCTGCAGGTCCTTGTGGGTCGCGGCGATGATCCGGATGTCGACCGGCTTCTCGCGGGCCGACCCGATGCGGGAGACCGTCTTCTCCTGCAGCACCCGCAACAGCTTGGCCTGCACGTTGAGAGACATGTCGCCGATCTCGTCCAGGAAGATGGTGCCGCCGTCGGCGATCTCGAATTTCCCCGCCTGCCCCCCCCGCTTGGCCCCGGTAAAGGTCCCCTCCTCGTAGCCGAACAGCTCGCTCTCGATCAGGTTTTCCGGCAGTGCCGCGCAGTTGAGCGCTATGAACTGCCGCCCCCGGCGCGGGCTCGCGTTGTGGATCGCCTGGGCGAAGAGTTCCTTGCCGGTGCCGCTTTCTCCATTGATCAGGACCGTCGAGGGGCTGTCGGCGGCAAGCTTCGCCCATTCCTTGGCGGAAGCTATCGCCGGGCTCTCCCCTATGATGTCCTCCAAGGTGTAGCAGTGCGAGTGCATGATGGTCGGGCGCTTGGGCTGCTGGCGGTTGGCCCCCTCCCGGAAAACGGCGACCACGCCGATCACCCCGCCGGTATCGTCGCGCAGAAGCGAAGCCGAACTGAAGATCTTGCGCCCCACCTTCTCGATGATGATCTCGCGGTCCTCGTACTCCTCGCCGTCGGAGAGCACCTTCAGCATCGGGGCCCGCGCGTTGAAGACCTTCTCGATATGCTGCCCCTTTGACCTGGCCGCGTTGACGTCGAAGATCTCCGCCGCCTTGGCGTTGATCTCGGTGATGATGCCGCTGTTGTTGATGGAAATCAGGGCGTCGGACATGTTCTCCAGCAGGGCGTTGGAATAACGGTATGCCATGTAGAGCTTGTCGGTGGCCCGCATGAGGCGGAGCTGGTTTTCCACCGCGTTGACCGCGGCGACCACCATCCCCAGGGTGTGGGCGTTGGCGACGCGGAAGTCGCCGCTTATATCGAGGATGCCGATCAGTTCCCCTTCGGGATCGTAGATGGGCGCTGCGGAACAGGTCAGGAAGTGGTGCGGCTTGCAGTAGTGCTCCCAGGCATAGATCTGCACCGGCCGCTTCTCGATCAGGGCGGTGCCGATCGCGTTGGTCCCCTTGACCGACTCGCTCCAGTTGCCGCCCGGACAAAGGAGTACCTGCTTGGTCCGCGACACGATGTCGTTATCGCCCAGCACCTCAAGGAGATAGCCGGACTCGTCGGTCAGCACCACCTGGAACCCGGACCCCTTGACGAAGTTGTACAGGTTGTCCATGAAGGGGCGCGCCACCTTCACCAGGTGCTGCTTGTTGTAGAGCCGCTCCCGCAACTCCTGGAGGCTGATGACGCACTGCTCTTCCTCGTACGGGTCGACCTTCAGGTTGCGGCAACGCTGCCAGGAATTGGCCACCTCCGGACGCAGTTGCTGCAGATCGAGGATATCCTGCTCGACATAAAGGTTCCAGGCCTGCTTCGTTACTTCGAGCGCTTTTGACGGCATGATGCTAACCTCTCAGGACAAATCGTGAACCGCACTGTATACGACTCATGAGAGAATATCACCTTTCCAGGAACTTTCTGTCAACTCTTTTTATCCACATGAAAATAAATTTCCGCTACTTTACGCGAGGTTACCCGAACGCGCCCCGGAGTCGGACCGGATTGCCGGAGCCGTCTAATCCAGGCAGCGGAAGACCCCGGAGCTCCAGAGGCAGCTGCCGCAAGGCTCGGTGTTGACATAGCAGTCCTGGGCGAACTCCTCCTTCTGGACCAGGTCGCAGGGCGAGCAGTTGCACTCGGAGCAGGAGGGGTAATCGTGGCGCAGCACGTTGTCGCGGTAGCTGCGGAACTCGCAGCTGTTCCAGATGTCGAGGACCCCGCGCTCCAGCACGTTGCCGAACACGCGCGGCTTCACCGGATGCAGCCAGCCGTTGGCGAAGGAGCGGCACTGGTGCCAGAGGTGGTAGCAGGGATGCATTTTGCCGTCCCAGGAGATGAAGGCTCCCCCCTGCTCGACGAAGGCGCAGCCGCGCTTTTCGCGCCTGGCGATCTCGGGAAGCCGCAGATCGATGCCGACCCTGCGCGCCACCTTGACCGCCTCGTCGAACACGCTCTGGCTCTCCTCGATCCGACCGCAATCCAGGGTGAAGAGCCTTTTCAGGTCGAGGGTGATGCCGCGCTGCTGCGCGTCTCCCTTCATGGCAGCGACAAAATCGACGATCTGGCGCTCCTCGGGCGACTTGTTGTAGTTCCAGAGCACCTCGAAGTAGCGCTCGATCGCCAACCCCTTGAGGTCCGCCTTGCTCTTCCAGGTCTGGAACAGCGTGATCGCCTCATCGGTGCAGATATCGTAGCTGCACTGCTCGAGGTGCGGCTCGTCGAAGGGATGCAGATGGGAGACGATGGCAAAGGTGGCGCCGCGTCCCGCGGCCCAGGCCAGCGCCGCCGGGAGTTCCGAGATGTTGTCGCGCATCACGACGTATTCGACCCCTATCTCCATGTCGGGCCGCCCGCAGACACCCTTCGCCTCGACCAGCGCATCGCAGGCGTGCTGAAGGTCGAGAAGCTGGCTTCCGGCGCGGATGGCGCCGAAGGTCGAGGCGTCGACGCCGTCCATGGAGAGGCAGATCCTGTCGATGCCGGCGTCGAGAAGCGAGATGGCCCGGAGGTTGGAAAGGAGGATGCCGTTGGACTGGAAGCCGGTCCAGCTTCCGGCCGGCATGATTTTCTTGGCCCGGCTGATGAACTGCTCCAGGCGCGGGTTCAAAAGCGGCTCGCCGACCCCGTTCAGCACCAGGGCGTCCAGGTTGGAGAGCGCCGGCTCCAGCGCCTGAAAGGTGTGATGATCGAGGTCGCCGTCCCTGCCACCTTCGTCATGTTGTTTCATGCACATGACGCAGCTCAAGTTGCAGCGGCTGGTCGTTTCCACGAACAGCTTCGAGGGGTACTCCAGGAATGCGGGTTCCGGAGCAGGCATGATTTTGAGAGCTGCAGCGGACTGGTGTTGCATACGGCCTCCTGATTTTAAAATCAGTTCTGGATCGGAGTCTCCATGCGGCGGGACATTTCCCACTGCTCCCTGAACAGGGTCAGAGCCTCGCGCATGATGAAGGAGGCCTTCTTGTTCCTGCTGTCCATCAGCCTCTGAACCTCGTCCCGCTCCTCGTCGCTCATCCGTATCGAGATGATGTTTCCCTTCTTGTTGGTCTTGTCCTTCATGGTCTTCTCCTTGCTTTTGCCAGCTATCTGTTGATATATGCCGCCGGTTAGAGCAGCTGAATTTCATCCTCGGGTCTGATCACGCCGCCGCTTAGCACCGTCGCGAACACCCCTTCCTTGGGCATCACGCAGTCGCCCGCCTGGTAGAAGATGGCGCAGCGGGTGTGGCAGACCTTGCCGATCTGGGATATCTCCAGCACCACCGTGCCGATGCCGAGCCTGGTACCGATGGGAAGGTTCACCAGATCGATCCCCTGGGTGGTGATGTTCTCGGCGAAATCCCCGGGCCCCACCTTGAGTCCCAGCTCCCGCATCTTGGTGATGCTCTCCTCGGCCAGCAGGCTCACTTGGCGGTGCCAGTCGCCTGCGTGGGCGTCGCCGATGATGCCGTAGTTCTCCCTCAGATGCACCGAGTCGGACGGCGTCTTCTTCTCTCCCTTTGCCTTGCTGACACTTACCGCGACTATCTGACCCGCCATCGATCTTCCTCCCGTTCCCGTTCCCGACTAATTTCGATCTCTTGCTGTTCACCTTCCTCGCCCTTCAAGGGGGAGGTCAGGAGGGGGACGGGGCGGTTTAGGTGCCGAATGATCCCCATCCCCACCCCGGCCCTCCCCTTGAAGGGGAGGGAGTTTCTTCAGCGAAATATTCGAATTAACCGGTCATCGTTTAGTAAGGGCTACCCGCCGATCCTCGACATGTTCACCCGACTCTTTTCCTCGCCCTCTTCGGCCAGATGGTGGCGCCCCGGCTTTTCCGTCACGATGCGGCGCAGGGTCTCATGCAGCGGGGCGGGGTCGCAACCCTCGAGCAGCGGCTTCAGGTCGGTCCCCTGCTCCGAGAAGAGGCAGCCGCGCACGCGCCCGGCGGCGGTGACCCGGATCCGGTTGCAGCTCTCGCAGAAGTGACCGGAAACCGGGGTGATGATCCCTATGGCCCCGGCGGCCCCCTCGATCTTGAAATTTCTGGCCGGTCCCGCCATTTCGGCGCCGACCAGCGGCAGGAGCGGATAACGCTCGGCGATCCGGGCCAGGATCTCGCTTCCCGGCATGGACTGGGCGTTCCACTCCCGGTCCCTGAGGGTCGGCATGTACTCTATAAAGCGTACCGTGTACGGCTTGCCGATGCTCATTGCGGCGAAATCGAGGATCTCCCGATCGTTTACCCCGCGCATCACGACCATGTTTATCTTCACCGGCGGAAAGCCCGCCCTCTCGGCAGCTGCGATCCCGTTCATGACCCGGCCCAGATCCCCGCCGCGGGTGATCCGGGCAAAGGTCTCCGGCTGCAGGGAGTCCAGGCTGATGTTGAGTCGCGCCACGCCCGCCTCACGCAGAGGCAGCGCCAGATCCTCCAGCAGAATGCCGTTGGTGGTCAGGACCAGCTCCTTCAAGCCGGGTATGCCGGAGAGGGTACTAAGAAATCCGGTGAGCCCCTTTCGGACCAGCGGCTCCCCCCCGGTGATCCTGATCTTTACTATGCCCTGGGCGACGCAGGCGCTCGCCACGCGAAGGAGTTCCTCGTAGGAGAGGAGATCGCCGTGCCCGAGCTTCGCCACACCCCCGGCCGGCATGCAGTAGCAACAGCGCAGATTGCAGCGGTCGGTAACGGAGAGCCTCAAGTAGTTAATTCGCCTGCCATAGGTATCGATCAGTTCCATGTACTCACTCCCGGCCGGTATGCGTTTGCGCCATCGGAACAACCCTTGCTCCTGTATACAAGGCAATATCGGTACCAACTCGTCAATGTCGGCGCCAACTGGACGCCGGGAAGGGGCCGGGACCGCCCCCCCCCCGCAAAAGGGAGCAGCTAAAGCTGTGAATACACGGGAAACGAACCCATTTTCAGGAAATGGCGACCGAGGGGGTAAAAGGGGAATTGGGGCGGGGATGGAACCTGGCGCGACCGTTCCACAACATGACACACGTTCCATATTGGAACAGCGCCTGTGTTCGTTTTCAGAACGGAACCGAAAGCGCCGACTCCGGGGGCCATAAATACTGAGGTGATTAAGTATACGTATTTCTATGAAAAATTGATAGCTCGTAAGAAAAATAGCACCCGGCTATTATTCTGGTACGGGGTTTGCGATGCCTTAGAAAACCGTTTTACGAAACTGTATGCAGCATCAAGACGTAACCGGTAGAACAAAGCGGGCGGGGACGCCCGAACAAACCACAACAGGGGGAAATGAACATGGCATTAGGAGAGCAGACGTACGGGTTTTACATTCCGACAGTATCACTCATGGGTATTGGTTCCGCCAAAGAAGCAGGCGACCAGGTTAAGGCACTCGGCGCATCCAAGGCCCTTCTTGTAACCGACAAAGGCCTCTCGGCCATGGGCGTTGCAGACAAGATCAAGGCTCAGGTAGAAACTACCGGCGTTCAGGTCATCATCTTCGACGGCGCAGAGCCGAACCCGACCGACGTCAACGTGCATGACGGCGTCAAGGTTTACCAGGACAACAAATGCGACGCGATCATCTCCCTGGGCGGCGGCAGCTCCCACGACTGCGCTAAAGGCGTAGGCCTTGTGATCGCCAACGGCGGCCACATCCGCGACTTCGAAGGCGTGAACAAGTCCACCAAGCCGATGCCGGCATTCGTAGCAATCAACACCACCGCAGGTACCGCGTCTGAAATGACCCGCTTCTGCATCATCACCAACACCGACACCCACGTGAAAATGGCCATCGTTGACTGGCGTGTGACTCCGAACGTCGCAATCAACGATCCGCTGCTCATGGTCGGCAAGCCCGCAGCACTCACCGCAGCAACCGGCATGGACGCACTGACCCATGCAGTTGAGGCATATGTTTCCACCATCGCTACCCCGATCACTGACGCCTGCGCGATCAAGGCTATCGAGCTGATCGCCGAGTTCCTCTCCAAGGCAGTTGCCAACGGCGAAGACCTCGAAGCTCGCGACAAGATGGCATACGCAGAGTACCTGGCCGGCATGGCGTTCAACAACGCAAGCCTTGGCTATGTCCACTCCATGGCTCACCAGCTGGGCGGCTTCTACAACCTGCCGCACGGCGTCTGCAACGCCATCCTGCTGCCGGCAGTAAGCCAGTACAACCTGATCGCCTGCCCGAAGCGTTTCGCTGACATCGCTGCCGCACTGGGCGAGAACATCGCTGGCCTCTCCGTGACCGAAGCCGGCCAGAAAGCGATCGACAGGATCCGCAGCCTGTCGGCTTCCATCGGCATCCCGACCGGCCTCAAGGCTCTCAACGTGAAGGAAGAGGACCTCAAGGTCATGGCAGAAAACGCAAAGAAAGACGCTTGCCAGTTCACCAACCCGCGCAAGGCTTCCCTTGAGCAGGTCATCGACATCTTCAAGGCAGCAATGTAAGACGTTGGGCAGGACCGCAGTATAGACAAGAAAGGCAGCAAACGGATGGGCAGGGTTTTTGCCCTGCCCATCCAGTTGTACAACCGACCACATGCAAAGAGATGCGTAAGCAGTGTCGGATCAGTCGCGCATCAGGAAATCTCCGAGCCATGCTGCCTAACAGGGAAACCTTACGGCGCCGGGCCAACGGGTTTCGCTGGAAACGGCGGAGCCTCCCTCTGGAAAGGAGCCCCTTCGCCATGACGGCGCAGGAAATACATATAAATAGGGAGCTAAGAAAGCATGGATAAGATTTTTCGCGTAAACATGACCGACCTGACCACCAAAGTCGAAGCAGTCCCCGCAGGCTGGGCAGGCCTTGGCGGCCGCGGCCTCACCTCCACCATCGTGGCTGCTGAAGTCCCCCCGACCTGTCACCCGCTCAGCGCACAGAACGTACTCTGCTTCGCTCCGGGCCTTCTGACCGGAACCGCTGCAGCCAACTCCGGCCGTCTCTCCGCAGGCGCCAAGAGCCCGCTGACCGGCGGCATCAAGGAGTCCAACGCAGGCGGCACCGCGGCACAGATGCTGGCGAAACTCGGCATCAAGGCCCTGATCATCGAAGGCGCGCCGAAGGACGGCACCTGGTACAACCTCGCCGTCGGCGTGAACGGCGTCGTGATCTCCGAGGAGAAGGAACTGCTCGGCCTTGGCAACTTCGCCGTGATCGATGCGGTCGAGGCAAGGCTTGGCAAGAAGACCGGCGTGCTGACCATCGGCATCGCAGGCGAGCTGAAGATGACCGCGGCAAACATCTCCGTCAAGGACCCCGACTCCAAGATCCGCAGCCACGGCCGCGGCGGTCTCGGCGCAGTCATGGGCTCCAAGCAGATCAAATTCATCTCCATCGACGGTGAAGGCGCCCCCGGCGTGAAGATCGCCGATCCGGAGAAATTCAAGGCGGCAGCCAAGGTATTCGCCAAAGCGCTGCTCGACCACCCGGTTTCCGGCGAAGGCCTGCCGACCTACGGCACCAACGTCCTGGTGAACATCCTGAACGAGGCCGGCGGTCTCCCCACCAAGAACTTCACCGTGGGGCAGTTCGAAGGGCACGACAAGATTTCCGGCGAGACCATGCACGACACCATCGCAGCACGCGGCGGCAAGGTGAAGCACGGCTGCCACGCAGGCTGCATCATCCAGTGCTCGCAGGTCTACAACGACAA